>Ga0182021_10001828_pt1 | contig 24753 bp, 21 predicted proteins | sample 612E3MmetaG_FD_120493 | JGI IMG/M metagenome (GOLD analysis project Ga0182021, IMG submission 120493) | Permafrost microbial communities from Stordalen Mire, Sweden - 612E3M metaG (Illumina Assembly) | ecosystem: Environmental > Terrestrial > Soil > Wetlands > Permafrost | place: Sweden... | reverse complement strand
TGAGCATTTAAGGAGGGCGCATGAATCCAGACATCGAACGATTTTTGAATTTAAGGCATCTTCCTGATCGCCTGACGGCGACAGAAGCGGCGGGCAAGCTCGGTATTTCCCCGCATGAAGTTCCCATTTTGGTCGCCAAAGGATTGCTCAAGCCGTTGGGGCATCCCGCGCCCAACGCACCAAAATTCTTTTTGACGGCCACGTTGAAAGATTTGGAGCGCGACGAAAAATGGCACGGCAAGGCTGCTGACGCGGTTCAAGAATACTGGCGTTACAAAAATGGCCGGAAACAAGATTCGACGGACAAACGGCAACCGTCCCGGTTGCAAACACAAAACGCAGATTCGGAAGATTGAAGCAAACAATCCGATGACAAGACTCGGAAATTTTCTGCGCTCAAGCCGCCCAAAGGGGAACGATGAGCAATCATTGCCAGAGTCAGCATGGCCGCTGGACACTCCATTGCTTTACTTTTCCGACCACGCCCAGGACGTGTGGCGCATTCGTGATGCCTGTGAAGGCACGCAAATTTTTGGCGCGACCGGCTCCGGCAAGACGAGCGGTTCGGGCCGGGCATTGGCGCACGCATTTTTGGAAAATGATTTTGGCGGGCTGGTGCTGTGCGCCAAGACTGACGAGCCGGAATTGTGGCTTCGTTACGCCGAGGAGACCGGGCGGCAATCCGACATTATCCGCTTATCATGCGAGCAGTTTAATTTTTTGGATTATGAAGCCAAGCGTCCGGGCGTGGGCGCAGGCCAGACTGAAAATCTGGTCGCGCTTTTTATGCAGGTTGCCGAAATTGCCAACCAGCGGCACGGCCAAGCCACGGCTGACCTTTATTGGGAACGAGCCGTAAAGCAATTACTTCGCAACGCGGTTGATCTCCTGTCCATTGCTCGCGGGACAGTGACGCTGCCGGAACTGTTCGACATCGTTCGCACCGCACCGCAGGACATAGACGAGGCCAGAAGCGGAGTGTGGCAAGGCGAGTCCGCTTGCTTTGACTATTTGCAACAGGCTGAAACCAAAGCCGTGGCAAATCCCGATTTGCGGCCTGAATATCAGATGACGGCCAATTATTGGATGGAAGAATTTCCCCGCATGGATAATCGCCCGCGTTCCTCCATCGTCTCGCTGTTCACCACGCTGGCGGACAGTTTTTTGCGCGGCAAATTGCGGAAACTCTTTTCTAGCGAAACCACCGTCATTCCTGAACACACTACCTTGGGGAAAATCATCCTCATAGATTTGCCGATAAAAGAATGGGGCGAATTGGGACAATACGCTGCGGTCTTGATGAAATTTATGACGCAAAAAGCGTTGGAACGCCGTCCGGCAGACGACACGCGCCCCGTCTTTATTTGGGCGGATGAGGCGCATTATTTCACAACGGCTTACGACCAGATTTTTCAAACGACGGCGCGGGCGGCGCGGGCTTGCACGGTCTATCTGACACAGAATTATTCAAATTATTTGAGCGCATTGGGTGGCGAGTCGGCGCGTCCGAAAGTGGATTCATTGCTTGGCAATTTGCAGACAAAGATTTTTCACCAGAATAGCGACACCGTAACCAACACTTGGGCGGCGGAAGCCATCGGGCGGAAGCTGCAATATCGTTTGTCCTCCAGCACCACCGATGGCTTTCAAAATTCATCGAAAACCGAAGGCGAGCAACAAGTCATTGACTTGGACTTGCAGCCGCGAGAATTCACCACCCTTTGGAAAGGCGGCTCACAATATAATTCCCTTGTTCAAGGAATTTTATTTCAAGGCGGGAGACAATGGGGCAACGGCAAGACATGGAAGCGTGTCTTGTTTCCTCAATCCTGACGTATGTGGTTCACTTTGCCATTGGACGTGATCTGGAAATATCAAATGGGCGGGCGTCACTGCACCTTTCTCCGGCTCGTCGCGCACACTTTCGTCACCTTTGGAGCCGTGTTCTTTTTGATGATTCTGGCATTTCCAAACCAACTGGTTCCGCCGGGTGGACGGTATGATTACCGGGCGGCGTTCGCCCTTTATGGCTTCATCGTTTTGATGTGGATTTTTGGCTTGGCGAATTTGTGGGAAATCCGCCAGCGTAAAAAAGCTGGAATTCAATGGCACACTTACTATTGGGGGACACCGCGTTTCCTGCCCGACAACGCGTTCATTCGTTGTCTCATTATTCCGCTCGGCAGCGGTGGGATGGCTTACGGTTTCTACCGACTTTCTCCGCCATTGGGCATTTACCTTTACTGCATGGCTGCAATGCAGTTTGTGGATGCCGTGGACTCCTATCGCACCAAGCGGATTAAAAAACTAGACCGTAGTGATAGGGAGATTGGGATGGAAATCAAAACTGCTGAACTGGAAAACCGCAATCGCGGCTCGTTGGAAATCGTCCGTGTTGCCAAGCCGTCATCGCGGATGCGACTGCCGGAAGAAATTGAACAATTTGAAGCTCGTTGGAAAAATGTTTTGAAATCATCGGATGATTCTCAAAACCCGGCGCTTTGACTGCCCGGTTTTCACCATTTTGAAAACCGGGCAGTCAAAGCGCCCCGCAGGGTTTATGCGATGGTGGCCTATGCCGCTTGTTCGGTTTTCAGAAGACTGATTCAAACCAAAGACGCGGGCGGAGGACTCTCCGCCCGCGCCTTGCTGCTTACACGACTGCGGCCATTGCCGGGGTTGCAACCGGCACGGCTTTGGACTGTGCGCGTTGCCGTTCGTATTCGCCCAGCGAGGGCAATTCCACCTTGGCCTTGCGCGAATAGGCGCGGTGGACGGCCTTGCTGTTGTGGCCTAGAGCTTCCTGCGCGAACCGTTCGGGATAACCGGCGGTCTTTGCCCGTTCCGCCCATGCGTAACGGTAGCTGTGCAACGACACGCCTTTGATGCCAAGTCCAACGCAGCGTTGCTTGAACTCGGTGGCGCGGTCGCCAGCGCGGACACTTCGCAAATACGGAAAAACCGGGCCGCTGCCCGGCAAGTCCCGCAAGATTTCCTCCATGTCTTCATCCATTCGCATAATGGCAATCGTGCCGGTTTTCATGCGCTTGTAGCTGATGACGTGGTTTTCCCAATCCACGTTCTCGGCTTCGATAAACGCCAGATCGGATTGCGATGCGCCCAGATGCCACGCCAATTTATAGAACGCCTTGCGTTCGGGGTTTAACTCGCGGGCGACGATGGCTTGATGTTCCTTCAAGGTGATGCCGCGTTTCTCCTTGAACTTGAACGCCGGCCAGCGTCGCTTGGGCAGCACCGGCCACGGCAGCCAGTTCATGTCCAAGGCGAAGTTGTGGATGCGCCGCAAATAGATGTTGGTGGACACCGAGCCGCCCTCCAAGGCTTTCAGGAAATGCTCGGCTTGGGTTTCCAGCACCACCATGTTGCGGATGGAATCAAACGCCTTGTCTTTGATGGCGGTAAGCCAGCGGTGGCGGGTTTCGCCGGTCTTGAGCTTGGGGATTTCGTCCATGACGTGCTGCCATGTCCGCGTGGCTCCGGCTGGGTCGCCTGCTTTCCAATACACCCGCGCCAGATGGCGGCTGAAGGCCGGGGCTTCCTCGTTTTCATTCTTGGCCGCGACGAGGCGAAACGCTTCGTCCTTGTCGCGCGTCTTGAGGGTTTCTTGTTTGCCGGTCTGGTGGTCTTCGTAGTAGAAGACGCCCCAAGGCCGGAGAAATACGCTGTATCGTTGTTTCATGTCATGTTTCATGTTATGACTATGAACCAACTCGATCTGACACCGTTAGCGAGTAGTGGGCGAGTTCGTTTTGAGTTGTAGCGGGGTAATCTCGCTACTGAAACTTTCACTGAAACTCGGCCATTTTCTCGCCTTTTTCCTCGCAAATCCCAACAAAAAGGCTGGAGGCGGAGGTCGGAATCGGACGCGTCCCGCCTTCCACAAGCCACTCGAAATCAACGGTCTAAATCATCACCGTTGCCCTGAAAATAAAGGCTTTCCTGCATTATGTCAAGTATAACTTTAACCGACTTCAGCCGACTTTTTTTTACCCCATTTTACTCTCAACCGATGAGGTTTGCTGGCATTCCTGCTGGCACTTTTTTATTTGCCGTTTCGCTCATAAGTTGCTTCGAGTGTTTCAGGGATTGGACAGCCGGAAAAATAAATTTTCGGTCGGCGGCGTGATGGTAATGCTATTCGTGCCTTTGGCGGTGGTGATGGAATAACCACTGGTCGTCCAATTCGTCGTCGCTAGGTTTGAATTCTGCTGCAACGTGTAACTGCCTGTGTTCGGCCAGGAGATACTGACGCTGTCCGGCCCGACAAAGGTGATGGCCAGATTGGGTAATCCCGGCGTCTGCAACACGGTTAACTGAAAGCTGGAAGTTGCCCCCCAGACCCCGTTGCTGCCCTTGGCCATGACTTGAAAGATGCTCGTGCCGGCCGCAACGCTGGCAAAGGTGGCCGTGGTGGCAACCGTATTAATCGTGTTGGCGGGCGTTGCATTCAAAGCATAGCTGTAACCGGCCACGCCGTTCTCGCTGGTCGGCACCTGCCAGGTAAAGATGATGTTCGTCGCCGTGTAGGTCGGCACGCCATTCGCCGTCACGTTGCAAACCAGGCCCGGCGGCGCGCCGGGCGGTTCGGTGCCCGGAGCCCAAGCGACAAATTGAAAATCAGCGGTCGGACCCCACATCCCGTTCGTGTCCTGGGCCTTTACTTGGAACAGGTGAGCGCCGAGGGTCACGTTGGTGATGGCGGCACCTGTGCCGACGGTGTTGGTGACGTCGCCGGGCATCTGATCAAAGCCATAGCTGTAACCGTTCAGCCCGGCACTGCTGACGGGAGGCTGCCACGAAAATATCAGGTTTGTTATAGTTGTGGGCAAACCGTTGGTGGCGTGATCGCATACCAGCCCGGTGGGCGCACCGGGGATGTTGGCCCCGGAATAAACGCCGCCGATTTGGCGGCCGATGCCGTCGTAATTGTAGGTGATGGTGGCCGATTGCGGGGGAGTAACGCTGGCCAGATTGCCGAATCGGTTGTAGCTCATCACCGTGGTCAGGTTGTTGCCGCCGGGGACCAATTGAACAATCTGCAAAATATCGCCGGTGTTGGGATCATGGTCGTAGCGGGTAACACGACCGAGCATATCCGTCTGGCTGACGAGCCAGCCTTTGACCGGATCGTAGGCGAAATAATTCGTGCCGCCGGGATAATCCACTTCCGTCAACCGGTCAAAATTATCGTAATGATACACCACTGGCGAAGCCAGGCGCGGGTCGTTCAATTTCCACAACCGGCCCAAGCTGTCATACTGGCAGCCAGCAGCAACGCCGGTGGCATCCACGACATTGGTGGCACGATCCAGCGCGTCCCGATTGATGGTCACTGCCAGATGATTTAGCGGGTTGGTGATTTGGCACAAGGCACCGGAACCGGTGTAATTGAATCCGACATTTACCGTCTGCGATCCGTTATGGGTTCGCTGGACATGGTGGAGTTTGTGATTGCCGTTGTAATACAAACTCGTGGGGCGACCGGCCTCATCGGTGACTTGGTTGAGTTGGGTCGTGTTCGTATCGTAAGTCGCCGTGACATCATAAGCGCCGGTATTGCCCGGATCGGAAATGCGGGTGGGGCGGCCATAAGTGTCACGCTGGATGCCGATGGGCGGGCGTCCGGCAATGGGTAGCGCCACAGTGTTCGGCAGCAAAGAACCGGCATTGTAGCCATAACTGGTTTCCGCCCCGGTGACATTGCGCGAGGCCAGCAACCGTCCGGAGCGGTCATGCTGGCGGCGTTTGGTCACGAATTGCGGGCCGATGACCAATGGATCATGGGTTTCGTTCGTCCGCACCTGGCCAGCGCGATCCTGGGTAAAGGCCCGGACCAGCGAGTTCCCGCGCACATCGTGATTGGTGCTGGCGCGACCTTTCAAGTCCGGCTGAGTCTGGAGCGCGTTCAAACCATTGAACAGCGTCTTGGCCGTCAACTGCCGGTTGGTGTTGTAAGTATAGCTGACATACGCGCCACTGCGCACATGGGTGGCCGTTGCCAGACAACCGTTGGTGGTATAGGTGTAAACCACCTGCTCATTGGCCGGCCCGGTGACGCTCATGATATAGTTCGTGGTGGGATCGTAACCGAACGTCAGGCTTTGCCCGGCATCGTCGGCGATGAACAGCAAATGCGCCGCGCCATCGTAATTGTAGCTCTTGACCCGGCTATAACGGTCGGTGGCTGTGAGTAAATGGCCGTTTGAATCAAAGGTCAGGCTCTGGCCGTCCGGGGTGACGCATTGGTAATTCAGACTGCCCGGCAGTTGCGTCAGAGTGGCACCGCTTTGCCGCAATCCAAGTGTGAAGACAGGCATGTCATTCGTGGTCAGCCCGGCGACGGTGATGACCGGATTGCCGAGGTTGTTGACGCTGTAACCCAGCACCAGTGAGGATTCAAAATCCAGCGTGGCCCCGGTGCGCAAATTCACCAGCCGGACAGCGCCCGAACGCAGCCCGGTGTCCCCATTGGCAAACGTCATCAGATTCGTGCCCGTTGCATCCACCATCAAATGGGTCTGGTCAAACCACGAGGGCCGTTCAAATTCCAAGACGAACGGCGTGTAACGCCAGCCGGGGCCAAAGGCATCGTTGCCCAGCCACGAACTTTGATAATAGCGGGAGAACGACAACTTCATGGCTCCCGGCGAAGCGAAGCTCAAATCCCGCTCCACCAGATGAACGTTGCCATCCTGCGGCTCGGCGTTGGCATTGACCGCCACCGCCCGCAGACTGCCCACTACGGTGCTGTTCGTCCAGATTTGTTGCTGGATGTCGCCGTTGGTGTTGCCCGTCATGTCTGGCCGGGTGGATTGCACCACTGCCGCCACGTTACTGGCGGTGACAGAGGGGATGTAGGTGTTGGGCAGGTAGTCTTGCACGCCGCCATAGCACACCGCCCCGCCGGTGCCGGTGATATTCTCCGCCGTGGGCACACTTTTAGAGATGAAGGCCGTCGGGCATTGCCACGAGTTGAGCCACCACATGTCCACGGGAATATTATTATCCCGGAAGAACCGTGCCAGCGACACCGCTTTCATCACATCCCGCAGCATCCCGAAAATGTTCGTATAGATGATGCTTTTTCCGGTGGGATCGTTGGGGTCGTAGCAGGGGAATTTCAGAGCGGCAAACTGGTCATAGTTGGTGGTGAGGTTGTCGGCAAAGGCTTTTGCCTGCGGACTCTGGGGCAGGCCCTCCATAAAAGCCTCGGTGTTGCACGAGACGGTGGAATTGGTGAACACGATGCTCGCCAGTCCCGTGTTCGGGTCAATGTATTGTTGCAACGTCATTTGATTCGGCGTGAACCAGAAACGCATATTGACCGGGGTGCCGTTGCCGGTGCCAGTCAGCCGCTCCACCATATTCGAGTAGCCGGGGATGGCGTGGAGATTCGGACTGGTGGTGGTGCTGCTGTAAGTGGCGTTGGTGATGTCATCCGTGCCGACGGTGAGGCATTTCAACACCCGGTCGGCTTCTCCCATCACCCAGCCGACCTTTGAATTATCCACCCGCCCGCCAAACAGCCTTTGCTGCCGCGCCGGAATTGCATTGGCGCTGTTTATTAAAATATAGTCGGGACCGTTTGCCAATTCGAGGTTGCCATAAATTCCCCCCGGCTGATAAGACATGGTGACGCCGGCGGGTGGCAGGGTGTTATTGGTATCGGCGATCCACTGACTGAAGACCAAGTTGGTGGAAACGCAATTAAACCGCGCCGTCCATTGGAGGGTTGTCTCCTGATCTGCGTCCGGGCCGAAATCAATGACATTAAGCTCCACATCCACGGTGGTATCCTCGCCCGGCCAGATGGGATCATAAGAAATCTCGGCAAAGGCATCGTCGTTGGGAAAAATAATCAGGCAACCACCGTCCTCCACCAATTGGTATGGGTCATAGAATGACGATGTGAAGCTGCCGGAGATGGTTGGCAGAGAAAGTGTTTGCGCCCCCTGCGATGTTATTACAACCGACGAGTCCAGGGTGACATAGGGCGGCTGGGCGCTGCCATAGACGGATTGCAGGGCGGTGTAGAGATAATCCAGATTGATGTTCTTGACCGGAGCCACGTTGTTGGTGCCTAGAAACATAAACTGCCCGCTTACCGGGTCATACATCGCCCCGGTGATGTCGCTCAGATTCTGGCCAACCAGCGTGGCGGCGGTGTTCAGCAGGACGCCGCCGACGGGGAGGTCACTCATAGCTCCGTTAAATCCACTTAGATCGTCTGGAGTAAACTGAAACCACTGTTGTTCCGGCCCTTGGATACTGCTGGGAATACTGTTATCACCTGCATTATTATCGTATGTGGCTGTTGTAGGTGAGATAGTTGTAGGTGAAAAATTGTATGTCCCCGAACCGGTGCCTGAAGGGAAAGAACTAAGAATAGTTGTGCCGGCTGTATTTAAACCTTCGATTGAGCCTAGAAAATCGTCAGCGGTATTAACTGACGACAAAAGCGAGATTGTTGCTGGCGATTGCAAAAATGACAAACTATCATAGGCATTTACGTACTGAGCAGTATTGCCCAGGACATTTCCGCTGACCAATGTCACGCCAAGATCAACGGCCTGTGAACCAAGAGTCACATTGTTATAAGTATTTAGGCTTATGTTTGCTCCAAAATACGCAGCAGTATTCATCGCACCTTGAGCGGCAATTGTGCCTGCTCCGGTCTGAACTCCTTCAGTCTGGTTGTCGCCAAATAATCCTCTACCAAGATTTATAACGCTCGCACCAAAGCCAACAGTGCCATAAACTGCAAATGGAGCAGTAACAATAGATTCGCTTGTTGCCCAACCTCCAAGCGCCAACAAGCCATATCCAACTATACCCACTGAGCTTCTTGCAACCAACCAACCATTAAATAGTCCTGTTGGATCTACGCAATTGACAGGATTATTATTGCAGTAACTATACCCATTGAGTGTGCTCGTAACTCCCAATGGGTCTTTGGATAAGAAAGTGCCTGTCTCTGGGTCGTAATATCTCGCCCTCAATGAGACTAATCCAGTATTGGCATCCGCCTTTTGCCCGGTAAAACCATTAATGCCCGCAACGCTTTGAGCCAGTCCTGAAAAGCAGGATAAACACACGATTATCAACGCGCAGACTCCATTAAACCAAAAGCTGGAGATAATATTACGATGATGCAAAACATTCATAATGCGATGTTATTATCTTTGTTATTTTTTACTCAACATACCCCAAAGGATCACGAGGGCACTAATTAGCCCACCAATCGTTACTATTAAACGAAAGTTCCGGCGCAACCACGGAGTCGGATTTTTTGCAAGCTTGTAAATCAACCGTTGGCAAAGAAAACCCGCAGCTCCTAAAATAAAACACACAATAATACGTGCCGTTTCGGGCACATCGCTCTTAATATCTCTATTAACCATATAACTTACAAAACAACCACTCAAAATGGCGCAAAGAATTATCACCCACTTAGGCATGGGGCCTTTTATTACTTCTTTATTCCAGTCCATAAATAGAATTCGTTTAATATGTTAGTTTTTATTCGGCGAGCTTTGATGCAATATGTCGAATAACTTCCACAGTCCGATTATTGAAGCTATAATAGCTAAAAGAATGCGCATTAAGCGCTGATGTTCGTTTAGCCACGTCCTGTTGGCTTTTGCTAACCACGGCAATACGATGCCAACAAAAACTATCCATACTCCAATTAATGGAACACAAAACCAAAATAAAATCTTTAATTGCGGGGTTAATTCATGCAATCGTGGATAGAAAAAATAAACGGGAATAACAATAGCAACTAACACATATAGTATTACTCGCCATGTAGGCGGCCTGCCAGTTCGGAAATTATTCATGTTTGTAATCATTCAAGATTGATTTTGCGTGTTGGTAACGGGATCGCACACCAACACGAGTTTGGCTTTTGGCGTGATTAGGAATCGTTGCAATTGGCCTCTATCTCCCAAATACCTCGGGAAAAAGAGCGCCCCATAGGGAATTCCCGTAGGTTGTCCATTTTCTGAAATGTAAATACTCTGATAAAAGAAATACGTGCCAAATCGGAATGTGTCACCCGTGACCTGTCCCTGAAGGTGAATAAGGCACTTCTCCCCCTCACGTATTACTCTAATGCAATCAATCGTAACCGGCACTGTGATAAACCACAGGATGAAGCAACCAAAAAGAATGGTCAGCATTCTAAAGAGTCTTTGCCCAAATCGTTGTGTCCGTTCTGTCTGTCTGGCCCACTTGCTCCTTTTCCATATAAAGTTTGTTTTTGGGTTAAATCCATACCAGAATGGTATTGCACTAGCCAATAAAATAAAGCCTTCTACGGCCACCAACCTGGCAACCCATTCTGGCTTTATGACCACAAAGCTGAATAAAGGACTAAAACACAACAAAAAATATAGCCGCTTTCTTGCCTTTGAAATTTTTAATTCTTTAGTGTTGTTTTGCATAGGTTAGTGCTGACTGTATTTTTTGCTTAACATATTCCAGAGAATCAGGGCGGCGTTAATCAATCCTCCAATCGTTACTATTAAGCGAAAATTCCGACGCAACCACGGAGTGGGGTTTTTTGCGAGCTTGGCTAGCAACCATAGGTAAATATAAACTGAAGCACCAAGAAAAAAACACGGGATTATGTGCGCGGCATCGTGCTCAAGATGTGAAGTGCTATTTACCAACCAACAAAAGAAACAACCACTCAAAATGGCACAGAGAATTATCACCCACGCAGGCATGGGGCCTTTTATCACTTCTTTATTCCAATCCATAAAAATTTCGTTTAAAATGTTAGTGTTGACTGTATTTTCTGCTCAAAATGGTGAGTAAGCATGTGAATAATCAGCGCAATACCCCGAATAATCGCGACTATAACAACAAGCCGCATGAGTATCTTGAAGGTTTTAGGCGACGCGAGTTTCTCTGCCTTCTCTGCATTAAAAAACCAACCACTGTTTACAATTTTCATCATTTTCTCTTTGCCTTCCCAATTCAACACGTAGTTTCCCCACTCATCCTTAACAATATATTCAGAGAATTCAGAAGACATGCCTTCAGGTTTTTTCTTTCTGTCTTCACAGAGATGACGCAGAATCCGAATGATTTCGGCATATTTGGGGAGGGGAAGGAAAGGGACAAGGAGCCGGTTTGGGGAAGTGAGAAAATTGTAAGCCCGTTTGTAATCGTTAGTAAATGCGCTATTTATCGCCTGCTTTAATCTTAAGCCAGTTGTTAATATCCATACCGGTGTTAAAAAAATAACCATTATGGCAACAAATATGGCAACGCCCATCAGCATTCCGATCATTAGATGAGCTGTTGTGCCGTGTGGGTTTACCTGCCACCTCCCGGTTGTAAATATCCAAACTGAAATAACTCCTAATACCTCAAATAGAAATAGGACAATCCAGGTTGGCTTTGTTCTCATGGTGTATCTGTTATTGTATTCAGTGCTTCTTGCCATAAATGTTACCTAGCAGCTTACAGAAAATCCCAAAACATAGGACAGATGTAATAACATTACGCACGAAACGTGGATGCTGACGAATCCATTCTCGCCCCCGGTCTGTGGCAACCCAATTGAGAACAAAGAAAAAACCTCCTAAAATAATCCCGCAAAATAGCGCTGCAAATAAAGCGATGCGCCAAGAATGATCTGAACCAAGCCAATAGACGCCAAACGCGGCAACACAAATCCAAAAATAAAGCCGCCATTGGGGAATCGGTCCCCGCTTCGCGAATTGGCTAAAATACAACAACGCAAACCAAGCTCCAGCCAAAGCAACAAAGAGCGACACCATTAGAAATCGCTGTAGCAATGTGATCTCTTTAGCCATAAACATCACGCTACTGACTGCCGCGATGCCAAGCCAATACACATACCACCACAGTGGTTTCGATCTAGGTTTTGAAAACTCGTCCATACGTTCAAAAATCGCCTGCAATTTACCGATTTGCGCCAAACGCATCATAGTTATAGCTCTGAATGACATTCCCGCCGGCATCCGTCACCAGTCGCACCGAGCCAAGTTGGTCGGTTAGTTCAAACGTCACAGCGCTGCCATTCCAAGTGGCCAGCCGAGTCGCGCCAAAGGTATAGCTGGCGGTTACCGTGCTGCCATTTCTTTCCTGCACCACTTCAAACGGGCTGCGGCTGGGGTCAATGATGTAGGTGGTCAACGCGCTGCTCAAAGTCTGGCTCACGCGCTGGGCATCGCCATTGCAGGTGTAAGCAATCTGGTTGGTCTTGTCGCCGTAGCTGGTCATCAAGTTGCGCTCGTCATAAGTATAAAACGCCGTGTTGTTCGTGGTGACTTTTTGCAACCGGTTTCCGGCGGGGTCGTAAGCGTAACTGGCAATGAGCGCGCCGCTCTGGTTGGTCACGGCCAGCAGCCGGTTTTCGTTGCCGTAGATGTAAGAACGGATTTCCGTCACGGCATTGTTGGTTTTGGTGGTCATGGTCAGGCGGTTGCCGTTGCCATCGTAGGTGTAGCTCACGCTCAATGAATTGGCGCTGATAACGCCATTATCGGCATAAACCGCGTTGGTCAGCCGGTCAAAGTAGTCGTAGTTGTATTGTTCCAGCCGGGTGCCGCTCGGTAACTTGATGGTCAGCAAGGTGGCCTTGCCAATGGCATCCAGCGTGTAGCCGTATTGCGCCTTCAGCGCGCCGCCACTGGTAGTTTGGTGCAGGATGTTGGTCAACCGGCCCATGCCGTCGTAACTGTAATCGGTCTCAATGCCGTTGGGTCGGGTTAGTTTCGTCAACTGGCCGGTGACGGGGTTATAGGTGTATTGGAACAACAGGCTGCGGGTGACGTTGTTGACGGTGCTCATGCGCCCGGCGTTGTCATAGGTATATTGGATGCGTTCGCCGCCGGGATAAACAATGGCCGTTTTATTTCCCGCCAAGTCGTATTCGTAGCTCAAAACCAGATCATCCGCATTACCCAGAATGTTGTCCTTGGAATAGGTGACGGCGGTCAACCGGTTCAGGTCGTCGTATTGGTAAAAAGTGGTACCGGTGTAATCGGTCATGTTGGTGCGATTGCCAAACACGTCGTAGGCGTAGGTGACGACCGCGCCATTGCTGGATTGCCGGCGCACGACCCGGCCCATCTGGTCGTAAGTCAAGGTGGTGACAATGCCGTTGCCGTTGGTGGTAGTGGATACCTGGTTCAACTGGTTGTATTGCACGGCATCCACCTGCGCGAGCAATGGCACGCGCGTGATGATGATTTGATAGATGGCCGAGCCGTTGGTGACGTAAATCACATTGGCTCCCAAAGCCAGTTGGTTGGTGCCGGTGTAGGTGACGCCGTTGTAGGCGTAATTATAGACGTAACTGGCATTGGTCGCCACGATGCTGGACAAAAACTGGAACGCGCCCACGGGATCAATTTTCAGCCGGCCAGCGGCAAAACTGCTGCCGGTGACAGAACCATCCGTCATGGTGGCATAAACGTAATAATTGGTGCCGATGAAGGCCGGGCTGGATTGCCAGGTGTAGGAGTTGCCGGTGCCATTTTGAATGCCGGTGGCAATGGGCATCAAGCCGGCAGGGGGATTATTGTTGGCGTCCAAATAGAGGGTAATCAAGGCATTGGTCAGTGGATATGTCGTCTGCCAGGTAAGAGTGAAAAGCGAGTCAGCCGAGACATTCAACTGGCTGGCCGGGGTGTTGAGGGTGATGTTCGGGGTGGCCCCGGTGCCGGTCAGGGCAATTTGCGTCGTTGGATTCTGCTGGTCATTGGAGGCGATGCTCAAGGTGCTTGAACTTAAACCATTGGCCGCCGGATCAAAGGCCAGCGTCACCGTCCAGAATTCCGCCTGAACCGGGGCGATGGTGCGCATGGCAATCGTCGCGCTGGTCAGGTCAACCGGGCCGCGCGTGGAGGAAACGACACTGACCACGCTGTAACCCGCCCCGCCGGAAAACGTCAAACCATTCTGCCCGATGATAAGATTGGTGGTGCCGCGATTCCAAAGGGTCAGTGTCGCCAGACCTTTGGTGCCGCCAGTGCCATCGTTCAACACGGTGCCGAAGTTGACGGCCAGATTGTTGGTGGGCGAAACCGAATTGCTGACGATAAGTGACGCCCGCGTCAGTCCGGTTCCTGAAACCGGCACGTTGGTAACGACGGCAGTGGTTTTGGTCAGCAAATTGGAGGCGTAAATGGACAGGGTGTTGGTCAAGGTTCCGGCCACTGCCGGATCAAACACCAACGTGACGGTCCACGTCTCGTTGGTGTCCGGCGCAATCTGCGCGCTGTTGGTTAACAGATTGATGACGCCCGCCGTGCTGCTGACGATGCTTCCGACGAGGAATTGCGTGGTGGAGTTAAAGCGTAAACCGTTCGTGGGAATGATAATCGGCACGTCGCCATAGTTTTGCAGCGTGAGATTGGTAGTGGCCTGCTGCAAGCCCGGTCCGTCGGCATCCACGCCGGGAAAGATTTCGGTGCGATTGCTGATGACACCGATGGCATCGGCAACGACCAACTTCGCCGGGTTCAATCCCTGACCTTGCAGGGGAACGATGAAGGTGGGGTTATTGGTGTCGTTGGACAGAATTTTCAGGCTGTCATTAAGCACGCCCACAGTGAGCGGATCAAAGCGCACTTTGATGTCCCAGGTTTCCGAACCAAATGGGGCAATGGTTTTCGACCCGCCGGTCAGAATGATGGTTCCGTTGGTGCTGCTGGTGATGGAGAGTATGCTGAATTGCGTGCCGGTCAGCAGGGAGATGCCGTTTCTGCTCACCGTCAGCGGGCCGGAACCGTTGTTTTGGATGAAGATGTCATTGGTGGTTTGAAAGCCGCCAGCCCCGTCATTGACCTGCCCGCCAAAATTAACCAGCGAAGTGGGAGTGGTCAGGGCGATCTGGGGCGTCGGGACGCCGGTGCCGGAAAGGCTGATGTTTAACACGGGCGTGTTCGGATCGTTGTTGGTAATGGTGAGCGTGCCGGTGGCCGCCCCATTGGTGGTGGGATCAAACTGGAGGGTGAACACCCAGGTTTCCTGCCCAAAGGGGTAAATCTGTTGCGGAGTTTGAGGCAGACTGGCGGGGATAATAAACCGGGATTGCGCGCTATCAATAATCGAAGTCAGGGTGAAGTTGGTGCTGCCCGTGAGGCTGACCCCGCTGACGGTCAAAAACGCGCTGCCCGAATTGATGACGGTCACGGTTTGCACGCCCACAGCGTTGCCCGGCCCGTCATTGGCCACGTTGGAAAAATTGACCGTCAAGTTCGTGTAGGGGGCCGTTGAATTGGTCGCCAGAATGTGCGGCACGGCAACGGTGATGGTAACGGTGGAAGCCGTGCGATCTTTTCCAGCGCCCTGATTCTTGTTGTTGGTTTTATTGGACTCGGCGACCTGGTTGTCACAATCCACCCACATGGCCACATAAAAATTTGTGGGTGGGGGAGTGCCGGTGAAGGGGCTAACTGTCGGCAAGGGAACATTGACAGATCCCGGATAGGCATAGCCGGGCAGCATACTTCCCGAGGTTGATGAACACAGAACCGAGGTGTCCCAAGTTGCCTTTCCAAGAAGGCAATCATCGCTGTTGGTTATCGTCGTATCGCGGGACAAATAAAATCCAACGTTGAAGGTCCCGGTATAGGCGGTGCTTCCGTAATTGGCAATCGAGAACTGGACGGGCATGGTGTTGCCCCAGTTGTAAGCGTTTGTGGAAGTCTGAAAAACGTAGGGCGAATTATAGCCGGCCAAATCCACCTGGGCGGTGGCGGGCAAGGCGGCCAGGCCAAACAACAAGGAAAGTGAAAAATAGCGAATTGTGTTCGTAAGCAGTTTCATTGACCGTGAGGGTTGAATTATTCTTTCTCGCGCGGGCTGACAGTGTTGGTTGGATTGGATTCGGGAGCCACTTTAACCGGGGCCATAGTCCCCGGCGTCAGTGTGAGATATTTTGTGGTCACGGGCGCTTGATTTTCGAGGGAATATTCCCGCGTAATAACCGCCCCATTTTGAATGGCCAGTTTTGTGTGCCATCGCGCGGGTTCCTTTCCACCCATCAGCAGCACATATTTAACCTTTCCAGCTTCGGCCATCTGGACGCCAGAGGACGGGTCAAGGTCGTTCAAGCCGGAGCAGACTTCCGGCGGCACGGCAATCTTCCGCCCGCCAAGGGAAATTTCCAACGCATCCAAGGTTTCCAGCCGGTTGGTGGTCGTGCCCTGCCCCCGTACTGTGACCCGGAAAAGCTTTTCATCCTGAAGCCGGCGCTCGAACACAAATGAACGCGTTTGAGCCTTGTTTGCGACCGAACCAGAATTGATCGGCAACTTACCGGATGTTTGGCTGGCGTTATTGCTGACTGGCTCGGCAGAAACAGCTTGCGCGCCTAAAAGAGCCGCCATAGCCAGCGGAAACCACCAACGTCCAGGGAGCAGTTCGGGACAAACCGCGTTGTTTTGCAATTTGAGTTTCATCGGCTGTCTGGTGTGCAAATGCATGATTATTTGTTCGATAGTTTCACTCGTTCAAGACGGTTCAAGAATAAAATCAATCAAGTTCAAGATTTGCCCGGTTCGTAACACGGTGGAAGTATTTAAGGTGGCGTTGCTGGATGCGCCGTCGCCGAGGTTGGAGAAATTAAGATGGGTGAACGCTTCCGCCAGAGAACCGGGGAGCATTGCAGGAATTATTAGCCAGAATAACTGGTAGTTCAATTTAATGTGATTAACAGTTTTCATAGATTCCCTTTTGGAAGTTGTCCCTCCTTTCGCACCCGAAGTTGGACTCCCTACGTTCATTTTACCCGAAAATATCCTGCCCCATGTTTCCTTATCCCGTCCAGATTTTTTCTGTGACATTTAGGAAACACCCGAAGCCCACCGTCCGGTCCTGCCTGACAAGCGCCGGGCCGCAACTCCGGGGGTTCCACAGGAATCGGCAGGCCACATTCTGCCAAAGTGTGAGGCGGCTGTCTAGTATTAAATACGATAGTGGTAACATCTATGTTTGACGGAGCTTTTTTCTTCCAAACTTGGCGGGCATGGAAAACCAATATCGCAAGCGTGTGGCAAAGAACGTGCGCGCGTATCGGAAAAAAATGGGTTTGTCGCAAGAATCCCTCGCCGAGCGCGCGGACATGCACTGGACATATATCAGCGGCGTTGAACGCGGCAAATACAATCTTTCGCTGTCCAGTCTGGTGCGCATTGCCAAGGGGCTGGGTCGCGAACCTTACGAACTTTTGAAATAGGCGAGCGAGCGTTTGGCCGCTGCCAGGAAACGTTTGCCCAACAGGGGCGGTTAAATCGCAGAAGAGGTTTTCTGCGCGTTTTCTCAAAATGCGCGGCACAAAATCAAGCTGTCGGGATGAAATTGTCATGCCGTTGTAGTTTCTTCGACGAGTGAAAGAATGCGTGAAAGGAAATCCCGCGCTTCAAATGGCTTCTCAATGAAATCCGCCGCGCCGAGGTCGAAAGCTCGTTGAATATTTTCCATGGTGGGACGGTCAGACACAAAAAAAATCGGCGTCCCTTTCAACTGCGGAATTTCTCTCAGTCTTTGGTAAATTATGAAGCCGTTGGTTCCGGGCAATTCAATGTCGAGTGTAACCAGGTCGAAGTCCCGCGTCTGCGCCAGTCGCAAGGCCTGTTCGACATTGCGTGCCGCTTCCGCTTCGCAACCGCCGCGTGTGAGGAGGGACACTATCATTGCGCCCACGGCAATTTCATCATCCACCACCAGAATTCTTCCCTTCGTTGTCATAACACTGAAAAATTTCCCATTGTGCGTTGCAAGCGGGGCGGCAAATGGCCGGTGCGGGCTTGTTGACGAATTGTTCCTTCCGAAATCGGAAGAAATACTAACCCGCGTTCGCATACCGTCAATGCAAAATCGTGGGCAAATCCGTTCCTCAAAACATTGTCGGTCCCGTCGTGCGCAAAATCCGTTACGGCAAGGGCTGGACGCAGGCCATGTTGGCGGCCCGTTGTGCGCGTGCCGGTTGGGATATTGGCGAAAACACCATTTCCAAAATCGAGGCGCAGGTTCGTTGCGTGACTGACTCCGAGATCGTCTTTTTGGCGCAGGCGTTGAAAGTCAGGGAACAGGAATTGTTTCCTTCGCGTTCCTGAATCCGTCCTGGGACGCGCTGCGGGCTGCCACCCGCTGGTGCGGCAGTTCTGTGGTGTGGCTGGCACCGCTGCTGAAAAGACATTTGGTTTCACGCTTCAACGCTTTCCGTCACTCTGGCTTCATTCAGTCCCTCGCCAATCTTCCGCCGGGGAAATGAGGTGTTCTGGTGATATGCTACAAGTGTAGCATCCTCTGTCAAGCATATTTTTTGTATTGGCTTCGGTGTGCCAGTCAATCGAATGCCAGAAGCCATCAGTTTGCAGGTCATCCGTTTGTTGAAAGCAGAACGGGAGAAGCGTGGTATTTCCATGAATTTGCTTGCTCAAAAGGCGGGTATTAACCGGCAAACCGTGGCTTTTATTGAGCAGGGTTTGCGAAATCCCACCATGAACACTTTGTTCCGGCTGACTACGGCTTTGGAAGTGGCACCGGAGAAAATTATTGCCCGCGCCCGCAAACTGGCCGGTGGTTAGGCCGCATTGGATTATTTTTAGCTGCACGTCATTCCACGCGCGAAATCCTAAACGGAAAAGCCCCGGAGCTGGGCGGCGGGTCAAGGTGGAAGCCGAGGGCATACCGAGGAACGACCTTGACGCGACGACCGGCGACATACAATGGAAACCGGATTCGCGCGCAACATGATGGATTCCCCGGCATTCAATGGCTGATTTCAGTGATGCCATACATAGTGGCCAATGAGCAGGGCAATGACACAGGCTGCTAAAGTGCCCGCATCCTCGCGATCAACCTGGATGACAGTGATGGCCAATTGCGGTTCGTTTCGCGCAGAGAAGACGCCGAGTGTTGTCATCATATCTTAACTATTCCGTCATTATATTGCCACACGGGCAATAAACTATTCCTGTGTGAACCCCCAAGATTCAACCGGTGCGGTTGCCGGTCAATCGAGCCTACCACTGCACCAGGCAGACCGCGATGCAACAGTTATGCGTAGCGGTAGCTGTGCAACGTTATGCCGGTGTCCCCGTTCAAGCCGGTTGACAGTTGCAAGGGGGGACTTCAGCTATGAACACATCACAAGAACTCGCAGGACAGAGGATTTCCTATGGATTAAAAGTGAGACTTTGCGCTTGCACTCAGCCCCCGCGGCTCTCACATTTGTTTCCAGAAAAATGCAAGAGCATGAATAGCCACTTTTGATTTCAATTAAAGCTTTGATAAAACGTCTTAATTCCAAAGAGCTTATTAGAATGTTTGCCCACGACTATTTGCTTTGGAGCGTGGCGGCGATTTCCATTTTCTGCGCAGGATGCGCCACGTCGAAGGGGCCCGCATTCAATTACGCGCCGGAGGCAGAGGACCAAGCGGCAAAAGAATTGATCGTTCCGGAGGGGAAATCTGTCATTTATGTCTTTGCGTATCATCACAACCGGTTGCAAACAATCATTCAAGTAGATCAGAGAGACGTTTGTAGATTAGCAAAACGCACATATTATAAGGCGGTGCTCGAATCTGGGCAACACCAGCTTGGAATCCGTTGTGAAGGAAATTGGGATGATGGAACGCCTTTTCGAATTGGAAAAGAACGTGTTACAAATGTGGAACCGAACCACGCTTATTTCTTTATGGCAGTGGTGAACGAATCGGTGGGGCCTGGGGGATTTCTCTTAATGGGGGTTCAGTCACAGGTCAGTGTTGATTTGATCAAAAGCCAAGATTGGTTGGGACGATCTATCATTCGGGATCGGAGGAATCGACTTACTGGGGAACTGATCAGTCCTTAGTCTAGTTACGTGTCGCCTTGTGATCTAGCCGTCTTGGCGGCTGTCCAGTGTTTGCAGGGTTTGGCTAGGACTTCCATTAAGCAGGCTATAGAATACTGCCAATAGTGCTTAATGTCGAAGGTCGCTTAGCGGCAGAATCTTCTTGCCAATAACGCCACTGGACGTTGCCTGCACAAATTCGACACCGCTGCCCATCACTTGACTGGCTGTGGACACTCCAATCTCTGCAACTGTGCTTTGATTATCCGTTGAAGATCACCTCTGATTAAGCTTTCATAATCCGAAAGTTTATATTCACCATTAATCGCGTGAGGATTCGGTTCGGGTAAGTTCGTCGTATAGACAATGGTCATTTTATCTCCTTCTTGATTCACCCGAAAATAAATTTCGCCTGTCTGCTGATTGAGAGTATCTATAAAAGTAATTCTAAGAAAAGGTCGGTTCAAATCATATCCTTTCTGCGCCTGCGTTGCCGACGTCCAGCCCGACATAATCGTCAGCCTCCAGAGCGCGGACTCGCCAAAGCGAATCTCGCTTTCTATTTGCTTGCCGTAAAGATTGTCGGGCAGTTCCATCGGGCTGATCACAACGTTTGTATTGCCCGACTTCGCCGCGTAGTCCCGAGCTGTCTGCTGAACGCAGGCTATCGCGAAGGCATAAGGCGACCGCGATTGACCGTGCAAATTCTCAATCCGTCCGTGCAGTTCCGCCAGATCGGCGTAGTTGGTGAAGCATGCCAGCACTCTGCCCATGAACTTCTCCATTTCCTCATAGTATTTTATTTTCTCGTTAAAATACGTCTCCGTATCCGCAGAGGGATCCAGCGGAGCGATATAGCCCACATTGTAAGTGGGCACATAAACCTTGTTATACTTCTGTAAATAAGCGGAGTAGGCGATCACTCCGCCTCCGGATCGTGACGCCTGGCTCAACGCGGCGACTTGGGCCATTTGATGTGCCTGAATCTGTGCCTGCTGTTGCGCGGCTACCGCTAGTGCAAGTTGAGCCATCTCATACAGAGCCTGCGCCAACTCAACCTTCGCCAATTGCGCTTTGACGCCCGTGACCGTTGTTCGATAAGCTTGCTGCGCTTTTCCAAACGAAGCGTGTGCATTCTCTACTTTATCCTGCGCCAAAAAATAATCGCCCAAGATTTGCGCCAGTTTTCCGTTGACCTCGCACCATTTCTCCGGAATCTCCGGATTCGCCCCTTGATCATACAACCAGAGGGTGATGCTGCTATTGCCCCACAGAGCCGCAATTCCCATCGCCGTCACCCCCGTCTTCGATCTGGCGTTCATATCCGCACCAGCTTGCACCAGCCGGATGACCATCGGCAAATTGTCTCCCGTTCCGGAGGCAGAACACGCCAGCGCCGAGTCAACACTGGCGATCGCCAGCGGCAAATTATTCCCTGGCCCCGACGCTGCCCACATCAGAGCCGTCTCCCCTCGTTTCGACGCCCGATGCACGTCCGCTCCGTGTTTTAGCATTTCCTCTACAATCTCGACACTTCCTCCCCGCGCGGCCTTCATCAGCGGTGTCACCCCCTGATTATCGGCATGATTCATATCTGCTCCACGGGCAATCAGCAGTCTGGCTATTTCGGCATTGCCTCTTTCAGCAGCACAACTGAGGGGCGTGGCTCCGGGAGCATAAGCTTGTATATTCCCTTGCCAGTCTGTCACTTGTGTATTCAATTGCGAGTCCACCGGTGCGCCATTGTCCAGCAGCAGCTTGACCATTTCCACGTGCTGAAAACAGGTCGCTAGAATCAGAAAATGCATGCCTCTCGAATTATTGAGATCCTTTCCCTGACCAATAAGTTTCCTAGCTGCTTCGATATCATTGCGCTGAACTGCACTCGCCATTTTCAAGCTCGCACACCCGGTTAAGAATGGGATCATCAACAGTCCTAGAATAGAATAACTTAATTTGATTTTCATAACGGATTCCAGATTCAATTTACCTCACTTGTAATCATGTTTATTTCTTGCCAACAGGTCGTGATTCAAGGCTGACTGCCGCGAAGTTCAGGCGCTTCCTGAAATGCTTTGTAGGTTTGGGGGCTTAAGTCATCGAATACTTTTTGAAACAACATACGTCTGTGTTTGAAGGTGGTGACCCGTGTCTTGAGGTCCGCGAGGAGCGTGGTGTAACCAGCGGGAAGCGGGCCGGGCAGTTTGCCATCCTGACCGCTGGTTTTTGCCAAACCTGTGGCTGTCGTCTTTCGTTTCGTCATACAAAATGTTTGCCTGCCGTTCCGCTCGCAACAATCTTCAATTGATTTCGGAAACTTCGGGCATGATGCCGGATTTTGCCGGTGTTGAAAAGGTTTTCGCACACATGACTTTCAAAGCGTCCGGTGCGGCTGGCTTGTTCTTGTCAGAAGCAATTCTCCACGCGCGAAATCCTAAACGCAAAACCCCCGGAGCCGGGCGGCGGGTCATGGTGGAAGCCGAGGGCATACCGAGGAACGACCTTGCCGCGACGACCGGCGACATACAATGGAAACCGGATTCGCGCGCAACATGATGGATTGCCCGGCATTCAATGGCAGATTTCAGTGATGCCATACATAATGACCGATAAGCAGAGCGACGACACAGGCCGCCAGCGTGCCAACGATATACCAATGGACGCCGCGAAGATTGATGGCATCGTCTAATTTTTGACAGACCCTTTCAAACCGCTGCCGTTCGCGTGCTAAAGCATCTTGGGATTGATTCCATTCGGCCACGGCACATTGCAGATTTTTCTGAATACTTTTGGCAACGTCATTCGCGTCAACCAGCCGATTGCTGACGAACAACGCATCCCGTTTCACGGTTTCCGCATGTTGGAGAACGATGGCTTTCAATTCGCCGTGCTTGATGTCCACCATGCCTGCGAAATCGTTGGTGAGCGCGGCGGTTTGTTGCCGGTATTCGGCCAGATGCAATTCCAGCCATTTCCGGCTGTCGGCGATGGCACGCGGGATACTGGCTGCCACTTTGAATTGTGCGCGGGTCAGTAATGACAGTTGCGCCGGAAAACTGTCCTCCGGCCCAATGCCCCATTTATGTATCAATCGGTGAACCCGATCCACTTCCTCTTTCGTCAGGTCGCGGCAAAGTATCGCCAAATCATCTTTGTCCAAATCCATAACGTCATTCGCCCAAATTAAACATGGGCTGTTTGGAGCGAGCCGGTTTCGCCGCCGGTTCGGACTGCGGTTCAAGCACCGGCATCTGTTCGGATGGCACCAGCAAATCGGCAATCAGGTCGTATTGCCGGAACATCTGCTGCATCGCCCATTGCATTTCCCCGGCCAGCATCAATTCAAGATGCGGCGTGCCGGGTGTGGCCGCTTCCGCGAAGCTCAATTTGTGTCCCGCCTTGGCCTCGGCGCGCTTGATGGCCAGCAACGTGATGGATGTCACCACCGGCAATGTGATTTCCCTGGCTCCAAACTTTTTCAATTCCGCTTCGATGTTGGATTTTCGGAACAGGTTCGTTCTGACTTTGGCCGGGTTGTGGACGATGACATAATCCACGCGGTCGCCGGCGAACCAAAACAGGTCGAGCAGATTGTTCATGCTCTCGGTGTCCTCACTTGGAAACAGGAAGAACGTGAAGCGAATGCCTTGTGCGGCCAACGATTCGAGCAACTGCAACGAGTCCAGCGCCTGCACGATGAGGCCGTCGGCCTGCGCCCGGCAATCAACGACGTGAACTGGCGCGTCGCTGCGCGGCACATTTCGGAATAAACCGAGCAACGTGGATTTGCTGTCGTCTTCATTGCCGAGCGTGTGCGACTGCACTTGGTCTGGATGGCGGTCGGCAAAAGAATGATGCCGATCATCGAGGTCGGAACCGTTCCAATTAATGTTGTGATAGTCGAGCCAGGCGGTGCGGAACTCGGCCTCGAAACTTTTGCCGAGACTGCCTTTGGATTGGGGATTGATATGGATGCGTTTGATGATGTTGTTATTCATGGGAATTCGTCAGTGTTAATTTTTGAGCGGTCGGGACGTTTGAAATCGGATGGTGGTGGCAACGGCGATTGACGAGATTGCGGCCGACTGGCCGCTGCGCTGGGGCGGGCGGGGTGGGCTTCGGAATCATTTCTCGCATTTTCCCAATTTGGTTTTGCGGCGCGTTTCAATTTGCGCCGGTAAAAAAAATACGGAGCATGAAACGTAACGCGGATGCCCTTTTCAGTGAACAGCAATTCGGTGATTTCTCGCCACGTCTTGCGGCGTTGCCGCAGCTCGCGGATAAAATCAAAGTGTGGTTCCAGGACGCTGCGGAATGGTTTGCCGCCGCCTTTTCGTTGTGCCGTTTCTGTCATCTACGGGCAGAATATCACGGTTTCGGGAAACAGCGGCAGGGAGCAGGTGAAAGTTAAAGTGAGATGAAATTACGCTGTATAAGCGACAAGAAGCGACAATTTCGAGCGACAAAAGGCGACAATTTTTGATGAGCGGAAGCGACAACTGGCGACAAGTTTGTTGTCGCTTTTTGTCGCTTCGCTTCGCTTCACTTTTTCCCACAACGATTTCGTTGGGAGATGGTGTCTCGAAAAAATCAAGGCTTTCAAGTTTCAGAAAGCCGTCAGAATCGCGTTCGACTGAACGTATCAAATCGGATGACGATGGGCGCACTGAACGGGCGTTCTGAAACCGGCGGCGAAACGGAGCAGGTCGGGAGTGGTATGAACGGACGACGGCGGAGTTGAGCGCGGTTTTAGAACGCCCGTTGAGTGCGTGACCGTCTAGGTGCGTCCGAGGCGATTTGTCTGACCGGTTTGTGAGGCACGAGCAAAGCCGGCCAGTCAAAGCGCCGAATTAACTCGTAATTATTTTCATTCTAGGTATTCACAAAGCGTCAATGAGCAATG
>Ga0182021_10001827_pt1 | contig 24754 bp, 23 predicted proteins | sample 612E3MmetaG_FD_120493 | JGI IMG/M metagenome (GOLD analysis project Ga0182021, IMG submission 120493) | Permafrost microbial communities from Stordalen Mire, Sweden - 612E3M metaG (Illumina Assembly) | ecosystem: Environmental > Terrestrial > Soil > Wetlands > Permafrost | place: Sweden... | reverse complement strand
TTGCTCAGGTGGTATCACCAAGTTCAAGCCCATGGTCGCCTGCAATACTATCTCCTGGGCCAATAACTCTAGTAAGGTAAAGATGGACGGCGGCGACTCGGTAAATGTCCACCTCCTCAGTGGTTATGATCCCAAGGTTCTCACTCCTGACACTGCTTATAAAGCCTATATAGACACTAATAATGTACCTATACCTGCACTACTACCCGGCGGCAAAGACATACCTGCTAATTGCGGCCAATAGTACGTAAATAGTGACGTGGGGGACCTGTCGGGTCCCCCACGTATCACTTGAGAATTTGTCATATTATGGATTGGTAATAATGTTAAAAGTAAATAATATTGAAGTAGTATACAGTAATGTGATCCTGACGCTCAGGGGTGTCTCACTTAATGTACCGGATGGCAAGTTGGTTACGGTGGTAGGTGCTAACGGCGCCGGCAAAAGCACTACGCTAAAAGCTATTTCAGGCTTGCTTAAAACTGAACTCGGGGAAGTCACGCACGGGAATATAGAGTATGACGACGTGCCAATCCAGAAAAAATCTCCTCAGGAAATAGCCGGTATGGGAATAATACAAATACAGGAGGGGAGGCGGCTTTTTGCGCATCTGACCGCCGAAGAAAATTTGAAATTGGGAGCGTATTTAAGAGATAATTCCACTTTGAAGCGTCAATTAGAGATGGTATATCGCCATTTTCCAAGGGTGAAAGATCTCAGGAATAATACGAGTGGATATTTATCAGGCGGTGAGCAGCAAATGCTTGTGATAGGCAGGGGCCTGATGTCCCAGCCAAAAATAATGCTGATCGATGAAGCTTCGCTCGGCCTGTCTCCAATTATGGCGCAATCACTGTTTGACGCCATCGTAAATATTAACAGGGAAGAAAAGATCGGTATGCTGGTCGTTGAACAAAATGTACTGGCTGCCTTAAAAATTGCGGAATATGGTTATGTCATGGAGAATGGGCGTGTTGTGTTGGATGGACCGACTGAAAAGCTGAGGGAAAATCCTGACATTAAGGAATTCTATTTGGGGTTGGGCAAGAAGGATGCCCAGAAAAGCTATCGCGAGGTAAAACACTACAAACGCAGAAAAAGATGGCTTTAGTCCTGCAGGATGGCCTGCTATTATATTTGTTTGACTATTACGCATGATATGACATAAGGACGATCAATGCGGTTTAGTAAAAGATAGAAGAGGAGATAGTTTGGCATGCAGAGACCGGTAACGACTTATCAAGATAGTGACGATGCATTACATCCGCATAGTGATGCGGATTATTCCGAATGGTGGTACCTGGATTGCCGCTTTGACAACGGGTATTCCTGCGTTCTCACCTGGCATTGGTTAAACCAGTTTATTAAACCTCATATTCCTACAATTCAGATTTTTACTTATACCCCGGAAGGTAAGCGATACGTTGGGATGGAAGCTATTGCCCCCAAGGATTGCTATGCCAGCGAAAAAATATGCGACGTCAAAATGGGAAGCAGTTATCTGAAGCAGGAAGGCAAGGTTTACAAAATGGCTATGCACAGCAAGGGTATAGGTTGCGAGCTTACATTTGAGGGCACAGTCCCCGGCTGGAAGTTTGGCGATGGTTTAATGGCGAGTGCAGACAAAAATGCAATTGTTGAAGGATGGGTCATCGCCTGTCCCAGGGCTAAAGTTTCAGGCAAACTGTTTATCAAGGACAAGGTAATTGAAGTAAAGGGGAATGGCTATCACGACCATAACTGGGGAAATAAGGATCTTTACGATGTTATGAAAGGTTGGTATTTGGGCAGATTGAATGATCCTAAATGCACAATTATTTATTCTTATACACAGATCCTTGATGGAAGCTGGATGCCCAGCCTTTATATTGCGGATGATAAATCAACTTTGTTAGCGACACATCAATATGATTTTGCTGTGGAAAAAGAAGATACGGAGCCGGTAACAGGAGATATATACCCTAAAATTATATCTTTGAAATATGACAGCAACGATCTGAAACTGAACTGCCGCCTGGATACCAAGAGCATTGCTGAGCATAACCCTCTGCCAAAATTGAATGAATTTAACATGTTTAACTGGAGGTTCCTCGCGGATTACGAGGGTGATATCACCGTCGATGGTAAACGTGAATCCATCAAGGGTGAAACAATATCCGAGAGGTTTATTTTCAGGTAAAACAAACGTATTCTGAAATTGGTACTATGACATAAGGACGATCAATGCGTTTCAGTAAAAGATATAAAAGGAGATAGTTAGGCATGCAGAGACCGACAACGACTTACACAGACAAGGACGATGCATTACATCCGTATAGTAATCCGGATTATTCTGAATGGTGGTACTTGGACTGCCGCTTTGATAACGGGTATTCATGTGTGCTCACCTGGCACTGGCTAAACCAATTTATAAAGCCGCATATTCCCACAATTCAGATTTTTACTTATACCCCGGAAGGTAAGCGATACGTCGGTATGGAAGCTGTAGACCCCAAAGATTGCCATGCCAGCGAGAAAATATGCGATGTCAAAATGGGAAGCAGTTACCTGAAGCAGGAAGGCAAGGTCTACAAAATGGCTATGCACAGCAAAGGTATTGGTTGCGAGCTTACATTTGAGGGCACAATGCCCGGCTGGAAGCATGGCGATGGTTTAATGTTGCCTGCGGATAAAAATGACATTATTGAAGGATGGGTCATAGCCTGCCCACGCGCGAAGGTAAAAGGCAAATTATTTATCAAAGACCAGGTTATTGATGTCAAAGGTGATGGTTATCACGATCATAACTGGGGCAATAAAGACTTGTATGATATTTTCAGGGGTTGGTATTGGGGCCGGTTGAATGATCCTAAATACACAATCATTTTTTCAAACACGCAGATACTTGATGGTAACTGGTTACCCAGTCTTTATGTGGCTGATGATAAATCAACATTACTGGCTACCAATGATTATAAATTTAGCGTGGAGAAGGAAGAAGCAGACCCGAAGACAGGGGAAAAGTACGCCAAAATTATATCTTTGAAATATGACAGCAACGACCTGAAATTGGATTGCCGCCTGGACACCAAAAGTATTGTTGAGCATGGCCCTCTTCCAAAGGTCAATGAATACAATATGTCCAACTGGCGGTTCCTGGCGGATTACCAGGGTGAAATTACAGTCGACGGTAAACGTGAATCTATCAAGGGCGAAACGATACACGAGAGGCTTCTTTTCAGGTAGAAAAAATGTATCCTAATATTAGTACAATGTCGAACAAAATGATGGTATAATAAATGTTGCCGTGCCTATATATCGCTGATGAAATGGACGTGCATACATTAGCTTTCAAGGTCAATAGGTTATCGAGCATCTTGCACTTAAGGAATGTAATAAATAACTAAAGGAGGGTTTCAAAAGCTATGCCTGAGAGAGTGGGAATAGTAGCGGCTGCCGTGACTAAATTCGAAGCAGCTAAGCCTTGGCAGCATCTTGCCGAGCTGGCGCTGGAGGTGACTGACAAAGCAGTTGAAGCTGCTGGCATTTCATTGAAGGATGATGTAGAAGCTGTTGTTAGTAATTCACAGGACCACTGGGACGGCAGGACAATATCATCCATGCCCATACCTGATGTCACCTGTTCGCACCTGAAGGACGAGTCAAAAGTCGCCGATGACGGAGCTTATGCTGTTGCTTACGGCGCAATGCATATTCTGTCCGGAGATCATAAGCTGGTGCTTGTAGTCAGTCATTGCGCCGAGTCGCACACTGACGGCACGATCATTGAAAACTGGTCCATAGATCATATTTTTACCCGCATGCTTGGTATGGATTACACCATTGCAGCGGCACTGCAGGCCAGGCGGTATATGGACAAGTACGGCATTACACCGGAACAAATGGCCAAAGTAGTAGTTAAGAACATGGGTAATGCTAAAAAGAATAAATATGCTCAGACGTCAGCCACGCTGACTGTGGGTGATGTGCTTAACTCCAAAATGCTGGCCGATCCGATTACAGCTATGGAGAGAAAACCTGTTTCTGATGGCGCTTGCGCCATGATCCTGGCCACCGAGGATATCGCGAAAAAATTGACGAAAAATCCGGTCTGGATAACGGGAATGGGGAATTGCTATGATGCTCATATGCTGGGTGACCGTGATTTGGCCAATTGTGATGCGTTGGTAACCGCATCGAAGAAAGCATACAAAATGGCAGGCATCAAGAACCCGGCAAAAGATATAAGTCTAGTTGAGCTCTCCGACTATTACGCTCACCAGGAGCTTCTGTGGACAGAGGGTCTGGGCCTTTGCAAACCGGGTGAGGGTGGAAAGTTGATCGATAGTGGAAAAACCCAGTTGGGCGGGGAATTGCCTGTAAATCCGTCGGGCGGTTTGCTCTCCGGTGTTCCGGTAACAGTTGCTGGTGCAGAAAGGGTAGCCGAAGCAGTCTGGCAATTGCAGGGACTTGCCGGTGATCACCAGGTAAAAGGAGCCAAGGTTGCGGTAGCGCACGGCTGTGGCGGTATATGTGGACAGATGCATTGCGTTCTTGTCCTCGAGAAAGGAGGCAGCTAGATGCACAAAAATAGGGTCGCCATTGTAGGTATAGGCGAAACCCTGCATAGTTCAAGGCGCCCTTATGTCAATGATGGCGAATTAATCTACGATGCGGTTACGCTTGCGCTGAATGATGCTAACTTAAGTATCCGCGATATAGATTCAGTGGCTATCGGGAACATGGATCTTTTCGAGGGGCATTATCTCAATGATGCGATGTTGTCCCTTTACAGCGGGGCCAACGGTAAACCCGGTTTTAAGATGAATACGGGTGGTACGGTTGGCACTATGACGGTGATCGAAGGGTGGTACCAGGTAGCTTCCGGCATGGCTGATACCTGCCTTTGTGTAGGCTGGGAAAAACATGATGAGGCGACTGTTACCCCGTGTATATCCACAATCACTGATCCCGCCATAGACCGGCCGTTCTGTGTTGGCGCACTGAGCGGCCTTGCCGTGATAGCCATTGATTATATGAACAGGACCGGCTGCACAGTTGAGCATGCAGCCATGGTACGTGCAAATGCGTCCTTAAACGCTGCCAGGAACCCCAACGCTCATCTGCGCGACAAGTACAGTGTTAAGGATGTACTCAATGCCAGGATGGTCTTGTATCCCTTGAACCTTCTAACCGTGTGTCCAACCAGTCTTGGCGCATGTGCCGTAATCCTTTCCAATGAAAGCAAAGCCAAGAAGATCGCCAAAAAGCCGGTATGGATCAAGGACCATGTCTCAATACATTCGGAGTACGGCGGCGCACAATTTGGCGTTAATGAGAAGCGCAGGACCTCTCATATTGAAGCGGGTGCGCAGATATTCAAAAGAAATGGTATTACAAACCCGAGGAAGGAAACCCAGGTTTTCGAGATGTACGATCCCTCCGCATATTGTATCCCGGCCTGGATGGAAGATTTTGGCATATGTGGAATTGGTGAAGGATGGAAGCTGGTTGAAAAAGGGGCAATTGCACTTGAATCAGAATATCCGATCAACCCTTCCGGAGGAACCTTGTGTACGAATGCCATCGGTGATACTGCCATGATGAGGGTAGCCGAGGCAGCCCTTCAGATAAGGGGTGACGCCGGTGAGCACCAGGTGACCCGTGAAGTCAAGCAAGCGCTTGCTAGCGGGTTCGGTGGTTCCTATTGGACAGACCTATTTTTGCTGAGTAAGACTACTGATTAATTGGAGGTAATGTAAATATGAAAGAGAAGACTCAAGAAGAGCTGGTTTATCTGGATATGACCCTCAAGATGCCGTTCAAATGGGCTACCGGCGAACCTATGGGTGAGTTTTTTAGAGAGCTTAAGGCAAACGGTAAAATATATTCAAATCAGTGCCCAAAATGCGGGCGTGTTTACTGCCCGCCTATTAACGTATGCACACGTGATCATGCCAAATGCACTGAAAAAGATAAGTGGGTTGCCGTCGGGCCCAAGGGCACATTGCTTACATTCTTTGTAGCAGAGCAGTCATTCCTGGTCCCAACCACGGGCGAGATGTTGAAGGTGCCTTTTGCTGTTGGGATTGTCATGCTTGATGGCGCACCTTGCACTCTACAGCACCAGATGGAAGAAACTGATCCGGCGAAAATTAAGCCGGGTATGCGTGTTGAAGCTATCCTTAAACCTGCAGCAGAAAGAAAGGGCAATATCTTCGACATTAAGCATTTTGTCACTATTAAAGAATAATAGCTTGGAAAGTGAGGAAAAATAATGGCTAACGAAATAAAAAAAGAGCCTATGTTCACCCAAGGGTTTGTAATAATGCCCTATAAATACTCTGTGGGTTCGCTGGCGAGCAAATTCTTCATCGACCTCAGAGATAAGAAAAAAATCACTGCGGCCAAGTGCCCCAAATGTGGTTTCGTTAACTTCCCGCCCAGGTCAGTTTGCCCCAAGTGCTTCAGCAAAATTGAAGACCTGGTTGAATTGCCGGGAACCGGGACTCTGGTAACCTTTACCCAGGTCCATTACGATTCAGCCGTACAGGCGGTCAAGCCTCCTTACGCAATGGGTGTGATAAAAATGGACGGGGCCGATACATCAATGGTCCATTTCCTCGGGGATGTAGATTTCAAGAATTTAAAGGCGGGAATGAAGCTGGAGCCGGTTTTCACCGAAAAGCGGAATGCCAATATTCTTGATATAAAGTACTTCAAACCTGCGGGGAAATAGCGTTTCCGGCCCAGGGTAGTTGCAAACAAGGACTAAGTTAAGATTTAAGTTGGTGATGGATTCATAAGTATGAAAATAAGGAGGGGATCTTGAGTACAAAAGTCATTATTGCAGCGGCAATGGCAGGTTCGGCTACGTTCAAAGCGAACAATCCGGCAGTACCCTATTCACCCCAGGAGTTTGCCGACGAGGCGGAGAAGTGCTTCAAAGCAGGTGCGGCTATGCTGCATATTCATGCGCGTGATGAAGCCATGGGTGGCCTGCATACATCGGTAGTAGAAAAAGTTAAGGCGGTCTATGATGCAATCAAGAAGCGCGTGCCGGACATTATAATTCAAGTTACTTCATCTGTCGGTTCACCGTGTCCGGTAGGCCCTTTCCCGGAATCAGATTGTGTGAATCTTATTAATCAGTTGATCAAGTTGAACATGGAAGCCAGGATAAGGTCGATCAAAGCGCTTAAACCGGAGAGTGCTTCACTCAATACCAATACCATGAACTTCAGCGTTTTGGATCGCAAGACTGGCCAGATAGTAATCGACAACGTTTTCGTTAACTCTTTTGGGATGCTGCAGGATTTCGGCAAAACTATGGAAGAACTGGGTTGCAGGCCTGAAGCCGAGCTTTACGATATAGGCGGCCTGGATAACTGGCTGCTGATAGCGAAGCAGGGATTCTTCAAGAAGCCTTACAATTTCAACTTCGTTTGGGGTGTCGCTGGCGGGCAAAAATTCAGGCCTGATGCCTTCACGGCAATGGTACATGCTTTACCGCCTGACTCCAACTTCACCACTTGCGCTGTAGGTACAGAGCAGTACCCGGCCATCATGCAATCATGCCTGATGGGCGGCCACATGCGCGTAGGTCTCGAGGACAATACCAGGTTACCTAATGGTGACTTAGCCAAGGGCAGCTACGAGCAGGTTGAAGTTGCGGTTAAAATTGCCTCCTGCTTGGGCAGGGAACCGGCGACCCCGGCTGAAGCCAGGAAGATACTGGGCATACAGAGGTAGTCTTTATAATTCGTGAAGCAAGATAAATGACCGGGCTTTATTGACCGGGCAAATGTTTGTGGCATGGGTTTATTGCAAAGATCTGATTAAGGTTGTTAGCGGGTTGGGGAATTAAGTATAAATACTAAATCCCCCAGTCTTACGTCAGGGAGGGCAGCAAAGCTGCCCTCCCTGAATTATAATTCCGGGTAATTTTTAAATTGGCTATGAATGCCATGAGACCTCTGCCTTAACCGGTATGGTCATGGAATCATAAAAATAACTAAAGGAGAGTATCTTGAGTTCAAAAGTAATTATTACAGCGGCGTTGGCAGGCGGAGGTACATTTAAAGCGAATAATCCGGCGGTACCCTATTCGCCCAAAGAGTTTGCTGATGAGGCGGAGAAATGCTATAAGGCGGGCGCTTCCATGTTGCATATCCATGCCCGTGATGAAGCCAAGGGCGGTGGCCAAACGTCCGAAATTACTAAAGTGAAGGCAGTTTACGATGCAATCAAACAGCGTGTACCCGACATAATAATTCAAATCACTTCATCGGTTGGAATGCCCTGTCCGGTTGGCCCGTTTCAGGAATCAGACTGTGTAACTCTGATTAATCAGTTGATTAAGTTGAATATAGAAGCCAGGCTGAGGCCGATCAAAGCGATAAAACCGGAAAGTGGTTCTCTTAATACGAATTCTATGAATTTCAGTGTTATGGACCGTAAGACCGGCCAAATAATATATGACAATGTCTTTGTTAACTCCTTTGAAATGATGCAGACCCTTGGCAAAACCATGGAAGAACTGGGCTGCAGGCCGGAAGCCGAAATATATGATATTGGCGGTCTTGATAATTGGCTGCTTATCTTTAAACAGTGCTTCTTCAAAAAACCTTATAACTTCAATTTTGTCTGGGGTGTGGCTGGAGGACAAAAGTTCAGGCCTGGTGCATTTGCGGAACTTGTGCATGCCGTGCCTGCTGATTCCAACTTCACTACCTGCGGAGTGGGCATAGAACAGTTCCCGGCGATTATGCAGTCATGCCTGATGGGCGGTCATATGCGCGTAGGTCTTGAAGATAACACCAGGCTGCCAAATGGTGAGCTGGCCAAAGGCAGCTATGAACAGGTTGAGTTAGCAGTTAAAATCGCTTCCTGCATCGGCAGGGAACCAGCCACGCCGGCTGAAGCCAGAAAAATACTCGGCATAGTAAAATAAGATTAATTGTATCTTGTGAGTTGCAGGCATCATAATAGCGTTCGCAAAGGAGGCGCAAAATGAATTCTCAACAGGCTACTGATTCATATCAGGAATTGGCTGGTAAATTCGGCTTCCCTAAGTCGAAATATCTGCCTGTGATAATAAGGAAAGTTGCATCGCCCGAGCAGGCCAAAATGATGCTGCAACTTACGGCTACAAACGAACAAATAGCTGAAAGACTGCATATGGACAGGCAAAAAGTCGAGGATGCAATGCAGGAATTGTTTCAGAAAGGAGTTGCTTTCCCGACAAGCAAAGGCTGGAGGTTGGGAAGAATGATCGATGCGCTTCATGATATGACGCTTACCAACACTAAGTATTGGGATTCTTACGGTGGCAACGAATATGGCGACCTCTGGAGGAAGAATGGTTTCCCAGTCTTATTCAGTATGTATCAATGCGTGGGATTCCGGTGACACGGACGGTACCGGCCTGGCAGGCTGTGGCGGATAACCCGGGACTAATGCCCGAGGAGGATATCAGGGCCATCTTTAAATCGGCCACGACCATAGTTTTAGTTCCCTGTCCCTGTCGAAGAGAGATTTATGACAGGCAATGCGGTTCCCCTGATGAGATGTGCTTCTCTCTTGGCAGGTCAGCGGAATATAACCTGAAGCGCGGTGTTGGCAGGAAGCTTACCTATGATGAAGCAATTAAGATGATCGGTGAATGCCAGAAGCACAATGCGGTAATGCAGGTGCCGAATTCAAGGGTGACCAATCAAATTGTCTGCAACTGCCATAGCTGCTGCTGCGTGGGATTCCGGTCTGCCAGGCAGTTAGGGTTTTCACAGACCGCGTTTGCTGCCAGCCGGTATGTGGCGAAAGTGGTTGATACAGTTAAGTGCAGTGCATGTCAGAAATGTATGGAAACCTGTCAGTTCGAAGCTGTGGAAATGAAAAAATACCCCGATATAGTAAAGTGGAAAGCTTATATAAACACGGACAGATGCCTGGGCTGTGGAAATTGTGTAATCAAATGTAATAAAAAGGCTGTCGTTCTTGAACTGGTCAGGCCTCCGGAACACATCCCGCAGGAATTGACCGATATGTATGCGTATGACGATGCCAGTAAAAGCAAAAAGTGAATGAAATCAGTTCAGATGATACTTATTGAGGAGCACTTAAGCCGGGGCAATAACAAGTAGAAAATTAATAAGTAATAATGCCCGGCGTGGGGCTTAAGGAATCACCGTCCCGGTGGATTTAGTATTTTCACGGAATCACCCACTCTCGCACCGAGCAGGGACGCAGCGCTGCCCTCCTTGAATGATAGCTCAAGGTAGTCGTTGCTGCCTATTAATGCCATCAACCCTTTACCCTGAGCATAGTAGCTACTGGTATTGTCGATCCTCTGGTTCCCTATTTCCACACCTGCCCCGCCCGAAGGAATGTCACGGCTCTTCAGGTTAGTTATTAGATTGCCGAACCTGTCTCTGTGAATTATCTGCCCTATGCTGTGACCGGTTGCATCCTTGAATGGAATAGGGATGGCAAAGGCATTCAGACTATCTACAGGCTCCCCAAATTCCCGGAAAGGAATGTCCAGGGATAGGTGTGCAGCAACTGGGGCAAAAATATCCCGGCCGTGAAACGTTGAGCTGACCGGGTGACGCCAGTACTCCTTGTTTGTGATTGAGACAGCTTCGCATCCCTCTGGCATTACCCGCCTGGCGACCTGGTCCGAGACTGGATAGCTATGAGAGGCTGTTACATCGGAAAGCTCGTGTAAAATGTAACTGAGGACGCCGTTATCAGGCGTAACAAATAATGCGGATGGGGTTTTCAGGATCACTGCGCGGCGGTGACCGCCGACGCCCGGGTCAACTACTATAATATGAACAGTCCCTTCCGGGAAATAATGCCATGCTGTGTGGAGAATGAAGGAAGCCTGTCTAATGGATTGCGGTTCAATAGAATGTGAGATATCAACAATTTTAGCCTGTGGATTAACGCTGAATATAGCGCCTTTCATGCTTGCTACATAACTATCGCTCGTGCCGAAATCGGTCGTCAGCGTGATGACCCGCGACATGTCACCTCTTTCTCTACGTAGAACTGACTCTGACTATGACTACGGAAAGTATTACGAAAATGACAGCAAGTACGATGGTTACCTGGAAAAGCGTTTTTTCTACGCCGCGCCTGGTCCGGTAAACGCCGTCAGACTGGCCGAAGATACCTCCCAGTCCCCCGCCCTTCACCTGCAAAGCCAGAACAGCTATAAGCGCCACCGCTATAACTATCTGGGCAATGGTTAAATAAATTGGCATATCAATTTCCTCCGAGCTTATCAACGATTATCTGCCTGACTACCGCCGGATTGGCTTTTCCTCTTGAGGCCTTCATGACCTGTCCGATAAGGAATGTAAGTGAAGCTTCCTTCCCGGCCCTGTAATCTGTAACCGCTTTTTCATTATCTGCAATTATTTTATCTATAATTATACCAAGTTCTCCGCTGTCGCTGATTTGTACCAGCCCCTGTTCCTTTATTACTACACCTGGTCCCTTGCCTGTTTTGAATGTAACTTCGAACGCTTTCTTTGCCAGCGGGCCGCTCAAAGTACCTTTTTCCATAAATTCTAGCAGTTCAACCAGGTCATGCGGTTTTACTTTGGAATCCTCTATCCGTATGTTATCCAAATTTAGTAAACGGGTAAAATCACCCAGGATCCAGTTACTTATACCTTTGGCCTTTTTCTGAATTTCCGCCTCTCCGCCCGGTCCGGCTGCCAACCTTACACACTCTTCAAAGTAATCGGCAAGCGGTTTGGTGTCGGTAAGCAGTTCGGCATCATAGGGTGTAAGGTTATACTGTGTCACGAACCTGTCAAATTTGGTTTCCGGCAGTTCGGGTAAACCTGCCCTGAGTTTATCAACCATTTGCCTGCTGAAAGCCAGCGGAGGCAGGTCGGGTTCGGGAAAATACCGGTAATCGTGCGCATATTCCTTGCTGCGTTGACTGACCGTTATTCCCTTTTCATTCACCCAACCTCTTGTTTCCTGAACGATTCTCTCACCTGAAACCATTGCTTCCCTCTGGCGTTGCGCTTCATACTCCAGTGCGCGGTAAACGGCGCGGAAGCTGTTCATATTCTTGACTTCGACCTTGGCCAGGTACTCTTTAGTTCCCACGGGGCGTATGCTGATGTTGGCATCGCAGCGGAAGCTGCCTTCCTCCATGTTGCCGGTTGATACTCCAAGGTATTGAAGTATGGCCCTAAGTTTGACTAGGTAAAGCCTTGCTTCCTCCGGCGAACCCATATCAGGCTCACTTACGATTTCCATAAGAGGCATGCCGGCCCGGTTGATGTCCACCAGGCTGTAGCTTTCGCCTTCAAGTGTACTGCGGTGCGTCAGTTTGGCAACATCCTCTTCCATGTGGACACGGGTAATGCCGATCTTCTTTTTCTTGCCGTCAATATCGATGACCAGGTATCCGTTAATGCCCATCGGCATGTCATACTGTGATATCTGGTAGCCTTTCATAAGATCGGGATATGGATAGTTCTTGCGGTCGAATTTGGCATGATCTGGAATCGTGCAGTTTAACGCCAGCGCCGTCATGAGACTGTATTCAATCGCACGCTCATTGACCGTAGGAAGCACGCCGGGCATGCCCATACACACCTGGCATACGTGTGTATTCGGTGGCGAACTCGCATAATCTGTGCTGCATGAGCAATACATCTTGCTCCGCGTCAGCAGTTGAGAATGTACTTCCAGGCCGATAATTGTTTCGTATTCCACGACGTCGGATAGTATAGCAGTATCACATTGTCTCAGCAAACATTGACATATCTGGAAAAAAGTTATATAAATATAACAATTTTGTGGTTTTGAATAGAATGCAGACTGCGCACGACGGAACGGAAACAAAAAAGTTGGACAGTATCACGGACAACCTGATATTGTTCATCCCTATTTTTTATCGTAATATAATTGGCCTGGCGCATAGTAAGTCTGCCGCGGCACATATCAACACGGAGGTCCGTGCTATGTTCATGCTGGCAAACAACGCGATTATGACGACTTCAGAGATAGGACGTAAATTAGGTGTATCTAAACCCAATGTTACCTCGCTGTTGGATAAGCTTGTAAAGAAAGGTTATATTGAAAGGCTGCCGGACGTAAACGACCGGAGGGTCATTAATATAGCCGTTACAGCGAAAGGCCGGCGGTTTATAGCCAGGAGGATACAGGTGCTAAGGAAGGCAATGAAGGGTAATCTATCGATACTGGAGTATGACGAGATTGAGGCCCTGTCTTCTGCATTGGGGACTGTCAGAAATATTATTTCAAGGATGGATGATAGGCATTGAAAAGGCGGACCAATATACGCGGTATATTTGAAGGTGATCGTATGAAAAATGAGTCTCTAATTAAAATTGCGGCAACAATGGTACTTATACTGTCTGTCTTGGCAGGCGGTTGCAGCAGCGGGCCCGTTACGGAACAGCAGATAGTTGCACCGGTACAGAGGGGCGACATGGCGGTTGTTGTTCATTCGATGGGTAATATAGACATGCCGGAGGCAGTGAACCTGTATTTCGATACTTCCGTGTTTGGAGCAGCGTCATCATACAGTTCGCGTATTAAGGCAGTATATGTGCATAGGGGCGACTTTGTATATGCGGGCGCTATCCTTGCTCAGCTCGATGACACTGTACAGAAGCAGACCGTGGAGACCGCTCAGTATGCTCTGGAGGCGGCTATAAACAATGTGGTCCAGACAGGATGCTGTGGCGCGGGAAGGTATCCGACTTTTTATGCGGACGAAGTGGCTTTGCTGCGATATGAGTTTGCATTGAAAGAAACGGCGCAGGCAAAAGCCGACCTGTCCACAGGGGAAAATACCGATGCAGCCGAGCAATTGGCGCTGGCAAAAGCTGATATCGAAGGTGCGAAAACGTACTATACAAACCCAGACTATAAGGACGTTAGAACTCAATACGATCAATTGGACCGGGCCGTTGAGACGAGCGAAGACTATGGCATCGCCATCGACCGTTTCACCAGCGAAGTTTCTTCCGTTGCTGGAATTCAAGACCAGATTAAAAATGGACAATACAGCGACGCGCTGCTGGCCGTGCAAGACGTGCTGTCCAGGATGGACGATACGCACACCGTGGTCAAGAGGATCACGCATCTGCCGGGCGGTGTCAGCTATCCTGATTATCCAAGTGCCTATACAGTCGTCCACGAATTGGTCAACTCGCTCTCTGTTCTCCAACAAATGTCGGATAGCGAAAAATTTGATCCGGTTAAATTTTCGGAGCAGCTCAGCATGGTCCGTCATGACATGGAGTTGAGCACCAAGATCCTTGAAGAAAATATTACCTTCGACCGTCTGGGCGTAAACTTGAAGGTCCTTCGGGATTACAATATAAACATGCGGGTGGCGATAATCAATCTCGAGCATGCAAAAGAGGTACTGCTAAAGACCGAGCTGATAGCTCCGTTCGATGGCCGTGTCGTGGACGTTAATCTACAGACCGGCGACATGATCAGTCAGCGCTACTCGGTGACGGGCTTACCCATAGACTCCTACGTTGTGCGCATGGTAAATACGAGCAATGTGAGAATGGTCGGCCAGGTGAACGACTTGGACGTGACTAAAGTAAAACAGGGCCAGGCGGCCGATGTTTATGTCGATGCTCTGCCAGGCAAAGTGCTGAAGGGCAAGGTGAGCTTTATTTCGCCTTATGGTTCTGGTTTGTACAGACTGGAGATATCGCTGGACCCGGCAGATGCGCAGTATCTGGCCCAGGGTCAGGCTGCGGAAGCGGACGTACTGATTGACAGACATACGGGCGTGTTGATGGTGCCCAATAGTGCGGTGATGGGCAAGGCCGGAGCGTATTATGTGCGTGTGCTCGTGGATCAAAAGGCCAATCTCGTAGAACAGCGGCCGGTTGCCACCGGCCTGCAAAATGACTCGATGACGGAGATCGTGAGCGGGATACAGGAAAGCGAGAAAGTGGTTCTTCAGAGAGCCGGTCCTACCTCAATGCCCAGGAAATGAAAGCGGTGAGGAGAAAGTGTGATATAACTGTTCCAGAAATGCGCGGAGGCAATATTTATGGCTAATACGTTAAATGAAAGGATAAAATCCATATTCGCCACAACTCGTAATACTGTGATTTTTATTATTGTGGCCGTAGTTGTGCTGGGGGGCCTGATCACGCTCGCCTATCTCGGATATGACAACTACAAATATTACAGCACAGACAACGCTTATATTAGCGCCCCCCTGATCCCTGTTCCAGCATATAACGCGTGGCAGATAATCAGTCTTGACGTCAATTATGGAAGCTACGTCCAGAAAGGCCAGAAGCTTGCCACTGTCGGGTTGCCGCGCACTGCGTTTGGCATTACCACTTTGCAGGGAAATGCGGCGCTGGGCTCAAACGACATTCCCGCGGGCAATGCGGCTATCGAATCGCCGGTGGACGGCTATGTAGCTGCTATCTGGCAATATCCGGGAGCCGTAGTTGCACAGGGATCTCCGATCGTGACACTTTACGATGTATCAGATACGTGGGTCATTGCCAATGTCACGGAAGCCCAGCTTTATCGCATTGAACCTGACCAGGATGTTGAAATAACTATTGATGCTCTGGGTGGGGTTAAGTTGACAGGGAAAGTCGTCGGTATAGCCGGCGCCACCGCTGCCACCTTCTCTTTGCTGCCTCAAAATAATACTACGGGCAATTTTGTTAAGGTAGCGCAGGTTGTGCCTGTCAAGATTACCATCAATAACCCCAACAATTACATTTTGATTCCCGGCAGTTCAGTCGAGGTCAAAATAGCTACAAAGTAATAATAGGTACAAATGCCAAGGACCAGCGAGTCAAAAGTACTTCTGATTGCCATCGCCGGCACTTTCATGGTGATCCTGGACCAGACCATCATGAATACGGCGCTGCCGCATATCATCGCCGTTTTTAATGAAACCACCGATAGGGCGCAGTTAATAGTATCGGCTTATCTCATGGCAACGGCCATCTCCACCCCGTGTGCAGCTTTTCTAGCCGAGCGCTATGGTATTAAGAGGGTCTATATATTCAGCCAGGCAGGATTCCTGCTCGGGTCTGTGCTGTGCGGCATAGCCTGGGACACCAACTCGCTTATTGCCTTTCGGGTTTTGCAGGGGCTGGCCGGTGGTCTTTTAAGTCCTCTTTCCATGACCTTTCTCTATCTTACCGTACCGCCCGAGGACCGCGGTACTGCCATGGGTGTCTTCGGCATACCTATGATGCTGGCGCCGGCCATCGGGCCGCTGGTTGGCGGATATCTGGTGGACTACTGGAGTTGGCGCATGGTTTTTTACATAAATGTTCCTGTGGTTCTGGGAGCCATTGCGCTCGGCTATGCCTGGATTGAAGATACTCCCACCAATCCCACAACATTTGATTATAAGGGGTTTATGCTGGCGGCTGCCGGATTCAGCTCGATCCTGTATGCGTTTTCCTATGCCCCGACTTGGCACTGGGACGACTGGCGTATCGTAACACTTCTGACGGTGGGTATAGTATGTGTCCTGGCCTGGGTGATCGTTGAATTGAGGGAAAAGAAACCTCTGCTGGACCTGCATATGCTTAAGAACGGAGGTTACTCTCTTGGCCTGGGCCTGACCTTCGTCACAACCATCGGGTTGTTTTCCCTGGTATTTCTGTTGCCACTCTTCCTTCAGACTCTGCGCGGGTTGAGAGCGTTCGACAGCGGCTTGATGACATTGCCGCAGGCCGTCGGTGCGATGATAACGATGCCGATCGCAGGCAGGATCTATGATAAGGTGGGGCCAAGGATAGCAGTGGTCGGGCTGTTATTAACCGGTCTGTGCTCGCTTTGGCTCCAGGTACTGGATGTAACAACGCCGGACGACCTTCTCAGGTGGATACTGTTTTTCCGCGGCATGGGCATGGGCCTTTCCATGATGCCGATTATGACCTACGCCCTTTCATCGGTACCCCAGAAAATGACATCACAGGCGTCCTCTTTACTTAACGTTTGCCGGACCCTTTTTGGCTCGATGGGTATTGCCGTGTTTGCAACATTACTTGATTCTTTTACCAAGACCAATATGGCGAAGATGGTTCAGACAGTCACCCCTGATTCTCCTATGGCCCTGCGTATCATCTCACAGATCCAGGTGTACTTAATGCAATATGGTTTTACAATTGATCTGGCGCATAATGAAGCTATTGTTTTAACCTATGAAGCTATTTATCAGCGTGCAGCCATAACAGCCTTCGAGATGAACTATGTTATCGGCGCTGTTGTCGTTTTGCTGGGCGTCATTCCGGCTATGTTCCTGCCGTTTGGCCGGATGAAAAAAGGTGACGCCGCTGTAAACATTGAGGTATGAACCTGGCTTAAATCCAGTGCTTCCTGCGGAAATATACCAGCATGCCGACGGCGACGGCCAGCATAATTATAAGAACCACCGGATAACCCCACGGCGAATCAAGCTCCGGCATGTTTTTAAAGTTCATTCCGTACAGTCCCACTATAAATGTCAGCGGTATAAATATAGTAGCAACCACAGTAAGCACTTTCATGACTTCATTGGTCTTGTTACTCATACTTGATAGATAGATATCTATCATGCTGCTGACCATGTCACGTGTATTCTCGATCAGGTCCATAGCCTCAAATACGCGATCATACACGTCACGAAAGTAAGCTAGTGTCCCCTCTTTTATAAGGGGTGAGCCTCTTTTGGAAAGGTCGCTAAGTATCTCCCTCACCGGCCATACATACTGCCTCAACTGCATCATATTTTTCTTGATGCCCTGGATCGAGCCGAGCGTCTCGCGTGTTGGATTAATTACCAGTGCGTCTTCCTTGTCCTCAATCTCCTCACCGAAATTCTCCACCGTACCGAAATAGTTGTCGACAATGACGTCTACGATGCGGCAGGCCAAAAAGTCTGTCCCCATTCTCCTTACTATAGAATCCTTGATTTTAATCTCATCGCGCAGTGGGCCGAAAAAATCCCCCGGGCGTTCCTGGAATGTGATCACAAAATTGGGACCGAATACCAGGCTTAATTGCTCTGCGTTGATCGACTTTTCAGCTGAGTTGAAATCCAGCATTTTCAAGATGATTAGAAGGTAGCGCTCAAAATCCTCGTACTTTACCCGATGGTCGGTGTTCATGATGTCCTGGATGGTCAGGGTATGCAGGCCGAAGGATTCACCCAGTGATTCCAGCAGGCTTAAATCGCTTACGGTATTAACATTTATCCAGGTGACTCCCTCATTATTACTGCAGGCCCGGCAATCATCAATGGTGACCGATTCACTGCTGCTGTATTCACTGCCGTTGTAGTGGATTATGCTTAATAACGGTCCGTCGGTTGTTTTCATATTACTATTCCTTGATTAAAGATAATCCCTTATTTAATTTTAAAGCGCGCCACCTGCGGCTTTTTCAAAAACTCCCAGCCGCCCTGCACGCCGCAGCTTAAAGCTCCCAATTCCATATGCAGCATGGCGATGCCGCAGTCCAGCCTTTTAGATACATTGAACTCCATTCCTGTGTTTTTAACTGATAAAGTAATGCTATCATGCTCGATATTGAAGTTCCACGGTTGGCGGTTTGTGGCTGACGGCGCCAGGCGGGCGGCTTCGACCGCTGTCCGCGCCCACTTCGGCCACTGTGATTCTCTGATGCCCGTGACCATTGAGGAAAGCGGTTTCCTCTGGTGCATGGCGCCGAACCCGGTGAACATTTTCTCTTCGAACGTCCATTTTTCTATCGTATATCCGACGGGACTGACTGACAGTAATTTCTCACTAACATTTATATTTATCATTGACGAAACTGATTTTGCATTATAAGTGAGGGCCACCCAGCAAGTGCCAAGGCCCAAACGTGTTGCCTCCAGAACAATCCCCTCCCCCGTATACCCCATTTTTTCCTGAACATTGGGGTCTGAAATATCGCCTATAAAAGCAAGAAATGCCGGAGCATTCTTGATATTTCCGTAGAAGCCGATTGCATTGGCGAAAATATCATCGGGCGGTTCAGCGACAAACTCTACGCGTGCACATGGGTAAGGTCTGAATGATGTGCATACTCCCTGAAGCTGTTCCCTAACCTTTGTCTCTATGTGCTTGCTTTTATCGTAGCTCCTCCTGGAGCGGCGTGCTGCTATAGCTGGATACCAGTCGGTCTTGATCTCTGCCATATTTTTTCAACCTCAATCAGCATTCATTATGCCCTGATGTTACGTGTTAAATGTAGAAGCTCATACGATAATTGTCAAGAGCCATGGGTTAAAGCAGGCTTGTAGTATAAACTGCCTGTTCAAACTTCAACCCTTATCGCTGCCTGGCCGCTGACCGGGCATTTATATTCACATAGCCCGCAGCCTATGCAGCGTTCAATATTGACTATGGGTTGCAGCAGTTCGGTCTTTCTGCCATCCACACCGGTAACTGTGACCCTGTTGAGAACGATAGCCTTATGTGGTACCGGGCACATCTCCTCGCAAACTATGCAGGGCGTATTCTGTGACCATGGCAGGCACCGGCTCTGATCGATGACAGCCCAGCCCAGCGGGGTCACCCTTTTATCTTCCAAAGACAGAGGGGGAATCGCCTGCACCGGGCATACCTGGCCGCAAGCGTTGCAGGAATACTGGCAGAATCCAATGCGCGGCACGATCACCGGGGTCCAGAAAGCCTCTCCGCCTGCTTCGGACATTGCTGGTTGGATGGCTGCTGTAGGGCAAGCTTTTATACATTCTCCGCATCGTACGCATTTTGATGTCATATCGCTCTCTGTTGATCCGGGTGGGCGGATCAGCCGGGGGTTTTTGCTGCGGAAAAGCGGGCTTAAACGGAAGAGGACGGCGAGTATTGCCGCCGCTCCCAGTCCCAGGAAAAGCTGCCGCCGCTTTGGATCGTAGCTATTAAATTTGGCAGGGGAAGTCGCCGGGCCGAAATCGCTTGTGGCGCAGGGACAGGAGTCCATGCAGTTTAGGCACATGATGCACTCGCCCGGATCGCTGGCACAGCCCTTTTGCCTGTCAATCGTCCCGGTCGGGCAGGCGTTTTCACACAGCTTGCATTTAATGCAGTCTGAATTAACCCTGCGCCGTATCAGGCTGATCTTGCTTATCAGGCCATAGAAAGCGCCGAGTGGGCATACATAGCGGCACCAGAACCGCTCGGTCACAAGATTCAAAGCTACGATAGCTACAAATACCAGACCGAAAATATAGCCGCCGGGATAGGTATGCACATCGGTTGGCAGTAATAGTGGACGGAGCGCATTATCCAGGCGGCCGATGGAATCTTGTAAAGGACCTATATTATTAAATGTTGCTTCAAGCCAGCTTACAACTGCATCCAGCCCGGGCCAGACGGCGGTGGCGAAAGTCCGGACCATTATGGTCAACGGGTCAAAAACCATTAACGTGAGATTGGAAAAGGCGGCTGCCGCAATTATTGCTATCAGCACGACATATTTAATCGACCTCAGTCCTTGCGGGAGTGCTTTATGCTTTGGTCTCCATCGATTGAATGAAAACCAATCCAGCACTGTGCCGAGCGGGCAAAGCCAGCCGCACCAGCCCCTGCCGAAAACTAGTGACAGGATGGTCATAAAGAGAGCGATGACCAAAAACGCCTCGAACGTACGGCTGGATATCAGGTTTGCCAGCATGACCAGGGGGTCCAGCCTCATCAAAAACGGGATGGAGAATAGGAACAGCACCAGGAAGCCGGCGAAAGCTATTATCTGTACTGACTTACGCAGGTTTAGCCAGCTACGATTGTTCCATCCACTTTTCTTCGTTGGTTTAACTGCCAAGAGTCAGTTCCTTGATATTGAGCGAAGAGAGGTCGGAAGTCCCCAGACCCGCCGACTCCGCCATCTTGATATTAGGTATATCATCGGGTTTCAACCCGAAGAGCGATGTGGCGTAGCTGTCGACGGCGACGATATCAGTCCCCGCTATGATTGTGTCCAGCTTGCGGACGTCTTTAAGGTCGCCACCGGTTGGCCCGTTGGCTACCAGTATGCGTACAGCATCGATAATGGTAATGGTAGGCCTTACACGGGTGGCCAGGTCGGCGATACGCTGGTGCAGGTTTATATGAAAACGTTGTGCGTTTTGTATGGTGCCCATCAGGTTCTTCATTCCCAGTGTCAGACGTGCGCCGTTGTGATGTTTGGCGATGGGGATATTAATCAGTACGTCTGCCTTGAGGATATCTTCATAAATGTCCCATTTATTAATATCTTTGCCCTGAGGTATTTCAGTGGAAATGAATTTAAATTTGGACATCATTTCTATTTCCCCGCCCGCTTTCTCCACCTGTTCCTTTATGCCGCTGATAGTGAATCCCGAATCTGCGGTGCCGCCGAATGGATTATCCATCACCCGCACCCTTCCTGCGCCTGCTTCGAGACAGAGCTTTACTACAGCTGCAACTACCCATGGGTTGGTTGTTGCGGCATACTCGTAAGTCCTGATAGCAGGTCCGATATTGGGTTTGAGGATTACATTGTCGCCCTTTTTCACAAAACGCTTTATACCGCCAAGTGTATCGATGGCTTTTCTCACAAGCTCCTCCGGTTCCCCATGTTTGACTACCACGATGTCCGGGTAGTCTGCGGATTTGCTATCCGGTTCTACGCTCTTGGGAACGGTTGATGGGACCGGCGCTGAGGCTGCCGGCTTAGAAGACTGAGTGGGCGAGCAGGCGCTTAAAAAGCGTGCGGCCATGAACGCACCCAGTCCTACCAGGGCTATTCTGAGAAAATCGCGGCGGGTGTATTCTGACATTGAATTATATGTAATGGAATTATAGGAACAGATTTAAAACGTGTCAAAGCGGAGCAGCTTACTTCACGAACGCACTTTGTACACTGCATTGCGTTGCACTATAATTCTGCCAATACAATTGAGGAGGTCAGGGATATGGCAAAATTAACAGCTGAGATGAAGGCCCTCATGTCCAGTCAACAGGTTTTTGTCGGTACGGCGGGCCCGGATGGAAAACCGAGTATAGGGTTGAAAGGCAGTGCGCGGGTCCAGGACGATGAGCACATCGTTTTTTTCGAGATGGCAGGAGGAAGGACCTGGGAGAACATTCAGAAGAATCCACAAGTAGCGATTGTAGTGGCGGACAGGGCTAAAATGCAGGGCTTCCGGTTTGAAGGCAAAGTTGAAGAATTATTAACATCAGGTCCGTTGTATGAGGAGGCGAAAAAACTTTCCGAGGCGATGAAAATCCCGGTCCCGCCCAAAGCGGCCGTAGTAGTAGAAATTAAAGAAATCTACGATCTGGGCAAGGGTGGCAAGAAAATAGCATAACCTGAAATAATCAATATCAAGAGGAGAAAAACAATGGCAGACGCATATCCGGTAAACCTGGCTATCGACTATCCCGACCGCAAGCTGAACAGGCTGAGCTCTGCATTACGCATATTCTGGGTTATCCCTATCGCCATCGTACTTGCGCTTCTCCTGGGCGTCGCCTTTCCGACTGGCGCCAAGGAAGGTATGGGCAGTTATGGGGTAACTGGAATCGGCGTAGTAGTGCTTCCCCTCATACTGATGATACTATTCCGCAGGAAATATCCGAAATGGTGGTATGACTGGAATCTTGAATTGACCAAATTCATGTTCAGGGTACGCGTTTACGGTTCCCTGATGACCGACGTCTATCCTTCCACTGATGAGGAACAGACAGTCCATATTGAAATGCCCTACCCCGAAGCTGCCCAGCTCAACCGGTGGCTGCCGCTGGTCAAATGGTTCCTGGCGATACCGCACATTATTGTGCTGGCCTTCCTGGGTATTGCCGCTTTTGTTGTCATCATAATTGCATGGTTTGCCATTTTGTTCACAGGCAGATTTCCAAAGGACTTGTTTACATTTGTTCTTGACGTTGCCAGGTGGGGTTTGCGCGTGGTGGCATATGCGCTGATGATGATAACCGACAAGTATCCTCCATTCCGTCTGGGTGTTTAATTCGACGCACATAGCTGAATAGAATAAATCCGGTAATTGAAAAGGTGAGACAATGACCACTGAAACATTGGTTATGTCTAACAGGTTTCAACGTATCAAGAGCGGGTTGCAGCGCGAGAGGGTACATTTGTGCCCAGAGCGGGCATACTTGATCACGGATTTTTTCAAGCATCACGACGACCCTTCACAACCTGTAATTATCCGCAAAGCACAGGCTACCCACTACCTGCTGGAGAATAAATCTGCCAAGATTTATCCCGATGAGCTGATAGTCGGAAATATGGGCAGTTTCCGTATCTCTGCCCTTATGCAGCCGGAACTCAGCAGCATTTTTATGGCCACGGATATCCTGAATATAGATAAGAGAAAAACCACCCCCTTGGTTATGCCCTGGAAGGATCGTCTCAAGCTTCTCTTCAGTATCATTCCATACTGGCTTTTCAGGAATATGCCGTTTAAGGCTTTCTATCCGCATCTGTCTAAATTCGCTCAATACCTGGGTGACCAGTTGGATGCCAGGTATTATTTGATAAATGAGGCAGGCGGAATAGGGCATTTTTTACCCGATTATGAGGGAATGCTCAGGCAGGGAGTTGAGGGATATCTCACTTCAATGAGCAATAAAAATAGTGATCTGAATCGGGCGGCGGGCATTGTATGCCGGGGACTGGTGGACTATGCCAACCATATGGCAGATGAAGCCGATTGCATGGCGGAAAAAGAGGAAGATGCAGACAGGAGCAGTGAGCTTCATGAGATCGCCCGTATCTGCCGCACTGTGCCCTCAAAACCTGCATCCACTTTTCAGGAGGCCTTGCAGTCATTGTGGTTCACACACATGGCTGTATGTTTGGAAGGCATAAATTCCGCTGTTTCATTCGGCAGGCTGGACCAGTATCTTTACCCTTACTATAAGCATGATCTCGAGCGGGGCCGTATTACCCCTGAAAAGGCCAGGGAACTCTTGCTCTGCTTTTCCGGCAAGGCGGCGGAACACGTATTCCTGTTATCGGAAAAAGTCAGTCAATACCATGGTGGATACCTGGTCGTCCAGGCCGGTATAGTTGGAGGTATGGACAGGGAGGGCAAAGACGTTACCAACGACCTGACCTATATTATGCTGGATGTGATGGCTGAGTCAGGACTGCGTGACCCCAATTATCAGGCTCGTGTGCATGGGGGGTCTCCTGACAGTTATTTAAAAAAGGTCGTAGAAGTGGCAAAAAAGGGCAACGGCGTCCCTGCCGTTTTCAACGATGAGGCAACGGTGAAGTCACTGGTTGCCAACGGCTATCCGCTTGAGGAAGCCAGAAATTACGCTCCGGTCGGCTGCGTGGAACCGGCATTGCCGGGCAAGAGCTTCTTCTCTACCGATGCGGCACTTGTGAACCTGCCCGTATGTCTTGAGCTGGCTCTCAACCGCGGCAGGCAGTTCGGGAGCAGGAAACTCGCAGGTTACCGTACTGCGGATGCCTTGGATTTTAGATCGATCGATAAGGTGGTGGAAGTGTTCACTGAGCAGGTCAACTGCATGGTAAGCCGGTTGGTGGAAAATATACAGGTGGTCGAGAAAGGAAACCGTGATTTCCACCCGACACCGTTTTCATCCATGTTGATTGACGGTTGCCTGCAATCTGGAAAAGACGTCACCGCTGGAGGGGCGCTTTACAATTCCAGTGGGATACAGGGCGTAGGTGTTGTGGATGTAGCTGATTCACTGGCCGCATTAGACGAGCTGGTATTCAGAAGAAAAAAATATACCATGGGGCAGGTTGTTGACGCTC
>Ga0182021_10001826_pt1 | contig 24754 bp, 24 predicted proteins | sample 612E3MmetaG_FD_120493 | JGI IMG/M metagenome (GOLD analysis project Ga0182021, IMG submission 120493) | Permafrost microbial communities from Stordalen Mire, Sweden - 612E3M metaG (Illumina Assembly) | ecosystem: Environmental > Terrestrial > Soil > Wetlands > Permafrost | place: Sweden... | reverse complement strand
TCTGCACGACGGCACCACACACGTGGTGACCGACAACCTGGCGAAGCTGGTGTGGGCGATCGGCCACCAGGAACCACTCGCCGACGTCGTCGGGCCCGGCACGTTGGTGATCATCGACGAAGCCGGGATGGCCGACACCCTCACCCTCGACCACGTCGTGACCTGGTGCCTCGACCAAGGCGCCAGCGTCAGGCTGATCGGCGACGACCAGCAGCTCGGCGCGATCGGCGCCGGCGGCGTGCTCCGCGACATCGCCGCCACCCACGGCGCCCTACGGCTCGACACCGTGATGCGGTTCACCGACCCTGCCGAAGCCGCCGCCACCCTCGCCCTCCGAACCGGTGACAGTGGTGCTCTCGGGTTCTACCTCGATCACGACCGGATCCACGTCGTCGACCCCGACACCGCCACCCGCAGCCTCCTCACCGCCTGGCAGGCCGACCGGGCGGCCGGGTTGGACGCGTTGATGCTCGCCCCGACCCGGGCCCAAGTCGCCGAACTCAACCACGCAGCCCGCACCGCTCGGCTCGGTGACACCCAGCCCGAGCGGGAGATCATCCTGGCCGACGGCAACCCCGCCAGCGAGGGCGATGTGGTCATCACCCGACGCAACAACCGCACCCTCACCACCTCGGCGACCGCGTGGGTCCGCAACGGCGACCGCTGGACCATCACACTTGTCCGCCCCGACGGCGCCCTCGACGTCCAGAACCTGAAGACCCACGCCCAGGTCACACTCCCCGCCGAGTACGTCACCAGCTCGGTCGAGCTCGGTTATGCGACCACCATCCACGCCGCCCAAGGCGTCACCGCCGACACCTGCCACGGGCTACTCACCGGCGCCGAGTCTCGCCACGTCGCCTACACAATGCTCAGCCGCGGCCGGACCGCCAACCACGCCTGGGTCCAGGTCAACGACGTCGACCACCACACCGCCCCCGCCGCACAACCCCTGCTCCAGCCGTTCACCGCCACCCAGCTCCTCGAACAGGTGATCGGACGCGACGAGGCCCCGGTCTCGGTCACCACTCTGCGGATGCAGGCCGACAACCCCGTCCGGCTCCTCGGCCCGGCTGTCGCCTGCTACCTCGACGCCATCGGGTTCGCCGCCGACCGCACCGTGAGCCGCGCCACCAAGCACGCCATCGACGAGGCCGGCCAGATCCTTGGCCTGACCGGAGCCGACGCGTGGCCGACCTTGCGCAGCCACCTCATCCAGATCGCGGCCAACGGCCACGACCCGACCAAGGCCCTCGGACAGGCCTACGGATACGAGGGCAGCCTGGCGGGCGCCCGCGACCCCGCCGCCGTCATCGACCACCGACTCGACCTCACCCGGGACGCCAGCCAGACCGAAGGGCCACTGCCCTGGCTCCCCGGCATCCCCACCCAACTCCTCACCAACCCGGAATGGGGCCCCTACCTGCAGACCCGCTACACGCTCACCGAGGAACTCGCGTCCCAGACCCACGACGCGGCCACCGACCAGACACCCGGCTGGGCACGCGACCTGCCCACCCTCGACCCAAGCCTGGTCGACGACATCAGGCTCTGGCGCGCCGCCCACACCATCCCCGACACCGACCTCCGACCCACCGGACCCATCCGCTGGACACCAGCAGAACGCGAGACCCAACGCGACCTCGACTCGAGGCTCGAGATCGCCGAAGCCAGCATCCGGGAATGGACCCCCCGCATCATCGACACCATCCCCACCCTCGCCGGCGACCCACGACTACCCGTCCTAGCGACCAAGCTCGCCACCCTCGACCAGACCGGCTACGACGCCGACCGCATCCTGCAAACCGCCGCCCAGAAGGGTCCACTGCCCGACGACCACCCCGCCGACGCCCTCGGCTACCGCATCACCCACCTGGCCGAACGCATGACACCGGCTTCCAGCAGCTGGGAAATCTACGACGTAACCCCGGGAATCGCCGATCACCTGGCCCATCCCGAACGCTACGAACTCCCACACTCGCCGAGACCGTCTGATCGCAGCCCCGGCATCGGCCGCTGACCCTCCAACCCGAAAGGACAAACTGATATGGCCACCACGCATCCCGACCCGTCCTACTGGGGCCGACGTGCTCCCGAATGGCTCTCCCTTCAGCAAGCTGCCCACATCTACGGCGTCAGCGTCGACACGTTGCGACGCAGAGTCGTCACCGGAGACCTGCCTGCCTCACGACTCGGCCGACGAATCATCAGGGTCCGTGTTGAAGACCTCGACCACATGTTCCGGCCCATCCCGACCGTCCGTCCGACGTGGCGCCGAGGCGCGTAGATCTTACGGTCGGAAGGCGCGCTCATGCTTGATATGTGGGTGATCTTCTGGATCGTCGACGCCCGTGTGGTGCGGGTGTCAGGATCGGGTGGAGGTGCCCGCGATGTCGCTGCTGCCGTGTCTGTTCCCTGTTGTTGACCGGGTCACGGGGGCGCCGCCGGGCCGGTTTGGGGATCCACTGCTGGATGCCTATCTGGAGTTTCTGGCGGCTCGGGTCCGCCCGAACTCGGTACTGGCTGCCTGGTACGACCTGAAGGTCTTCTTCGGTGTGGTCGGCAAGCCGTCGTTGCGGTGACGCCGACGGACGTGTTCGGGTTCATCACCGCGCAGCGCACGGGATCGGCGTCGCTGCCGGCCGGCGGCGTGATGCCGGCGCCGACCGGGCCGGCGGGGGTGTCGTTGCGGACGGTTCATCGAAGCTTGTCGACGATCAGCGGCTTGTATGGGTTCTTGGCTGCGCGCGGTGACGTGGCGGCGAATCCGGTGCCGAGGGGCCTGCCGACGCGGCGGGAACGGAACCGGCCACGCCAAGGAGTGCTGTTGGTGCGGGCTCCGCGGACGTTGCCGCGGATCTTGACCCCGGCTGAGGTCGATGCGTTGACCGCCGCGTTGCGGACCCATCGGGATCGGGCGATGGTGGCGGTAGTGACCGCAGTCGCCTTCGGGGAACCGATCAGCTCGCCGGTCATCGGTTCCAGCTCGCGCAGTTGGGGCACCTGGTGGCGGCGCAGGATCCGCGACACGGTCCGGCCGGGACCTCGAGCTTCGAGCCGAGCACGTCCGGGCCGCTGCCGTCTTCACTGCGGGCCGCCAACACCTGCTGCTCGACCTCGGGACTAGCGCGCCGCGCCATCAAGTGTGGCCGCGAAGACCGGTCCGTCGGTCCTTCCCGGCCCTCGGCCAGGAACCGGTCGATCCAGGTCTTCGCCCATTTGCGCGAGATCCCTATCGCGGCTGCGATATGGGCTCGCAGGTGGCCGGCCACCCACCGATCCACCACCAACTGCCGACCAGTGGGAATGTCAACCTGACTTGGCCCCACCGTGACGGCTTGAGTTGGCCCCACCTGTAGCGCGGGTGTGGGCGAGTCGGTAGCTGGTGGTGCCGGTTTCGATGATGGTGGCGTCGTAGGTGAGGCGGTCGACGATGGCGGCGCAGAGTCGGGGGTCGGTGAAGGTCTTGGTCCAGCCGCTGAACGGCTCGTTCGACGCGATGGCGATGGCGGTCTTCTCTTCGCGTTCGGTGAGGACTTGGAACAAGAGTTCGGCGCCGCGCCGGTCGAGTTGGAGGTAGCCGAGTTCGTCGAGGCAGAGCAGGTCGACTCGTCCGTAGCGGGCGATGACTTTGGTGAGGGCTCGGTCGTTGTCGGCTTCGGCGAGTTCGTTGACCAGCCGCGACGCGAGGACGTAGCGGACTCGGTAGCCGGCTTCGGCGGCGGCGGTGCCGATCCCGATCAGCAGGTGGTCTTGCCTGTGCCGGAGTCGCCGATCAGGCATAGCGGTCGGCCTTTGGCGACCCACTGGCCGGCGGCGAGGGTGTTGATGACGGCCGGGTTCAGGTTCGGGTTCGCGGTGTAGTCGAGGTCATCGAGGCGCTTCGGTCGGGGGAAGCCGGCCTCTTGGACCCGGCGGGTCCGGCGGCGTTCGTCGCGGTCGTCGCATTCCGCGAGCAGCAATTCGGCCAGGAACGCCTGGTAGGTGTGCTGCTCCCGGGCGGCGGCCTGGGCGGCTTGGGCGGCTCGCTCGCGGATGGTCGGCAACCGCAGGGTGCGGCAGGCAGTGTCGATCGCGACCTCGACGGCTTGGGTGGTCAGGGTGGTCATCGGGCTCCTTGGGTGAGTAGTTCGTCGTAGATGGCGAGGTTGGGGACGGGTCGGGTGTCGGCGGGGTAGGCGATGTGGCCCTCGGCGTCGACCACTCCCAGCTGCGGGCGGACGGGGTCGGTTTCGCCGGCGCGGCGGACCTCGACCGCGACGGCTTCGGGGGCCAGGGCGCCGACAACGATGGCGGCCTCGAGGCCCGCGAGGACCTGGGCGTGGGGGTACTGGCGGTGCAGCAGCAGCGCCTCGACCAACACTTGGGTGCCCGTCTTGTCGCCGTACTTGGCCTTCGCGGCAGTCCAGTAGCGGTCGTGGGTCGCGGTGAACACGCCGGCCTTGCGTGCCTGCACGAGGGCGGTGGCGCCGGGCAGGGCGCCGGGCTTGTAGGCGAGCACCTCCATGTAGTGGTCCAGCACCAGGGTGACGCTGCCGCGGACGGTGGAGCGTTCGTGGTCGGCGACCAGCCGAGACCCGTCGTAGATGAGCACCTGGGTGGCGCGCAGCAGCACCCTCACTTGGCGCCCGACGTAGCGGGCGGGCACCGAGTACTGGCACTGCCGGACGGTGACCCGCGCATGCCGGTCCACCCGCGGCCGCAGGCTGATCCCGGTTTCGAACGCCTCCGCCGGCAGCGCACGCAACAACGCCGCCTCGACGCCGAAGTCGTCACCGACGGTCGCGACGCGTTGCCCGACGCGCCGATGGTCGTCCTTGGCGTCACAGCGGACGAAGTACGCGTTCAGCTGGGTGATGGTGTCGACCTTCGGCATGGGGACGGTGTGGGTGCGGCGGAACCGGCCACCCTCGCCCTCCACGCCACCCTTCTCGTGGGCGCCCTGGACCCCGGGACGGCAGTAGAACACGTCGAAGCCGTAGTGGGACCGGAACGTCACCCACCGCTCCGACTCGACGCGGGTGCGGCCCACCAACACCCTGGATACGGCCGCCTTCAGGTTGTCGTAGCGGATGTGGACCGTCGGGATGCCGCCCAACTGTTCGAACGCGTACCGGTGGCCGTCGAGGAACGCCTCCTGCGACGCGGTCGCATAGGCACGGTGGACGGCCTTGCCCGAGTACGACAGCCGCAGCTTGAACAAGAACACCTTGGTCTTCACCCCGGCCAACACGATCCACAAATCGGCGAAGTCGACCTCCGCCTCCGCCCCAGCAGCGTGGGTCTGCGGCACGAACACCTCCGCCAGCTGCTTGCCAGCTTCGGCGGCGATCCGCGGGCGGGCGTCCCGGACGTAGTCACGGACCGTCGAGTACGCGACCACCACCTCGTGCTCCTCCAACAGCCGCACCCGGACCCGGAGGGCCGTGTGACGCTGCTTGCGGGGCGCCGTCAGGTCCTCCCGCAGCATTGCGTCGATCAACGCCTTCACCGGGTCCAGCACCGGCGCCACACGCTCAGGCACCTTCCGGGGTGGGGGCTCCGCCGACGCCAACGCCTGCCGGACCGTGCGCCGATGCACCCCATGACGCGTCGCCAACTCACGGATCGACACATCGGGATCATCCCGACGGTCCCTACGGATCGCTTCGAACACCCTGACACGACTCCCACCAGACACTCTGGCCTTCCTCACACTCGCCGACGGACAACCGTCGACCAGCGTGGAGGTGGGGCCAGATCAGACCGTCACAACCGCCCCGGCGTGTCGCACCCGGGGCCAGATCGGACCGTCACGGTGGGGCCAAATCAGAGTGTCATTTCCAGACCAGGCACCGTCAACCGAGCGTTACTGGTTGGACAAGAGAGCCTCCTGGATGAGCGCAGACTTCAAAACCCACAGCCCACCTCGGAGGCTCTCACCCGTCAAACCGACTCGACTGCTACCAACCTGGTGGCCCGGTACATCTAGGCACCAGCGGACGGGACGGGTGCCGAGCCGGTCACAGCCCGGACCCTCGTCTGCGGAGCGCCGGACGATCGGGGGTGATGGTGCGCTCGGCCGGTACCATCATGTGCCCTGACCACAGCAGCCCGCCCTCACATGTTCTCGACCATGAGGCGTCGATCATGCTTGTTTACGTAGAACAGCCCTCAGTCCCAATGGGCGTCGTGGTCCGCGGATTCGGAGCCCATGCCGCCGGTGCTGCTGCCACCTGTGCCGGCGTTCCGCAGGACCACCAGCAGGGGGAGCAACGATGCCACAAGCCCGACACCTAGGACGACCTGGAGGATTGTTCCCGCCCCCCCCAGCACGACAACGAGGGTCAACGCAGAGAGCAACAGGGCCGCCCACGCCGCCGTCCAGCCCACTCCGGTGACCGCGCTTTGGAGTCTGACGTCCTGACGTGCCTTGGGGCCGACCCGATCGCCGTCCGGGTGTCTCCTAACGGGCAGGCGGCTCATCGCCCAGGTGGCGACCAGCGCGACGAACAGCAGTACGGCGCCGATTATCACGGGGCTTAGGACCCACATCAGCGACTTCGGGGCCCACTGCGTTGGCATGCCGTCAAATCCCCAGTGGTTGGGGTAGTCCGCCGGCAGGGACGGATACCTGGTCACGGCCACCACGCCAGCTGCCAGCAGACCGGCGGCGCCCAGCACGTAGAGGAGCCATGGGGCGGAAGGCATAGCGTCGTCGGTGGTCAACGTGACCCCCAACGCAGTCGGCTCGCCCTCGTACCAACCCCGGTTGCTTGCGCCCGTTGGACGGGGTGGCGGGCCAGTGCGAACACCACGAGACAGCTCCCGAGGACGACGTAGGGGATACCAAACTGCGCGGCAGCGCTCACATATCTGAGGAGGAGCGCTAGCGCAATTCCCACGAGGGTCACCACGATGCTCCAGACCCGGGAGGACCGGATGGACGAGACCACGACCGGTTCGTGCACGCGCTCGGACAGGGCACACACGCCCAGGGGAACCGTGGGACGCGTCCACGCCGGGATCCCCAAGAACGTGGATCTGATGATCACCAGGATCAGGACGACCATCCACTCCATAGCAATTCTCCTTCGCTGACAAGACCTGTGTGTGCTAGCGCCGGGAGCAGCGCGCGGACCGCGGCGTGGCGCCTACCACGGAGCTCGTCGGCGGTCAAGCCGTGAGCGAGCGCCTCGGCCATGAGCAGCCGGAGCCGGTCGGTCCAGTCGTGCGCGAAGCCCGGAGGAACTGCACCCTGACCACAGATGACGAACGACCCAGACTTCGCGTTGGTGGCGATGTAGCCCTCGGCGCGCAGCCGCCTCCTCCGCATACTGGAAAGCCTGCTCCCCACACGCCCGGTCCGACAGCCCGAACCGGACGTTCGTCTCGAACTCCGGACCAAGGTCCGATGGTGGACCACGCGTCCAGTCCATCGAACGGTGGATCCTGGGGCCGGACGGGCCCGTCGGTCGGATCAGCGTGCTCGAAGTGCCGCAGGCCCTTTGGGGCCGGGTCCGCCCCGTTCGCGTCGCCTACTGTCGTTCTGCTGGACGTGGCGGACCCCGACCGGGCCCGGCCACCACCGAACTCCGAAGCGGAGCGCACCTATGAGAGGCAAAGCCCGCCTCAAGATCCTGCTCGTCGACCCGCCGTTCGGCCCCGAGACGCCCAGCCTCGCCCTCGCCCTTCTGTCGGCCCTAGCCCTGCAGCTGGGCCACTCGTGCGACGTCCTGCATTGGAACCTCGTCGTCGCCGGGCTGTGCAACGGCGCCGGCGATACGGAGGACGCGGGGCGCTACGGCGTCCTGACGAACGCCAACTGGTTCCCGTTCAACGAGTGGGCGTTTAGGCCCGCCCTCTTCGCGCCCGACCCCCACACCGAGTTGCGGGCGACGCTGGGGCTGAGCCGGCGGGCGATCGAGCTCTCCGACGGGCCGGCGACCCTGCGCGCCCTGTGGCAGGTCCGCCGCCAGCACGAGGCGCTCGTCGAGGAGGCGGCCCAGCGGGCCGTGGGTGCGGACGTCGTCGGGATCTCGACCAGCTACTTCCAGAACGTCCCGGCGCTCGCACTCGCCCGCCGCATCAAGAAGCACGAACCCCACACCCAAGTCATCCTTGGCGGCGCCAACTGTTCCAGCCCCATGGGCGAAGCCCTCTTCGACCACTTCGACTTCGTCGACGCTGTCTTCCTCGGAGAGGCCGAAACCACCTTCCCCGCCTACCTCGACAACCTCGTCCGCAACCGACCCGCCCCCATCCGATCCGTCCTGCAACGCGGCCTCACCACCCCCACCACCCCCGCCCCCCTCACAGACCTCGACACCCTCCCCACCCCGGACTTCACCAGCTGGCTCGACCAGAGGAACGCTGCGAACCGGACGCGAACGGTCCCCACCGGTGTCCCCCTTGAGGCTTCCCGCGGCTGCTGGTGGGGCGCCAAGCACGCCTGCGCATTCTGCGGGCTCAACGCTGATAACCGCACCTACCGACAGAAGAGCCTCGCCCGGTTGACCAACGAGGTTCGGGAGGTCGAGCGGGCGACCGCCACCAAAGCCGTCTTCATGACCGACAACTGCATGTCGCCGGAGGTGGTTCGGACTAAGACGCTCACCTCCGCTACGACACGGCTGTTCTTCGAGGTGCGGGCGTCGCTCCGCCGCGACGAGCTGCGAGACCTGGCCGAGCGGGGCATTTCGATGGTCCAGCCCGGCATTGAGAGCTTCGACAGCGACCTGCTCCGCCTCATGAACAAGGGAACGCGTAGCGCCACGAACGTCGAGTTCCTGCGCAACGCCATGGAGTTCGGCGTCTGGACCACCTACAACCTCCTCTACGATCTGCCCGGCGAGGACCGGACGTGGTACCAGTCCAGCGCGCACAGGATTCCCCTCCTCGAACATCTCATGCCCCCCAACGGCCTCGTCCACCTGCAATACCAGCGCTACAGCGAGTACGTCGACCACCCGGGCGACTACGGCATCGAGCTCCGCCCGAGCAAGGACTACTCGCTGCTCTACCCGTGGTCTGAGGATCAATACGAGAACCTCGCCTACCTGTTCGAACGAACGGACCAGGTCACGGCCCAGGCGCCCGGCTTCGAGGACCTCGGACGGGCCATCGGGTCGTGGCGGTCGGCCTACGGCCGGGAACCTCGCCTCGAGATGGAAGGGACGCCCGATCAGCTAGTAATCAACGACACCCGGTCGAACTTCGGCCCGCGGGTGGTGACATTCGACGGTCTCGCTGCACAGGTCCTCGCTGCGCTGGCCCATCGTCGGGCGCTCCCCGGGCTGCTGCGCGCACTCCGAGCCCGGGAGTTCAGCTCGACCCCCGACGAGGTCACCGCCATCCTCGACGCGCTCGAGCTCGATGGGCTGGTGTGGCGTGACGACTGCAGGGACGCGCCTACTTGGTGGGTCGCGCTCCCCCTGCTCCAGCATGCAACGGAACGCCCCACCCTCGACCATGCAATGTTGTCCCAGCCGGCCGCGTCAGGTGCGTCCCGATGATCGCGTCGACCGGACCCCGTCCACTGTTGGATCCCGGCTCCCCTCCTCCACCCCACTACGCACTCCGGGTGGCGGACTTCAAGCGTCTTGTCGAACGTTGGATGATGGACGCCGCCTGGCGGGCCGCGCTCGGGGATCACCCCGTTGCAGCCCTGTCGACCCAGTTCCCGACCCTCACCACGGGCGACATTGAAGCGGCGTGCTCGGACGCACCCCTCAGCAATGCGCCGGACTGGGAACGGTCCCCGGCGGCGGCCGCCTTTGCCGCGTTTATGGCCGAGAAGCGCGGGCACCTTACGTCGCTGGCATCGACCACCTCGGGGTACCGGCTGTGGGACAGATGGCAGGCCCGCCAGCGACGCCGTCTGCAAGACCAGTTGGGATTCGAGCGCGCAGCGATGATGCCGATGGCCTCGGTGGTGTTCGAGCTCACCGAGGGCTGCTCGATGGGATGCTGGTTCTGCGGGCTCTCGTCCACGCCACTGACCCGCGTTGCCCGATGGGCCGAGGCGGGTCCGTGGTTCGTGGAGGTCCTGGATGCTCTGGTCAGTCTCCTCGGCCCCCTGGCCGGTCACGGTGCCCTCTACTGGGCGACGGACCCGCTCGACAACCCCGACTACGCGCTTTTCCGCCGGGCGTTCGCCCGCGGCACCGGCATCTGTCCCCAGACGACGACGGCCCAGGCCGACCGACATCCGACGACCATCCGCGACCTCTTGGCGGAAGGCCCATCGCTGGGCGGCACAGTGGACCGCTTCTCCGTCCTTTCGGTGGCCCAACTCCGTCGGATCCACCGCAGCTTCACCCCGCTAGAGATGCTGCCCGTCGAGTGTCTGCCCCAATTCCGGTCCAGCTCCGTCGCGAAGGTGGCAGTGGGGCGCGCACGGGGTGTCTCGGACGGACGTCAAGCCCAGGTCGCCGACGCCTCCGCAGGCACCATCGCGTGTCTGACGGGCCTCCTGGTCAATGTCCCTCGTCGGTCGGTGACCCTCATGACGCCTTGTCCCGCAGACGACATGCACCCCGACGGCTGCGAGACACTCGCGACGATGGAGCTCCGCCACGATGTAGAGGGGAGTCTCCGCGCCGTGGTCGAGGAGCACGTGCCAGCCCGTGTCCGGTTCACTTCGCGAGTCGCCCTCAGGGCCGACCTCCGGAACCATCTCAGCGGGAACGACCTTGTGTTTGAGAGTCGGGGACGCATGGTGCGGCGTCCGGACGTTACCGACCCGGATGGCCTGCTCCAGGTACTGCGCGCCCGACCCACGGTCGGCGACTTGGTCCGACAGCGCACGGCAGGGGCATCGGTCCCGGCGACGGAGACGCTCACGATCGTCAACGAGTTCTTCGAGCAAGGTCTGCTCGACGAGGCACTTCTCTAGCAAGAGAAGGCGCTTCTTTAGGAAGGAGAACACATGTCCGCGATCACTACCGAATTCCCCCCGACGGACACCTTGGGGACGATGGATCCGGCGGCCTACGTTTACCTTGTGACGCAGGCCAGCCTCGACCCGGCCTTCCGGGACCTGCTCGTCGCTGATCCGGAGTTGGCTTGCCGGCAAGCCGATGTCGACCTGCCCGCTGGTTCTATCCTGCGCGTCCTGCTGGACACTCCGCTCCGGAGACACGTCGTCGGGGAGGTGATGCTTGCGTACGTCCGGGATCGCCTCGATGTCGACAGCGGCATCGAATTGGTCGAGGTCGAACGCAGGGCTGGTGAGGAACTGCTCATCGTCCCGTGCAGCCTGACCGACCCCGGCTGCACCGAGGAAGACATCGACGCGGGCGACGTCAAGGCCGGCTGGTTCTATGTGCAGATGTGGGTCCTCGCCATCACCTACGTCTAGCTGTTGCCGGTGCCGGGCAGGCAGTCGGATGGACCCATCCACGGCCTGCCCGGAGCGGCGAGGTCATTCGCCAGACTCGTCCGCGGCGCCGTGTGTGCAGGACGCCTGTTGCCTGCGGGACCTGGCACTGCCCCGCGACACTGGGCCTCGATCACCAGCTTCACCCGGGTATGTACGTCGAACTTGTGCATCAGGCTTGTCAGGTATCCCTTGACCGTCGACTCCGAGAGGAATAGGTAGGAGGCGATCTCCGGGTTGCTCAATCCGGCCGCCACGCAGGAGAGCACCTCCAACTCGCGATCGCGAAGCTCAGGGGGGTTCTGGGTGCGGAGCGCGATCTCACGGCCGGCCAGTTGGCGTGCCACCTCCCGGCAGAGCACGGTGGCGCCGGCATGGACCGTCCGAATGGCGCTCAAGAGGACGCGGGTGCTGCAGGTCTTGGTCAGGAAGCCAGCCACACCCAGGTCCAGGGCCGCTACGGCGACATCCTCGCCGAAGGCGGTCCACAGCACGACCTGCGTGGCGGGGCTATTGGCTAGAATGTTTCGGGCAGCCTCGAACCCGTCCATATTCGGCATCCGGACGTCGATGACGGCGACATCGATCGGTTGGCGTCCGACGAGGTGGACGGCCTGTTCTCCGGTCGCAGCCAGCCCACGCACGGCGAGGTCCGGTTGGGCGTTGACGCACTCGGCGACCGTTCGACGGACGAACGGGTCATCGTCTGCGATAAGGACCCTAATCTGGCTTGGGGTGGTCATCGGACCCTCCTGCTGGCCCCGCCTGCCGCTGGAAGCCGAACCTCCACCACCCATTGCGTGCGGTCGGCGCGGACGCCCACGGACCCCCCGATTGCAACGGCTCGAGTGGACATTCCCCGCATGCCCAACCCAGAGACGGTGATTGTGCCGTGTTCGCGAGCTTCGTTCGTGGCCACGTTCGCGAACATGGCCCGGAGCTCTCCGTCCCGAACGTCCACATCCACGGTGCAGGAGCCCGGCACGCCGTGCTTGACCATGTTGTGCACCGCCTCGGCGGAGATGCCCGAAAACGCCGCGAGCGTGGCAGGTTCGATAGGGCTGTTCGGGGGAATGGTGATCACGGCCAGGAACCCCTGGGAACGCAGCACCCGCTGGCCCAGGGCCAGGGTCTCGACCAGGCTCGGCGGGTCCGTCCGCAGCGCCGAACCGGCCTCCTCCGCGCCCAGCGAATCCAGGGCCCTACGCAGTTGCGCGGCCGCTTCGGCCGCAGCCCTGACGATGAACTCGAGGTCGTCGTCGTCGGCCGACCCGCGCACCAACGCGGCTTCGCTGCGCAACACCAGCATGGTCAGGGTTCGGGCCACGGAGTCGTGGAGGTCCAGTGCGAGATCTGCCTTGAGCGCGGCAACTATGGCCGTAACGTCAGAACTCGGGGCGTCGGGTGCCACGAGGTTCGGATGCGCGGCAAGGTGGGGACGTCTAGGTGCAATGCCACCTAATGGTGAAATGGCCGCCCTCGGCGCGCTCATTGTGGGGTCCGTTTCGTTGGGGGTGGACGCGTCCACCATATATTGGTCCCGCCAGCGACGGGGTACCTCTTGGGCCCAGTTGCTATCCCGAGCAGCCTCGGATCCGAGGCGCTCCGCTCCGGCCTTCAGCTCCGACTCAAGTTTCTTCGGCATGCTGCTGATCCTCCTGACTCAATCGAAAGAGGCATCGACCGGGGGCACTTCACCGATGCCCATGTCACACGGGTGTTTGGCGCACAGGAAGTCGACCTCATAGCGCCGTCCCGCATCGGATACCAATCCGATGCGGAACGGCGGTGTTCTGCGCCTCCCGCCTAAGAGAACAACGCGATGTCGACCGGACAGGTCCGGACTGTGGGCTGGTCCAGGGTCACGGCGAACCGGTCTCGTGCGGCGTCTGCGCAGGCTGACCGACCCATCACTCCATGGCCCCACGATCCCGTGACTTCGAGGAGCTGACCCTGTCGGCTCGTCCTCGAGGCAGCCCGGGCTCCTGCAAGACCTGTTACCGGGTCATGATCGTTGGCCAGCACGAGCAGGGGTACGGCCAGTCTCAGGTCGCGCAACACGTTCGCAAGCGCAGGTGTGACACGCGACCACCCCACGCAGGCGCTGAGGGTAGAAGACCAGTACTCCCCGAACCCGGGTGTATTACGGTCCGACCCTTCCGCATCCTGAATCATGTCCTTGACCGTCAAGGGTTCCGCCGTCTCAGAGCAGACGATCGAGTCCACGAGAGCCAGACGCGCCGACGGGTCTTGCCTAGGCACTGTCCCGGCCCCGAATGGGGTGCTGGTGGCAGTCGCCCGCAGGAGTTCGAGGTCCAGCGATACTGCACGTCGAGACTGAGCGCTGCTGGGCGTCTCGGACGCGCCGGCTAGGTCTGCCAGTCCGACGATCTGTGCGAACAATAGCTCGTAATCGTCGATCCCATACTCGTTGAAATGATATAGCAAGTTTACTACCGAGTTTTGCAGGGCTGAACTGTCGAAGTCGCCGTACCCGGAGATCTCAAGCGACCGCTTGAATAGGTAGTCGACCAGGAAGTTGTACGCCGGCCTGATCCGGGTAGCTTCGGCACAGCCATTCACCCCGAGGGATTCGCAACGCACCACGGATGACCAGAAGGCATCTTGGCCAGATGCCGCTGCGCCCACGCGCGTCCACAAAGTGTCCCGCCGCGTTCCAGGTGCACTGCTCAAAGCACGTGGGTCGACAGCGCCGTCGAAGATCAAAGCCCTGACCGAGCGTGGGAAGAGTTTGGCGAACGCCAATCCGAGGATGGAGCCGTAGGACGACCCGTAGTAGGTGACCTGTGACTCGCCCAAAGCACGGCGTAAAGCTTCGAGGTCTCGAGCATTGTCAATAGTTCCCATATGCCGAGAAAGTAGGCCCGATGCGACGCAGGACTCGCGCAACCATGGGTCGAGGACCTTCATTTGCTCGATCAGTTGGTCACGGGTGGTCGGCATTACGGTAAAGCCCAACGCCGGCGCACCACTACCATCACAGGTGATCACTGACTCGCCCACGCCGCGAGGGTCGACCGCGACCAGGTCGAACCGAGCGGCCAAGACGGGACCGACACCAGCTTTGAAAGCCTGAAGTGCGTCAACAGCAGAAAGCCCCGGTCCTCCTGGGTTGTACACGAGAACGCCGAGACGCTGAGATTTCGGCGCTGACGCCGCATACCGTTTCACCGACAGGCTAAGCGTTCCCTGCTCTGGGTGATCAGTGTCGATGGGGACGCCGAGCCTCCCACAGTCCGCTGCGGGGTCGTCCGGACATGAATGCCACGCGATCCCCGCCGGCGCCGCCTGGGCAGGTGCTACAGGTCCAACGACCGCCGCGAAGAACAAACCGCCGGCCAGGAAGACTGCCACTCCCCGAGGGCGATGTTTAGTACGCGTTCGACTGCCGCTCGAGTCCTGCGGACTCATGAATGCACCAGTTCAGCGGCATGTGCCGCAGACTTGGTGGCCACGAGAATCCACACGAGACTGGCTGCCGCTAACGCCCACTCCAGCCAGCCGACGACCTGGGGTGCAGAGCCGACGAAGAAGATCACGATGACGGCAGGCGGAACCAACGAAAGCACCCCCAGCCGCACGTGATGTATGGCAGCTTTGTGACCGACCACCCAGGCCTGGTCACTCTTCATCAGAGCTGGGATGCGGATCCCGGCCCAAGCGTTGCGGGTGCCTCCTGGCCTACTTCCGATAACACTGACCAATCCGAAGCAGAGCCAGATGACCAAGTGAAGTCCAAATCCGGCGAAAGCGGTAAACTCGTCCATGTCATTCCTCCTAGTGGTTGTTCCTGCTTGCTGTGACCAAATTCAAAGAACCGAGGTCCGCGTCTTCTATAAGATCGTTCTCTGTCCTGGACGCTCGGGAGGACTCTTCGGTTCTCTCCACGCGACCCGCCTGCATGACCAAGCGCAGGTCAGCATGCTTCACGACTTCCGGGTCATGTGTCACGACCAAGGTGGTCCTCGATGAGCTCGAGTCACCAAGCAACCGCCCCAACGCCGCGAGGGCGTCCGAGTCGGCAGCAGAACTCGGCTCATCCAGAAGCAGCAGATGCCCCGCGTGATATCGAGCTCGAGCCAGGGCAAGCCGCTGCCACTCTCCGACGGACAGCTCGAGCCCACCAAACTCCCGTCCGAGTAGCGTGTCGAGCCCATCATCAAGCGCCTCGATTCGGCTCTTGAGTTCCAGCTGGTCCAGGATCGCCCAGATCCTTGAGTCGTCGACTCCGGCGGTCGCGGCGTAGCCAGTGACGTTGTCGCGCACGGTCCCGACGAATCTCAGTTGCTGCTGAAATACGACGCTGCAGACCAGCTCCTGTGTGGACTCTTGTCCGTTCAACACGCGTCCGTTTAGTAGGACTCTGCCGCGGTCCGGTCGGTATGTGCCGAGCAGGAGTTTCAGGACGGTGGACTTACCGCTTCCGTTGGGGCCGGTGATTGCCACGACCTGCCCACGATTCGCGCGGAACGACATTCCGCGGAGCGTCGGCTCAGCCGTGTTCGGGTATGTGAACCAAACGTCCTCGAACTCGATCATCGGCGAAGAGTCCGGTAGTACTCGTGTTGATCCCCGATCCCCAGGTAGGTCAAGGAAAGCGAAGAAGCTCGCCAATCGGAGACGGTGTCCATAGAGGTCGGCACCATACACAAGCACCTGCTGGCAGACGGCCTGCACCGACGCAGCCCCGACCATGAACCCCGCGAACTGTCCCACGTTGCCGGCCTCCAGAGAGCGCACGATCGCAAGCATATAGGCGCCACCTGTCAGGGACGCTGCCACGCCGACCAGTGCCATGTTGACTAGCCAGCGACGCCTGAGGATGGAGACGTCCTGCCGCGAGAATGCGGTCAACGACTCGCGAAGCATCTTCGCGAGGAGCCCACCGGCCGCCAGGAGTCTGATCTCCGGAAGCCACTGGTGCTCGGTAAGCAGTCCCTCTACGTAGTCGACGAACCTGACCTTGCCGACGCGACGTTGTTCAATCTGCCATCCGATGCGGTTATGGAACAAACTCCCGACGAGCGCTGGAATCGGCGCAACAATGACGAGGAAGGCGCTGAGTGGATCCCAACTGATCATCAGACCCGCCAACGACACTAGCGAAACCATCCCTGCAAAGAGACTCGTCCATGAGGCGACCGTTGCCCCAGCGTCGACAAATAGAGCTGTAGAAGCCAACTGATGGGCATTGTTCGTATCCGCAGATTCCATCTGCGCTTGACTTAGTTCTTCGAATTTCTGGGTGATCCGTAATCTTAGGCTACGGACAAGGTCGATTTGCAGGCGATTTGTTTGGTAATTTGACACCAATGTGAGGATCGGGCCGACCGTGGCCGCGATCACGAGAATGACCCCGAGACGTTTGGCTCCTTCGGACACAGAAGAATCCTGGGTCGCTATCGCGGCGGCGACAGCGTTCACTGCGAGCCCCGTCAGACTCACCACTATAGGCGCCGTAAAGGCCCCCAATGCAGTAGCAATTGTCGATCCCACGCTACGAAGTGCATGTCCTTTCGATGCGAGCAGGAGGAGTCTCACAAGTGGGTCTCTATTGAGGGCGGGCATGTCTAGTCCCATCCAGCCATTGGCGTGACGTACCACCCGCCAGCCACGGACTGCAGCGACGAAAAGCTAACGAGGTCATGGACGACAACCCGCGGCCCTCCGCGTCGTACGCGCAAATAGTAGAAGACCAGTTGGTCGGCACCATCGCGAACGTATCCGGTGTGCAGTTTCTGCGCCAAGTCCCCCATCAGCGCACTGCCACCAGCCCTATCGTGGGTAGCCCCGATGATGTCGGAGGCGACCGCGCGGCACCACGGCTCCTCCGGGCGCAGGCCGCTCCGCCCCGTGATCGTCACCTGGATGTCGAGCCTGTACTGGGCCGCTACCGCCTCAAGGCGGTCGAGACACATGAGACGCCCGGCGGCTGAGAGGGTTGCCCCGAGCGTTTGCGCCACGCCATCGTCCGTCAGGACGTGATCCAGACTCTCAAGCATCCTCCAAGTCACTCGCATGCCATCGTCGCCTCCGTCCCCGACGAAGGCGAAATCGAACCCATGAGGGATTGGAACCAAAGGAGGGTTGGCCACGACGAGGTCGAATCGCTCCTCGTGGCCAACTGCGGCATAGAGGTCGCCTAGCCTCGGTTCGTACGTGTCATTGAGACCATTCAAACTCGCATTCACCTTTGACAACTGTAGGGAGACCGGGTTGATTTCTACGCCGGTCACATCTGCCCCTCGGAGCGCGAGGATCAGCCCTATCACCCCAGGGCCGCTGCAGAGGTCCAGTGCTCGGCCTCGGCAGAAGGTGAGGCGATTGATGAGCGCAGATGAGTCAGGGCCAAAGTAGAGTGTCTGTCCTGGGGATGGGAGCTCAGCGAGGTACCACAACCCATCGGTACGGGTCAGAGTGAGGCCTGTCAGCCTTAGCCGACCTTCGGTCGCCACGCAGAAGCCCGCGCGTGCCACTGCCTCGAGTCCATCGACGACTTTCGCAGGCAGGTCCTTCTCCGCGACCTGTTGTCCGAACACAAACAGCCTAAGGACGTTTCGTAGCACTGGTGTTACGTGACCGGACAGAACGGCGCGATATCCTCGTGGGGTCCGGTAAGGGCCGGGAATGCTCTCCAATAGCTCCGCAAGACCCAAGTCATCAAGCGTATCAGCCAGAGGCAGTCTGGCCCTGACTAAGGTGCTCATGCTACTTCGCGTCCCCCTGGAACCGGCTCGTCGGACTCGCGTGATTCGGGGTCGCAGGTCTGCGGCCCCCTATTCACAGAAGCCATGCGGAGCTGAATATCCTTGACGATGACAGCTTCCATGCCGGATAGTGCGGCTATTACGCGTGGATTGCGCGTCACGTCCTCGCAGATTTCGCAGATGTGACAATAGAAGGGTCTGGGTTCGATAGTCGGGTCTTGCATCCGCGCGAGGTCGAGCAGGTACTTGGGCCCCAGGACGCGAATCGCCTGTAGGAGATGATCTTGAAACCCCTTCTCAAGGATGCCTTCGAACGTCTCATGATCCAGGGAACCGAGAGTCAGTACCGGGTTGCCGTGAAGTTGGATGCCACAGCATGCTCCTACTTCGTTGTTTGAGTTGATCACCACGACGTCCATGACCTCGGTGCACCTGAACAGTTGCCGTGACAGCAGGGGGTCGGGGATGACCAGATCATCACGCATGCGACGCGCACGTCCGACCCTCGTGTATCCGTGCGTGGATACCTCATAGACCGTCCCGTCAAGTGACGGCGCAGGGCCTCCGGAGCGCGTGCTCACCTCTTGCGGGACGATGGCGATGTCCGGATCGATGTTCGCGCGGATCCAATCGGCGCCTACGCGACTCTTCGGCCCTTCGGCAACAGCGAGGACGACGGCGGAGAACCCGGCTCCCTTCGCCGCGTGATACGCCCGAGCGACATTCTCCAGAGGTACCCAGACCCGGTGGTAGTCGTCCATGCTGAAGTTGATCTCATCCAGCCCTGCCTCCCTCAGGTCTCGAATCATGGTTTGAGCCGATTGGTCGGTATCGGCCCAACAGGCGTTGGTCACAATCCGGGTCAAGACTCCTTCGAGGCTCACGGCAGATATTGCGTCGAACAACTCATCGGCCAAGAGGGTCGGCTCTCCTCCTGTGAAAACAACCACATGGATGTCCCTCAACTCCTTGGCCTCGCGATAGACAGCGAGCATCTGGTCAGCCGAAAGCATCCCCTCCTCGTCCGGTCCAGAGCAGGCCAAGCAGTGGCCACACCTGGCTGGGCACTGGTTGGTGACCGAGAAGGTCAACAGGCCACGGTTGCTACCCCAGATGGGAAGTTCGGTCAACATGTCAGTCTCCTTAGGTATGCGCGCCGAGGTCGACGAGCGTGGGTGGCCATTCCGCATCGACGGCGGCGCTGGCATCGAACGGAAGGGGAAGAGCTAGCAAGCGGTCCTTGTCACTGAGAACGAGTCCCCTCTCGACGAGCGCCGACACCGCGATGTCCAGCTCGGCAAGGGACTTGTTCAACTTCCGCGCCACCCCAGCCCGTGTTCCGATCTGCTCGCTCGCCTCGAGGATCGCCACCTCGGTCGCGTCCGAGATGATCTCCATCGTCAGGGCGCCTGTGTACTCACTCCGGGTAACAACCCAGGCCCCGTCTCCCCGGTAGTAGCCAGACACCATCGGGTTGATCCGTCGGTGCATGGCATCCAACGTGTCCTCGAGATCGATGAGGGCTTCTTGATACTCCTCGGTATCCCAAGTGGGATTGCGGTAAGCAGCCTGCCCTTCCAAAGCGAGAGTTGATCGGGCATCCGTCTGATAGATCCACTCGCTGGCCTCCCGCGGCCGCACATCGACGATTCCGGTGGCTTCAGGAGCAGCCCAGTACGGCGATCCCTTCAGTAGAGCCAGCCGATTGATTTGCGTGGGCAAGTCGAGATGAGATATGGAAGTCAAGACCGACTTGACTTGGCGAAGGTCGGCTGCGGTCTCGCCAGGCGTTCCTACAAGAATCGGGTAGCGCACGGTGACCCCGTATGCCTTCGCCCATTTCAGGAGGTTCACCTGTTGCAACGACGTAGCTCCCTTATTCATCATGCGCAGCGTGTTGGAACTGAACGACTCGATGCCGGGCTGAATTTCCGCTACCCCGGCGCATGCCATGCGCGCCATCGCCTGCCGCCCGAGGGTCGACTTCACTTCATAGAACAAATGCCACTGACGTTCTCGGTTTTGGATCGCCAGCTCGTTGAGGAGCTTGCTCATGTCTTTCAATGGCATTATTGAATCGGTCAGGAGTACAGCATCAGGCCGATAGGTGTCCCAAAGGGTGGTGAGGTCTTGAACGGCGCTCTCCACGGACTTTTGGCGGTATGGCCGCGAGACCGAATCTACCCCGCAGAACAGGCACTGGTGCTTTTCACCCCACCAGCAACTGCGGGATGTTTCCGCCAAGAGGGTCACTGGTAGGTCCGCCATCGGGCTATCGCGACGCTGACGCAAGTATGAGTCGAACGAGGGAGGGCCAACCACGGTGAACCGATCGGAGGTGACTGGTACTGGGCCTTGTACCACTTGCCCTTGCCGCACGACGCAACTGCCTGGCACCGTCGCGGCTGCGTCCAAGCTCGAAGAGATGGCGTCCAGGAACGGGACCCACGAGTCCTCCACTTCTCCCTGCAAGACAGCATCGAACTCAGGGAAGCGTCGGAGGAACGCTGGTCCCATGTCTCCGTCAAGAGCAGATCCGCCAGCGACGATGCGCCCCTCAAAGCCTGCCGTGCGTAAGGCCTTCGCGATTGCTGCGCTTGGCATCTTTTGCAGGTCGGAGGCCACCGAGAAGGCAATGACTCTCGGCGGCCCCGCTACCGGCATGAGTTCCTGAACTACTTGCTCCACGATTCGGCGTGCCTCGGCGATCATGCGGATGTAGACCTTGACTATTCTCTGAGGCCGGCCCATACGAGCGACTTTGCGAGCTCCTTCCGCATGAAGTTGGTCTCTGAGGAGTCGATCGACCAGTTCAGTCGCGTACTGGGGGACATCCAGGGCACCGTCATAGATTGGGGTGAATACCCCGGCGGCCCCCGCGGTGTCGGCGAAGGAGAGGTCAATAGCGCCCAGCATGCAGGCGTAGTACACATCTATGTCGTAACCTGCGGTTCGGCCGATAGCCGCTACCTGCTCTGCGCCTAGACTCGGCCAATCCGCCTTGGTGAACGGCGGAACCACGACGACAACCTTCACGACTATTCACCGATCCAAAGGGGAGTGTTGTTCAGGGAGCGCATGGTGACCTACACGAGCATGGGCTCGGCGGCGACCGCGCAGTCGAGGAGAACGACTTCGTTGATTCCAACGAGGCACTCGAGCTGGATAACCATGTCGTCCACCTCGTAGCGAGTCGTCTTAACCTCGAAGCCGTCTTCGTTCAGCGTGCTCGCGAGTACCTCGCCATCTAGGGCTGCCCTGCGCAACAACGTAAGCTGACGCGCGTTGCTAAGGCCGCGATCAGACAGGCGGTCAAGGACGTTCTGTCCTTCGAACCCGTCTGACAGGCGCAGCGACGGCGCGCTCATCCGCTCTCCCTTTTGCGGGCTGGGCGAGCCTGTGAACACGAGCCCTGCTACTGCGACCACGACAGCAACGACACCGGCGATTGTCGCCGCCGCCGCTTCATGGTATGCAGCGGCGTTGGCGACGGCCACCACGTTGACAACTGCTCGCGCGTTCGCCGTCGAAGAGTTGACGATTTCATAGTCGACTTTGTCACCTATGATCAACGTAAGGGAGGCTAGGGTCGGCGGCACTGCTGCCGAAGGCACCCTCCCCAGCAACTCACTCAAGCTGTTTGAATCGCAGAGGCAGGGGATGGCGCCGTCTAGACCCGCTTCGCGCAGGGTCGTGACCGGATCGTCCGCCAACGCCTGTGCGAAACTCGGTTCCAAGGCGTATCGCGTCTGGACCTCATCGAGTTGCTCTGTTGTCAACGATCGAAGTTGACCATGAATCGTCGGAATATTCTTCATTGTTGTTACGGATGTCATTATTGCAACCCTCTCTTGGATATGTCTTCAGTTCGTCGGGATTCCACAACTGGCACTGCCAAAGTTAGAGCCCTGCCTCCTTCCTTCATGAGTAGTCCTGCGTCCACCAAGTCGGAGATGTGACGGTCAAACTCTTCCCTGGGCAATTCGAGATCCCGGCAAATCTGATTGAGCCTTCCAATCTCCTCGCAACTCCTCAGGATGTATAGGCGAACCGGGTCCTCTATGACTTCAAGATGAGCCTCGACCGAGGATTTTCGCGTGATAACGACGTTCTCCGCTGTGAACGCGCTGACTAATATGCTGCGATGGTAGTTTCTTTGCCAATCAGAAATGGCCATTCGAAGAGTGGTTACTGCTGCGAGATACGCCGGACCCGCATGCTTGGCTAACGTATAGTTGAAGTTGAATACAACATCCTCGAGCGATGTGACCTCCTTGCCGTAGCCCAGTTGGTCACAAGCTGTTGGCTCGACCTTAGTGAAGCCGTACTCCTCGCGGCGATCCCAGTACCCGCTCCCTCGGTACAGCCGGAGCCGATTCATTTGAACTGGGGGCGGAAGGTGCTCGATACGCTTGATAACCTCCACCATCGCCAAGAGATCGGCGGGGTCTTCTGTGGGCGCACCGAACAGAATGGGATAGGTCACGGCTATCGCATAAGCCTTGCACCACTTCAGGAGGTTCACGTGTTGAAGGCAACTCGCGCCCTTACCGAAGTCTCGTAGAATCTTGGTGCTGAAGGATTCGATCCCTGGCTGGATCTCTGAGATCCCACCTGCCTTGAGTTCAGCGAGCGCGCTCCTGGATAGGGTTGACTTTACCTCGTAGTAGAGATTCCACTCGCTCCGCTCTGAGCGTTCTACCAACTGGGCCGCGACATTTGAATCCTGAGCTCGAGGCATGCAAGAGTCCGTCATAGTGAATTGTGCCGGCTGGTGCTTCGCCCACAGGCCCCCAAGGGTAGCGGCAACTGTGGCGGGCCTTTGGGTACGATATGGATGGAGCCTGGGATCCACCGCGCAAAAGGTGCATCGTCGAATCTCTGCCCACCAACATCCTCTAGAACTCTCTGCACTGAGAACCAGGGAAGCGCTGTGTTCTGGTCGCTGCGCGATGTAATCGTCGAAGGCGTTTGAGTGAAGCTGCCACAGGGCGGAGGGGACGCGAGGCTCCGTCGCGCAGGCACCCGCAGTGTCTGCAAGGACCATGCCTGGAATCTCCGCGTCACGCCACGAACCACTGAATGACGCGAGGAAGTTCGACCAGTTCGATTCTGCTTCTCCTTGGAGTACCACGTCAAATGCGGAGAAGCAGCGAAGAAATGCGGGGCCCATGATGCCGTCGAGGCCCGACCCCCCGGCTATGATAATCCCTCGATACCCACTGCGCCTCAGGTTGGTTGCGATTGCTGCGCTCGGAAGCTTCTGAGCATCAACTGAGATGGAGATCGCAACTAGATCGGGCGGGTCGCTGCGCATGATGCGTGTGGTCACTTCGTCAACGAGGTCCCCTGCCTCGCGGAGGGCCCCGTCTAGCTCGTCCTGGACGGCCCTCCTGACCCGCTCGAATGCCTGAACCCCGCTCCATTCACCTGTGCTAATGGCGTCCTGGGTCAAAGCTTCAAGCAGCTTGGTCGAGTAGTCTTGACTATTCTCCGCTCGATAGACTGGCCCGTAGGCGGCCGGCCCCGCAACCGAATACGTGATGAAGTCAGAATGTCTGACAAGCAGCCCCGCATACAGGACCTCGACCTGCCAACTTGCCGCGCGCGCGATGTCGGCGACGATTGTCGCGCCAAGCGCGGGCGAATCGACTGGCAGCACTGGCGGCACCAGGACGCACATCCGGCCGGGCCGGGTGCCGTGCAACGAATCAGTCACGGCGGACTGCAATGCTCTGACTGACCGCGGATGTGGCACACCTGAACATGGATGCGCGGTACCAGACTGGAACACGTACTGACGTAGCCTGAGTCGTGGGCTCGGCACTGAGCCCGGCCCACGACAAAGGGGGGGAGCCATTCAGCGAAGCGGAAGGACCCGATGAAGAGGCTTCTTGCAGCTCTCATCTTCCGCGAGTCGCGGCCAAAGTGTCGGATGCGTAGCCGCGAACCAGCAACTTGTCTTCCTCTACGCCATTCGTCAGGTGACGGATTGACAGTCTTCACGATGCCTCCTGACGAGATCAGATCACCCCGGGGCGGTACAAATGCCCCGACGGGACCCCATCTGCCCGATCGGGTACCCCACTGGCGCAGGTCGCGCCGATGGGCCGGGCGACGCGTCGCGCGCCTATCCTTTCGGGCACCAAGGGAGTAGTGGGAAGATGATGCACGGTTGGAAGGCAGGAGTAACGGAGTTCGATTTCATGGGCAGCCCTGTCATGGCGATGAGAAGGACCGTAACAATGACTAGTCTCATGTCTGAGCTCCCTGAGCTGCTTGTTGGCCACCGGGGAAGGCACCGGGAACCCGTCAGCCATGATGTCCAGGTAGAGATGCACTCGGGCCTCCCTAGACCGGTTCCTGCCCGTTCGGCATGCCAGCGACTCGGTAAATGACCGACCAGGCTGCTCTAGATGGTTCCAATTGACCGGTTGGACATCCCGCCGAGGCGGTTGGGCCCCTCGTACCACCATCACCGATACTCTGCGAAGACCATCTGTCGGAAGGCGGCGTCATGAGCGGTAGTCGGCTCAGCTTGGCCGTTCCTGCTTGGGCTGAACGCGTCCTGGAGCCGCTTCTTGCTTCGCTGCTCGGGATGCTGGTGGTGATCGGGTGGGTCGCGGGGCCCAGGTCGACCTCGTGGGCGGTCCTGCTCACTTGGCTA
>Ga0182021_10001825_pt1 | contig 24757 bp, 22 predicted proteins | sample 612E3MmetaG_FD_120493 | JGI IMG/M metagenome (GOLD analysis project Ga0182021, IMG submission 120493) | Permafrost microbial communities from Stordalen Mire, Sweden - 612E3M metaG (Illumina Assembly) | ecosystem: Environmental > Terrestrial > Soil > Wetlands > Permafrost | place: Sweden... | reverse complement strand
ATTTGAGTGTATTTTATATACCATAAAACTCTTAAGGAGTTTTCGCTTTTCATATACTTTTACCTTTACAGGAAGCAGCCCTTTTCCGGTAATCTCTTTTTCAAACATTTCAGCCGATACAGGTGATTTTATTTTGATCTCATGCAAAACCCTGAGAATAAAAAGAATACCGCTTTTCCTGGTTTCAGACTTTCCGTTTATCAGCCATTTCTCACCTTCTTTAGTCAGTGATAATTTCTGTCCTCCCTGTAAAAATTCAATTTTTGTGATCTCTTTCTGAGGCTCCGTAGCAAATGAACTATTGTCCTTTCCGAATGGTGACCTGTTCTTAAACAAAATCAGGAGAAACAGTCCGGTTGCAAGAATCAATATTATACTTCTGATAATTATTTTGTTCATTATCAAAATCTTGTATATTTTTTCTTTCTGAAATAGCTATAAAGTAAGCCAGCGAGAATAACTATCAATACGGGGCAGGCAACATTTATAATCTGCCATTTTAATTTCTCAGTCTTTAGCTTCGATTTATCCAGCAGCCTCAGTTTCAACTCTCTCGATCTCAATTCCATGATCCCTTTGTCATCTACAAGGTAGTTAAGACAGTTAACCAGAAAATCCCTGTTCCCGAACATCTGACCGGTATATTTATCCTGTCCCAGGGGAAGCGGCTCTTCCCGCAAACCAACCCTTCTGACCTCATTCCTTATGATATCAGGATCGGCAATAACAATCATCCTGGTTTTGATACTTTCGGTTTTTAACTTCAGATTAATATTCCCTGTCAGACTGCCTGTCATCCTGTTCCTGAAAACTGAAGGAAAAACTCCTTCAAGCAATACTGCTACCGCCAGATTCGATTTAGCAAAATCAGTTTCATTGTATGTTAATTCTGCCTCCTTAAGGCTTATCATAACCGGAGGTGAAAGTGTCCGGCTGAATTTTGACGTTGAGAGCAGAACCTTCTTTCTTATTGCCGGATCGAGACCAACCGTATCGATAAAATTTGTGAATTCTCCCTTAACCTTATTAAGATTCCTTGTAATCGGGTGATTTGCAGAAGGATTTAATAAAGGATAATATACCCAGGGAGCAGGTACCAGCTGTTGTCGGCCTCCGCTTATTACCGTAAGTCTGATAAGCATACACTCAAGATCCTGAACAATTTCGGGATTCACTCTTGCCCCATATCTGAATAACTGATCTTCAATGTTTAACGGACGGTAAAGTCCGACAGTACTGCCCTGAACAAGGCTATCGGAATTTACCATGACCTCATCAAATAGCCAAAGCACTTTGCCCCCATTCATAATATACTGATCCAGAACCAGTTTATCAGATTCATTGAACTCTTTTTCAGGTCCGGCAACGATTATTGCTGCATATTTATCGAGAATACCGGGTTTACCTCCGATTACACCCCTGTCAACAGTAAAAAACCTGGCGAGATTCATTGTAATATCGGCTGTTTCAATCTCCGGTAATTCACCATGGCCTTCTATGAATGCGACCTTGTAAATTGTATCTGAACTCAAAGTGGCAATTGTTTGTATCATTTCATACTCAAGTCCTTCAACTGAACGAAGAATGTTCTGCTCATAAAAAGCTGAAGAATTGTTCAGAAAATTGACCGGCACTTCAATTCCATTGTAATTTACTATCATTCCGGGAAATATTCTTTTCACTGTCGAGCCTCCTTCGGCATCACCGGCCCTTACATCCACAGGTATTAATCCTTTATCAATAAGAGACTGATATTGTTTCTCCCTTTTCTTTGAGTCACTTCCTTCAGATGGATTAATGAACTCATAATCAATCTTCCTGCCTGATGCTATCCTGAATTCATCAAGCATCTCCCTGACAGATCTTTTCAGCCTTTTTAAAGGAATTGGAATCTCTCCGTCAAGGTAAACCTGAACATAAATATCATTTTTTATTGCTGAAAGTATATTCCGTGTCGCGTCAGAAAGAGTGAATCTTTTATCTTCGGTAAGATCAAGCCTGAACCTGACCAATGAACTGGCAGAAGCCAGAAGAACAATAACAGCAACAACTGTCAGGAATTGCAACCAGCTTTTGAATTTTAAACTTTTATTATTGCCTTGAAATGTCATAATTCAGCTTTTGTTCTTCCACTTTCCGGAAAGCAAATTAAACCTTGTGGCCTCATTTAATATAACTGCTACTGCCACGAAATAAACTATATCACTGATGTCAAGAACACCTCTGCTTATTGATTTATAATGCTCATTAATTCCAAGCCTGATAATAAATTCATCTATGTTTTTAAATCCCGGCAGATAAGCAAAAGAATCAAATCCCATGAACAGGAAAAAACAGATAAGTACGGCGATGATAAATGCAATCACCTGGTTATCTGTAAGAGATGATGCAAAAATACCTGCAGAAGCATAAACTGATGCCAGAAAAAACAATCCAATAAAGGCCCCCCAGGTTCCGCCTCTGTCCAGGTTTCCGTGAGTTTCACCGAGAAGGTAAACAGACATAATATAGATCAAGCATGGTAACAGGGCCAGTAATACCAGGCATACTGAAGCAAAGTATTTGCCCCAGATTAATCCCCTTTCGGAAATTGGCCTGGAGTAGATCAGCTCGATGGTACCCAGACGCTTTTCCTCAGCAATCATTCTCATGGTAACAGCAGGCACCAGAAAAAGGAATACCCATGGTGAAAGCAGAAACAGCGTATCAAGGCCGGCATACCCATTGTCTAAAATATTCCATTCACCGGGGAAAACCCACATGAACAGACCGTTGATCAGAAGGAAAAATATTATAACAATATAACCTGTAAGGCTACTGAAAAATCCACTGATCTCCTTTCTGAAAATTGCAAACATCTAGTTAATATTGTCTGTTACAACTAATTATATTTATACATTCTACACTACATTATACCCTCCAGCTATTCACCCCGGGCTGTTTTTGCCACCTACCCTGATCTTTTCCACTTATGTCTATTTTTTACCCCCTGGGTGATGTTTAAAAAGCCGGAATTATACTCTGTTCTGCTCTGTCTGACTCTGTTCTATCTCCTCTGTGTAACAATATGTTAAGAACTTACACAGAGGATCACAGAGGGTATACAGAGTTCCACAGAGGACTTTCGACAGCTTCTTCAATATCCTTTAACCAGCCCCTCTTCAGGGGGGGTTGGGGATAAAATATCGGGTAAAATTATTGCATTTTTTATATCTGAAATCATTACACCTGAATAATAAAATTCAATAATCTGCTGAAAGGTGAATCCTTTAGCTGCCATTGCCATTGCACCTTCCTGGCAAAGTCCTACACCATGACCATAACCTCTTCCTTTTAATATTATTGTATCTCCCTGATGAACTATAGAAAAAAAAGTTGACCGCAGGTTCAATTCATTCCTGATAGTCATTAATGGTATAGTGATTGAACCTGTTTTGTAATCAGTTACACGTGTTCCCTGGAAAAAATCAAATACTGAAGGATTATCTGCCTCTACGTAATATCCCGAATTATTCATGGTTTTAACCCACTCTTTAACGCTAATATGCTTTTCCCACACTGCATTCTGCGAATTGAGGCAATACGGATCGACCACTTTCTTAAGATACGGCTGGCTGACCAGCCACACATCTTCGGAGGATGCCGTTTCTCCCCCACAGTTTGAGTGAAATGTTGAAACAATTAATGTGCTGTCGCTATCAAGAAGAACAAGACCTTTCGTTTCCAGAGCGGCTCTGGTGATTATATCATTTGTCGATACTCCGTTAAAGACCTGACAATGTGTATTATCACAGACATTATACCTGTCGGATAAATGTTCGTTGAAATTTTTATACATATATGTCCGGGCAATAACAGCCTGGGTTTTGAAGTACTCCTTATTTTTCCCGTTTCCCCCTTCAGCCATGACAACACCTGCAATATACTTTTCAATATCGCAGATATTTATCATTACTATAGTCTCCATATCCGAAAAACACTGAAGATCACCTGAATAACACCGCTTTTCCTGTATCTTTCCATTAAGCCTCAGGGAAAAATAATCCTCACCGGTTTCGCCGGTAAAGAAAGCTGAATCAGACAAAAATCCTTTTGCATCTCTGGTTTTAACAGCCAGCTTCCCATTGAATTTTGAAATAATGGCAGATTCCCCTTCTGATAAAAAATAAGTTTTATTTCCGGATGAATTCAGTCTATATTTTCCTGTAGTGACAGTAAAAACTGCAGATCCGGAAAAACGGTTCGATAAGAGCCGGACCTTCACCTGGGCTGAGGCAAGTGTATTGATCAAACATAACGATAATAAGAATAAGATTAATGACTTCAGTCTACCCATAATTCATTAATGGTTATTCTATGAAATATTTTCCCCCCGGGATTTTCCGCTCATTTCTCACTTCTCATTTCTTACTTCTCATCGCTCACTTCTCATCGCTCATAAAGCTCAGGCCGAAGGCACTGACCGACATAGGAGCGTCAGTGGCACAGTGCTCAGGGCTAAGGTAAAGTGCAATCAACAATAAACTACACACCTCTATTCTCTCATCTCTCATCTCTCATCTCTCCTTTCTCCTTTCTCCGTGACAACTCCTTAACCATCTCCCTGGCAATTCTCACCGAAGCTCCTGCAGGACCAAGTTTAGATTTAAGTATCTCATATTCAGATAGAATATTCTCTCTTTTTTCACCACCCGGGAGAATGGCTTTCAGTTCGGCCAAAAGGTCTTTCTCTTTAAGGTCATACTGGACCAGCTCTTTAATAACCTCAGAATTCAGTATAAGGTTTACAAGAGATATATATTTCACCTTAATTACCATCCATGCAATCACCATTGAAATAAAATCACCTTTATAACAAACAACCTGAGGTGTGTCCATCAGAGCTGCTTCAAGCGCTGCGGTTCCCGACGTTACAAGTGCAGCCTCTGAAATATACAAAATCTCGTAAGTCTTCTCTTTTATAAGCTTAACACGTTCATTTCCAATTATTTTAACATAAAGCTCATCAGGTATATTTTTAACTCCGGCAAGAACAAACTGGTATTCCGGGAAATGCCGGACGACTTTTAGCATTTCCGGAAGAATGTGCTCTATCTCATGCCTGCGGCTTCCTGCAAGCAAAGCAATTATAGGTTTTTCTTCAATCCCGAGATCTTTCCTGATATCATCTTTTGCCGGAAACCGGGAGATTCTTTTTTCAGTTTCATCTACCAGCGGGTTCCCGAAAAATTCAACAGATATATTATATTTTTTATAAAAATCAACCTCAAACGGGAATATGATATACATTCTGTCAATAAATGCTTTTATCTTCTTTACCCTGCCCTCATTCCACGCCCAGAATTTCGGTGAGATATAATAAAAAGTTAAATAACCTGACTTTTTTGCAAACTCAGCAATCCTCAGGTTGAAGCCGGAGTAATCAATAAAGATTATTACATCAGGCTTATATTCAATAATATGTTGCTTGCAGAGCTTAAGGTTCCCGGCTATTGCACCTAAATTTTTCAGCACTGCAATAAATCCCATAAAGGCCAATTTCCTGTAATGTACCAGGAGGGTTGCTCCGGCAGATTCCATCAGGTCGCCACCCCAGCAGAATATCTCCGCCCTGTTGTCAGCTTCAAATAGTCCGCGGATAAGATTTGACCCGTGAAGGTCTCCTGATTGCTCTCCTGCAATTATGAAATACCTCATGTTAAAAACTTTACTGCAAAAACAATTATTGCCCAGACAATTGTAATCGCGAGAACACCACGGGTCGCATGAAGCATATCCAGGCGGTTAAATATCAGGAAAATAAGAATATTCGGAAAAACACACAGGCTGATTGCATGTGTTATGATATCTGAATGGTATATTCTGGCCAGATAAGCTGAAATAGTGAGGTGCCCGGACGAAAAGGTGTAGATTATTAATCCTGCAATAAACGGAAGTAACAAACCTGAAATTAATCCGGTAAGGACTTTATCGTTCTTCTCAGTAAATGTCATTTTTTGAAACGTGCTTTAAGTACATCAATATACCAGTGTGCAGTCATATCAACTGTTACGGGAACTATGGAAACATAATTGTTCGAGATGGCCCATTCATCAGTATCAATCGAATCAGGTTCATGATTCTGAAATATCCCGGTCAGCCAGTAATATGTTTTACCCAACGGATCCTTCCTTTTTTCAAATTCCTCTTTCCAGTTTCCTTTTGCCTGACGGCAAATTTTTATACCTTTTATTTCATTCTTTTTAGCCGAAGGTATGTTAACATTGAGGCAAACACCCGGAGGAAGAGGTTCTGAAGCCAGTTTCTTCATGACAATCCGGATATACTTTTTGCAGATCGAAAAATCAGCCGTGGGTGAAAAATTATTCAGTGAAAAACCAACCGAACTTATCCCGTAGAGGCATCCTTCAATTGCGGCTCCCATTGTACCTGAATAGAGTACGCTTACCGAAGCATTTGAGCCATGATTTATTCCTGAAACAACCCAGTCAGCCGGTCTTTCAAGCAGCTGATTAATAGCCAGTTTAACACTGTCAGCCGGAGTTCCGTTCGAGGCATAAATCCTGTGTTTATCATTCTCGTCAAGAAGTTTGACCCTTAACGGGGTTTTAACTGTAAGCGCCTGCGACATCCCTGACATACTCTCCTGGGTAGATATAAGTACAACTTTCCCAAATTCCTCCATTACATCAAGAAGTGTTCTTAATCCCGCTGCATATAAGCCATCATCATTAGTCAGCAGGATGAGCTTATCCTCTTTTTCAATAACCATAAATTGTTTATTTGAGTTACAAAGATAGCTATTTTAAAAACACTTCAGAAGGGTAAGAACGGAATCCTGCCTGCTGCACCTATGGGCAGCCTCTTCCGGAAATTTGCATGCAGCCCCCTCAGATATTTTAAAAATTCTTACTTTTGCAATCTTACCTACTAAACTTAAGCTGAAACCGGAAATGAAGATTTCATATAACTGGATTAAAGATTATTTAAATATTGATCTTGAGCCTCTGAAAGTGGCAGAGATACTAACAAGTATCGGATTGGAAATTGAGAGTACTGATGAATGGGTATCTGTAAAAGGGGGACTTGAAGGAGTTGTAATCGGCGAAGTTCTTACCTGCAAAAGGCATCCTGATGCCGATAAGTTATCTGTTACAACAGTTGATATTGGTGCCTTCCAGCCCCTTCGGATAGTTTGCGGAGCACCTAATGTCAGAGCTGGTCAGAAAGTTCCTGTGGCAACAATCGGTACAGTCGTTTTCAAGGGCTCTGAAAGTATGGAGATAAAAAAATCTAAGATAAGGGGAGAATTATCCGAAGGAATGATCTGTGCTGAAGACGAACTTGGTCTGGGAAATTCGCATGATGGAATAATGGTTCTTAGCCCGGATGTCAAACCGGGAACACCTGCCGCTGACTATTTTAAAATTGAAAAAGATTTTGTTTTTGAGATTGGGCTTACCCCTAACAGGATAGACAGCGGATCACACTATGGAGTTGCAAGAGACCTAGCCGCATATCTTAATCTGAATGCAGGTTTGAATGAAAAGGCTGTTCTACCATCGGTAAAAGAATTCAAACCTGATAATTACAGCAACATTTATGAAGTAATTGTAGAAAACCCCATTGATTGCCCCCGGTATACAGGCATAACAATCAGCGATGTAAGTATAACTGAATCACCTGACTGGCTTAAAAATAAACTCAGGGCGGCAGGACTTAATCCGATTAATAATGTGGTAGATATCACTAATTTCGTGCAACTGGAAGTAGGTCAGCCTCTTCACTCTTTTGATGCGGATAAAATAGACGGGAAAAAAGTCATTATTAAAAATCTTCCTGACAAAAGTAAGTTCATCACGCTTGATGCTGTTGAAAGGGATCTTTCCCGAAGGGATCTTATGATCTGCAATGTTAATGAGGGAATGTGTATTGCAGGAGTTTTCGGAGGAATAAAATCAGGTGTGACGGCATCAACAAAAAATATTTTCCTTGAAAGCGCATATTTCAACCCTGTAGCTATACGCAAGACATCAAAAAGACATGGACTGAAGACTGATGCCTCATTCAGGTTTGAAAGAGGGACCGATCCGAATATGACGACCTGGGCCCTGAAGAGAGCTGCAATGCTCATCAAAAACCTGGCAAAAGGCAGGATCTCATCTGATATTATAGATGTCTATCCAAACCCGATCACAAATGGAATAGTTGAAGTCAGCTTCAGCCATATCAACAGGCTTATCGGAAAAAATATCGGCAAACCTGTTGTAAAAAAAATCCTGACCCTTTTAGATATTACTGTAAAGGAGGAAAATGAAGAAAGAATGGTACTTGATATTCCTTCGTACCGTGTTGATGTCAAGCTGGAGGCCGATGTTATTGAAGAGATACTCAGGATATACGGATATAATAATATCGAAGTAAGCAGCCATGTAAATTCGACTCTGTCTTACCAGGAAAAACCTGATAGGGAAAGGGTTGTCAATATTATCTCCGATCTTCTTTCGGCTAATGGCTTCGCTGAAATAATGTGCAATTCCCTCAATCCATCTGCATGGTATGAACAAAGCAGCGATTTCGATAAAGAACAACTGGTTATTCTCGCTAATCCTTTGAGCTCCGACTTAAATGCTATGAGACAAACTTTGCTTTTCGGAGGTCTCAGTTCTGTAATCTGGAACATTAACAGGCAAAATCACGATCTAAAGTTTTATGAATTCGGGCATTGTTATTTCCATCATAAATCGGGAGAAACATACCCGAAAGCCGACGATTATATCGAAACAACTGCTCTTGATCTCTTTATTTCCGGGACTACTAACCGTCAAAGCTGGAACTGTACAACCAATCCCACTGATTTTTTCAATATAAAAGCTGATGTTGAAATGATTCTTTCGCGGCTTGGAGTTCATCCTGAAAGCCTGGCGACAAGTGAAAGCGATAAAAAATATTTTGCAGAGTCTCTGATCTATCTGAATAAAAATAAAATTGTTGCTGAAATGGGCCGCATATCGAAAAGCTACCTCATGAAATTTGATATCGGCCAGGATGTATATTATGGCCATATTGATTGGGATGCTCTTCTTAATCTGATAAAAAAACATGAAATTTCTTCTGCGGAGCTTCCAAAATATCCATCAGTCAAGCGCGATCTTGCCCTGCTGCTGGACAGAGGAGTAAAGTTCGGACAAGTCAGGGAGATAGCATTCAGGACAGAAAAAAACATCCTTCATGACGTAAGTCTTTTTGATTTCTATGAAAGTGATACTCTTGGCACTAACAAGAAATCATATGCTGTAAGTTTTATTTTGCGAGATGATCTTAAGACTCTGACCGATAAAAATATTGACAAGGTCATGAATAATCTCATCAGGGCTTTTGAAAAAGAGTTTAATGCAAAGATAAGGTAATGGATAAACAAAGGATCGAGCTGATTAAAGGAGATATTACCTCCCTTGAAGCAGATGCAATTGTGAATGCTGCCAATAGCTCTCTTCTTGGCGGAGGAGGAGTTGACGGCGCTATTCATGCTGCCGCCGGTCCGGGTCTTCTCGAAGAATGTAAAAGTCTGGATGGTTGTGAAACCGGTAATTCTAAAATGACCGGGGGCTATCGTCTCAGAGCAAAATATATTATTCATACTGTGGGTCCCGTATGGCATGGAGGCAATAACGATGAAACCAGGTTGCTTGCATCGTGCTACCAGACATCACTCAAACTGGCAAAAGAGAATCAGATTAAAACAATTGCCTTCCCTAATATTTCTACGGGAGCTTACAGGTTCCCGAAAGAACTGGCAGCGAAAATTGCCGTTACTGAAATCAAAAGATTCCTGAATAAAAATGACTTTCCGGAAAAGGTAATCTTTGTAGCTTTCGCAGATGATAATTACGAAACGTACAGGAAGATTCTCGAACAATGATTTCAGTTTTCCGATCAGTTAAAAACTATTTTTCTCTTGTCAAATTCAGCCATACTGTCTTTGCAATGCCTTTTGCACTGGTTGGTTTCTCTATTGCAGTAGCCCGGGATGAATACAATTTCAGCATCAGACTGCTTCTGCTTATAGTTCTCTGCATGGTCTTTGCCCGAAATGCCGCAATGGGTTTTAACAGACTTGCTGACAAAAGGTTTGACGCTCTTAATCCGAGAACCAGAAACCGCGAAATTCCTCAGGGGATAGTCAGTACCAGAGCAGCAGCAGCATTTATTGTCATAAATTGTCTTCTTTTTATAATAACAACTTCATTCATTAACAGGCTGACTCTGTTTCTTTCACCTGTTGCACTTTTTATCGTCCTGGGATATAGCCTGACAAAAAGGATTACTTCACTCTGTCATTTCATACTTGGTCTTGGTCTTGGTCTGGCTCCTGTCGGAGCATATATTTCCGTATCCGGGACCTTCAGTGTAACTCCCGTTATTTACTCATTCATTGTTCTGACCTGGGTAAGTGGATTTGATATTATTTATGCACTTCAGGATGATGAATTTGATAAGCAGAACAATTTGCATTCGATACCAACAGCCAAGGGGAAAAAAAGAGCGCTTGCCATTTCGGTTTCTGTTCATTTCATAACATTCATTCTGGTTCTTCTGGCAGGTTATGCAGGAAACGGAGGCTTATTTTTCTGGTTGGGAGCATCAGTATTTACCATATTACTGGTATATCAGCATATGATTGTTAAACCTGATGATCTAAGTAAAGTCACTGTGGCTTTCGGTACGACAAATGGCATTGCCAGTATTCTTTTTGCCATCTTTATTATTACTGATCTTCTTATAAAAAATCATTAACCGACATAACTATTATTAACCATTAACTTCGTCAATAATTCTTCCATCAGTAATACTACAGGGAAGATCAAAAAACTATCAAATCAGAAAAATTGTGGTAAAAAAGTAAAAACTGATTATGTATAAAAAGAATTGCCGGTAATTATTGTTCATCTTAATGTTTTTTTGTTTCTTGCCAACTTTAAAAGATATATCTATGGGCGAATTTGTTATTAAAGAGGTACTTACTAAGAAAGACCGTCGTGATTTTATTTATCTGCCTGAAAAGGTTCATAAAAATGAACCTGACTGGCTCCCACCCATTTATATGGATGAATGGGAATTATACGATAAAAAGAAGAATAAATCTTACAAGTATGCTGATGCAATCCTTTTACTTGCGTACAGGGACAAAAAGCCTGTCGGACGGATAATGGGGATAATCAATAACAGATATAATCAAATTAACAATGAGCAACATGGACGTTTTTGCTTCATGGAGTGCTTTAACGACAAAGAGGTTTTCCATGCTCTTTTGAAAAAGGTTGAAGACTGGGCCCGTGAGAAAGGGATGATCCGGATTATCGGACCCCTCGGATTTTCAGATAAGGATCCTCAGGGATTTCAGATAGAAGGCTTTGATTATCCCCAGTTTATGACAAGTCCAAATAATTCTTCGTATATGCCGGAGCTCATCGAAGCCGAAGGTTATGTAAAAAAGGTCGACCTTGTTAACTACCTGGGCAAGATACCGGAAAAATTTCCTCTTATTTATGAAAAAGTACTTGCGCGGCTTGAACACACTACGGATTATAATATTATTGAATTCCAGTCAAAAAAGGATCTTAAACCCTATATTATTGGTGTCCTTGAACTTATGAATCAGACTTTTGCAGAGATATATGGTTTTGTTCCCCTTAATGATAAGGAGAAGTCAGATTTTGCAGCAAGATATCTGCCTATACTCGACCCTAAATTCATTAAAGTTGTTGAAACAAAAGATAAAATATTAGTTGGCTTTGCAGTGGGAATGCCTGACATCAGTAAAGGGATAAAAAGGGCAAATGGCAAATTATTACCTTTCGGGATATTCAAGATCCTCAGGGAATCCAAAAGGTCAAAAAAATTACTGATGATGCTTGGCGGTGTAAAAAAGGAATACCGCGGAAAAGGGCTCGAAGTACTGATGGGTGTAAAAATTCTTCAGTCAGGTATCAAACACAAAATGGACTCATTAGACAGTCATCTTGTTCTTGAAAACAACACAAAGATGAGAAGTGAATATGAGCGAGTCGGGTGCAAAGTAGTCAAGAAATTCAGGATCTATCAGAAGGAGCTGTAGAGGATTCAGATTTGCAAATAGAATGAGGTTATCTCTAAAACCTGAAAACAAATGAAATTCCGAGCAGCTCTTTAAACTGGATTCTGGCAGTCTTCTTAAGGGATCCATCAGGTAATAAAACAGGCTTCCTGTCTTTGTCAAGTACGGCGGTCCGTGTATCATCATCAAAAATGAGATGGGTATTAAATCTCAAATCTGTGAACCAGTTCAGATTTACATCGGCTATCATTTCCCAATCAACATCAACATTTTGCGGTTTATTGATATAATTGGTAAATAGTTGCAGGCGGTTGACCATCTTTACATTTTTAAATGGTCTCGATTCATTTGTAACCATAAAACTTGCACCTGGTTCATTCAGCGACGTCCTGTGTTTTCCAATACCATACTTTGTCTGGTCAATTTCAGCAGTATCACAAACAAATGTCCCTTTATACGATAAAGGAGACAAGTTTAATGAAGTTGTTTTGTTGGGTTGGTAATCAAGTCCAAATCCTACGGTGATGACTGCAGGATTAAGAAATTTTGAAACCAGAAGAGGTGGATCAGTATCGTAGCTGTATCCGCGTGCAATCTGGGTTTTAAACAAAAGAATTGCGCTGAAGTCAAACTTGCCAAATGCTTTATGGTTCAATTTTGAGTTAGTCTCAATCAGGTCAAGATTCTTTATTAATGGATTCTCTCCTGACTTTAAAAATCCGAGTTTTAACCTGATGAAATTATTCGAGGATACTTTTAAGGGTTTATTTACATAATCGGCATATCCGGTTATGTCTATCGAAGTTGAAATACTGTTCTCTCCTCCTCTGACCCAGTTGGACATTGCAGTCTGACTTAAAATAAATGAGTCTTCAGATCTGTATTTCCAGAACCAGGTTTTGAAATCAATAGCCCTTTCATTAAGTAATTTTGATCTGTCAGGCGCCTGAACATTAATGCGGGCTGCAGAATAGTTGCCTTGTCTGGCGGGTCTTCTGAAACTCACTCCTTTTTCGAGATAGAGACCAATTGTATCCCTTGCCGTATTACCGATCCAAATAGTTACAGAATCGGAAAGTTCGTTCTTTAACCAGTAACGGGTCACCCTACCCGACTTTGTGTTTATCCAAACAGGGGTAACAATCTTTCCGAGACCTGTAAAATTAACAATTGTCGAATCGCGTTGCTCAAGATAATTCATCAAAGATTTGACAGCAACCTTAATTGAATCGGACTGGTTAGGAAAAATAAAGTATTTGAAGGGAAAGCCGGGATAGTATGATGCCACATCATCCAGAGTATCAACCGCAACCAAATTAGTCGAATCGGCTGCTTTTTTACCCGGAAACTCTGATTTCAGGGGCTCCCACATAAAGAATTTTTTCCAGGGAACATTAAGCGAATCATAGGGATAAGTCTTCAGTATCAATTTGGCTGAATCGTACGCAGGATTTGTTGATTCAAATAACAACTGCTCCAAAGCCCGCCTGAAAGGATTATTAATATCCTTCCAGAGCTCGGGCTGAAGCCTCTGCCTCAGAAATGCAACAGCCTGATCGGCAGATAATATTACATCAGGTCTCCTGATGCTATCATTAGAAATAAATCCGCTCTTTCTAAGTGAATCAGCCAGTAACTGGTTAGTAGCAGACTTTTTAGTTATGTCCTGTGCAAATGAAGATATACCGGCGATTACGAATAATATTATTATAAGATATAACCTTGGAATTTTTCCATTCATGATTTCTTGTTTTTTCAGATCATTTTTCATGGTTGAATATATCAAAATACTTTTAATTTTGTAAAAATAACTTCCAAAAGTGAAAGTCTGCCTTTCTATAACGGTAATTACCAGGTCTGATATATACAGAAATATCAAAAACAGAGATTTCTTTCCTGTGAATAAATAAAAACCTGGCACACACCAAGTTATCTGATCACTTTTTTTTAATGCGCCATATGTCCGTAAGGGAGCACTCAACCCGAGGCGAAGCGGAGGAGCCCGGCAAAGTCAAAATCAATTATGATTTGTTATTAATTACGATAATCATATTATTTAATAATTAATTTTTTAATGTTATGAACTTTCCATTCACAGAACCATTTAAGATCAAAATGGTTGAAAATATATACAGAAGTACGCAGGTTCAAAGAGAGAAATGGATAAAAGATGCATCATTTAATCTGTTTAACCTTAAATCGGAGCATGTATTCATAGATCTTCTTACCGATTCCGGAACAGGTGCAATGAGCGATGTACAATGGGCAGAAATGATGGTTGGTGACGAGAGTTATGCTGGCGCTTCATCATATTATAAACTAAAAGAAGCAATTCAGGATATTACTGGCTTCAGCTTCTTTCTTCCGACTCATCAGGGCAGAGCTGCTGAAAATGTTCTTTTTTCTGTTCTTGTGAAGGATGGAGACATAGTTCCCGGTAACTCTCATTTCGATACAACTAAAGGTCACGTTGAATTCAGGAAAGCCAAGGCAGTTGATTGTACTGTTGAAATTGCATCCGATACAAAAGCCCTGTATCCGTTCAAAGGGAATGTGGATACGGAAAAACTTGAAAATGTTCTTAAAAACAATCCGGCTGAGAAGATCTCCTGCATAATAGTAACTATAACAAATAATACTGCTGGTGGACAACCCGTGAGCATGGCAAACCTGAGAGAGGTGAGCAGACTGGCAGCAAAATACGGGGTCAGGCTGATTATTGATTCAGCCAGGTTTGCGGAGAACGCATATTTTATCAAGATAAGAGAAGAGGGCTATAAAGACAAAGACATCAGGGAAATTGTCCGTGAAATGTTCTCTTATGCAGATGGAATGACTATGAGTTCAAAGAAAGATGCAATTGTGAACATGGGTGGTTTTATCGGTTTCAGAGATGAGGAGCTGTTTCTAAAAGCATCAACATATAATATTATATTTGAAGGATTTATAACTTACGGAGGTATGTCGGGAAGGGATATGAATGCCCTCGCCCGCGGACTCTATGAAGGAACCGAGTTTTCATATCTTGAATCACGCGTAAGCCAGGTAGAACACCTTGGAATCAGAATGAAGGAGTATGGAATTCCGGTGCTGGAACCATATGGCGGACACGCAATATTCATAGATGCAAAAAAATTCCTTCCTGATATTCCAAAAGAAGAATTCCCCGCACAGACGCTTGCTATAGAGATTTATGTTGAAGGAGGAGTGAGAAGTGCAGAGATTGGCGCTCTTATGGCCGACAGGGACCCGGTAACCCGTGAAAACAGATTTCCTGAACTGGAAATGGTGCGGCTTGCCTTGCCACGAAGGGTTTATACAGATAATCATATTGATTATGTTGCAGTGGCGGTGAAAAATGTTTTTGACAGAAGAGAGAAAATTAAAAGAGGATTGAAAATAAAATGGGAAGCGCCAATTTTACGCCATTTTACAGTTAAGCTTGAAAGGATCTGATACCAATGACATGGTTTATTTCCGGGAAAAAAGGAGCTTCAGGTATCTGGTGGTCAATCCCGGCAGGCTGGATTATCGGTCTGACATTAGCTTTCCTGTATTATAAATCAGGACGTTGGAAGAATTAGGCAGTTGCTAAATATCAGGAGAATTTGTAACTTTCAGCGTGTATTTTAGTACTTTGAACCAATTTTATGATAAATGATAAAATCAATGACAGGCTACGGGAAAGCCATAGCCGAGACTCCAAAAAAGAAAATTACAATTGAAATAAAATCTCTGAATTCAAAACAGCTTGACCTGAATACCAAGCTTCCCTGGATAATCAAAGAAAAGGAACCGGAAATCAGGAATCTTATAAGTCAGAGACTTGACAGGGGTAAAATTGACTTCTCCATCTATTTTGATATGCTTGACGAAGAAGTGGCTACAGTCATTAACAAATCAGCCGTTAAAAATTATTACAGTCAGTTTAAAGAAATTGCTGCAGATCTCGACATCAATCTGGATGATCAGATTTTCACGGCAATTATGAAACTCCCCGATACTCTCAAAACCGAAAAACCTGAACTTCCTGAAGATGAATGGCTTATGTTAAGGGAACATATAATTGAATCGATTATTATGCTCGACCTTTACAGGATTGAAGAAGGTAATTCCATTATTGCCGATCTTAAAAAGTGTATTGGAAAAATATTGCTGTTTCTCGAAAATGTAGAAACATTTGAGGCAGGAAGAATAACTAAAGTGAGGGAAAGGCTCATGGCAATTCTCAACGAGCAGGTCAGTACGGAAAACATCGATAAGAACAGATTCGAGCAGGAACTTATCTTCTATCTTGAGAAATACGATATTAACGAAGAAAAAGTAAGATTGAAGACCCATTGCGATTATTTCCTGGAAACGGTAAATACTCCGGCACCAAACGGGAAAATATTGAACTTCATTGCACAGGAGATAGGTCGTGAGATCAATACCATAGGTTCAAAAGCAAATGACTCATCTATCCAGAAACTTGTTGTAATGATGAAAGACGAACTCGAAAAGATAAAAGAACAGACACTGAATGTATTATAAATTGGCGCAACAGCTCAACGGCGCAAAGGTACTAAGGCATAAGGCGTAAAGTTGCAAAGGTGTAACGGAATTTACTATTTTTGCCATTCAGCCCTTGTGCCATTGAGCCGTTGAGCCGCCGCGCCGTTGAGCCGTTGCGCCATTGCGCCATTATAAAATTTAAAATGGAAGGAAAACTTGTAATAATATCTGCGCCATCGGGTGCCGGGAAAACAACAATAGTTAAACATCTGCTCGATAGCGGGTTAAACCTTTCGTTTTCAGTATCAGCAACGACCAGACCTTTAAGGGGCAAAGAAAAAAACGGAGTAGATTATTTTTTTCTTTCCGTTCCGGAGTTTAAAAAAAGGATTGAAAATAACGAATTCGTAGAATGGGAAGAGGTTTATAAGGATCTCCTTTACGGTACTCTCAAAAGTGAGTTAGAGAGAATATGGGCAAACGGAAATCATGTTCTGTTTGACGTGGATGTAAAGGGGGGGATCAATCTGAAAAAAATATTCGGCACCAGATCAATTGCCATTTTCATTATGCCTCCATCTGTAGTGGAACTTGAAAAGCGTCTTATTAACAGAAACACTGAAAGTCCCGAAAAAATAACAATGAGAGTCGATAAAGCAAGGGAAGAGATGAATCTTGCCAATCAGTTCGATACTGTCGTTGTTAACTCTGTATTGAATAAAGCGGTGGAAGAGGTTCAGAAGATTGTTACATCTTTCCTGCAAAATAAATCACTTAATAATAATGGCTAAAATCGGACTCTATTTCGGATCGTTTAATCCTGTACACATCGGTCATATGGCTATTGCAGGATATATGACCGAATTCGCAGGACTTGACCAGGTTTGGTTCGTCGTAAGTCCGCATAATCCTTTAAAAAAGAAAGAAACGCTGCTTGCCGATCATAACCGGCTTTACATGGTACAGCTGGCAATTGGCGATAACCCCAGACTGAAAACTTCCGATATAGAATTCAGGTTGCCCGTTCCATCCTATACTATTGATACACTGACATATCTGGGAGAAAAGAATCCAAAGAACGAATTCTGCCTTGTAATGGGAGAAGACAATCTGTATTCTCTTCATAAATGGAAAAATGTAAATGAATTAATAAATAAATACCAGATCTATGTATATCCGCGACCCGATGCCGTAAAACCTGCCTCACCCCTTCTGGATAAAATCCTCTCTGCAGGAATAATAAATTATGTGAAGGCGCCTCTGATGGAAATCTCAAGTACTTTCATCAGGGATGGAATTAAAAACAGAAAGGATATGTCATATTATCTTGCTCCGGCAGTTTGGAGGTATATCAGGGAGATGCATTTCTATGAGAAATAATACTATATCATGAACTCACCCCCTTCCTTCGCTGCGCTCAGGATTCCCCCCTTCACTTCGTTCAGGGCAGGCTCTCTCTACTCCGTAAAGAGAGGGATATCACAGATTATAAGATCGTTATAGCCACCCTCTTTGCGAAGCAGAGAGGGTCCCGATAGCTATCGGGAGGGGGTGAGTTCGTGGGGTAGCAGAGAGTCTCCTGTTAGATATCGGGACTGAACTTTGCGATCTTAGCGTAAAAGATTAGCGACCTTTGTGGTAAATGGATTTAGACTTTTTCGACAGCCTCAGGGGTGGATAAAACAAATGTTGAAAGGTCGAAATGTTGAAAAGTTGAAATGTTGAATGGTTTCTAAACCATTAAACCTTAAAACCATTCAACCTTTAAACCATTAAACCTTTAAACCATTAGACTGCTTTCTGCACCTCTGTCAGTATCGCCTCTCCCCGGATAAGTGCTTTCTCATTCATGGGAATAAGGTTATGATATCTTTCAGGCAGAGATTTTTTCAACCCTTTAATAACATTCTCAAGTTTAATAATTGGTTTTACCTTAAGAAAGCCACCAAGTATTATCATATTAAAGGTCTTTTGCATATTCAATTTTGCAGCCTCCTCAGCTGCATCAACACGATAGATGGAAATGTCTTTTCTTTCCGGATGCCTGGTAATTCCGTTGCTGTCGTAAATAAGGATACCACCGGGTTTCAGTGAACTTTCAAATTTATCGAGCGACTGCTGGTTAAGAATTATTGCACTATCAAAATGTCTGATTATTGGAGAACTTATCCTTTCACTGCTGATTATGACAGTAACATTTGCAGTACCTCCCCGCATTTCAGGTCCGTATGAAGGCATCCAGCTTACTTCCATATCCTGCATAACTGCTGAATATGCCATAATCTTCCCCATCGACAGAACACCCTGTCCTCCGAAACCGGCTATAATTATCTCTTCAGTCATTTTTTTACGAATTTCATAATTAAAAGGAACGTTAATCTGTTGAAAGGTTGAAGAGTTGAATGGTTGAAGAGTTCTTTAAACTATTAAACCTTAAACCTTTAAACCTTTAAACCTTTAAACTATTAAACTATAAAACTATTAAACCATTAAACTTTTAAACTTATTCTTGAGGAGTTTTCAGATCTCCCAGGGGGTAATACGGGAACATGGTTTCTTCCATCCATTTATTTGCCTGCACCGGAGTCATTTTCCAGCCTGACGGGCAATTAGAGACTATCTCAATAAAACAGGTTCCTTTATCGAGCTTCTGGTACTGGACTGCTTTTCGAATCGCTTTCTTTGTCCTGCGGACATTTGCCGGAGTATGAACACTCTGCCGGGTAACGTAATAAGTTCCAGGAAGAGTTGCAACAATATCGGTCATCTTAAGCGGATTGCCCATTGTTTTAACATCTCTTCCCAAAGGAGATGTCGATGATTTCATTCCCGGAAGTGTTGTAGGGGCCATCTGACCTCCCGTCATTCCGTAAATGCCATTATTGATAAAAATGATGAGTATGTTTTCACCCCGGTTGCAGGCATGAATAGTTTCAGCAGTACCGATTGCCGCAAGGTCACCATCACCCTGATAGGTAAAAACAAATCTGTCAGGCAGGAGGCGTTTAATAGCTGTTGCAACTGCAGGAGCCCGTCCGTGAGCAGCTTCCTGCATATCTATATCGAGATAATTATACATAAATACCGAGCAGCCGACAGGTGATACACCGATAGTCTTCGACTGGAGGCCTTCTTCATCAATAATTTCCGCCAGGATCCGGTGAGTGGTCCCATGTCCGCAACCCGGGCAGTACGACAGGATATTATCTGTCATTATTTTGGTTTTCCTGTAAGCCAGGTTTTCAGGTTTTATAATATCTTTTATACCTGTAGCTTCTGTCATATCTTAACCTCCTATTATTTTTGACCTTAAATTTTCCACCACTTCTTCGGGTGTTGTAACTATTCCTCCCATTCTTCCGAAGTGCTTTACAGGTACTTTCCCGTTCACTGAAAGAAGCACATCTTCAACCATCTGGCCGGCGCTCATCTCCACTGAAAGCATCCCTTTTACCTGGCCGGCAAGTTCATGTATACGCTTTGACGGGAACGGGAATAGAGTAATCGGCCTTAGCAGTCCGGCTTTAATCCCCTGCTCCCTAGCAATCTGGACTGATTTCTGACAAACTCTTGCGCTGGTACCATAAGCAATTAAAAGATATTCGGCATCATCGCACTGGAATTCCTCATAACGAACCTCCTTTTCCCTGATCTCATCATACTTTGCCACTAGTTTCTGGTTAAAAATCTCCTGCCGGTAGGGATCAAGATCAAGTGATGTTATTATATTCCTTTCTCTGGAATCAGGTTTCCCGGTCGTTGCCCATTCAGGAAAAACCTCGAATCTTTTTTTATATGGACTCAGGTAAACTTTTTCCATCATCTGTCCAATGGCACCGTCAGAAAGCATCAGGACAGGATTCCTGTATTTAAAAGCCAGTTCAAAACTTAGATCTACAAAATCGGCCATCTCCTGAACCGAGGCAGGAGCCAGAACTATAAGGTGATAATCACCATGCCCCCCTCCTTTAACTGACTGAAAATAATCTGACTGGGCCGGTTGTATCGTGCCAAGACCGGGACCTCCCCTGACAACATTGACTATCAGGCAGGGAAGCTCTGCTCCTGCTATATAGGAAATACCTTCCTGTTTAAGACTTATCCCGGGTGAAGAAGAAGTTGTCATCACTTTTTTGCCACAAGCCGCACCACCATATACCATATTGATTGCTGCCACTTCACTCTCAGCCTGAAGAACAACCATACCTGTAGTCTGAGAAGGATTAGCTTCCATCAGGTATTCCAGGATTTCACTCTGGGGAGTGATCGGATAACCGAAATAACCATCGGCGCCTGCACGGATTGCAGCTTCGGCAACTGCCTCATTTCCCTTCATTAATCTTAATTCTCTTTCCATGGGCTGCCTAAATTTTTGTTTTGTATACTGTAATTACTCCATCAGGACAAACCATAGCACAACTGGCACAACCAATACACAACTCAGGATGAGCAGGAAAGGCATAATTATAACCTTTGCTGTTAACCTCATTAGCCATTGCAATGGTACCTGTAGGACAAGAAACCATACAAACTTCACACCCCTTACATCTCTCAATATTCACCACAATACTGCCTCTTACCTTCGCCATAATATCATTTATTAATTCTTACTTATCGGATGATCCTGATGAAAACATTTCAAACGAAACTCCAGTTCCGCATATTGTTCCTTTGTAACGTGTGATACACAAGCCCTTAAACCATCATTCCTTCTGCTCCCGGTTATTTCGAGCGAAATAGCGCTGATTCCGTAATAAAGAAGTCTCTCTAATAACTCGCCGCTTTTCATACCCGGATAGGAGATTGTAAAATAGAAACCATCTGCAATTGGTTCATCCAGATCCGTGTCATATGTAATTTCAAATCCGTTTGATGTAAAAAACGCTTTCATAGCCTTAGCCCTTTCACCATACACCTTTACATCGTCTATGAATTTGTAATTTCCAGCGTTTACTTCTTTAAGAAGCGCGGTGAGTCCATACTGAACCGAATGTGTGACTCCGGCACACAAACCGTACAATGCACCGTAAACCATTGAATGACCAAACTTATCAGATGAGTAGTATCTCAGGAGATCAGGATAATGCCGTTCATAAAGATGATCGGAAATTGCAATCATTCCAATTCTCTGACCTGCGTAGCTGAAAATTTTTGAACTCGAAATCAGGATAATATAATCTTTGGTATACCGTCCGATTGTCGGTTGAAATGGCGCTTTGCCCGGATTTGAATAATCTTTCCTGAAATCCATTCCGAAATAAGCCAGATCTTCAATTACAATAACATCGTATTTACCGGAAAGCTCACCTATAATTTCCAGTTCTTCTTCATTCAGGCACATCCAGGTAGGATTATTCGGATTTGAAAAGAGAATTGAAGAGATTTTCCCGGGTTTTAAATAAGATTCAAGTTTATCTTTAAGTTTTTTGCCCCTGTATTCAAAAATATCAAAAGAATAGCATTCGTGACCAAGCATTTTTACCTGCTGTTTCTGTACCGGAAAACCCGGATCAAGAAAAATAGTACCTTCCCTGTCTTTATCATTCCTGTTAGCCACAAGGAAGCTAATCATGGATCCCATCATTGAACCGACTGTGGGAATACATGACCGGGGACTAATATCAAGATCAAGAAAAAGCCTGATAAATCTTGAAGTTTCCTCTTTAAGAGGTCTTATACCTTCTATGTCAGGATAATAGGAAGCAACACCCTTCTTCAGAGCGGCAATTTCAGCATCAACGCCAATTGGTGAGGCCGGTAATCCCGGGACCCCCATTTCCATCCTTATATATTTCTTTCCCGTTGAAGCTTCAAGCGCGCTGACGAGTTTTGCAATTTCCCGGATACTGGCCGATCCCAGCGATGGCAACCCGCTTTCATCAATGACTCTTTTGACAATATTGATATCGAAAGGAGCATTGTTCATTATACTGCTAATTTTGAGTAATGTATCTATCACTTAGGATTCAAATATAATAATATTAATAATAATCAGAATTTCCTGTTATCTATAACGCGCTTTGATTTTCCTTCGCTTCTCTCGATAGTTTTGGGTTCAACAAGTGTAACCTTAAGCCCAAGACCAATTGCACTTTCGACCGCAGCCTGGATCTTCTGGCGAAGCGTCTGTAATTCGCTGATCTTATCCTGGAAAAATTCTTCCTCCACTTCAACTTTAAGTTCAAGCGAATCAAGATTATTGAATCTGTCGACAATCAGCAGGTAATGTGGTTTTATCTCATTTATCTCCAGCAGAACTGTTTCAACCTGTGACGGAAAAAGATTAACTCCCCTGATAATAAGCATATCATCACTTCTTCCGAGACATTTATCCATCCGCACCATAGTACGGCCGCAACTGCACTTTTCATAGTTCAGTCTTGTGAGATCACGTGTACGGTATCGGATAAGTGGCAATCCCTCCTTGGTGATCGTTGTAAAAACCAGTTCACCCATACTGCCTTCCGGCAGGGTCTGAAGTGTTTCAGGATCAATAATTTCAGGGTAGAAATGGTCTTCATTTATATGTAATCCCTCCTGAACAAGACACTCGCTTGCCACTCCGGGACCAATTACTTCACTAAGCCCGTATATATCAATAGCTTTAATCCTGAGTTTAGCTTCAATCTCGCGGCGCATGTTTTCGGTCCATGGTTCAGCACCGAATACACCAACCCGCAGCTTCAGATCCTCACGTTTAATCCCGCTTTCCTCAATTGCCTCAGCAAGGAATAATGCATAGGAAGGAGTGCATGCCAGTACTGTGCTCCCGAAATCGTGCATAAGCTGAATCTGCCTTAAAGTATTCCCTCCTGAAATAGGAATAACAGAGGCTCCGACTTTTTCACCTCCGTAATGAAGTCCGAGGCCGCCTGTAAAAAGTCCGTATCCGTATGCAATCTGAATAAAATCATTCCGGTTGGCGCCGGCGCTGGTCAGTGTACGGGCCATTACCTCCGACCATGTCGAAATATCGTTTCTTGTATATCCGACAACTGTAGGCTTTCCTGTGGTACCGGAAGAAGCATGTATCCGTACAATTTCACTCAGAGGAACAGCAAATAATCCAAAAGGATAGTTATCCCTCAGATCCTGCTTTGTTGTAAAAGGAAATCTGGACAGATCATCTATTGTCTGAATACTTTCGGGCCCTAATCCTGCCTCCTGCATTCTGTTCCTGTAATAAGGCACATTGAAATACACTCTTTCAATTGTCTCCCTGAGTCTTTCGCTCTGAACCTGTTTGATCCCATTCCGATCCATGCACTCGAAATGCCTGTTCCAGATATCCATAATTATATTTTTAATCCTTAGAGTAATTTAAATTCCAATTAGCATAAATAACAGTAATAAATACTTAAATTTTGTATAAATCGCTCGCCCTGAGTAATTCCATCTCATGGCTTTTAAGCGCCTTAATAGCTTCTTCAGTGTTGCTGCATCGAAGGATAATGATCGATTTATTCCCGAAGGAAAACGCATAAGTATACTCCACGCTTATATCAATATCAGACAATATCCTCAATACTTTAGCATAGTGTTTTGCCTCGTTGGGAGCTATGATTGAAATGACCTCCGTAAGATTAACCGAAAAGGCATGCTTCTTCAATAGTTCCCTGGCCTTTTCAGGATCAGAAACTATCAGGCGCAAAATTCCAAATTCTTCCGTATCAGCAACGCTCAAAGCAGTTATCCTGATATTGTCTTCACCAAGAACTTCAAGCACTTCAGTAAGTCGTCCTGATTTGTTTTCAAGAAAAACTGATAACTGGTGAGTAATCATAACCTGTCTTTTTTAATAAATAAAAAATTCGAAGATAATCATAAAAGTAATAATGTAGTCTCATGTTAAACTTATTACGGCGCATTTACATCGATTTCGGATTTCGGATCAGGGATTTCGGATTTGCTATTCATAGAGTAATGTTTACAATCCGCAATCACCAAACCACAATCCGCAATTATTCTTCATTCCGCAATCGCCAATCCGCAATCCGCAATAAAGTGATCATTTCTCAATTCTTATTCTTGCATCCACCACGGTTATATTATCTGAGTTTCCGATCAATGGATTAAGATCCATCTCCTTAATCTCCGTGGCATAGCGCAATAAGCTTGACAATCTGACAATTATCTCAGCAAATTTTGATTCATTTATCCCTGGTT
>Ga0182021_10001824_pt1 | contig 24764 bp, 18 predicted proteins | sample 612E3MmetaG_FD_120493 | JGI IMG/M metagenome (GOLD analysis project Ga0182021, IMG submission 120493) | Permafrost microbial communities from Stordalen Mire, Sweden - 612E3M metaG (Illumina Assembly) | ecosystem: Environmental > Terrestrial > Soil > Wetlands > Permafrost | place: Sweden... | reverse complement strand
CCTGCAATATTTTCCATAGCGATAATGCTTACTGGCTCTTAATTATTTAAAAGGTAATACTTTTTAATAAAATCATCTTCTAAGGCAGAGACAGAGGAATTAAAATCTATATGTTTATCAGCAGTATAAAATAAAAACAGGCCGTTAAATACCGGCCTGTTTTTATTTTATACCTTTATTTTTTCATCCTTGCCAGGACATGTTCCTCGATTTCCTTCATTGAACCGGAAAACTCCTTGCTTGTGTAGACAAATGAAGGATGGTTTATAAAGTCATCTATCTTTATCCCATCTTCATCATATCCTGCAGCAAAGTATGGTATCTTAAGAAGCTTGGCCATTATTTCCTGCGGAACAGGGTCTGCCATCTGGCTGTAGATTTCTTTGTCTGCACATATCCTCATAAAGTCATCGATTATCTCCGGGTTCAATGTGTAAACCATTTTACCGCCGGCTACTTTTTCAATATGGTAAACATTACCCTCGCCCGGACCCGGCCTTGCAGAGCACAAAAGAAGCTTGCTCTTGTATCCGTTTTTGGCATCCGTTAGAATTTCGTGCGCTTTTTTGGCAATTGCAATGCCCGACCACCTTGAGAGTTCTTCTGTAAGTTCAATACCTACAGATTTTGCGCTTTCTTTAAAGGCAGGCATTCCCTCAAACCTTCCAATCATGATGGTAATAACTGATCTCCACTGGGTAAAGTCCACGCCCCAGGCGCTGCCGATCTCATATCCTCTTTTTACGGCTTTTGCAACCTGTATTGCTCCAGGGACATTAAAAACAAGTGTAGAATTCGTTGGAATTCCAAGTGATGAAAGTATCTGGAGAAGATAGATGCCTTCCTTAGAGCCAGGACATTTTACCATAATGTTTGCCGCAATCTTTTTTAATTCAAGCGCCTGCAGAAGCATCTCTTTTACATCGGTTACAAGCCTTGGGTCAACCTGGGCGCTTACATAGCCTTTTTTATACTTTGATTTCTCAAATAAAGGCATATAAAGCAGTGTGCCCATTGCTGTTATCGCCTTATAGGTAAGCCATGCAAGTTCATAGCTTGATTTGTGCGGGTTTTCCTTAATAAGTTTATCAATAACCGGGTTGACATCATCAGGAATCAGTTCAAGCACTTTTCTTGTCAGCCTTGGATTTGTAGTAACACCGCAGAAAAGAGTATCTTCGGGTTTATCATAATCAAATAAAACCTTAAGCTGTTTTTCAAGCTCACCCTTTTTATCATGTGGGGCCTTCTCAAGCATGCTTTTTGTCCAGGCTTTAAAAATAAGTGGTGATGAGTCCCACCATATCTCGAAATCCTTTGATGTTTCCGCAAGCCTCTGCATTGCAGATTTTGTGTAAGTCGCCATAGTTGCCTTCCTTCCGTTGATAAATAAAATTTTACTATTTAATCTTATTCTTGCTTTAAATTAATTGTATAAATTTACTCTATAGCCGCCACAGCAAGCTATACCCATATATATTTACAAAATTACCCACGCTTCTCTTGTTAAAAAAACCTCTCCTTAGCATGGACCAAATCAATATTTATTTGGCCACTGATTAAGCCAGCACCTCTTTTACCGCTTTTATAATGTCAGCTTTGTGTGGAATTGATGCCTGCTCAAGTATTGAATTATACGGTATGGGAGTGTTTAGGCCTGCGACTATTTTTACCGGTGCATCAAGCGAGTCAAAAGCCTGGGATGATACTTTTGCAGATATATCAGATGCAACACTTCCCCTCTCGCAGGCTTCCGTTACAACTACAAGCCGGTTTGTCTTTTTTACAGATTTTAACAGCGCCTCCATATCAAGGGGCACCAATGTCCTCGGGTCAAAAACCTCACAGCTTATTCCTTCCTGTTCAAGATCTTTTGCAGCTTCAAGCGCTTTAAACACCATATTGGAATAAGCAAAAATCGTGACATCTTTGCCTTCCCTTTTAATATCTGCAACACCAAAGTCTATTATATACTCTTCTTCAGGAACCGGGCCCTTGTTTAAATAAATCATTTTATGCTCAATAAATACCACTACATTATCATCTCTTATTGCAGTCTTAAGCAGCCCCTTTACATCATAAGCCGTGGAAGGCATTACAACTTTCAGCCCCGGCACATGATAAAACCATGCTTCAAGACTCTGGGAATGCTGTGCAGCAACTCCCCTTCCTGCACCGCCCTGTGTCCTAATTACAAGCGGACACCTTAAGTTATCTCCTGTCATGTACCTTATCTTGGCCGCCTGGTTTACTATCTGGTCCATTGCAAGACCAGTAAAATCAATAAACATAATCTCAGCAACTGGACGATATCCTGTCACTGCGGCTCCTATGCCGGAACCTATTATCGTAGCTTCAGAAATAGGCGTATTTATAACCCTTTCCGGACCGTACATATCAAGAAGCCCCTTATATGCTCTGAAGGCTCCGCCATATTTTCCAATATCCTCGCCAATTAAAAAAACCTTTGGGTCCCTATTCATTTCCTCCATTACGGCTTCCCTGATTGCTTCCCTGTATTCAATCTCTCGCATAAAATCCTCTCTTTTTTTAAACTTAAAATAAAAAAAGTTAACTTGAATTATAAATTAATTTACAATACTAAAACCTTTATCATGTCAATCTGTTAAATAATTTAGCCAAATCACCCTGTCAAACCTGTTGTCTGTTAATATTAAATCGATCTTACTTCTTCCAGAAACTTCTCCAGTGAAGGTTCAGGACTTTCTTCAGCAAATTTTACTGAATCCTCTACCGCAGTGATAATTTCTTTTTCCATTGTATCGATTTCTGTCTGCGAAATGACCTTCTCTTCGAGAAGTCTTTTCTTATAATTAATCACAGGGTCTTTTTCCCTTTTATAAAATTCTGCTTCCTGTTTATCTCTATAGTCAGCCGGATCGTTAGGATGGTGCCCGCCAAATCTGTATGTCTTGGCTTCAATCAGCGATGGTCCCTTGCCCTGTCTTGCAAGCTCTACAGCTTCAGTGACTACCCTATATACAGCTTCAGGGTCTGACCCGTCCACTATTACTCCCGGAATATCATAAGCAGCGGCCCTCTTAGCAATATCCTTGCATGCAATGGAATCGCAGGAGCTCATTGAAATTGCATACATATTATTTTCACAGACATAAATAACAGGCAGGTTAAAAATAGCGGCCATGTTTAAAGCTTCGTGGAAGACTCCGTTATTGGAGGCGCCGTCAGAAAAGAAACAAACAGCTACCCTTCCCTTTGCTTCCATCTTACATGAAAAACCTGCTCCCACTGATATAGGGATGCCACCGCCTACAATACCGTTGGCGCCAAGCATGCCAAGCTCAGTATCAGCAATATGCATTGAGCCGCCTCTGCCCTTGCAGTATCCTGTTGCCTTGCCAAGCAATTCAGCCATCATCCGGTTAAGGTCTGCGCCTTTTGCAATACTATGGCCATGCCCCCTGTGAGTTGAGATGATATAGTCTGATTTGTTTATTGCGGCGCAGGCACCGACTGCTATAGCTTCTTCACCGACATAAGGATGAAGATAACCCCAGATCTTTGCAATCTGGTACATCTGGATAGTCTTTTCTTCAAATCTCCTGATTTTTAAGATTGTCCTTAAAAACTGTATTTTCTGCCCTTTAGTTAACTCAGCCATTTATCTCCTTTTGATAAGAGCCATTAAAATAATTAAAATTTATAAATCAATAATCATAAAAAATCCAGCCAACATAAAAACAATAAAACTTTAAATATTGGAACAATCAAATCACAATAAAAAAAATAAAAACTATTGATTCTTTAAAAAATCAAATTGGCGCAAAACTATAAGAATCCAGCCACAATGCATTATATGCAATTTATAGCAGTATTGCAATAAATTTGCGATAATTAAATAAACTCAAATAAACTTAGGTAAAGATTTTTTTACTTGGAGTTTTTACCAGCTTCCAATTCCAGCATTCTTTCAGCAGCAGTACTGTCAGTTATCAATATATTCACATATTTGCCCCGGATAGCGCCTAACATTGCTTCCGCTTTAATTTTCCCTCCGGCAACACCTATCGAATACGGAACTTTCTTTAAAGTATCAATGGGTATTGAAAAAATCCGGTCTTTTAAATCTGTATCACATATTTTTCCACTTTCGTCAAAGAAATAAGAAAAAATATCTCCTACCGCGCCTTTTTCTTTCAGGCCTTTAAAATCTGAATCATTTATGTCTCCGGTACTTATAATGCATGACATTATGTCCGGGAAAATTGACCCTATCCCACAAAGGGCAATAGTGACTTTGTCAAAATAATCGAAAGTGCTCCTGATCGATTTTTCATTAATCAGAAGATTGTATAATTCCTTAGAATCCAAAAGTGCAGGGGCATATAAAAGATGCGGTTCAACTTCAAATCTTTTAGCAAGCCTTCTTGTTAGATCATGGCAGTTTAAGTCAACTGAAAGCTGGTGGCTTCCGCCGGTTATCTGTACGACCTGAACGTGCTTGTTTATACTTGAAGGAAGGTGGTTTATAACCTCGTTTACGGTTGTCCCCCACGATACTCCTATTACATCTCCGTCCTTTATTATCTCCTGAAGGTAATCTGCGGCGGCAGAGCCCAGCTTGGATTTAAGTTCCACATCTGAAAGCCCGGAGTTTTCAATTACAATTGCCCTCTTTAACTCGAATCTTTTTTCCATTTGGTCTTCAAGATTCGAAACGCCGGTCGACGGGTCTATAATCGATATCTGGACAATGCCGGAGTCTAAAGCCTTCTTTAATATCCTGTTTACCTGGTATTTGGATACTTTCAGTTTTTTTGCAATTTCTTCCTGGTTAAGCTGATCCTTATAATAAAGGCTTGCAATCTTGACAATCAGTTTTACATTATATGTCATCGTTCTTGTCCCTGCACCAGTATTTATTTTTTCTGTACAGTTCTGAAAATATTTCTATAACAGCATTTATTTGCGCCTGGTAAGTTATCTTAAATAATTAATTCTCAAGCTGTTCGATTTTTTTGACTTTTGCAGCAGTTCCGCCGTTTCTTTCAATATCAAGCCAGATTTTCAGGATTTCCTGCGCAAGGCTCTTACCTATTATAAGAGAGCCCATGCATAAAACCTGGCAGTCATTTGAAAGTATCGCTCTTTGCGCTGAATACAAGTCATGGCATACTGCAGCTCTTATCCCCTTAAATTTATTTGCGCATACCGCCATTCCTATGCCTGTGCCGCATACAAGTATACCCCGGTCAAAATTCCCTTTTTGAAGCTCAACAACCAGGGATTTTGCCACATCGGGATAATCAACAGGATCTTTTGTAAAAACACCAAAATCCTTATATTCTGAGCCTTTGGCCTTCAGGACATCTATTAAGGCATTTTTTAAATCAAGAGCGTTCTCGTCACATCCGATAGCTATTTTCATAATTTTCCTCCACTAAAATAAATTTCATAAAATTTATGTGCTTATAATAATTTTATTTTGGAACTTAAAAATTTATATGATTTTAAGTTCTTTTTAAAACAAAGTCCTCGACAGATGCAGCAATTTTTACAGTGGAGAGCCCATAATAATCAAGCATCTCACTATAACCCCCCACTGTTGCAAAGACATCTTCTGTTCCCAGCATTTTCATTTTTACGGGATTATCCCTGATAAGGACATCAGCGATTGCACTACCTAATCCATTTACAACACTATGCTCCTCAACACTCACAACTTTTTTTGTCTTTGTACTTGACTTTAATATTAGCTCCCTGTCTATTGGCTTAATTGTGGAGATGTTTAAAACCTCGGCCATTATACCTTTGTCTGCAAGAATTTGAGCCGCATCAAGGGTTTTCTGAATCATTGTTGAGCAGGCAGCAATTGTAACATCGCTTCCTTCAAGCATTATTTCACCTTTGCCGATGATAAATTTAAAATCGTCTTTATGAACTCTTGCGGTTTTCATCCTGTGCATCCTTAAATACACGGGACCTTCATGCTGGGCTGCCGCAAAAATAGCCTGGAAATATTCCGGGCCGTCACACGGTGAAATTATTGTAATATTCGGCAACGACCTTATTACTGAAACATCTTCGAGCACTGTATGTGTGGGGCCAAGGGAACTGACCGAAAAACCGCAGTTATTGCCCATAAATTTTACATTAAGCTTTGGCTTACAGACATCGTCTCTGACCTGTTCAAAACATCTCATTGTTATAAAAGGAACATAAGCTGAAATAAAAGGTATTTTTCCGCACAATGCAAAACCGGCTGCTTCCCCCATTGCATTCTGCTCAGCGATCCCGAACTCGAAATGCCTTTCCGGGAACCTTTTATTAAACTCTCCGCCGCTTGCACCCTGGGACGAGTCAGATGAAATGTATAAGATACGGCTGTTTGCTGCTCCCAGCTCGACAAGCGCATCTGAGACCATTTTTCTGGGGTCTTCCATTATTCTATCCTGGTTTTCTGCTGATGCAGGCATTTTATTTTCCAACTTTGTCAAGCTCCTTTCCCATTTCCACACCTATAAGATTTATGGCATTATCGATTTCTTCCAGTTCACAGTGCCAGTGGTGAAACTGGTATTTATCTTCACCGTAAGGGAGCCCTTTGCATTTTACAGTATTTGCGACAATACAGGATGGCTTGCCTTTTTCAAACGGCACACCGGAAAGAGTATCAAAAATCTGCCCAAAATCATGGCCGTTAATTGTCCTTGTCGACCACCCGAAAGCTTTAAACTTTTCATCAAGCGGCGAACTACTCATAATGTCATCTGTCCTGCCGTTTACTTGGAGACCGTTTTTATCCACGATTATTACAAGATTGTCAGTTTTATGATGGGCGGCAGCCATTGCAGCCTCCCACACGCTTCCCTCAGCGCATTCTCCGTCGCCAAGGACTACAAAAACCCTATAGTTCTTTTTATCAAGCCTGGCTGAAAGCGCAATAGCATTTGCCACCGGAAGCCCATGCCCCAGGGAACCTGTTGAAAATTCAATTCCCGGAAGCCTTTTTTCCTCCGGATGCATCGCCACTGGCGTGTCGAAGGTGTTGTACTTCCACAATATTTCTTCCGCAAAATAACCCTGGTCAGCAAGTACGCTGTAAAGCGCAAGGCATTTGTGGCCCGCTGAAAGTATAAACCTGTCCCTGTCAGGCCATTTAGGCTGGTCAGGATTGTGCCTTAATATTTTGTTATATAGGACTGTCAGGATATCCAGGCTTGAAAATGCCCCGCCAATATGGCCTTCCCCATTGCGCATCATTTTCAGGATATTTTTCCTGCACTTGTAGGACTTTTCAATAAGAGTTTGTATTTCCTCCCTTTTAAGTTTCTGCATCTTGCCTGTAACTTCCTTTCCGGTTTTATTATTAAAACTTCTTTTTAGGTTTATTAGGAAAACTTACTTTCTGGTTTAATCAGTAAAAATATTGTTTTGTATATATTGAGAATATTTCTTGTCCGGTTTTATTTGCAAACTTTCTTTCTATATATATTTTTAATACTTCTTGCTTGGCTTAATTGTTCAATTATATGCAATTAATTGCATATTTGCAATAAACTAAATAGATTAAAATGGCGTCCTTGATAAATGAAAGCCTCTGCGATGGCCAGTATCCTATTTTAAAATAAGGATAGGCCGCCGCAAAGCAACGTGCCGTCACCAGTAAAACCGATATCCTTTATAAATATGTTAGATATGACTATGCCAATTTTTTAAATATCAAATAAAAAGGCGGAGATTTTTTAATTATACTGCTTCTTTAATAAAACTCTTTATTTTAGCCATATCTTCACCATCAAGCAGAATATCACCTGCAGCCGCATTTTCAACCGCCTGTTTTTTATTTCTTGCGCCGCATAAAGCAATCACTGAAGAATTGCCAACAAGCCATGCTGTTGCAATATTGCCTATTTCCGCATTATGCTTTTGCGCAACAGGCTTTATATATTTATCTATAAGGGCATTTATCTTTGAGATATTTTCCGGAGAGTATACGTCGTCGCCTTTCCTTATGTCACCCGCTGAAAACTTTCGTTGAGGTGTCAATTTTCCTGTAAGAAGCCCTTTTGCAGTTGGGCTGTATGCAAGCATCGAAACATTATTTTTTTCACACCATGACAGCAATTCTTCCTGTACTTCAAGATCGATAAGGCTGTATTTTTCCTGGTCAGCATCTAAAATTCCATTTGCATTATATTCTTTTACCTGTTGAAGGTTTGCATTGCTGACTCCTATGGCCCGTATTTTACCTTTCTTCTTTGCATCCATCAAAAACTCCATTGTCTGGTCAATTGGTGTTGTAGGATCCTGCCAATGAGTTTGATAAAGGTCAATATAGTCAGTGTTTAATCTTTTTAAACTGTTGTCAAGCTCTTCTTCCAAAGACTCTTTTCCAAGATACCTGTAAACCGGGACTCCCGGATCATAATCAAAAAAATACATTCCCTTTTTAAGGTTCCACCTAAGCCCGCATTTTGTTGCAATAAAAACATTTTCCCTATTGCCTTTAACCGCTTTCCTGACAATTTCTTCAGACAGTCCCTGTCCGTAAGCCGGCGCCGTATCGATTAAGTTCACCCCCGCCTCAATAGATGCCTGAATGGCTTCAATTGAATCCTTTTCATCATTGCCTCCCCACCAGTGTCCTCCGGCTGCCCAGGCGCCAAAAGCGACAACTGAGACTTTCATATCAGTGCTGCCTAATTTAACAAATCTCATAGTTTCTACCTCCCGAATTTTAAAATTATTTTTCTTTATTTCAGCGATTCAAATACCTGATTTCAAATATTTTATCAGCATTCCTCTTTTTCTTAAAATAAAAAATGTGATAATATCATGGTTTTGATATAGTCGTAATTAGAAAAGCTTTTATGATACAATTATTTCTGGAAATATTTTTTATAAGCTTGGGGCTTTGAAAGGAATATAATATTTTTTAAAAGCTTTAAGGTTTTAAGGAAAGAATAATGTTTTTACAGCCATGGATTTTTATAGGCAAAATATCAGACCCTAAAAAAATGATGCTAAAAAAACAATTATTAAAATTATCACTAAAAACAATAGAACAGTTTAAATGTCCAGATACAGAAGAAAAAATAAGACGAGCAGGGGCAGCCGTTTAGGCTTAAAAATATTTTTATCAATATTTGCTGTCCTGACACTTTCATCAATTCTTGTTCTTGTCACAATCAGCGGATTTGCTTTTTCAGCAGCAACTCTGGTTGTGGGATTTGTCGGTGATCTGCCAAAACTGGAAAATTTTCCGGCGACTCAGGGAGCCCTGACCTCAAAAATATTTGCAGCAGACGGCACTTTGATTGCGACTCTGCATGGAGAGGAAAACAGGGACATGGTTTCCCTTGAACAGATGCCAAAAAATCTTGTAAATGCGGTGATCTCAATTGAGGATGAAAGATTTTACAAGCATACCGGAGTTGATCTTCAAGGTATTGCCAGGGCATTTTTAATAAATCTACAAGCCGGCCAGATTGAAGAAGGAGCAAGTACTATAACGCAGCAGGTAATCACGAGCATCTACCTTCCCCAAAGTAAGACGATAGTGAGCTATGACAGGAAAATAAAAGAGGCGGCTCTTGCATACCAGCTTGAAAAAATATATACAAAAAATGAGATTTTGGAGATGTACCTTAATACTATTTATCTGGGTGAGGGTGCATACGGGATGCAGGCTGCTGCCAAAGCCTATTTTAACAAAGATGTTGAATATTTAAGCCTTTCGGAATGTGCCACTCTTGCCGGCATTATACAGTCGCCGAACTATTTATCGCCATATTTAAATAAAAAAGCCGCTCTTGAAAGAAGAAACACCGTGCTTGGTAAAATGCTCGAATTGGGTTACATAGACAAAAAAGACTATGAAACTGCTGTCAGCCAGCCGATAATAACCCAGAAGCCTTTTGAAGAGGAGCAGACAAATTTTGCCCCATATTTTGTGGAATATGTAAAACAGCTGCTGATTACAAAATACGGAGTTAATAAAATCTTTACTGGCGGATATAATATTTATACCACTCTTGAGCCGGAAATGCAGGTTGCTGCTGAAGATTCCATAAAACAGGTGCTCTTTGACCCGGAGGACCCGTCCGCCGCTCTTGTCGCAATGGAGCCCCAAACCGGTTATATAAGAGCCATGGTGGGCGGAAAAGACTTCGGGAATCTAAAGTTTAACCTTGCAACACAGGCAAAAAGGCAGCCGGGCTCGACTTTTAAGGTGTTTGCGCTGATAGCTGCGCTTGAGCAAGGCATCAGCCCTTATATGACTTTTAATCCAAACGGGACAATAATATACGATATCGTCGGCAGCGCGCCATGGCTGATATCAAATTACAGCGGTGAATCTTTCGATACAGATGAAATGACTGTTCTTGATGCAACTGTAAGTTCGGTCAATGATGTATATGCGCAGCTTATTATGAAGATAGGCGGCTATATTGTTTCAAAGATAGCAAATGATATGGGAATAGAGACCCCGCTTGAGGGCTTTCCGGCGATAGGCCTTGGCGGTTTGACAACAGGAGTATCTCCTCTCGAAGTATGCACCGCTTTTTCCACTATTGCGGATTATGGAGTAAAACATAAGCCTATCGCTATCTTAAAAGTCACCGATAAGGATGGCAATATAATTGATGAATATAAGCCTGAGGGTACGCAGGTTATTCCTGCAATAACTGCTTACAGGGCGATAGAGATAATGAAACAGGTTGTACAGCGTGGAACCGGAACACGTTCAATACTTTCAGACAGGCCTTCTGCCGGAAAGACCGGCACCACGCAGGAAGCAGAAAATGCCTGGTTCACCGGGTTTACCACAAATCTTGCCGCTTGTGTTTGGATGGGATACCCTGAGATGAATAAAAAAATGGGTGTTATACATGACTTGCGGGTACAGGGCGGCGCCCAGCCGGCCATGATTTGGAAGCTTTTTATGGAAAGAGCAACAATTAATCTGCCAATTGAAGATTTTGTCAAACCAGCAGACGATAAAATAGTTGTCCAGGTAACCACAGACCCTGAGACGGGGGAAGTTATGGTTCCCAACAGGTTCACGCCTGCTGAACAGATCTCGACTATAGAGGTCCCTTATGGCAGTGAACCCAGGACACAGGCACCCATAGCGCCTGAATTTATAACGCTCCTGCCCAATGTGACAAACCTTCCAATGGCAGATGCAAATAATATTTTATTCCAGGCCGGTTATACTCACGTTAAATTCATCAAAGAAGCATATGATGGAGTACCGTCGGGTTATACGCACAGGCAGGAACCGATGTATGACCTTTTTGTTGAGAGAATAAGAGAAATAAAAGTCTGGTATAATCCTTAAGCCTTATTTGGTAAAAATACCCTGATAAACTTACCTTCTAAATTCTCTTATTATTCAATAGCATCTTATCATGATAGTTTCGAATTGTGCCAATAGGCAAATAATATCACTGGAGACAGTTAAAACTTATCAGATATTAAGCTTAATAACCTCTCTTTTTCGGCCTTATATACAAGAAGTATACAAACAAAATAATAATTGCTATTGCCAGCACCACCGCACCTATTACAATCCAGATAAAATATGGGGCAGATGCCGGCAGAATTATTACATCCAATTGGACAGAGTCAGTTGAGATTCCATCGACTATTAGTGGAATCGCAATCTTGTAATTGCCACTTTTGACCTTATCTTCAAGTTCTATCGTAAGTACGACATTGCTCTCAGAACCGCCGTCAACTGTTTTGTTGCCGTTTATCTTAACTGATTTTATTATCCTGTTGTCAAGTTCCTTGATGTCATACTTCTGCAAATCAATGGCTATCTGTTTTGCTGAAGAAGCCTGTGAAACTACTTTAAGTGTTGTCTGTGCGCTGACAGCATTTTCTTCAAACTGAACGGCACTATCTGGTTTGGAAATTGAAAGCTCCTTGTTAAAAACGGTTTCAGAAATGACAGGAACCGGCTGGCCTGTTTTAGTCTTATATTCTGCGGCAACTTTAAATTTATACCGGCCCATAAGGCCGGGACCGGCAAGTACCACCGAAGCTATCCCGTCAGCAGCTTTCATATCCCCGTTTGCGGTGCTGCCATCATCTGCCAAAACACCGCTGCTTTCGGTACCATCCGGAGCCGTTAGGGAATATTTAAACTCACTCAGACTGTTGTCTTCAAAATTTGCCCTTATGGTAGTGCTGCCTGTAACAAACAGGTTATTGTCAACCATGATTTTTAAAGCAGAAGCCTTGGAAAGAGTAAACCCTTTTTTTATTGCAGTGCATGCCGGAACATTCATTATTGAAACATCTCTTATAAAAAATTCGATTTCATATAATCCCTCAAGTACCGTATTCTGGAGGGACGCACTGTAAATCCCATCACCGGCTGCCTTATCGGCGCCCTGGCCATTATCTAAAAGTACAAGGTCAGATGCCTTTTCACCGTCAGGTCTTGTAAGGCTAAACGTCAGCTTATAATTTTCAGGGTTAAAACCTTGTTTTATTTTTTCATTCTTATCAAGCTTCACTTCTACTGTGACAGGCTTATCCAAATTATAATTGTCCCCAGAAGGTTCAATTACAGTGATTTTCCCGGGAAACTCGACAAATTCAAGAGTTACACTTTTACCGGCAACTGAACCGGTCGGGATATGGTTTACCAGGAAGTTAAAAGTATATTTACCCTTTAAACCCTCTCCTCCAAAATTACCTGTAAATATCCCGTCACCTGCCTTATTGTCTGCATTACTGCCGTTATTAGATAAATCAGCAGTAGCAGAAACATTGCCTGACGGGTCCAGGACATTTAAAGATATTTTAAAATCACCGGTAAATTCCTTGAGCTTTTCAGCGCTATTTTTTAATATATCAAGTTTCAATAGCAGTTTTGCATCTGAAGTATACACAGAGTATTGAGGGTCTGAAATAAAAGCATCCACGATATCATAGACAAATATTGCATCACCCTTAATTTTGTATGCCCAGTTTCCTTCCTGTGGCGATATTACCTTTCCTATTTTAAATAACGACTCTTCGGTATAGTCATTATAAGATGCAATCTCTCCCGTCGGAGTTGTGAGCATGATCTGGGGCACGGTATTAAAGTTATTTTGAAGTCCGATGACTATCATGTCTTTTATATAACTGCCTATCTGAATCGAACTGCTTAAATCATTTGAATCCTTCTGCTCCTCAATCTTTATGAACCTGCTGGTAATATTTTTTAATATTTCTATAAACGATACCCTTATGTCTTTGGCTTCTTTTGCCTGCCAGCTGATTCCCCCGGTAATAGCAGCCATCTGCTCAAGCAAACTTATTTCTGCCTCCTGTGTAAATGCAATGGGATAAATTGTAATACCCGCATTACTATACTTATAGCAGAGGTCTATCAGTTCTTTCTTGTAATTTTCAAGAGAATCTTTCGCGGCTGATGCTGTATCCAGGTTTTTGAGGGCTGCAAGATACTCCGGGTCTTTGCCGCTACCGTCAGAATCAGGAAACTTGATAAAATCATTTTTACCGGCACCTATTATATTTTTGCTTATAAGGTTGTTGTCCTGTTTGATTTCCTTGTTCTTAACCGGCCTCCCCGGGTTGTCCTGGGCAGCTGTCTCCGTAGTAGTTTCCCTTGGGGGCTTTTGTTCCTCCTGAGCCGGTGCAGGTATATCATCAACGGTAAGCGAACCGTCGGTTAAAAAGATTACAACTGTCTTATTTTTTTTCTCCCTTGAGTCAAGCATCGGTTTTATTTTGGCAAGAGCGCCTTTCATATCGGTTTTAGCCTGGTCGCTCCTTATTTTGCTTATTGCGGCGCTTATGCTTTTTTCGTTTCCGCTGATATCCGCCATCTGCTGGTATATGTTTACAGTTTCACCGAAACCTGATACAAGCACCCTGCTACCGGGATTCATTGTCTCGGCAAGATAAACAAACAATTTGGCGGCATCAATACGCATGTTTGCAGGATCATTTCTTTTCATGCTTCCTGATTCATCGATTACAAGCACATAATCATAACTTAAAGCATCACCGGAAACAGCGCTTTCACCTGCCAGGTCATGCAGGCGGCCTGTTTTTGAAGGGAACAGGAAAAAAGTAAAAACCATGGCAAGAAGAACCAGGCTTGCAACTAAATACTTTGGCGAAAAAAAGAATTTATTGTTGTTTCTTTTCATCTTTTTGTTTGGTTTTTTAGTTTGTTTTTGTTAATTTTTTTGAGTTTACAGATATTATTTTTAATAATTCTTATGACTTTTTGGTTGGTTTACAGATATTATTTTTAATAATTCTTATAACTTTTTTGTTGGTTTACAGATATTATTTTTAATAATTCTTATAACTTTTTTGTTGGTTTACAGATATTATTTTTTAAAAATACCTTATGGGAATATCACAAGGCGAAATCAGCAATCTTTTAAATTCTTCGTCGAGCCTTAAGATGCTTACAGAGCACCCTTCCATATCAAGTGATGTGCAATAATTATTTACATAAGTCTTAAATACTTTAATTTTTTTATTTTTTATGATGGTGTGTGTTATGCCTGCGGCAATATATAGCTCACTGATAGGAGTCCCCCCCAGTCCGTTTATCATAACTGCGACTTCATCGCCTGAAATAAAAGGCAGGTCTTCGAGCACTGAATCAGTAATAATTTTAATTATCTCATCTGCAGGCATAAATTTTAAACGCTGCCTGCCGGGTTCGCCATGAAGGCCAACTCCGAGTTCCAGGTCATCATCGCCAAGGTCAAATGTTGGAGAGCCCTTTGCAGGAGTTGTACAGGATTTAAGTGCAAAGCCCATCGTCCTTACATTATCATTTACCAGCATGGCAAGTTTTTTAAGGCTTGAAAGATCAGTGCCATCTTCCTGGGACTTGGCGCCTACTATCTTATAGACAAACATTGCGCCGGCAACACCGCGCCTTCCGGCGGTCCAGGTGCTGTCCTTAACTGCCACATCGTCATTTATTATAACCGTATCAACAACAGGGCCGCCCTCAAATGCAAGCATTTCGCTGGCCATTTCAAAATTGGCTCTGTCTCCAGTGTAGTTTTTTACAAGAAACAGCACTCCTCTTCCCCTGTCAACAAGTTTTGCTGCATCCACTATCGCATCCAGAGTAGGGGCTGCAAAAACTGGTCCGGCGCATGCGGCATCCAGCATCCCTCTGCCGACGTAAAATGCCTGGTCAGGTTCATGCCCACTGCCTGAGCCTGAGATTATTGCGACTTTATTTAAATATGGGTCTTTCCTGTATACTATTCTTTTGCCATAAAGCACTCCGATTTTTTCAGGGTTTGAAAGTTCAAGGCCTTTAAGCATATCGCCAACAAAATCATCGGGTTTATTTATTATCTTTTTCACTAATTTAACCTCCTGTAAATCTCTAGAGCCGCCTCAAACATAAGCACTATAACCAGCGAGCCGGGATCCCTGTTGCCTCTGCTTCTTTCCCCTACATAGGATGCCCGCCCTTTCCTTGCAACCATATCTATTGTCCGGTCGGATCCTTCTTTTGCTGCTGCGTATGCACCCTCAAGAAGCTGCAGCATTGTAGCCTGCCCGGTTTCATGCAATGCCTGTATGGCTGCAATTGCCGGCTCCAGCGCATCCACCAGTGTCTTGTCTTCGATTTGGGTATTTCCACCCCTTCTTTTAATAACACCAAGGGCGCATTTTAAAGCTTTTAACCAATCTGCCGGCTGTGGATCCCTATTGTCGCCAATGCTTTTACCGGTCTCTATAAATCCTGTGCCAAGCATAGCTCCCGATGTGCCGCCAATAGTATAAGCAAGGGTAAAACCCACTTTTTTGAGCATGTCGCCCACTTCAAGTTCTTTTATCTCTCCGATTGAATTAAGAACAGCTTCAAAACCTCTCCTGATGCCGGATCCGCAATCAGCATCACCCATTGAATCAAGTTCCGTAAGGATTTTTTCCGCATCTATCAGTTTTTTGCTGATTAATTCAATTACTCCGGCTAAAACATCTTTTTGAGTATGCATTGGCACCCTTTTTAAGTTTAATAAATTAAATTGAAATTATATTGAGTTTGTGTAAATTTTAATTTTTATTTAGTGTAAAATCAATTTATAATTTTTCATGACTGGCATGCTTATCATAAAATGACAGCTTTTTTCAAAAAATTATGTATTTTTCTTACAAAAACGCCATTTCAATGTGGTCAATAGCATATAAATGCAGGAAATGGTTTAAAAAAAGAAGTGTAAGAATAAAAGATAAAAATTAAATGACAGGAAAAGATAAAAAAATAAACACAAAATCCGATATTCGCGTAAGATTTGCGCCAAGCCCTACAGGATACCTGCATATAGGCAGCGCTAGGACAGCCCTGTTTAACTGGCTTTTTGCAAAAAAAAGCGGTGGAAGTTTTATATTAAGGATAGAAGATACCGATATGGAAAGGCACATGGAAGAAACAATCAGCCTTATAACAGACAGCTTAAAATGGCTTGGCGTTACCTGGGATGAAGGGCCCGATATTGGCGGCAGATTTGCTCCATACAGACAATCTGAAAGGACAGCTATATACAATGAGTATGCTGAAAAACTTATCGCTGCGAAAAAAGCATATCATTGTTTTTGCAGTCCGGAAAAACTTGATGACAAAAGAAAAAAACTTGCTGAGGAGGAACTGTACTTTAAATATGACAGGGAATGCCTGAAACTTACTGAAGATAGAATCCTTCAAAATATCAAGGTTGGCCTTCCCTTTGCTGTCAGGCTTAAAGTGCCTGATGACAAAGATATTGTCTTTAAGGATACAGTGTATGGCGAAATAAAAGTGAACAGCAATATTCTTGAAGACTTTATAATAATAAGGTCAAATGGCCGGCCCACATATAACTTTTCTGCTGCGGTTGATGATATCCTGATGGAAATAACAAATGTTATAAGAGGCGAAGACCACCTCTCCAATACTCCAAAACAAATACTTGTGTATGAGGCATTGAAAAAAGATATACCTGTATTCACCCATCTGCCGATGATACTGGGTGCAGACGGTTCCAAACTAAGTAAAAGACATGGTTCAATTTCAATAGAGGCATATCGGGACGATGGTTTTCTGCCTGAAGCCATCGATAATTACCTTGCCCTTTTAGGATGGGCATATGATGAAAAAACTACTGTGTTTTCCATTGAAGAACTTATCGATAAATTCAGCATTGAAGCAATAAATAAAAAGCCGTCAAAGTTTGACTATGAGAAACTTCTCTGGCTAAATGGTTTTTATTTAAGGAGCAAGGACGACAGCATTATTACAGCGCTTTTATCAGAAAAACTTAAAATACTAGGAGTGCCGGTAATTGAGTTAAATTCAAAACTTCCAAAAATAATTCCCCTTATTAAGGAAAGGATAAAAACCATAAATCAGGCACAGGAGATTGTCCGGCCATTTTTCTTTGATATTAATTACCCGGATGATATTAAAGATTATTTTAGCGGCAGTGCAGAAGAAACTAAAAAAATAATTGAAACTGCAGCTGCATCAATTGCAAAAATTAAAGAATTTACTATTAGCAATATTGAATCCTGTTTAAGGGTTTTGGCCCAAGGGTTAAATATCAGTTTTAAAAAGTATGCTGAAACAATAAGGGCGGCGGTTTGGGGTTCAAAGGTCAGCCCCCCGCTTTTTGAAACTATCGAAGTACTTGGTATGAAAACAACAATTGAAAGATTGAAGCAATTTAGTAGTTTATTAATCGATATTTTATAATCTCTCCTATCTTACAAGGAGAGATTAAATTCATTAGTGTTACTTATGTCATGTGCAATATTTATTTGATTGCTGCCATTAGCTGACATTACAAATATATCATAAGACATGCTGTCTGCTAAACCTCTATTTGACCTGTACACAACTGTACTGCTATCAGGCGAATAGCTAGGCTCGTAGTTACTGGCAGAATTTCTTTCTTAAAATCAGAATACTATATTAGCATAAAACATTGGTGCATTACTGTACTTTTATCTCTCCCAGCCACTTGACCCAGAGGCTTCCGGCTTCTCCCGGAGCAACTATCCTTAAAGGAAATCCGTTTTCAGGGCTGAATTCTTTGTCATTGTATTTATAAGCTACCAGAAAACCTTCCTGTTCTATTTTGCTTAGGTCCATATCCATAGAATAACCATTTTTAATATCTGAAAATGTTAGTGTTTTAGCTGTATCTTTTTTTATACCTGCTTTTTCCATAAGATATTTTATCTCCACTCCTGTCCAGTATCCTGAATCATTAAAGAAACCCGGACAATTAAGTATTGCAAAGAATCTTACAGATGGCATTGCTTTTATTTCATCAAAAGAAAGGTTTAGCTCTGTTTGGACCATTCCGTCAACCTTCAGTCTATATAAAGCAATATTTACATCAATAGGGGTACCGGTTACATGAAGTCCATCTACTATTGGGTTGGTATAGGGCGGATCCACAATCAGAGGTTCTGAATCTACAACCGGAGGCGCTATCACTATTGAATTTTCAGTTACTGAGCTTCCAGACTCTCTTTCTGCATCCTTATTTCTATAACAACCAGGAAAGATCAATAAAAAGACAAAGACTGATGGCAACAGCCATAAAGTGACTATAAGTTTTAAGTTAAGTAATTTGAATTTTTTAATATACATCAACTTTTTATTAACAATTGATTAAAAATTTATCCTTTATCCTTTTATTTTTTCTATATTTTTAGGCATTTTTACCATAATTAATTATTTTTATAGAATAATTCAATTAATCTATACTAAAAATATCCTCGTTTAAGCTCAATAATCTGATATTTGTATTCTTATTATGTGGTTTCGGGCTTATCCTTAAGTTCTATTGGATAATCTCCCAGTTTTTCAACCTCAAACCCTTTTGCTTTGAATTTCTCATAGTCAAAATTGTTGAGCTCATCACATGCCAATTTATGAAACTCATAAAAATTGGGCCACCACTCATATCCGCTTCCGAGGTAGTGGCTCAGATAGGCATCAGCTATATCTTTACCCATTTGAGGTGCCACATAGAAAGCTCCCATAGCCAGTACGTTGACATTATTTCCGGTAATTGCCCGCAGCGCAGCTGGCACACTCTCAACTACACCTGCAAAAACTCCTGGACATTTGCTGGCAGCAATATGGATTCCCATTCCGGTTCCGCAAAATACTAAAGCCCTCTCAAATTCACCTTCAGAGATTTTTGCGCCAGCTTTCAGCCCAATTCGATGAAACATCTCCGGATTTTTTTCATCTTTAGATTTAACACCAATATCTGTCACGGTCCAACCCTTTTTTTTGAGATGTTCTACCACGGCTTCTTTCAATGGAAAGCCGGCAAAATCTGCTGCAACCAAAATCTGTTTGTCCTTAATAGTTTTCATGTAATGCTCCTTTCAACCTATAATGATTGTCATTCTGTCTTCAACAATAATTGCTTATTTTTAAGATAAAAAAATCATATTTCATCATGCAATATAATTCAAGCAGTTTTCGAAAAAGATGTCTTAAAACCTGGGATATTTGCCTGACAAACAAACCAATCGCGTTCTGAGCAGTATTTATAACAATATTATTTGAAATAAGCTCTGCTACTTTTTAACAGGTATTATTATGTACTATAATTTTCATGCAGAATTGTCTCCTGGTTAATTCCCCGAAATATTTAGGGTTTATTTGCCAAAAATGCACAGCACTGCTCTTCAAAATGAAAGCTGTAGTTATTTTCTTTTGCATAATCCAGGGTTCTCTCGGAGGGAAAAGCGATTGCATTTACTCCAAGCTTCAAAAACTCTATCTCCATTTTTTCAAATTCCTGCCCGTGCGGCCTTGCGCAGCCAAGAATCAACGGTATATCAGGCATTCTGCTTTTTGCATATTCAAAGAGCTTCACAACATCAAGCGGTTTTATTTCGGATATATCAGACCGATTATGCTTCGATAAATTTTTGGCAATTACAAAAACGCAGGAGTCGACACCGGATTCTGCAATTTCACCTACTGACCTGTATTCCCCGGATAAACTGCTGTCCCCCAAACCTATTATAAGATGGGGGCTTACTCGCAAACCTGCCTTTTTTAAAAGCCTGGAATTCTTATAAAACATATCGGGGCTGCAGCCTTTAAGGTTATAAATTTCCTCTATCGAATACCTGTCTGAAAAAATATTTACAAGCGCTCCATCTATACCGATTTCATATAGGCTTTCCGCTGTTTGACTGTCAGTAAAACCGAGGTGCATAAATACTTTTATTTCCCGGCCATATTTATTTTTTACTTCTTTTATTTCAGGAAATATTCTTTCGTCCAGCGGAAGGCAGCCTCGGTTATCAAAACCTCCGCTTATAAGAATCCCGTTTACTGAAGATTTTTTGACTCCTGCAGCAGACGCAATACCACTACTTTGATGTCTTGATATTATTTCCATGACCCTGTTTTCTTCAGGTTTTAAGCCACCCTGCAAGACAAAATCTGCAGTACTTAGGAAATCAGTGGAGTTTATGTCTACCATATCCGAAAGAAGGCGAGCCTTGCAGTGGCTGCACATCAGCCCACATTTTTTCCCGGTGAGGCTAATGTTTATAAAACTGTTTACCCTGTTGCTGTAATACTTGCTTATATAGACTTTGGAGCCTGGTACTGCAAATACTACTTCTTTACTAGTAATCACTAAAATTTTCGGAACCATTCCTTCACTCGTGGTTTTAATTAAAAACAATTACTTGGAACTAAAAGCTGCGAACTGTAAACAATAACTCAGATATCTGGCCCGCAATAATTTCCTTATCTTCATCTGTTGGCAGATACGGATAGTTCCTGAATGTTTCCGAGGGCCGTTCGTTTGCAAATGGCCTGTTACATGCAGAAATCCTGCTGTCAGAACTGCACGGACACCCTGATGTCATAAATGCAAATCCTTCCTTCAACACTTCAGTAAAGTCATAATCAAATGATATTATCCTGCCGCTGCCATTTCCACTGCTGTTACTGTCAATATTATTACTGCTTTTATTAATGCTGCCGTTGCTGCTGTTACTACAGTTGTTGCCCACGCTATTACCAGTGCCATTGCAATCAAAATGTATTTTTGAGATATCCAGCTCTTTTTCATTTATAAGATATCTTGCAATCTGTATTTTCCTGTAAGATTCAAGCTCAGGACGGCTAAGGCCCTCCAGTAAACTCGCCGGTTCCGGATAGAATGAAAAAAGGTGTGTCTTTGCCCCCAGCAAATGGGCATCATAAATTATTTTTACTGCTTGTTGTTCAGTTTCTCCAAGCCCCACGATAAGGTGTATCCCTGTTTTGAACCGCCCAAACACGTCCGCCGCCCATTTTAATACTTCCCAGTATTTTTGCCATTTATGCGGACCGCCAACCCCGGCTCCCCTGTATTTATCAAATAAATCTTTTGTTGCGGCATCGATTGCAATTCCAGCCATTTCGGCTCCTGCTTCCTTAAACTGCCTTAAGATTTCAGATGAGCCTATGAGCGATGGTGTTATAAGAAGGCTTATTGGCAGGTTTGAGAATTGTTTGATTTTTTTTGTTATTGTTATGGTATCTTTTACGGCATCAGCATGAGTTACCATGGAAAGACATATTCTCTCAAAACTGCTCTCATGCTCTTTTAGCGCATTAAGCACATCGTCCAGCCTGTAAACGGGCCATTTAACTCTTATAAAAGTTTTTTTGGCATTTCTTCTTATATCATTTAAATTATTGTCAGAAATTATTCCGGCATTTATGCTGCCTCCTGCCGCGTCAGTTAATTTATTATTAAGAACACCCTGCGCACCCCGGCCGCTTGCCGCACTATGCCTGCCGCCGGCTATTCCACAATATGCGCACTTTCCGAGACATCCTTTATCGTAAGTCAGTAAAAGATTAAGGCCTGTCAGACGCACCGGGTCTTTAAAGCTGCCGGATTCAAACCCGAGCGACATAGCCGCAGCCAGGCTGGTCTGAATATATTCGGGGCTGTTCAAAGTATCCTCCTGAAAGATATCATTAAAGCGCGTTTGACAAAAACTGGTAATAATATACACTTTTGGGCATTAATTTCAAACTAAAAAAGCTAATTACAGGCTAAACTATATATAAATAATTTGAAACCGGGTAAAAAAAATAAAATAAGAGTGCTTGATACAAAAGCCCTAAGCGCTGCTGAAAATATGGCGCTTGATGAGGCTATCCTTGAGGCCCGCGAAGGAAATCTGATACCCGACACAATAAGGTTTCTAAGTTTTGAACCCCATTGCGCCCTTGTCGGTTTTTTCCAGAATGTGGAAAATGAAATCAGGGAGAGTTTTTGCAAACAGGAAGGCATAGAAGTAAACCGCAGGATTACAGGTGGCGGTGCGCTTTACTGGGGAGTAAAAGATATCGGATGGGAAATATTTGCCTCCTCCGGCAGATTTGCAGCAAAAATCTCAAAGTTTGAAGATTATTACAGGTTATTCTGCGGGGCAGCATCCCTCGGCCTAAACAAGTTTGGCCTTAAATCGGATTTCAGGCCAAGAAATGATATTGAGATAGACGGAAAAAAAATTTCAGGTTCAGGCGGCACTTCAATCAGGGACTGTTTCATGTTCCAGGGCACACTCCTGGTTGATATAAACCTTGAAATCATGCTCAGGGCCTTAAGGATCCCTGTGGAGAAGTTAAAATACAAAGAAATAAATTCTTTAAAAGACAGGGTTACATGGCTTTCAAGGGAGCTCGGTTACTGCCCCTCAAGGGAGGATATCATAAAAAATCTGCTCAATGGTTTTTCACAGTCGCTTGGCATTGAATATTATTTTGACGAACTGTCTGAAATAGAAAAAGAGATCTTTAGCCGAAAACTGGACCATTTTAAAAGTAAAAACCATATTTACAGGATTAAGGGCACAAAGAGTATATCAATAATAAAATCTGTCAGTAAAACAGAGTCCGGAGCCATCAAGTGCAATGCCGCAATAGACACCAAAAGAAAAATCTTAAAAAATGTAAATTTTACAGGAGATTTTTTTATTTATCCCGGGAGAGCTGTATTTGACGTTGAAGCTGTTCTTAAAAATATTTCAATTGGCGAAGGCGATGCCCAAGACCCTGCAGCTGGAAAACTTGCAAAGATAATAAGTGACTTTTATAAAAATTACCCAGAGCCGATCCGGGGGATAACCCCAGAAGACCTTTCCGGCTCGGTTTTAAAATGCATTGGAAAACTTGAATTTAAAAAACATAAGATACCTAAAAAATACTACAACGATATTTTTATAATAGAAACCGCAAACAACAAGGCTGCCAAAATTAACACTGATGAAAATATAGAGATTTTCCTGCTGCCCTATTGCGCAAAACTTCCGAAGTGCGATTATAGGTTATGCGAAGGATGCAATTTTTGCGGAAAGTGCAGCACCGGGGAACTCTTAAAATTACTAGATGAGTTTGATATTAGCAGTACGACAGTTACAAGTTATGAAAATCTGGAAGAAACACTGAAGACGCTGAAAGCCGGTGGGACAAGATTTTTTGGAGGCTGCTGCTGCGAAGCTTTTTATATAAAACATAAGCAGGATTTTGAAAATATCGGGCTGCCTGGAATACTTCTGAACATTGGAAATGATACCTGTTATGACCTGGGCAAAGAAATAGATGCTCATCAGGGAAAATTTGAAGGTTTTACCGAAATCAAATTGTCTCTGGTTAAGAAAATTTTAAAAATTTATAACCCCTCGGGAGACAAAAAGAATAAAAAATATAAAAATAAAACCGTAAATAAAACCAAAAAATAAAATCGTAAAAAAACTATGTTTATCAGGTCTTTGAATTTTCAAAGAGACGGCTTTCAAATTTACTTGTTAATGTTATTTAAAATAGAAATCCTGTAAATCAGGGTATGGGACCGAAAAAATGCTTGAATGTGATGTATTCGTGATTGGCTTCGGCCCGGCAGGTGCAAGCCTTGCCTGGTACCTGGCGCAAAAGAATATAAAAGTAATTGTTGCTGAAAAGAAGAAAAGTCTGGACACACCAGTCAGGTGCGCCGGATTCGTGCCTGTTAATATTGCAGGATTATTTGACTTTAAAATCAGCGGAATTAACAACCGTAGCGAGTACCTTGAAACCTATGTGGCCGAAAACCCTTTCGAAAAGTTCCATCTTATTTCTAAAATCAGCGCACCAGGTTTTATTTTAGACAGAGATATCTTTATAAATGATATTGCCAGCAGGTTTGCAAATTCCGGCGGCAAACTTTTAAAGGGCACCAAAGTTATATCAGCACAGCATGGTCCTGGTGGTTTTACTTTGGATTTATTGGACATGGCCTCGAAAAATCATTTGAAGGCAAAAGCAAGAATCATTGCCGGCGCTGATGGCCCGCTTTCTTTAATCGGGAGGCTTACAGGCTCCGCCAATAAAAGCTTTATGCCTGCAATACAACAGAATCCTTCAACAATATCAAAGAGCTCTGATTGCAGCAAAGTCTTCTTCTCGCCATATATTTCATGCGGTTATGGCTGGCTTTTCCCGAAGGCAGGCAGTATAAATCTTGGGGTCGGGGCTTATTTTAAGCACAAAACAGCACAGACGGCAATCACCGGCATTTCGATAAAAGACACTCTGGCTCTTTTTACCAGGCACTTGGAGTTTTCAGGGATTATTTCGGGTTATGCAAATCAGCAAAAGGCAGTCACGGGCCTTATTCCGGATTCAGGAATTGTAGAAAATCCTAGCTTTAAAGACGGGTTTATCCTTTGCGGTGATGCCGCAGGCCTTTGCAATCCGG
>Ga0182021_10001823_pt1 | contig 24778 bp, 18 predicted proteins | sample 612E3MmetaG_FD_120493 | JGI IMG/M metagenome (GOLD analysis project Ga0182021, IMG submission 120493) | Permafrost microbial communities from Stordalen Mire, Sweden - 612E3M metaG (Illumina Assembly) | ecosystem: Environmental > Terrestrial > Soil > Wetlands > Permafrost | place: Sweden... | reverse complement strand
TCGGAGGGCTGGGCGCCCTTGGCGAGCCAGCTCTTGACCTTCTCGACGTCGACGACGAACTCGACCGGCTCGGTCCTGGGGTTGTAGTGGCCGATCGTCTCGATCGCCCGGCTGTCGCGAGCGTTTCGACTGTCGGTGACCACGATGCGGTAGGCGGGCTGCTTGGTGGCCCCGACGCGGGTGAGGCGGATTCGAACTGCCATGTGCGAGCTTGCTCCTCCTGATGCTGGCGACTCGTGCCGGCGACCTTACTTGGCCGTGACGACGAACCGCAGGGTAACCGTGCTGCCATCGATCGAGGCGAAGGCGGCGCCTCCGATGTGATCGACATAGGGCTTGACGTTGAGGTTGTAGGACGCCGCGCTTCCGGAGTACGTCTGACCGATCTCATCGGCGACGGCCGAAATGTTGAAGTAGCCGTACTCCGCGTTGGACTTGCCGGCGGCGGCCATCACCGACTGATAGACCGACTGGCTCGCAAGTGAGTCCGCGGTCGTGGTGTCGAGAACCGCCTTGACGAAGGCGTCTCCGTAGCCGGCGATGAGGAGATCGCCCTTGGTTGCGATGGCGAGGCTCGTCGCAGGCAGGCCCAGGCCGGCACCCGATGCGTCGACTAGAGTGATAGTCGCGCCTTTGTACGTCTCGTCGGTCTGGGTGATGCCAGAGCCGCCGATACCGGCAAGCGCGACCAGGTTCGTGATCATGGTCATCTTCGTGGTGGCGGTGGCGCTGTCCGTTGTCTTGACCACGAGCCCGCCGCCGTAGGTGGAGCCTGTCTTGGTCAGGACCACGTCAGCATCGCCGATCCAGTCGATGCCACCGACCTTCGATATCGCGTCCTGAACCTGTTTGATCGCGTCGGTCACAGTGGCTGCGGTGCTGGAGGCGGAAACTGCCTTCAGCTCGTCGTTGACGAACTTGCCGACCGAGTGAACCTCGAGCACGCCGATGGTCGAGCCGGGCAGCTGCGAAGCCACGACGGACTCGCTGTTACCGGGGCTCAGCGCGGCCTTGGTCTTGGGCATGGTCATCTCGACCGTCATATGGTCCGAATCGGCTCGAACAGAGCCGGCAATCCACGCCGGGATGTAGTCAGTCCCGAGCATCATGCCGGCCGACATCCCCGCGATGCCGTCGATCGAACTCATGGACGACAGCTCTTGCGAAACAAGGGCCTCAGAGTCGAGGTAGAACCGGGCGACGCTGTCGCCTGAGAACGAGCTCATCGCCTTCTGGTAGCCGGCGCTGTCCGCCAGCGAGCCCTTGGACGGCGCATCGAGGCCCGCCTTGACGGCGTCAACGGTGCCCAGAAGAAGGACCTTGTCAGTGAAAGCGTAGGCTGCCGTCGGGGCGTCGGGAGCCAATGGCCCAACGTAGAGCTTGGTGCCGGCATAGTCCTGGGCCGTGAACGTAACGCTGGTCTTGGCGACCTCGGAGGCTACCCAGGCCTCGCCCGCGGAGCGGTCCTTGAGACCCACGATGACGACCCCGTTCACGGAAGTAGAACTGGTCGAGGGCATCATGGGCATGCCCGAAGCGTCTGTCGGCAGCGCAATCGGAGACATCAAGGTCGGGGTCAGGGTGCCGGCGGCGCCAAGGCCGGTTATCGCGACCGAAAGCTCGCCGGTCGTCCAGCTCTTGAAGGCCGAGCTGTAGTTCAGATCCGGCGAGATCGCGCTTGTGATCCGGTTGAGGATGTCATCGAAGGCGCTGTCGAACTGGGCCCGATCAGCGAAACCGGGGAAGTGGCTCATGAAGTCGGCCAGCTTCTGATGCTGGTCGCCGGGTAGATCCGTGCGCAGGTCCACGAACATGAGCGTCGATTTGGGCGCGTTGCCGGCGGTGAGCGACTTGGCGGAACCGCCCGCGCCCGACAGGACGAACGCCCCGCCGACGGTGACGAGCGCCACGATCAGGACGACCCCCAGGGCGATGCCCCAGCGGAACTTGCCCGACCGGCTCCCCAATCTGACCGGACCCACGCCCGTTGCCCACGTTTCGCCGATGGGCTCGAGGCGACCCTCCGGCGCGCCCTGCGGCCCAAAATTCCCCATGGGATCCGGCCCGCCGGCCGGCTGCTGTGGCTGCTGCTGATACACGAGAAGCCTCCCTCTCAACCCTGTCCGAACATGCCGGGGATTCGCCGCGGGAATCGCCCGCCCGACATCTGCTTCATCATCTTCTGAAGCTCGGTGAATTGCTTGACCACCTGGTTCACGTCTTGCAGCCGGGTGCCCGAACCCTGAGCGATCCGGCGCCTGCGCGAACCGTTTAGGACGTTGGGGTCGCGCCGCTCCTGCGGCGTCATCGACCGAATGATTGCCTGGACGCGCTTGAGGTCGCCCCGGTCCACGGCGGCCTGGGCCTGCTTGGCCATGCCGCCCATGCCCGGGATCATTTCCATGAGCTGGCCCATCGGGCCCATCTTCTGGACCTGCTCCATCTGCTCGAGCATGTCTTCCAGTGTGAAGCTGTTCTTGCGCAGCTTCTCGGTCATGCGGGCGGTTTGCTTCTCGTCGTAGGTCTCCTGAGCCCGCTCAATGAGGGTGAGGACGTCGCCCATGCCGAGGATCCGGCCGGCCAGGCGGTCGGGGTGGAACGGCTCCAGGGCGTCGGTCTTCTCGCCGGTCCCCAGGAACTTGACGGGCAGGCCGGTCACGGCTGAGATGCTGAGCGCCGCGCCGCCGCGCGCGTCGCCGTCGATCTTGGTCAGGACCAGGCCCGTTACGGGGACGGCGGCGGCGAACGCCTCCGCCACGTGGACCGCTTCCTGGCCGGTCATAGCGTCGACGACGAGGAGCGTTTCGGCGGGCTTGATCGCGGCCGTGAGGTCGGCGATTTCCTTCATGAGAGGCTCGTCGACGGTCAGGCGGCCGGCGGTGTCGATGATGACGGTGTCGCGGACCTGCTTGCGAGCGGCCTCCAAGCCGCCCTGTGCGATGGCGAGGACAGTTGTGCCGGTCGCGGCGCGGAAGACGGGCACGTCAAGCGACTTCCCGAGGGTCTGCAGCTGATCGGCTGCGGCGGGGCGATAAGGGTCCGCGGCGACCATGATCGGCCGGCGGCCCTGCTTGACCATGAGGCGGGCGAGCTTGGCGGCGCTGGTCGTTTTGCCCGAGCCCTGCAGCCCGACGAGCACGACGACGGACGGGTTCCCGGTCATATGGAAGGTTCGATCGCCCGCGGAAAGGAGCGCGACGAGCTCCTCGTTGACGATCTTCACGACCTGCTGGCCGGCGGTCAGGCTCTCGAGGATCTCCGCGCCGGTGGAGCGCTGACGGACGCGAGCCACGAAATCCTTGACGACCTTGAAGTTGACGTCCGCTTCGAGCAGGGCCAGCCGCACCTCGCGCATCGCGGCGTCGACATCGGCCTCGCTGACGCGCCCGCGACCCGTCAGGGCCCCGAGGGTCTTGCGCAGCCGCTCGCTCAGCGCGTCGAACATCAGTGGAGTGGACTCCTGATCCGTACCGCCGATCCGAGCAACCTGGACCGGCGTTGGGCCGCGGATTCTGGCGGCACCGAAGGCTCGCGGAGTGTACCGCATAGGGCCCGAGGTGGACAGCGCCGCGGATTCACGGCTGGTACATCTCCGCCGACTGGAGGGCCACGAGCACGTCGTCCTGGCCTCCCGCAATCACGACTCGTCCGTCCGAGAGGAGGGCCGCACTGGCGCCGGTACGGGCGTCCGCCATCTGCCCCGTTGGAGTGAACGTGCCCGCTGCGGAATCGAACAACTCGGCCGAGGAGAGGGGGGTGCCATCGGTGTCGCCCCCCGTGGTTCCGCCCGCGATCAACACCTGGCCGTTCCGGAGGAGCACGGCGGCATATCCTGACCTAGCGGTCCCCATTGAACCGGTCGTCGTGAACTTACCGCTAGCCGGGTCGTAGATCTCGGCAGATGCGAGCGCTTCGTACTTCTGATCCACGCCACCTGCGATGAGGACTCGACCATCCGCCAGGACGGTCGCCGAATATCCGTCCCGAGCGGTCGCCATTGAACCGGTCGTCGTGAACTTGCCGGTGGCCGGGTCGTAGATCTCGGCCGTGCGCAGGTTGTTGCCGTCGAAGTCCGTTCCACCCGTTACCAGCACTCGGCCGTCGCGCAGAAGCACCGCCACGGGATCGTCTCGCCGCCAGCGCATGAACCCGGTCGGCGAAAAGGTTCTGCTCGCCGGGTCGTATAGCTCGGCCGAAGCGAACCAGCCCAACTGCGGCGGCGCCATGATGCCGACCTCCGTAAAACCGCCCACGACCAAGACTCGGCCACCATTGAGCCGGACGGCGGCAGCGTCAATGCGGGCCGTGCGGAGCGAACCAGTGGGGCTGAAGGTGCCTGTGGCAGGGTCGTAGAGTACGGCCGATTCCGTGGTGCCACCTCCGACGTCGTCATCTCCGCCCGCGACCAGCACACGTCCGTCTGCCAGAACCGCCGAGGCCAAGCCATCGCGAACCATATCCAACGACGCCGTCGCGCTAAAGGTGCCCTTCGCCGGATCGAACAGCTCGCACGAAGACACGGCGATGTCCTTCGGCCCGCCCGTTCCGCCGATCAGCAAGACCCTCCCATCGGGAAGCACCTCCGTGGTCGCGTCGGACCTCCCGGTGACCAGCGATCCGGTCGGAGAGAACTGGCCGTGCGCGAGCGTAGGGCTTGGCGAGGGCGTGGGTGACGGCGTGGGCGAGGGCGAGGGCGAGGCCACCAGGGGCGTGGAGCTGGGGGCGGCCGAGGCCTCAACGGTAGGGGTCGGTGTCGCAGAACCGCAGGCTGCGGCGACAACCGAGATGACCACCACCAGCATGGTGGCGCCGACCCGAAGTCGCTCGGCGCGCATCACCCGCTCCATGCCTACCCCTCTGCTGCGCCACTCTAACCCGCCGATAATAGGCGAAGCGACCGCTACGCGAACAGCGCGCTCACAAAAGCCGCGGGGTCGAACGGGAGGAGGTCGCCTAGCTTCTCCCCTACTCCGACGAAGCGGACGGGGACGTGCAGGGCATCCTCGATGGCGAAGACGATGCCGCCTTTGGCGGTCGAGTCGAGCTTGGTCAGGACGATGCCGGTCAGGCCCACTGTTTCGTGGAAGACGCGGGCCTGGGCCAGGCCGTTCTGGCCCGTGGTGGCGTCGAGGACGAACAGGACCTCGGGCGCGGCGCCGGGCAGGCGGCGGTCGATGACGCGGCGCATCTTGGCCAGCTCGTCCATCAGGTTGGACTTGGTATGGAGGCGGCCCGCGGTGTCGGCGATGACGATGTCCACGTGGCGGGCGACGGCGGCATCGATGGCGTCGTAGACGACGGCGGCGGGGTCGGCGCCGGGTACGTGTGACACGAACTGGCAGCCCGACCGGTCTGACCAGATGCGGAGCTGGTCGATCGCGGCGGCGCGGAACGTGTCGGCGGCGGCGAGAAGGACGGTGCTGCCCTCGGCGCGGTAGCGATGAGCGAGCTTGCCGATGGTGGTGGTCTTGCCGGTGCCGTTGACACCGACCATCAGCAGGACGGCGGGCTGATCGGGCGCCGCGGGCACGGGACGCCAGCGTGGGTCGCTGGGGATGAGCAGGGCCGCGAGCTCTTCGCGAACTGCGGCTTCGGCGCTCGGGGCGTCCTTGCGGGCTCGGGCCCGTTCGACGACTTCGCCGGCCAGTGCGCCGCCAACGTCGCCGGCGATCAGCATCTCCTCGACCGAATCCCAGTCGGCCGCGGCGGGACCGCTCTTCAGCAGACCGCGCAGCCGCGACATGAAGCCACCGCGGCTCTTCTGCAGGCCTTCGGACAGGTCGCCGGGGGTTTCGTCGGGCTCAGGCACGGCGGGCGCCACGGGTTGGGCCGAAGGTTCGACTGCGGAGGGTTCGGCCGTCGGCTCGACCGCGGCACGCTCGACCGCCGACGCTTCGGCTGCCGGCTCGACGGTCGGTTCGCCCAGCGGCCATTCCCAAGTCTCTTCGACCTCTGGTTCGACCTCGCGCTGCTTCGGCTTTCGGAAGAGGAACAAGACTCGCCTCCCTAGCCGGCGGTCGCTGCGGCGTTCTTGGGCGTCACCCGATCGGCCATTTCCTGGGCTTCCTCCAGTCGCAGGCTGATCACCCTGCTTATCGCGTCGTCGCTGACCGTCACGCCGTATAGCGCGTCGGCGCTCTCGATGGTGGCCCGATTGTGCGTGATCACGATGAACTGCGTCTGGTCCGCGAGCCCGCGGAGAGCCTCCGCGAAACGACCGACGTTCGCTTCGTCCAACGCGGCGTCGACCTCGTCCAGAACGCAGAACGGGACCGGGTGGACCTCGAGCATGGCGAACAGCAGGGCGACGGCCGTCAGCGACCGCTCACCGCCCGAGAGCATGCTCAGCGGCTGCATCTTCTTGCCGGGCGGACGGGCGACTATCTCGATCCCGGTCGAAGACAGATCCTCGGGGTCGGTCAGGCTCAGGCGGGCGAAGCCGCCGCCGAAGAGCTGCCGGAACCGCGCGTCGAAGCTGGTTTCGAGCGCCGCGAAGGTCGAGCGGAACTGCGTCGAGATCATCGCCTTCAGCTGCTCGATCAGGGCGCGGGTCTTCGCGATCGCGTCCGTCAGATCGGCGCGCTGAGCCTCGAGGCCATCGAGCCTGGCCTTGACGGTCAAGTACTCCTCAGCGGCGAACGGGTTCGGCGCACCCAGCTCGTGGAAGCGGCGGCGGAGCGATGCGAGGCGGCTCGTGACCGGCGGCTCAACGGCCGGGCCTTCGACCCATCGCTCGGCCGCCGCTGCGAGCGCGTCTTCGAGCGAGTCGACGACCGAGTCGTCATCGGCATCGCCGGATGCACCGGCGAAGCTGGCGGTCGAAGCAGCCCCGCCCTCGTCCTCGTCCTCGAAGTCGCCTTCGCCGGCGAGCAGGCGCAGCCCGAGGTCGCCCAGGCCGGCGAGCTCCACGCACACCTGCTCCCGAATGGAATCGAGCGCGAGGCGGGATTCCAGTTCGGCCACCTCCGCGCTGCGGACGCGCTCCTGGCATGCACGCAGGCGCTCGCGCGCCTGGGCCGCGGCATTCTCCGCATCGGCGAGTTGGGCGCGGGCCACGGCCTCCGCGCTGCGGATCTCGTCGAGCTCGGCCCGGACGGCGGCTTCGCGCAGACCGGCCGCGGCCAGGTCCTCCCCGAGCCCTTCGCGCTCGGTGGCAAGCGCGCGCTCGCGCTCGGCGAGATCGGCCGTCTGGCGCTCGATCTGGGATATCCGCGTCTGGTCGAACTCCGCGGCCGCGCCGGCACGGGCGCGGCGACTCTCGGCTTCTCGGCGAGTCGCCTCCAGCGTGGCCTCTTCGGCGGCGTGCTCGTCCCGTCGGGCACGCAGGGCGGCGGCGCGCGCCTCCCACTCGCGCAGGGCAGTGGCATGGTCGGCGTCGGGGGGAGAGGCGCCGCGCTCTGCCGTGGCGCCGGCGGAGGGGGTGGCGCCAAGCGCGGCCGTGGCACCGGCCGGGGGAGTGGCGCCAAGCACGGCGTCGGCGCCGAGCGCGGCGGTCGCAGTGGCCGCCCCAGCAGCCTGGCCGGCGTCGGGCGCCTCCGCCTGTCGGACCGTTGCTTCGAGCCGTTGGCGATCGGCTTCCGCGCGCGCTGCCTGGGCCGATCGCCACGCCGCTTCCCGCGCCACGTTCTCCAGGGCGCGCGTCGCGCGCCTCTCCGTTTCCTCGGCTTCCCGTCGAGCGGCTCCGGCCCGACGTTCCGCCTCGCGAGCGGCATCCAGGGCAGCGCGAGAGCCGGCTGCGTTCCGCGTGGCAGTGGCTGCCTCTGTGGCCGCCGCCTGTGCGTCGACCTCGAGCCGCGACACTTCCTCGCGGAGCCGCTGCAACTCGGCGCGCCTGTCGAGCAGCGACTCCGAGCGGCCCATCGTCACCACGCCCGCCGCCGTTGCGACTGCACCGTCTCGCGTCACCGCGATCCACCCGGCCGGCAGGTGCGGCTGCAAAGCCAGAGCCGCGTTCAGGTCGGGCAGCCACACGGCGCGTGCGAGGAGACGGAGAGCGGCTCCATTCGGGTCCACGCGGATGGCTTCTACGAGCTTTCCGCCGCCGTAGCCCGCGGCCGCGGCCGTCACAGCGTCACTGGCTTCGGCGGCGCGTTCGGCCGCCCTGTCGGCGGCTCTGGCGCCTTCGGTTGCCCGGCCGGGGCCACCCGCGGAGCCACTCTCTTGCAGGCGTCCCGAGCCACTCTCTTGCGGGCGTCCCGAGCCACCGTCGCCCCATTCCAGAACCAGCGTGCCGCGCTGCCCATCGAGCCCGAGCACTCCCTCGCGCCCCATAACATAGCCGCGCATCGCCTCGCCGAGGGCCGCCTCCACTGCAACCCTGAACCCGGCCTCGACCTCCAGACCCTCGGCCAGCGGCTTGCCGCCCAGGCGTTTGGCGGCTTTCGCGATACCGCGCTCCTCCTCCTCGGCCAATCTGGCCTGGACCGCCTCGTACCGGCCCCGCAGGCTCGCCGCCTTGCTCGCCGCCGAGCCCGCACGTTCGGCTGCCGCCTGCCGCGCCCCTTCGACCGTGTCCAGAGCCGCGCGGGCGGTCTCGCGCTCAGCCACGACCGCCTTCTCCGCCGCCACCGCCGACGCCGCCGCTGCGCGCGGCCCGGCGCATGCGACCTCGGCCTCGGCCAACCGCCGGGCCGCCTCGTCGGCCGCGGCCCGCTCATCCGTCGAAGCCCGGACGGCCTCGCCGAACCGCCGCCGCACCGTCTCGAGTTCGGCCGCCCGCGCCGCCTCGACGCGCCGCAGCGCCGCAAGCGCCTCGCCCTCGGCCTGTTTCGAAGCCCGCATCGCACCCAGCTCTTCGAGCGCTTCGGTGAGCGCCCGCTCGGCCTCCGCCAGCGACCCCGACAGCGCCAGATCCCGAGCCGGCACCGGCGCAGCCACCGCGCGCCGCTGGACCGCCAGATCCGCTTCGGCAGCCGCCAGCTCCGCCTCGAGCCGTCCGCGGTCGCGCAGGACACCGGCCGAATCGCTCGCCGCCCTTGCGTCGCGCAGCTGAAGCCCGGTCAGCAACACTCGTGCTGCTTCGTGGGCGATCCGACGTTCCGATTCCGTTTCGGAACGCGAGGCCAGATCACGGGCAATGGTCGCGGCTCGTGCCTCGGCGTCGCGCAGGGCCGTCAACGAAGCGTCCGACTCGCCTCTGCCGGTGCGCAACTGCCGCTCGGCAGCCCGCGACCGCCCGGCCGCGTCGATCCACCGCGCCCGAGCGACGGCGATGATCGCTCGTCCGTATTCGCGCCCGGCCGTCTGTCGAGAGGCCTGCTGCTCGGCCTGAGCGGCCAGACGGCGAGCCTGCGGCCGCAGTTCGCCAAGGACGTCCTCGACCCGCGACAGGTTCGCCTCGGCCTCGGTCAGCTGGTCCTCGGCCCGAGTCTTGCGCCGCTCGTGGCGTCGAACGCCCGCGACTTCCTCGAAGAGCGGGCGCCGCTCTTCGGGGCGGAGTGCGAGCGCCTGATCGACCATTCCCTGGCCGATGAACAGGAATGCGTTGTCGGCCAGGTGGGCGGCATCGAGCAGGTCGACCAGATCCTTGAGCCGGACCCGCTGCTTGTTCAGCAGGTAGTCGTTTTCGCCGGAGCGGAAGAGCCGCCGTCCCAGCTCGACCGTTTCGTAGTCGATCGGGAGCAGCCGGTCGCCATTGCCCAGGACCAGGGTCACGTCGGCCATGCCGAGGGCGGAGCGCTTCTCGGAACCCGCGAAGATGACGTCCTCCGACTTGCGCAGACGGAGGGCCTTGCCCTGCTCGCCCAAGGCCCATCGAAGCGCGTCCGCGAGATTGCTCTTGCCAGAGCCGTTGGGGCCGACCACGGCACTGATCCCCGGACCGAACTCGACGAGGGTTCGCTCACCGAACGATTTGAACCCCTGAAGCCGGAGCGCCAGCAGGCGCGCAGGTGCGGTCATCGAAGATGCCCAACGCGGTTGCGCTCGTCGTCGGCCGGCAGCTGCTCGGGACGCCGGATCGTCATATCACCGGCTATCGCGTCGGCCCGCCTCGGGACCGGCGTCGCGACCTGCGCTGGAACCGGACTCGCTGCCGAGTTCCAGGTCCAACTCGATCCACGGCTCGGGCGCTGGATCGAGCCGGGGCCCGGCCTCGGTGAAAGCCTCCCATTCGTCCTCGTCCTCGCCCTCGACGCCACCACCGTGGCCGGACCCGAACGCCAGCAGCTCCGGCGCCCCCTCCGTCTGCTCGGCCAGATCGCCGGGCGTTTCGCGGAGAGCTTCGATCGCGCGCGCTGCTGCGGCCGTCTCGGCCAGGCGGCGCGAGTGGCCCTCCCCTACTCCGATGACGCGACCGGACACCGCTACCTCGACTCGAAAGACCTTGTTATGGTCGGGCCCGACGGCGTCGACCAGGTGGTATTGCGGACGCTCTCCGGACAGCCGTTGGGTGAACTCCTGCAGCCGGCTCTTCGGGCTCTTCAGGGCACCGAGTGGTTTGTCGGAGGTTAGCTCGGGCGCGGCCAGGGCGACGACGAATCCGGCGGCTGCTTCGTACCCGAGATCCAGGAACAAGGCGCCTACGACAGCCTCAAACGCCGAAGCAAGCAGAGCCGGCCGGCGCCGACCGCCACGCTGCGATTCCCCCTCTCCCAGCGATAAGTACTCGCCGAGCGAAAGACGACCTGCCAGTCGAGCCAGGCCGGCCGTGCTGACGATCGAAGCACGCCTGGCAGAGAGAACGCCCTCGTCGTCGTCGGGGTGGCGACGGTAGAGGGCGTTCGAAATCGCGAGGCTGACAACGGAATCGCCAAGAAACTCAAGGCGCTCGTTGTGGCCGACGGCCAGGTCCCGATGTTCGTGCAGATAACTGCTGTGGATCAGGGCCTGCTGTAGCAGTTCGAGGTCGCGGACCGCGAGCCCGAGCCGCTCGGCAAGAGCGGCTGCGGGGCGCATCAGTCGGGAGGCGGGCTAGGAGGCGTGTTCGTCGATGTAGTCCGTTGCGTCCTGCACGGTCCGGATCTTCTCGGCGTCTTCGTCGGAGATCTCGGTCCCGAACTCTTCCTCGAGGCTCATGATCAGCTCGACGAGGTCGAGCGAATCGGCGTTCAGGTCGTCGACGAACGAGGCTTCCGGCTTGACTTCATCCTCATCGACGCCGAGCTGCTCGACCACGATCTTCTTGAGTCGCTCGTAGGTAGTGGCCACTGACGCCCTCCTCGGGGTTCCCTGGACTTGGAGATTGACGGTTACTGCGGCCCCGGCTCCGGGGCGCGGAGCGCACCGGCGATGGAGTCGCGAGTGATTCTCCCGAGTACGCCGTTGACGAGACGCCGGGCCGGTTCACCACTATAAGTGCGAGCCAGCTCGACCCACTCGGCAATCGCCACCCGGGGCGGCGTGCCGGAGTGTAGCACCTCGCCGATGCCGCTACGCAGCAGCGTACGGTCCATTCTGGCCAGTTGGACGACCGGATACTGAGGAGCGACCCGTTCGATCAATTCATCTATCCGATCGCGGTGGTCGACGACATTCGTGACGAGTGCCCGCGCGAATTCTGCAGTCGGTTCGTCTGCTCCGCCCTCGACCAGATGACGCTCCAGGATCGCGCCGGGGGTACGCTGCCCAAACTCGGCCTCGAACAGGGACGCCAGGGCCAGCCGGCGCCCCAGCCGCGCGGACGTCACCTTGTCGGGCGTTCTCCTGCCGGGTCTGGCGGCCACGGACCCGCCGGCGCGCTCCGGACGGGTCACGATCCCCAGCCCCCAACTCCATCGACTACCACCGTGACTTCGCCGAGATCGAGCCCGAGCAAGCGCACGACCGTCGCGCCCACGGCCTGACGAACCTGAGCCGCCAGCGGCCCGAGCGGGTGGCCTGGTCTCGCGACGATCCAAACGCGCACTGAAACACGCCCCTCGCCGATGCGGGCTCGGACGGGCGCGCCGGCCAGCCGGGCCAGGGGTCCGCTGCGGCTCACCCTGAGCACGCCTGGGACCTCCAGGGCGGCAACTCGAACCATCTCGACGATGACGCTGTGGCTGACGGTCAACGGGTCTGCCGACGGCTTGCGCCCGGTCGTCGCGCGAGTCTCGGGGGCCGTGTCTCCAGCGTGGCTTTCCATCTCGTCTCCGATCAAGCCTGCGGCTTTCGGGCCTGGCCGCGGAACGCGTCGGCGATCAGGTCAGGGATGTGGGCTCGCGCGGCGGTCGCGCCCGCCTCCACTGCGAACTCGATCATGCGCCGTTTTGCGCTGCCATGCGTGATGAGGACCATGCCTCTGACTCCCAGCAGCGGCGAAGCTCCCATGCGTTCGTAGTCGAAAGTGGAACGGATGCGATTCGCTCCGGGTCGCATGAACAGGTAGCCGATGGGGCCCAATGGCAAGCGTTTGAACTCCCGGGTCCAAAGATCGGCGATGAACCGGGCGAGACCCTCGAAGAACTTCATCGTCACGTTGCCCACGACGGCGTCGCAGACCGCCACGTCCGCCTTGTGCTTGACGAGGTCGCGGCCCTCGACATTGCCGACGAAGTTGAGGCTGCCGTCTTCGTCCAGCAGCTTCGTCGCTTGCTGGATCGCCTGGTCGCCCTTCCCTCTCTCCTCGCCGATCGAGAGCAGGGCGACGCGAGGATTCGTCACGCCGAGGACACGCTCGGCGTAGAGCGAACCCATATGGGCGTACTGGTACAGGTTGTGGCCCGTCGCATCCACGTTGGCCCCGATGTCGAGCAGCACGAACGGTCCGGTCTCGGTGACCATCTGAACCGCCAGTGCTGGCCGATCCACGCCCGGCAAGCGCCCGAGTCGCAGGACGGCGGCCGCCATGCCGGCGCCGGAATGTCCGGCCGTAACCAGGGCATCGCCCTTGCCCTGCTTGATCAGGTCCATCGCGACCATGATCGAGGAGTCTTTCTTGGTCTTGAGGGCTTGCGCCGGCGACTCGTCCATCTCGACGACCTGGCTGGCCGCCACGACCTGAATGTTGGGCGGCAGCGGGCCTCCGGCGGCCTTGTCGATGGCGTCGGGGATCCCGACCAGCAGGACTGAGTCGGCCGGGTGTTTGCGGGCCCAGGCCACGGTCCCGGTCACGACCTCCAGGGGCGCGTGATCGCCGCCCATCGCGTCTACGACGACGCGGACGGAGCTTGCGTCGACTGTTCGAACCGTGGTCAGGTCCACCGGGTCAGGCAGACTGCTGCGGCTTTTCCTGCTTGATCTCGACCGTGGGCCGGCCGGCGTAGTAACCGCAGTTGGGGCAGGCGTGGTGGACCTGCTTCGACTCGTGGCAGTGCGGGCACGGCTCGAGGTGAGGCACGCCAACAGCGAGGTGGGCGCGGCGATCGCCCTGGCGAGCGTGTGAGACTCGCCTCTTGGGAACACCCATTGTTCTGACTACTCCTTATGCTCCGGCGCGGTGCCACTTGGCTGGCCGGGAGATGGCGCCGGGGCGCGACGGCTCTGTGGGCTATCGAGCATGTGGAAGCATACCCTGCGGGCAGGGCCGACCGCGGAGTTTACCCGACCGTGGCCGTCCCGTCACGATTGGGCCGACCAAAGCCTCGCGGCAGTGGCACTGCCCGATCGATGGCTTCGCTCAGCAGCGCCGGCCCGGAGGCTCCTACCCCAGGTCGCGCGAGACCGCGATGATGTCCTTCAGTTGTTCCAGGCGGCTCATCACCTTTGCGAGCTGTGCAACCGAGGCGACATCGAGCGTGGCCTTCACGGTGGCCGTTCGGTCGGGCGTGACCGAGACGTTCGCCGACGTGATGTTGACCTTGTTCTCGGCCACGACCTGGGTGATGTCGGACAGCAGGCCGGTCCGGTCGTAGGCCTCGATCCGGATCGAGATCGGGTAGGTCTGCTGGACCTGGCCCTCCCACTCGACTTCGATCATGCGCGCGGTCTCGCGCTCGTTGAGCACGGTCTGGCAGTTCTTCAGATGCACCGTGACGCCCTTGCCGCGGGTGATGAAACCGATGATCGGGTCGCCCGGGATGGGGTGACAACATTTGCCGAAGCGGACCAGGAGATCGCCGACGCCCTTCACGCGGACACCACCCTGGCGTGACGGGCTGGGCGGCGGAGCCGTCGGGGGCAGGGCCAGCTGCGCGTCGTCCACAACTCCGAGGCGCGTGACGACCTGCTGCGCGCCGATGGCCCCATATCCGACTGCGGCGTAGAAGTCGTCGAGGTTGTCGAACTTGTAGGCCCGTGCGATCTCGAGGATTCGGTCCTGGCCGACTGCGCCGAGGCTGGTTCGAGCCAGTCGCCGCAACTCCCGTTCGAGCGAGTCGCGCCCGTGAGTGATGTTCTCGTCACGTTCCTGGCGCTTAAACCACTGGCGAATCTTGTCTCTGGCATGGCTCGTGCGGACGATGTTGATCCAGTCCCGCGAGGGACCGTGCTCGCCCTTGGTGGTGACGATTTCTACGATGTCGCCGTTCTGGAGCTTGTAGTCGAGCGGGACCAGCCGGTTGTTGACCTTGGCGCCGATGCAGCGATGGCCGATGTCGGTGTGGATGCGATAAGCGAAGTCGAGCGGCGTCGCGCCGGCCGGGAGGTCCTTGACGTCGCCCTTGGGCGAGAAGACGAAGACCTGGTCCTGGAAGACGTCGAGCTTGACCCCTTCGACGAATTCGGTCGCGTCCGAAACGTCGCGCTGCCAGTCCATGACCTGACGCAGCCAGGCGAGCTTGGCGTCGTACTCGCGATCGGCCTTCGAGCCCTCTTTGTATCGCCAGTGGGCGGCGATGCCGACCTCGCTGACCTGGTGCATGGCGTGCGTCCGGATCTGGATCTCGAGCGGCTGGCCGTCGAGCGAGATCACCGCGGTGTGGAGGCTCTGGTACAGGTTTGGCTTGGGCACCGCGATGTAGTCGTCGAACTGCCCGGGGATCGGCCGCCACAGCGAGTGGACGACGCCCAGCGCGGCGTAGCAATCCTTGATCTCGTCAACGAGGAGGCGGATCGCGTAGACATCGTAGATCTCGCCGATTTCGGAGCCCTTGCGCTGCATCTTCTTGCGGATGCTGTAGAGGTGCTTGGGCCGGCCGGACAACTCGGCTTCGATATCGGCCCGGGCAAGCTCCACCCGGAGGACGTCGATGGCACGGTGGACGAACGACTCGCGGCTCTTTCGGCGTGTGTCCAGCATGCGCGCCAGCTCGCGGTAGGCCTCCGGTTCGAGGGTCTTGAAGGCCAGGTCCTCGAGCTCCCACTTGATGCTCCAGATGCCGAGCCGCTCGGCCAGCGGGGCGTATATCTCGAGCGTCTGGCGGGCGATGCGGGCCTGTTTCTCCGACGGCAGCGCGTACAGGGTCCGCATGTTGTGCAGCCGATCGGCTAGCTTGATGAGCACGACACGGATGTCTTCCGCCATCGCCAGGAACATCTTGCGGATGTTCTCGGCCTGCTGCTCTTCGTGGCTGTGGGTGCTGAACTTCGACAGCTTGGTGACGCCGTCGACGAGCTGCGCCACCTCCGGGCCGAATCGCTCCTCGATGTCGTTGAGCGTGAAGTCCGTATCCTCGGGTACGTCGTGCAGAAGAGCCGCGGTGACGGCGACGGGGTCGATGCCGATGTCGGCGAGGATCTGCGCCGCGGCCAGCGGATGGGTCACGTACAGCTCGCCGGTAACGCGGGACTGGTCGGCGTGGGCCTGCACCGCGAATTCGAACGCTTCTCGCAGAGGCGTCAGGTCGGCCTGGGGGTAGTGGCGGGCCAGCGAGTCACGAACGCGCCGGAAGTTGGACTCGGGCGAATGGGATCCGGGGATACCGGCGCGCAGCCGTTCCGCCACCGACGGCCTGGCCGGGGTGCGACGCGGTTCGGGGGGCGGCGCGGCAGGTGTGCTCGCCTCTGGGCCGGATGGATCGATGGACATTTACCAGAGTCTACCAGCCCGTTCCGGACATCCGGCCAGCGCGCCCAAGGATCTCGCCGCTCGATCGGCGCCGGTGATCGGGCTCAGCTGAGCAGGTTCTGAATGTCGATTGTGCCGACCAGCGTCACGCTCGCCAGGCCGATGGTCACCGATGTGACGCGAAACGGATTGCCGCTACCGGGGGCAATCAACGTGACGGTTGGAAGCGTGTCGCCATCGGGCACGAGCAGCAGCGAACCGTTGCTCGTCGTCAGGCGTCCTGCCTGCGACTTGCCCCCGGCCGTGACCGTCACCAGGTTCGGGCCCTTCAGCGCGACCTTGGCCACGATCCCGGTCCCGGACTTCAACTGGGCCACGGCCAGGGCCTGGGCCGCCGCCAGGGTCATGGTCGCCGTGGCGGTTGTCGCGGTCGCGGATCCGGTCAGGGTCACCTTGTCGATGGTCACCGGATCGCCGTTCGGCGCGGTGATGAGCACGCCGTCAAGAGTTCCGGTCACGGTCGCGACGGTGCGGCTGAGCAGCTCCACGCCGCCCAGGGTGACGTCGACACCAGCGGCATGGAGGTCGCCCATCCTGGACTGAGTAGAACGGATGTGGACCGTGTCGGCGCGCCCGGTCAGAAGCATGAACGGTGGGTTCGCCGAGACCTCGACCTTCGTATCGGTGCCGGTGAAGCCGCTGGCATTAAGCGCCCCCGTGGCGAGCGCGCTGACGCCGATTGGGAGAACGAACCACACAAGACAGAAGACGACCGCCACCGTGACGAGGATCTGGATCAGGCAGGATCGCATCTGGTCGTGGCCTTCCTGGAACCTTCCGGCTCCCGCTAGTCGAGGTCGACACCGCCGTCGCGATCTGTGCGGCGGAACCCCATGAGCTCCAGAGCGGCGACGGCTTCGCTCCGCTCGTCCCAGGCCCGAGGTCCGTCGCTCATGATGATCGATTGCTCGTGACCTTTTCCGGCGAGGAGGACGACGTCACCGAGCCGGGCCCGCTCGAAGGCCGCGGCAATGGCGTCGCGGCGGTCCGGGATGCAGAGCAAGTCCTTGCCGCGGCGCTTGCCCGCGGCTTCGGCCCCGCTCGCGATCTCATCGAGAATCGACTCGCGGTTCTCGCCGCGGGGATCTTCGTCGGTGACGATCACGAGGCGGCATCGCTCCCCGGCTATGCGGCCCATCATCGGCCGCTTCTGGACGTCCCGCTCGCCCGCCGATCCGAAAACGGCTATGAGACCGCTCCCGGCGGCGGCGAGAGGCTCGAGCTCATCGAGAACCACCTGCAGAGACGCGGGCGAGTGGGCGTAGTCGACGATGACGCCGAACGGCTGGCCGCAGTCGACTCGCTCCATACGGCCGGGCACCCGCCGAACTCCGGACAGCCCGGCCCGAACGGCCGCGGGTTCCAGTTCCAGCGCCTCGCCGAGAGCGATGGCGGCCAGGGCGTTGTGAACGTTGAAACGGCCGACGAGCCGGAGCGTGACCTCGCCGCTCCAGCGGGGCGTTTGGACTTCGATTCTCAGCCGGCGGGCGTCCTCTTCGACCCGGACTGCGCGCACCTGGGCCTCGGGCGAGAAGCCGTACTTGATGACCGCGGCTCCAGCCGAGGCTGCGGCCGCCTCGAAGAGCGGCCCGGACGGATCGTCGTGGTTGACGATCCCGACCCGCGGCCACTGTCGAGGCAGGTTCTTGCGCGGCAGAACGTCGTCGCGCAGACGACGGAACAGACTCAGCTTCGCCTCGCGATAGGCCTCGAAAGTGCCGTGCAACTCGAGATGCTCGTGGGTCAGGTTGGTGAAGACGGCGATGTCGTAGGCGACCGCGCCGACACGCTCCAGGGCCAGGCCGTGGGATGTGGTTTCGACGACGGCGGCGCGATTGGCGGCATCGACCATGGCGCGCAGAGTTCGCTGCAGCTGCGGCGCCTCCGGCGTCGTAACGTGCTCGGGGTTGGCGCCACGCAGGTCGCCGACCTTGATCTCGGCGGTTGTCGATAGGCCGGTGGAGATCCCCGAGGCCTCCAGCACGGCGGCGGCCAGCACCGACGTGGTCGTCTTGCCGTCCGTGCCGGTGACGCCGACCACTCCCAGCTCCCGGCTCGGGTCGCCATACCACCAGGCGGCGGCGACGGCCAGGGCTGCTCGGGCACTATCGACCACGATTTGCGGCGTGGCCAGGCCGGCGACGGGCCGCTCCACGACGACCGCCGCCGCACCCAGGGCCACGGCCGCCGCGACGAACTCGTGGCCGTCGACATGTTCGCCCGGCACCGCCACGAAGACCGAGCCGGTCCTCACCCGGCGTGAGTCGAACCCGATACCCCGAACGGGCAGCGCCCCGACAGCCATGGTTGCGGCGGGCGCTTCCTCCGGCGACCTTCCCGGGATGCGAACCGACCGAAACCGGCCTTCGGCCTCCAGCCGCTCTATCAGCGCACCAAGCCGGCGAGTTGTCTTCGGCTCGGCCGCCTCGATCATGGCCGCCAGCGTCCTCTCCCGGGCGGCGCCGGACGTCATTCCGCGCCCTCCCCGCCCGTCGCCTCCTCGCGACCGCCTCTAACGTGGCGGATGCCGTGGCGCAGCCGCCCAACGCGGTCCTGCCAGACCTGGGCGCTGTCGAACGCCAGGCGGCCGGCCGGATCCAACACCAGATCCCACGCCCCCACGTAGCGGATCTCGCGACCCCCGAAACCGCTCTTGAACTGCTCGATCCCCTCGTGCGAGAGGCCCCACATGTCGTAGCTGACGGCGCCTTGCTCGCGGGACGTTCGAATCGCTTCCCATTTGAGCAGGTAGTTGGCGCGGCTCTCGGCGCCTTCGGCCGTCATCCCGCCATAGGGCTCGATCACGCGATTGCCGACGCGCAGCACGAAGAGAGTCGCGAGCGCTCTCCCGTCCGGAGTTTCGGCCATCAGGAGCCGGGCCATCCCAAGGCTCGCAAACGCTCTCCACACCTTGAGGTACGAGTCGTAGGTCCGGATGATGAAGCCGGCTCGTTTGGCCGTCTCCTGATAGATCGAATAGAACTCCGGCAGACGATCGGCAGTGGCATCGACGACTCGAATCTCGTTCTTGCGCGCCTTGTTGACGTACTGGCGCCATTTCTTGCGTAGCTCTCCCCATAGCGCCGATTCGTCGGCCAGCAGGTCGATCTGGCGGGTTCGCGGCGGCTGGATCGGCGCACCGGGACGCCAGCCGGAGTACCGCAGCGCATGGCGCAGCTCGCCGTCGACATCGCACGGCCCGTTCAGCTCGATCTCCGGCTCGATTCGGACGTGGGAGACGCGCGCCGGGGCCGAAGCCAGCGCCTGGCGCAGGCCGATAGTGAAGGCGTTGACTGTGGGCGGATCCCACTTCTGGAGGACCGGCCCTCGAGGCGCATAGGCGAACGCCCAGGGAAAGAGCCGCGGCCGACGAAGCAACAGCTGCGCGCCAAAGGCGGTTTCGCGCCTGGGATTCTCGCCGGCCGCAGCGTCCTCGTGCTCGGGGGCGTCGTCGTCGGCCGATGGTCGACTCGAGTCCGCTCGGTCGACCAGGCTCGAGCCAAGGAAACGCAGCGGCGTCCAACCATTCGGGGCCTTGACCTCGGCCCACGCCGATGTCTGCAGGTACGAGCCGGGGTTGGACCGAGAGACGAATGCGTCCCACGTAGCGGTGTCGGGAGCGAGGTCCACGATGGAGGCCCGCTGCGAGATGCCACTTTGCGCGGGTTTTGCCCCGGTCGTGTCCTGCTCAGGCATCCAGCTTCCTCCGCTCTGCTTCGCGTGGTGGACGGCTGACCGCTCCGAAACGAACTGCCTCCGGGTCAGGCTAGCCGCGCGGTTCCTCCGTGGGGCTATCCGACGAAGTGCCGGCGTCAACTGCTGCGCTGGCGCTCTCCATCCGCGCGCGCGGATGGGAGGCAGTGTACGCGGCCCGCAGTCGGGCCGGCGAAACGTGGGTGTATATCTGCGTTGTGGCCAGACTCTCGTGACCGAGCAGCTCTTGCACGACACGCAGGTCCGCCCCTCCATCCAGAAGATGCGTGGCGAAGCTGTGGCGGAGCGTGTGGGGCGAAACCCCTTCCGGCAGGCCGGCGGCCACTCTGAGGCGATCGAGGCGCCAGCGAATGCCACGGGCGCCCAACGCGGCACCCCGGTGGTTCAGGAGGAGGACGCCCGGGTCCGTGGCCGCCAGCCGCGCAAGCACCGGCCGCCCTTCGTCGATGTACGTCTGCAACGCGGCGCGGGCCGGCCGCCCCAGCAGCGAAATCCGCTCCTTTCGCCCCTTGCCGGTTACTCGCACCTCGCCCCGGCGCAGATCCACCGAACCGATGGTCAGAGCCGCCAGCTCCCCGATGCGCAGGCCCGCCGCGTAGGCCGTCTCCACGATTGCGACGTCCCGCAACGCCAGCGCGTGCTCGGTGGCCGCTCGTGCCGTGCCCTCCGGAGCCGCGACATCCCCTTCCTCTTGAGCCGCCTCGATGAGGCGCTCGGTCTCGGCCACAGAAAGAACCGCCGGCAGCCGGCGAGGTTGTCTTGGAGTCGGCAGAGCCGCCAGCGGATTGCCGGCCACCAGCTCTTCGCGCGTGGCATAGCGGTAGAACGATCGCAGCGCCGCCAGCCGCTGAGCTACCGTTCGCCGGCCGCGCCCCTCCGACAGCGATGCCAGAAACGCGCGCAGGGCGGTTCGGGACGGCGAGCGCCAGTCGTGGCCGTTCGCCGACAGCCAGGCCATGTAGCCCTCGAGCCCCGTCCTGTAAGAGCGCAGCGTGTGAACCGAGGAACCGCGCGCCTGGAGCGCCTGCAGGAACCGCTCGACGGCCGCGGCGGCCTTGTCAGCGCCGGGACCCGAGCCGGAGGTCATCCGTCGCGGCGGACGCTCGCGGCACGTGTCCCCGAGCTCTTCCGCGACGAGGCCGCGCGAGACTTCGTGCCACTCGCCGCTGCTCCGCTCCGGGCTCGTCGGGGAGCGCGGCCTGAGCTGGGCCGGGCCAGGGCCGCGGGATTGGCGTCGCCGCCCGCGAGCCGCTTGCCGACGGGATCCTCTCCGGGCGGCAGTTCAACGGCGGCGCCGCAAACAAGACAGATCGTCGTATCGCCGGCCCGGCCCACGGGTCCCTCGTCCGTGTCGTGGACCGCTCCGACCGGCTCGTGCGAAGTCGTGTAGTCGCACTTGGGATATCGCGAGCAGCCCCAGAAGAGCGAGCCGGTTCGGCGGGCGCGCCTCGTCGTCAGCTTGCCCTGATGGCAGATCGGGCAGACAACGTCGAAGGCCAGCGGGTCCGGCGGCGGCGGGCCCTCCTTCTTGATGTAGTCGCAATCGGGGTAGCGCGAGCAGCCCATGAACGGCCCAAAACGACCGCGCCGCTGAACGAGCACGCCGCCTTCCGCCTCCCCGCACTTGGGGCAGACTTCCGCCGCCGCCGGCACAGCCGGTGCTCCGTCCGGGCCGACCGGCAGCGCGCCCGGCGTCACGCCGTCGGCGCCCGGGAGCTCGCGGGTCTCCTTGTGCTCCGGGTACATCGAGCAAGCCAGGAACTCGCCGTAGCGCCCGAGCCGGATCACCATCGGGTGGCCCTGCGAGCAGACCTCGTCAGATGGTCTGGTCGTGAAATCGGCCCGATGCAGCTCCTTGGTCTTCTCCTCGATGCGCGTCCGGAACGGGGCGTAGAACTCGCGCACAACTGGGACCCAGGCCCGCTTGCCGCTGGCGACGTCGTCGAGCTCCTCTTCCATGCGGGCCGTGAACTCGAGGTCCACGAACTCGCCGAAGTGGCAGACCAGCAGGTCCGTCACGATCTCGCCGATGGGCTCGGGATGCAGCCGCCGTTCCTTCACTTTGACGTAGCCGCGATCCACGATCGTGGAAATCGTGGCCGCGTATGTCGAAGGCCGGCCGATGCCGTGCTCCTCGAGAGCCTTGATGAGCGTCGCTTCCGTGTACCGCGGCGGAGGCTCGGTGAAATGCTGCAGCGTGTCCACACCCTGCACGGTCGTAACGTCCTGCTTGTGCAGTGGCGGCAGGCTGCATTCCTTCTCTTCTTCGGTGTCGTCCTGGCCCTCTGTATAGACACGTGAGAAGCCATCGAACGTGGTCCGCGTTGCCGTCGCTCGGAGGTCGTAGCCGTCGGCGGCGAGTTCCGCCGTGGTCGTCTCCTGCGCCTTGGCGGCCATCTGGCTTGCCAGGGCCCGTTGCCAGATCAGCCGGTACAGACGGGCTTCATCGCTCTTGAGGGATTTCGCAGTCGTCTCCGGGTCGCGCCAGAACGACGTCGGTCGGATCGCCTCGTGGGCTTCTTGAGCGTTGCGAGTCTTCGTCTTGAAGGCGCGTCCCTTGGGAGTGGTGTAGGACTCGCCGAATCGGGCCTCGATCACTCGCGCCGCCTCGGCCATGGCCTGGCTGGAGAGCGCGACCGAGTCTGTGCGCATGTAGGTGATGAGGCCGACCTGACCCTCGTCCGTTTCCACGCCTTCGTACAGACGCTGGGCGGCACTCATGGTTCGTTTCGGCGAGAAACCGAGCTTGCGGCTCGCCTCCTGCTGCAGGCTCGATGTGGTGAAGGGCGGCGCCGGATTGCGGTTCGTCTGCTTGACGGAGACGTCGGTCACGACCGGCTGACTGGCGCGGATCGCGGCCGCGTGGCGCTCTGCCGTATCGCCGTCGGAGATCTCCGGCTTCTTGCCGCCGATGCGGACCAGGTCCGCCTCAAAGGGCGAACCATCGGGCGCGAGCAGAGCCGCCTTCAGCGTCCAATACTCGCGAGCCAGGAAGGCACGGATCTCGCGCTCCCGGTCCACGACGATCCGCACCGCCACGGACTGGACACGGCCGGCAGACAGGCCAGCGCGAACCTTGCGCCACAACAGCGGGCTCAGGGTGTAGCCGACCAGGCGATCGACCACCCGGCGGGCTTGCTGGGCGTCGACCAGGTTGACGTCGATCGCGCGCGGCTCGGCAAAAGCCCGCTTGATCGCCGCCTCGGTGATCTCCGAGAAAGTGACGCGCCGGGTCTTGTCCGGGGCCAGGTGGGCCGCCTCGGCGACATGCCAGGCGATCGCCTCGCCCTCACGGTCGAGGTCGGTGGCCAGATAGATCAGGTCGGCGCGCGAGGCCGCCTTCTGGATCGCCGCCAGCTGCTTCTTCCGATCGGCGACGACCTCGTAGACGGGCGCGAAATCGTGCTCGACGTCGACGCCGAGCTGGTTCTTGCCGGGGTTCTCCGGCAGGTCGCGCACGTGCCCGTACGACGCCAGAACCGTGTAGCCCGGGCCCAGATATCGTTCGATCGTCTTGGCCTTCGCAGGCGATTCGACGATCACAAGGTTGCCACTCATCCGCGGGAGTCTAGCATCAGGTACTCGCGCGCCCGTTATCGGGGCCATATCCGGGCGCCAATCGCGCCGCCAGCGACTTCGGTCTCGGCCGAATCTAGGCTTCCCGGACGCGACGCAGGAGATCGTCGTCGTCGGCTTCGAGCTCGCCGGACAACCCCGCAGGCGGCTCCCAGGGAGTCTCCCCGGCGTAGCCGTTGACCGACGTCAGGCGGCGCAAGGGCAACCCATCATCGGTCGGGACCTCGTCTCCAACTTCCTCTGGGACCTGCTGGGCGTACCTGTCGCTCTCCGCGTCTATGCCCGTCCCGGACTGGTCGGACACGACGTCCGCAAGCCCGGCTGCCTCCCTCTGGTCGACCGCCGCCGGCCGGATTTCGACGAAGCGAACGTGAGCCAGAGGGAACACGAAGGTCGAATCCCCACGTTCGACGAATACGGGGGGCTTGCCGCCCATGGTTCGCAGGTTGGTGCAGATCAGGGATACGTCGCCCGCGGTCGGCTCTGCCGCCAGGTCGGCAAGAATGGGCTGTTCGTTGTGCAGGTGAATGACGACGTCGCGGAGCATGCAGCACTCACTGGCCGCTCGGCGAGCGGTCCTCTAGGTGAGTTATCGGCCGTCAGGCTGCGCTGCGAACCGGTCGGTCGTACTCCGACGCACCGACCTCCCGTACCGTCGCCGGTTACGTCACCGGCGCCATCGGCGACGTCAACCGTAGAAGTCGACGGTCAGGACCACATGGCGACCGGATACCCAGACCCCGATGCCGGCCTGGTGAAAGTACGGATCCATGATGTTGAAGTAGTGGGCGAACTCGCACCGGCCCGAGCTACACCTGTACTCGTTCTGGAAGTAGATCTCGGCGTCGATCATCCCGGACTTCCCGGCGTTCGGTGGCGTGGCCAGGTTCTCACCCCACGACGCGCTGGGGAAGCCCGCCTTGGAGAGGCGGCTGTGCACCGTCGTGCCGTTGAGGTAGTGGGTCAGGACTCCACGGTCGGCCTGGGCCTTCGAGTACGGTCGCGAAACGAGGTTGGAGATGGCCGAGTTGAGCCGCAGCGGGCCCTGGGCCTCCATGACGTGGTGGGCAACGGAACTGCAGGTGCCGCTTCGCGTCACCCAGCCGCCTTCGCGGGTGCAGTTCATGATCGCCAGGTAATAGCGCTCGGATGGCAGATACGGCGCCGTTCTAGATGCCACGCCGCCCGACCACCCGATCGAGTGAACTGTGGGTTTTAGGACCTTGAACGAGCCTCTGACGGCGGCAGAGAGGCGCTGACCGGTGGCCGAGCGCGCCGTGGACGCGACACCCACGTTGACGGTCGATCCGACTGGCAGCGAGCTCGCCGGGTCGAAGATGAGGACGGTGTCGTTCTCGGCCCAGCTGAACGCGCCCCGGAAGCGCTTGCCGTTGACCACGACTGAGAAGGCGGCCGCGGTCGCAACCCGGTTCATCGGTACGGTGAAGCGGACCGAGATGACCTGGTTTGGATCGGCGGTTGTTCGCCCGTTGAGGGGCCGGAACCGGACGACCTCGGGCGCGGCCAGGGTCTGGACCGTGAGCGGGTCCACCGGCAGCAGAGTCACGCCCGCGGTGTCGGTGGCGTTGGAGCTATCGAAGCTGATCGTGAACGTCGTGCCGC
>Ga0182021_10001822_pt1 | contig 24781 bp, 24 predicted proteins | sample 612E3MmetaG_FD_120493 | JGI IMG/M metagenome (GOLD analysis project Ga0182021, IMG submission 120493) | Permafrost microbial communities from Stordalen Mire, Sweden - 612E3M metaG (Illumina Assembly) | ecosystem: Environmental > Terrestrial > Soil > Wetlands > Permafrost | place: Sweden... | reverse complement strand
TTTTATCACTTAATGAACCTATGGAACAGCAGACAGTTACCGTAACAAATGCTGGATTAAATATTACAATGAACGCTCGAACACCAGTATTAGCAGCTGCTAACCCTAAACATGGACGTTTCTCGAGAGATAAAACAGTCATTGAACAAATCATGGTACCCGATACAACATTCTCGCGGTTTGATTTAGTATATGCACTGGAAGATAATGCTGATTATACTATGGACTTAGAGTTAGCGAAAAATCTTTTAAATGATGATATAGGGGAGGAGGATATTCTAGATAGTGGCATTATAAGGAGGTATGTAGCTTATGCTAAACGGGAAGTACATCCTAGATTAGTACCGGAGGCTCGGGAAGTGTTGACTAAATTTTATGCTGAAACCAGGAAAGCTGCAGCTGAGGATGATGATGCCAAGCTTATAACTCCCAGAGATTTACAGGCTCTGCAAAGAATAGCTATTACTTATGCTCGTGTATATCTACGGGAATTTGTAACTCCTGATGATGCATGTGAGACTATCAGGATTTATAGTGAGGCATTAAAGACTGTTGGTTTAACACCTCAAACTGCTGGAAACTTAAGAGGAGTGCCTTCAAATAATGAAATGCAGAATATAAACACATCACAAGAAATTGTAATGGAATATTATCAAGACTATGGCCATATAATACCCGGTTACATGGTTAAAGAAGCTATTCAAAAAATTAAATTAGATTGTAATGTTAACGATGACAAAGCTAAGGTTTTATATCGAGAAGCTATGAAGGAAATAGAAGAATCTATCTGAACAATATAGATTTTCTGGATTATGTTATGTCCATAACATAAAACCCTATAATTTATTTCACCGATTAAAATTTTTAATTTATTGATTCAATTATTGTGCTGGGGTGTAAAAAGTAATGGAAGGTATGAAAACTGATAAAGTGAGAACAACCGTTTGGGTGTCAGGAGACAAAGTTGAATTAGCCAAAAAAAGAGGATACAAGGTAAGCAGTGTTACAGAAGAAGCATTAGATACGATTTTAAATATATATGATTATGAAGAATTAAAAGTGCAAATTATGATTACCGGAATTGATGAAGAAGTTAAAAAACTTGAATTCAAGAAAGGTATTTTGTTAAAACAATTAAATGATAAAAGAGTGGAAAAAATCTTACATGAGGAAGATGCTGAAAAAACTAGGATATTTAATCGGACGGTTAATGAATTACAAACAACAATGGACATTAAAACTGAAAATTTAGAAACAAATGCTAAACTAATCGGAATAACACCTGAAGAACTATATAGACAAGCTAAAAAAGAGGTAGGATGGTAAAATTTTTACTTCTCACTTTATTAAAAAATTTAAGATATAATTTGAAATATTTTTTGTAAATTATTTTGAAGTAATTACTGTAACCTTTACAAATCTTTACAAATTTAATTGTAAACCTTTACAGGAATTGGAACGTGATTAATTAATGCCAAAAAAATCTGCTGTAATAAAATCTCCTTACCGGAAAGAAATAGAAGAAATGATTATTGAAGGTAAAAGCTCACGACAAATCAGTGAATGGCTTAAAGACCAGGGAGAAAGAATCAGTCACACTGCAATAAATAATTACAGGAAAAATGATTACAACATCAAAGAAGAAGCAGTAAGAGAATATAATGAAAATCAAAGTAAAGCTCGAAGATCAGAGGCAGTAGAAAAAAAGGTTACCGAGATTGAATACTGTGATGATATAATCAATACAGCTGCCAAAATCGGAATCAAAATAGATTCAAGTCAAGGCATAACCAACTTAGATATCAAGAAACTTGGTTTGCAAGCAGTGAAGATTAAACATACCATCACTAAAGATGAACCAACACCAGTGATTGGTGTAGAGGTTGAGGAATGTGATGAAGAAGAACGACTACTCATTGAAGAAATCGGAGACTACCTCGCAAGACGAACAACTGAACAAAAATACCAAAAAGAGAGGCAACAGCACGAAAAAAACTAAAAATATATAAAAACAGTCATAACATTAAAAAGTTATTTAATTGAATGTTTATATGACTTTAATTATTCCAATACACGATTTTTCACTTTATTGTTAATACCTCATTCTTCCATTATTCTTTTAGCATCAGTGATGATAATATCCCATTCTCTATTGTTTATACCTTCAGGAATTTCTGTTAACCCTAATAATTGATTAATTAAGTGTATTCCTCTTCCAGTCAAAATTTCATTAATAGCTGGATTCATTCCTTCAAGAAATGTGATCGAATTAGTTGAAATTGAATTAATAATCCTACGTGAATCAGTCCTCCAATCTTGAATTTGTGTTACTTCAAAGCCTTCAATATTGAGATTTTCCTCTTTCAAATTTGCAAGTATCCCTAAATCCTCTATTCCCTTAGTATGTAGTTCCTTGGCTACATCTTCAGTTATTCCGTCAACTTCCATTAAAGAACGCCAATCACTGTCATCAGCACAATTAAATGTGATTAACAATGTACAGATCCCAAATGACCCCGCTATTAGAATCCAGGCAATATTCTTCTTTTTATTTTTTAAAAATCGTAAGATTTTACGAATTACGTTTAATGCAAATGGAATTTTCTTTTAATTTCTTCAAAGTATTTTTTATTCCCCTTCATTGAGACTTTAAATTCCTGTTTAACAAATCCATTTTCTTCCAATGTGATTACAATAATCTTTTTAATTTTGTAAATATCACTTTCATAAATAGACACATATCCATCGGTATAATTAGTATTTGGATAAAGTTCATCGATGTGCATTGGTTTTTTTGGAAAAATGAACTCAAAAACATATCTTTTAGGAGGAATATCTCTTAAATCAAAGCCTTCTATTTTTTCAAAGGATGATGAAAACCCACCAGAGGACGGTTCTACATCAATTTCCTCATCTGACGCAATTAAAACTAAGCAATTAACCTTTTTTGCAGTTTTATTTCCTTCATTTTTGTAAGTAATTTGATAGTTAGGACAAGTACTATTTACAATTTCACGACTGTTATGTACTACTCTTCTATTTGGCTCATCCATCTCTTTAAAATTCATAAAAACCTTAGGATAGCTCTTCTGTTTTCTTAAAAAATAATAACGTTCTACAATTATTCCGCCAATTAAAGTTATTACAGCAGGTATTAATTGATCGAAATAAAACGCAATAATGAAAAACGCTATAACAGTAATTGCCAACACAATATAGGACCAAAAATAACCGGAATCTAACTTCTGCTTGACCCTGCTTAAATCTACCATAATATTACTTCAAACATATCTTTAATAATTTTTTACATTTTTTAGAATCAATTAGTTTGAGGTATCAAATCAGCGATTTCATGATATGCATATAAATAGTGCCCTATGTCTCTATTTAACTCTTGATGGTTTTTTAAATAGTTAAGTGAATCATCATACGTGGTTGATATCTTATCATGGCTATTGATGATTAGGAAAGTAGGGTCTTTTTTTTTAATATACTTTTTTTCATAAAACATGAGAATCAAAAAAAAATTATTTTTTTGTCAAATTTATGTAATTGTATTATGAATCCGAATTAATTTTTTAATCAAGTCATTTAAATCATCTTTTGAATCGTCTAATTCGATTTGAGTCCTCCCGTAATTTAATTCTAAGGTATGACTATGTGAATTACCTTGAACTCTAAACTCATTAATTTTATTGATTAAATTTTGATCTAGGCTTGTTGTTGAAAAGTCTGGTAAATTATTTTCTAAATTTTCTAATAATTTACTAAAGTTCTGAAAACGACCTTCTGCAGGGTTATAAAATAAGGCCACATTAGGCATACCATATTTCTTTCTAAGAATATCTATAACAAGATTTTCAAGAATTTTTCTAATTAATGAGGGGATTACAGGAAATAATTCCAAAGAATACGATTCATTAATTAAATTTATTAAATCTAAATAGTAATTATCGTAAACTAATTCTATATCTAAAAATTTGACCTTGATGAAAGATTTGAGTTCAATCGAATCATCTATTTTTTCGAGTATAGTATTTATTTTCGCATCGGTCTTTAAGTATAAAGATGCTATATACTCTCTTCTTTCATCATATCTACGAAATCTTCCTTTTACAGTCATATAAAATTCGTTTAGAGAAGTATGTGGATTATAATTAATTAATGTAACTCCTTCATCTTCTAAAGTTTCAATATCCTTTGCTATCGAGGAATAAAGTTCGTTATAATCATCTTCTAATTCAGGTACACCAGATTCATATGTAGCTGCTCTTTCCATAACGTCTCTTATTGCAGAAAATTTTTCTCTTAATTCTATTAGAATTTTTACTCTAACATCCATTAAATCTCCCCCGCACATCCCTGTCCTGGAATAACAATAGTTTCCTTTTCTCTTCCAATTCTAAATAACGCTCTCTAAGATGTAATGTCCATAGCATCGATATTATCTATCTTTAAATCGCCAAGATCTTTCGCCAAAGCCACATTTATTAAGCATCTTTAAAATTTCAGTTTTATTTTTTTTATCTTTTTTAATGACAAAATTCATTTCTTTAATAGAATCTCTAACGTGCTTTCTTAAAATACTTATATTTTCAACCATCTGGTCAGAATTAAGAGTTTTACGCTTTTCACTGCTTTTTTCACATTCTTTAGGCTCCCCAGTATGTACAATTGATGAACGAATATCATACAAACATCTAAGCTCTTTATAAATCTTTTCAGATTCCCCTTTATCTTTTCCTAAGAGTACAGCGCCATTTCTTGAAAGCCTGTATTTTAATTCAGCATTACCCGATTTTAAAAGGACTTCTAAGGCATTCATAAGAGTTAAGAATTGCAGATTTACATTTTTAACTTCATAAGATAATTCATAATTCTCTAAAGCCAAATTTAAAGACTTTTCATTAATACTCAAATCAAAATCATTTAGAAAATTCTGTAAATCATCTATTTTGGAAGTTTCTAAAGAATAATTATTACTTAATATGGTTATATCATGTATTGTTAGTGTGGAAAAGAGGGTTGGTCTATTGTTTTCTTTGACGTAATTAAAATTAATAGGCATTTGTATATTCCCTTCTTTAAAAAGCCTCATTAATTTCAGTAAATCTCTCAAATAATTTTGAACTTTAAAATAGTTAGAATCCAAGGTAGCTCTGCTGTCAAAAGTTTTATAGAAATAATAGATATCACGGTTTTTATCTACACATTGATACATCCATAATAACTCGAATGACAGCTCTATGTTATTTCTAGAAATTTTGAGGCAATCATCAAGTGATTTATGTTTAATCTTTACTCCAAATTTTAAAATATCATTTAATTCCAAAATAGATTCATTAACATTAGCTAAAATCCAAACGCAATTATATTCCTCATTTTCTATTTTAGAAATTTAAATCACATCACTAAATTTTGTATTGGTGTTCTATTCTTTTAATGGGTTGATATTAAAGTTGCCATTTAATTTTTAATTATATTTTAGGCAATAAATGCAAGTATCAGTAAAAAATATTATATTCAAGCTTAACTGATATAAAATTGGTATTTATCTCAAACGGTTAGAGATGATAAAATGTTACCTGATTTTCCAAAGATTAAAAACAAATTGAATCATGGAACCTATCGTTATATGATGGAAATATTCCATAAAACTCCTTTGTTATCTTCAATGAAAAAACAAATACATTTTGAAGGAGACGGATTTTCGATTCAAGATGAGGATGATGCAAAAAAATCAAAATATAAAGAATTTTCGAGTAGTTTCGAAATAAGTGATGATGATTTATTGAATAAAGGCCTCATTGCATACGTAGGGGGTATTTTGGGTGCAATTGAAGAAATGGACAAACAAGGTGAAAAGCTTGTCATTGAAAGAATAGGGGAGGCAACGCAGAAGAGTGGAAATATAATTAAACATAATGGTAAATTAACACCGGATGACATTTTGAAAATGTATGAGATGGCTTCGATTTCATTTGATGAGAATGGTGATCATGGTTATGTTTTTTTTGGTGGAGATGATTGTAAGGAGGCAATAGAAGAATTAAACAGTAATTCGGAATACATTGAGAAATACGAAAAAATTATTGAAAAAAAGAGACAAGAGTGGAATGATAGCGAGGATAATCGAAAATTGGTTGATTAGTACTAATGAAATCTTCATTAGAACTGCATTTTGTCAATTACTATTGAATGAAGGCCATAATGTTAAAAACATTCATGGTTCTCTTGAACATGGTAAAGATATTATTAGTATTGATTCCGATGGTGATTACCATGCATATCAATTAAAGAAAGGTGATATAGATACGAATGCATGGAGAAAAATTAAAACACAAATTGATGAATTAGTGGAATATCCAATAGATTATGTTGGCTTCGATTCAGGAAAAAGCCATACCCCTTATTTAGTTATAAGTGGAAATATAAATGCTATTGCCAATAACAGCATTAGACTTTATAATGAATCAAAATTAAGAAATAATCATCCTGCATTAGAAATTATAGATAAAAATGAGTTATTAGAGAGATTTACTGAGTCTCAAGTTAAATTTATTCCAAAAGAATTCGACGATTTTTATACATTTTTGGACTTGTTGACGATTGATGGAAGTAATTTCTTACCTAAGGAGCAGTTCTTGGGATTTTTGGACAATCTTATTTTTAATGAAATTCCTGATTATTTTAATGATAAGCTTAACGCTATTTCCAGTAGCTTAATACTTGTTAGCTATTTATTAGAACGTTTTCAGCAATCCAAGAACTATTACGCTCTTTTTGAAGCTTGGATTATATTGGCAGGCTGTATCATAAGATTTGGTAAAAAAGCAAATCTAAGTAATGAAAATTTCAAAAGTTCGATAGAATTAGTCACGGCAAATGTAATTGACACATTGAGACTATTAAAAGAAGAGATTCTTACAAAAAAATCTTTTTTTGAGGGAAATGGTGCATTTGATAGTGCCAAAACATATGGTGCTAGAGTTGTTATGGTACTTGGAACTTTAGCATGCTTAGAATTATATTTTCATCAAACGAATGAAAATTATGAAATAGATAATGAATTTTTAGAATTAATAAAAGATAAAATAGATTATGCCCTTTTTTGGGGCGAATCAGCTTTTCCCTATTATTTTTATTTAATTAAATATCTTGAATTTAATAATGATGATGAGATTTCTAACCGGTTATTAGAAAAACTGTTTTTGGATATCCTTGAAAAAAGTAATGCTGATAGTAAGAAGACTTTGCCTAGCGTGTACTATGATGTTAATATTGTCATTGAAGGCCTTATAAGAGAAGATATAGAACTAGACATTAGAAATCAATCTTTGAGTCATTTAATTGATAATTTACAATTTGACTTTAAAAAACCGAGGTTAATACGTACTGGAATAAAGTTAGAAGACTATGGTTTAAGGAGTTACCTATCTGGAAGTCAGATTCCCCTTAAAATAAAAGACAGATATGAAATCAATAATTATGTTTTTTCTGAATCATTAGAAAGAACATATTCGATGGACTCAAAGTTAACTATTGCCATGGAAAAAATTCTAGAATATTCTAATTTAGGAAAAGTGGACTATGATCTCTTTTCAGGTAGTTCATACATACTTGAAATAGTTGTTTTAATGTTAACTAGAAGAGGAAAGAGGCAAATATTAGCAGAAAATTGGCGTAAAATATCACACATTCTATACAACAAATTCATATTAGAGGATATTGAAGATACTTTTACGTGGTATACAAGAAATGGCCATAATATAAGTGTTAATCCTCAGGAAAGACAAAGTTGGAAAGAATTGGTAGATAAAGCTAATCTAGAGGAAGATTCATCACAATTATATCCTGAATTCATGGATATATTACAATTTTACATTTTAGCTGTTCCACATAGGATTAATAATGATATAATTGGATTATTAGACACAAAATTAACCGCTGGCTAGAATAGTTATTCTCTTAGCACTCATCATTTTTGCCTATGGTCCTTTTAAGAGATTGGTTAAGCCTTCAATGAATAGGAGAAACCCAGCACCGGACAGACTCCCATGCTGCGAGGGTTGCTCGGGGAGGAAAGGGTGAGCTACCAATGAACCAGTGAGTTAGTACGCAGGCGAAATACTATTTCAAAGTCAATAGTTTATATTTTTTAGCTATTCATAGCCCAGTATTTAAGAATTAAACTATTTGTCTCTTTTATAATCGAAATTCTATCAAAAATTGTGCCTTCTTTTGCTTTAATCTCTTAATCCTTTAAACACTTTTTTTAATATTATTCCATTACTTCCAAATTATTCATATACTTTCATGGGGATTATATTTAAAGGATTGGAAAAGTATATAAATAAGTTCATACAATGTATATACATTGGAAGGGATAAAAATGAAATTTCGAGAAATGAAAATACAAAACAAAAATGCAGAAATAAAAATTAGCATTAAAAAATATGATAAAGACATAAGAAAAGATAACGTGGAATTCTGGAACCCATACAACAGAGAATGGGTAAACAAACCCCGCGACGTTATCAGCTGCCATGGTTACATGGATGAGGATAAAATAGATGCACTAAAAGAAATCATTTATTTCCTCGAAACCCAGAATAAATTATGGAAAATATAAATTTTTATTATTTTTTCTTATTTTTTTGGAGTTATTTTAAATGAAAGAAATCGAAATAAATCAAACAGAAAAAATAAAAGGCTACGGAAGCATAGAAAAAACAGTTAAACCACAAGGTAACGGCGCAATGATACTCGTACCCAAATCATGGACTGGTAAAAGAGTAAAAGTAATCTTAATAGAACCACTGTAACATTGAAAATTTAAATTTTATTTATCCAAATGACTAATTCCACGATAATATCTAAAAATTTGATCAAAAAAAAGAATAATTGTTATTTTTAGAAAAAAAAGTTTCGGGACATTAGAAGGAGATTGCAAAACATATCCTTTATTAAATTTATAATTAAAATATTATTCAAATAATTGGATCCTTAAATATTAAGAAGTGATTTTGAATGGAAATCCAAGAGTTTCTCAGGGAACATGAGAGAGAAAACATTGAATTTAAACTTCTCTATCAGAAATGGATGAAATACTTAAAACCATTTCAGCTTTCTCAAATAAAAGAGGCGGAGTAATCCTTGTAGGAGTAACTGACCACCGAAGAGTTGTTGGAGCTGATATCGGAAGAAATACACTTGAAAACCTAGCGAATTATATTAAAAGAGAAACTGACCCTAATGTTTTCCCTATTTTAGATTACCAGCCTATAGATAATAAAACTGTCATTGGTATTGAAATTTCAGAAAGTGTTACAAAACCTGTTTTTTATAGGAATAAAGCCTATATAAGAGTGGGTAGGACAAATCAAAAATTATCTTCAACTGAAATTAGAAATCTTATAACAAATGAAAGTAGAGTCACTTCATGGGATGAACAAATTATAGGAGAAGCAGGTTTTGAAGATATCGATGCTAAAAAATTATTTAACTTTCTAAAATTGGCCACTGCTAAAAGAAATTTAGATTTAGATCCTGAAACCCTTACGGAAGATGCTTTAAATCGGCTTGATCTAACTAAACAGGGAAAATTAACTAATGCTGCTATACTTCTTTTTGGTTTGAATCCTCAAAAATTTGTTTTACAAGCAGTTACAAAATGTGCAAAATTTAAAGGCATTGATACTGATGAATTTGATGATATGCATATTTTTGAAGGTAACATCATTGATCAAAGAGATGATGCCTTGAGATTTGCTGAAAAATATATTAAAAGAAGCGTTAAGATTAAAGGTACTGAAAGGGTTGAAGAATTTGAATAGCCAACTGAGGCATTGAGAGAAGCAATATCAAATGCAATATGCCATCGTGACTATAGAATCAACTCTAATGTTCAATTACGATTATTTGATGATAGAATCGAGGTTTGGGGTTGTGGGCCTTTACCAGAACCTTTAACAGTTGAAGATTTGAAAAAATCCCATGATTCTATCAGAAGAAATCCTCTAATTGCAAAATGCTTTTACAAAATAGGATTTATAGAAGAATGGGGAACCGGAACTAACCGGATAATTAAATCATGTTTAGAACATGGTTACCTGAGCCTTTATTTGAAATAAAATCAGGAAGCTTAGTCGTTACACTAAAAAAATATAAAATCACACAATCAATGAAAAAGGATTTAAATCGAAGACAACAAATTGCAATAGATTATTTGTTGGAGGAAGGCAATAGTATTACTAATATGGAGTATCGACAATTAAATCCTGATATAAAACGAGCTACCGCGTTAAATGATTTAAAAGAATTGGTTGATACAGGAATTCTTTCTGTTAAAGGTAAAGGAAAATATACTTATTACATTCTTTCTTGAGCATAGAATCAGCATAGAATCAGCATAGAAAACCGATATTACCATTATATTTAGACATTCATTCATCTTCTAAATTTCGGATATAAAAGTTTGCAAAGTAAAAAAAAATATTCATTACTAAAAAGAGCAGGATCACTATGGTTAATGGAAAATCATTAAAATTACTTTGGAGAAAATATTGTAGTTGCATATTTTTTATAGTTATTATTATTATTATCGTCGGATCGACGATATATATTCAAAATTACCTTGGAGAACATGGAATAATTCATTTAAATAACCAAACTGTCATCACACAACCTGAAACAAGTGTAATGAATATATTTTCTGTAATTTATGTCCTAATTGGTGGAATTTTTACTTTATTAATTTATGAATATAGATCTGTTAAATCTGAAGAAAAAATATTTTCTGTTTTAAAAATGGATATCAAAACTAATTTGGACATTTTAAAATTTAATAGAGAAAAAGTCCAATTTGAAAGTAGATTTAAAGGAATAAATTATAGTCCACTTAAATTATTTAAAACAGACTTCTGGAACTTAATCAATTATAATTCTCCACGAAAATTAATTGATGAAGAATTATATTCAAAAATTAATGATGCAGTCCTTATTATGAATAGTTTTAATGAAATATCTCAAAGTAGAGAATATCATAAAGCAATTAGTGAGGATATAATTAAAGAAGAAATATTTGCTCAAATTTTATTTCAAGAGTTAGATATTGCATCTGAAAAACTATCTATAATAAAGAAATTAATAGATTAATCCTCTTGTGTTCTTTCAGTAATATATTCTCCGATGGTAATCTCTGATTTATTATATATCCTATATATCGCACCTATGATACTAAATTTAAGCTGATGAATCTCAACATTGTTTTCACGACTATTTGATAAACTCTCCATCAAATCAATGAGTAATTCTAAATCTTCTTTTTTACCATATTTTGGATGTAAAAGTCCAAATGAATGTACTGCATTCATTTTTATCGAAATTTCTTCTTTAGGATCTTTAAGTATTTTAACAACCAATTTATACGAGGCTTTATCACCAATATATCCCAAGGCAGTAATAGCTTCCCATCTAAACTCACTTATACCATTTGCAGCTTTCATAAATACGCTTAAGGGAGTATTATTTTTATAAACCTTAGATATATCCAATAAAATATGAGCTACTTCTTGATTAATATCTCTATTTTGGAAATTACTTTTTTCTAAATATTCTGTGAGAGGTGCTACTACATCTTCACCCATAGCTACAATCGCGCGGTAAGCATTATCTTTTATAGTTAAACCTTTCTCTACCTCTTCATTATCTCCTAAGGAATTGATTAACATGTTTAAAAGTTTTGAATCAACATTATCCATAATATTCACCAATTATCATAAATTTCATATTATATTATTGTTATTATTAAAAAATTATTCGACGATAAAATCATCAGCACTTTTTTTTATGATTTGTTCAGCTACAAGCTGTATAATTGGTAATTCGTTTGCTAATTCGTTTTCATCATCTGGTGAATTTAATCTATATTTGGGCATTTTCCCTTCTTTTCTGTGTACTAAAGCATTCCTCACTTTATAAATTCTTTGAGCTACTGTTTCAAATATTTTCTCTTCATTAATTTTATCTCCCTTGGCAAATCTGACTTCATTTTGTATCAAATATTCATAATCTCCTTCATAAAAAAATTTTAAGTCTTCTTTCAATTTTTCAAAATCTAAATATTCTAATAAAACTATTTTTATCAATTTTTTATCAGTAAAATCGTTCTCTGGAATGATAATTTTTTTTAACTTATCAGAAAATTTTTCATATGGACCAGGAGCTGATATTTGAATTTTCTCTTTAATTTCATTATTTGTTTTTTCAAAAAAATATTCAATTATATGATAAAATGAAAGATAGCTTAAAACTAAATCATCGCTAGACAAAGCTCGGAAGTAATAGTGTAAAAGTTCGTTTATATATTTTTTTGATGAAATTATAGAAAGAGATGTTTTTTCGTTAAACCAATTAAAATCTTTCATTATCTGAATTTTTGGAGATTTATCTTTTATAGGTTCAAAAATTTTAATTACGTATGGATTATAATGATAATTAAACCAAAACTTGTAAGAATCGACCAAATTATTTAAATCTTCACAAGAAACTTTTTTCTCGGGATACTTAATTTTCAAAGTTCTAATTCCTAAGTGACTAAATTCTTCTCTAAAATAATTATCAAGATTAAGATTAAATCCACGGAATTTATTTAAATTTAATTTAATTTGTAGATTTAACCGGCCTATAGAATTTTCAACTTTATAACCATTAAAAAATCCTTCCAGAAATAGTGGAGGACAAATATCTGAAGGTTTTTGATTATATAATGTAAAGATTGACATTAAAATAAAATTAAAACTAGGCTTAGATAACTTATACTGCACTGTTTTACTTTCATCAGAATTCTCTACAGGGTATGAAAAGAGATCGGGTCCTGGTCCTTCAAAGTGAATTAGTCCTTCGTAATATCCATCTTTATAAAGATAATTACCTTTAAAAGTTATTTCATGCATATTTTCGATGAGTTTCGATAATTGATCTTTAGTAATGTTTAGTTTGCCTCCGTTATCTCCAATTAAGGTTAATGTATCTGATTCCAAATCTGGCATGGCAACTCTAAAAAAATCACTTAAAATAGAAATTAATCCTTCCTTATCCAATTCAAATAATTTATCATCAGTCATCTTTTAACCCCCATTAATGGGTAATATTAAATTTCTTATTCCCATATCTATTATTGGTATTTATTATTAATTAATCAGAAATCGATTATTAGTTAATAGAAATTATAATAAAAGAACTACTAAACCAATGTTAGTGGTTTTATTGTATCCTACTGCAAGCTATTCTTTGAAAGATAAACAATCTACTTGTTTTTCAAGACAAAACATCGACCTTTGTTTGAAGAAAACTTTTTACTTGAGAAAAAAATGGTAACCTTTAATTGTTAATATGTCGATACTTAAGAAGATAAACTAATATCTAACATCAATACATAAATATTGTAAAAATCTTCACGATTTTCAATATTATTATTAAGGCTTTTTGTTTGGAGCCAACCCATTAATTGTTCATAATTTAAACTCTTTTTTACTAACTTTTCGGTAAATTCTTCAATTACATTTTTATTAAATCCTGTACCTAAAAAAAGCTGTTTATTATTATAAGAACATATTTTTTCGGGAGTTAGTTGACCATATATTTCTTCATCGAGCTGACTGACTAATGGCATTCCAAACTCTAAAGAAAATCCAGCTCCAACAAGTAAACCCCTCATGATGATATATTATATCCGTATTTTATTAGATAAACTTTTGAATTATTATTCCGAATTTAGAAAATCATTGAGCCATGAAATGATCTTGAAGTATCCTTGAGGTATTGATGATAATTGATTTTTATGTTATAGACCGAAACTCTCATTCTTAGTGCATAAAAAGTGTATCCTAAGAATATTTTTTTAATTAATGCCCATATTATAACTAATTCTATGTTTAATTTGGATTAACAATTCTACCTTAAATCATAAACATTATGAGGATCTAAAATTCTCCATGGGTCGTCGATATCCATGTTCCAATAATGATCATCATCGTAAATATATGCAAAAAGATTAGTTTTAACTATAGGTTTTTGAGAGGATGTGAATCTTGTAATACGCTTTTTTTCTAGTATTGATAATAAAGAACGGAGTGGTATTCCATAAAAGGTTTCAATTAGTCCTTTTTCTGCTAAAAACTTTCGATTAGGATGATAATAAACATTAAGTAAAAATAACGCTGCTAATGCATTTAAAACATTTTCAACTGTTGCTAATTCCCTATTTTTAAACCTATTATGTTTTAAATTTGTATACGCATCCCACCAATTTAAGCCTCCACCAGAACCCCATTCTTCGAAAGGTACGATTTTTTCTCTTGTGACTAAAAGGTATACTGCATGTTTACTTAGTTGATTATAATATCCTTCAAATAAATCCCTGAAATCACCCAAATTTAATTTTTTAAATTTTTTATTATTATTTTTTTTATTACTATGTTTAAGTCGGTTAAACAACTCTAATTCTTTACTTATGTTTTGTACATTGCCCCATTTGCTGTTATATTTCGATTTAATACTTTCATTTAGATAAAAAGGCATGGATTGTTTAAAAAATGAATCTATACTGCTGCCAATCAAAATAAGTTGATTAGCCAACTTTAATGACCAAACCGATTTTTGATTTTCGCTTGGAGGAACATATTTAATAAAATCTGTGAATTCTTTTTCACGTTGTAAATAATCTTCTTCCCATAGTAGGTAAGCATTAGCAAATGGCATATAATTCCTCTTTATAATCTACATAAGTCAATAATTTTCATTTTTACTAATATTTTCTTAATTAAAATAAATTTATTTAATACATCTTAAGTGAGCAGCGAGTCTGGTAATCTTTTTTAGCAAGGTTAATTTATTTATTTTCTCATTACATTAATTATTTATTATTTAAAAATTACTTGTTAAAACATGAAAAAGGATATTAAGAATATTGAGCTTATATCTTTTCTTAAAGATCTAGAAATCATTGAAAATCGAATAGAAACACCAAAACACGTTTTAACAGATTTTAAAGATCATATTTATACTTATATCGGACAGAATTCAGAAACAATAAAAAATAGAATGGAAGGCCTTAGAAAAGAAGATGAATTTTTACTTTTTTCTTTAATGCTTGGAAATATTTTACAAGTAACAAGATTAGAACAAAAAAAATACATTGATCATAAATTAATAATCCCTGATTTTCTTTTCGCTGTAAAAATGCCTGAGTTGGATAAAGAAGAACTTTTAGTGGCGCAAAGGTTTTTTGTTGAAGTAAAAAAGATGAGGAAAGGTGAAAATGAATTCTATATATCTTTGAAATATTATGAAAAAATTAAATTTTACGCAGCCTTATATAATTTTCCTTTATATTTTGCTATACAAATGGATAATGAACATCCTGCTTGGTTTTTAGTATTAGCCGAAACATTTGAAAAGTATGGAGAAATTCAAAGTAAGAAAGTAAATAATCGTAAGGAAAAATGCTTTGTGATTAATGGTGTTGAATTACTAAATTACGATTATTCGGGAATTTTATTATCAAATTACCTTACTTTAGTTCCCGCTGGCTTAAAAATTGGCCTCAAGTTTGACACTCTGTCTGAAGAAAAAACGTATAGCAACGTTATTAATGTCCAAATGACTTATGAATCCAAAGTAGTAAATTTTGAAGATGAAAATAAGTTATTAAATAGTATATTTTTAAAAATTTGCAATTATCTGCGGGCTTGCAACAAAATGAAAGGAACATATACCGAAATTGTTGATAAAAATGATAAAACTATAAAATGGCGGACAGATATCAATTTTTATATTTTATATTATCATTTAATTTTATCTTGTTACTTATATGTTAAAAATCAAATCGAAGAAGACAGTAATCCTAAAAATATCGATAATATTCCATACTTTTTAGAAACTTTCAATGAATTAGATAATAATATTGTAATGATGATAAAATATGTTATTAATCAAATGGCTCAAAAAAATATGATAAAGCCTATAAAAATGATTCCTAATTAATTTCAAAAGGATAAATTCTTTAACAGATATTTACATTACCTCTACAGATTTAAGAAAATGAAATCTCTTTAATAATTTTTTTCCTCAGACAATACAAAGTTGATGGTATATAATACTTTTTTTAAATCTAAACTCATTAATACATCTTCTATAGTAAAATAAATGGACTAATGTTATCGTTCATATATTCTATATTTTATGGTTACTCGAGCATACGAAAAATTAATTTTTTAATGAAAATGAGTTAAACAAGGAAGAGTAACGAATTTAGAATGATGATTTAATGTTATTGCATATTCCGGAGAAAAACTCCAATTAAATGTTAAACTCTGTGAAAAATTTATTTAATTGTTATTATAAAATAGTTTAATATCTATTTTAAATTTGAATAGCATATAAACGACCATGGGGGTAACAATACAACACTATAGCGAAATAAATTTGTTATTTCAAAATCAAGGAGACTTCCTGCAGCTAAAGACAACTAAACTGGCTACGAGAAATAGGATTCAAAAAAATGTCTAATAGTTAATTTTTGAATTATCTAATGTGTGCATCAGTTGACTCGCTAAACAAATACTATGCATCGCAGCTTCCTTTGAGATATTTAAATTATTGTGGGCTTTGGGGTTACGAATTGCTTGGATAGAACCCGCAAAAATAAATCTATATCCTGTTTGACGATTCAAGCCATTTTGAGATGATAAATCATTGTCAACTTGAATGCAAGGTAAATCGGGCCTATTTGCTTTGTACGAAAAAGCTTTTTGCATTAAACTTACTCCATCATCTTCAATACCGGTTTTGTTTTTATAAATTGTCTTAATTTGAGAATTTACTTCCTTAAATGCTGATTCAACTGCATCGGCGTAATGTCCATCATCGAACTTATTCTTTGAAACATTAATAATTTCAGGGTGTATGATTCTCCAATAGGAATCATCTGCGCCAGATAACAATAATTTTACCTTTTTTTCAAGAGGGCCGTACGTTTCATCCAAATACCTTACAATATCATCTGATGTTTTTCCAGCTAAAATAAAATCATCTGTTCCCCAAAAATTCATATGCTTTAGATTCAATGAACATTTTTCGTTAATTTTATTGATGCATTCATCAATTAAACGATGATATTTATAATATTCATTTTCGAATTCCGTTAAGTCTCCCAATTTATGATAACCTGCTGATGCTAAGATTTTCGGAATTAAATTTCCCAGGGTCAATAAATTGGCTTCACAATCTTTTTCCATAAGAACCGCCTTGATACCAATATCACAATTGGTTTCCATTAAGATAATAAGTCCCTACAATTTTTAACTGACAAATACTCTAATATCAATTTTTTATTAGTCTCTATATATTTTTCTAAATAGTTTAAAATAAATTACCCATGCAGATACAGGAACCGAGTCAATTCGTTTGACTTCCGCATATCGGAGTTTTACGAAGTAGATGCAGCCTATTTCAACCATCAGAGTTTAACACAATCAATTTTATGATTCAAAATCTGAGAAATGGCTAAATATTGATTCAGTGGGCTATATAAGATGATAAATTTACAACCTATTTGATATTAAATAAAAAAATATTTCATAAATTTTTTCATTTACATATATTCAAAAGTTTAGTATAATATTATTGTAACATAAAGCAAAATATATTCTACTTTAATTACAACTGGGTGATTTTTGTTATTGATTTTAAGATAAGTCTAACGGAATTATAAACCGATGAAGTTTAATAATAAAAATAAATTATTATTAAGAACAGTTCAATATAATAGTTTAATGGATTAAATCCTGAATAATTTGATCTTGGTATTAAAATGATATTAAATTGGCTTAATATTAGAACAATTAATAACTCTTTAAACTTGGGTTTTGAAGAATTTGTTACGCAATTAGCTAGGAAAGAGGATGTTCCTAATAAAAAACGATTTATTAGGAAAGGAAGCCCAGATGCGGGTGTTGAATGTTTTTGGATTCTTGAAGACGATTCTGAATGGGCATGGCAAGCTAAATATTTTATTAGCAGTTTAACAAGTGCTCAATGGGGAGAAATAGATACTTCAGTTAGAAATGTCATACAAAAACATAAAAATGTCGAAAAATATATCATTTCGATGCCTATTGATCCTCCAGATTCTAGAATAAAAGGGCAAACATCATTATTACAAAAATGGGAAGATCATGTCGATAAATGGAAGAAATGGGCTGAAGCTGAAGATATGGAAATCGAATTTATACCGTGGTGGGCTTCTGATTTAATAGAACGACTCCAAAAACCTGAGAACTCAGGATTAACTTACTTTTGGTTTAGTAAAGAAGAATTTACTGATGAATGGTGCAAAGAACAAGTTGAAAAAGCAACAATTAATTTAGGGAATCGATATACACCTGAATTAAACGTTGAATTAGATATTGCTAAAATATTTAATGGATTAGCAAGAAATGAACACTTTAGATCTGAATTTCGAGATAAAATAAATATTCTTCTTATTAATTTCAAAAAGTATTTTTCTCGCTTGAAAACAGAAATTGTTATTGATTATGAAGAAGAATTCTATGAGCAAATTGATAAACTCGTCCAGGAATTTAATCTATTACAATTTGAAGAAGCGGAAAAATTTAATTTAGAAAAAACTGATGAAACAATAAGTAACTTAGAAAAAATATTATTACAAATTGAAAATAAAATTACTGATTTAAAGGCAGAAAATGAAGAAGGTTTTGATTATCAAACGGAATCGAATTATCTAAACGAAATGCTTCTTCATCTGGATCAATTTAAAGATTTTATTAATGGAGTTATGGTTCAGCTCACTAATAAACCGTATTTATTATTAAATGGTAAACCTGGAATCGGTAAATCTCATTTACTTGCTGATGTTGCTAATAAAATAATATCTGAAGGTGAAAATACAATTCTGTTACTTGGCCAGCATTTCACCAGTAGTGGAGATCCTTGGACAAAAATATTTAAACAACTAAAATTTAAAGACAGTGAAGACGAATTTTTGGGAGCATTAGAGTCAAAGGCACAAACTCAAGGTTCTAGGTTTATTATTTTTATAGATGCTATAAATGAGGGAAACGGGAAACTATTCTGGCCAGACCATTTACCCGGATTTATAAAAAGTTTTGAAAAATATAAGTGGTTGGGTTTAGTTTTATCCGTACGTGACTCGTATATTAACTTAATTAGACCTGATGATGAACCATTAAATAGCTTAATTATTCGTTATCATCATCCTGGCTTTAGTGATGTAGAATATCAAGCTGTAAAACTCTTTTTTGATTATTATAATATTGAACTGCCTACAACGCCTTTTTTAAATCCAGAATTTCAAAATCCATTATTCTTAAAACTTTTTTGTGAAGGTCTTAATAAATCGGGCCTAAATAGAATTCCCGATGGAATGCAGGGTATCACGAAAATTATGAACTTCTTCACCCAGAGTGTAAACAAACGTTTAGCATCCCCAAAGGAATTTAATTATCATGAAAATATCCATATTGTTAATAAAGTAATCAATATACTTGTAGAATATAAAATAGAAAATCATGTAAGTTATATACCTCTTGAAGAAGCTTATACTTTAATAGCAGATTTACAAGCCGAATATAATATTCAAGGTAATTTTATTGGAAGTCTAATCTCGGAGGGAATCTTATCAGAGGATCTCTTTTGGAAAGATAAGGATGAATATGAAACTGGAATTTATATAACATATGAACGTTTTGATGATCATATAGCTGCTTCATATTTACTAAATAATGTCGACTCAGATTCTTTACCAAACGAATTTTATGATGGAGGGCGTTTATATAAGTTCACAAAAGATAAAAGAGCCCTTAATCGTTATAGTGGGATCATTGAAGCTTTATCTATTCAATTACCAGAAAAATTCGATAAGGAACTCTACGAAGTTATGCCTGAGATGAAAGGTTTAGATAAATGGGATGAAAGACGTATTTCAGTTCAAATTGCCGAAGCATTTGTTTCCAGTTTATTATGGAGAAAATACTCCACAATAACTGAAAAAGTCCTAGATTATATTTATAATGTTGTTTTAAGGTTTCAGGGCCCTTATAACCAATTTTGGGATACATTGATTTCAATTGCACCTTTGACAGATCATTTATTAAATGGGGATAAAACTCATGAAATACTGAGCAGATTCACATTAGCTGATAGAGATGCATCATGGACAACGCTTATCCATTATGGATGTAGTTATGATACTTCTACTAAACGACTTATTGAATGGGCTTGGTCAACTGAAGAAAAAAATCACATATCTGATGAATCGATTAGATTATCTTCTATAATGCTAGCTTGGTTTTTAACAAGCACAAATCGGAGATTAAGAGATTCAACCACTAAGGCACTTGTTTGTCTTTTAAAAGATAGAATTAATGTACTTATTGACGTTTTGAGTAAATTTGAAGAGGTAAATGACCCCTATGTTTATGAAAGACTTTTTACAGTTGCATATGGATGTGTTTTGAGAACTCATAATACCGATTTTCTAAAAGAATTAAATGAATATATTTATAAAACAATTTTTGACAAAGATTTAGTCTATCCACACGTGCTTTTAAGGGATTATGCAAGAAATACAATAGAATATGCACTATACTTGGAAATTGACATAAATATAGACGTAAATAAGATACGACCTCCATACTCAAGTAATTTCCCATTAATTCCAGATGATGACCAAATAAATGATTATGAATTAGAAATTGAACGCGATAACCCTCAAAATTACAATCATAGTCAAAATATGATTTTACATTCTATGCAAGTTGAACATACAAGGGAAGGTCAAGTAGCTTTCTATGGCGACTTTGGTCGATATGTTTTTCAAGGTAATTTTAGCAATTGGAAAACTCAACTTGACGTGATAGATCTCAAAAATATAGCAATCAAACGAATCTTTGATTTAGGCTACGATGTTGAAAAACATGGAAGATTTGATGATGAAATCCAAACTAGACATCATAATCGTCACTATGTCGCAACCGAAAGGATTGGGAAGAAATACCAGTGGATTGCCATGCACGAGTTATTAGCACAAGTTTCAGATAATTATAAAATGAAATCATACTGTGAAAATTCAAAAGGGGAAAAATTAGCTGATTTCCAAGGACCGTGGAATCCATTTATTAGAGATATTGATCCAACAGTTTTAAGATATAAAGAAAGTTCAAAACCTATTTTTACATATTTCAAGAATTTTTATGATAATTTTGAGGGCGATAATGAATCATGGTTGGAAATTAAGAATGATTATCCAGATCCTAAAAAAATTATTAACTACTCGTTAGATAGTAATGAATGGGTGATTTTGGAAGGAAATATTAATTGGGAAGAACCGGAAATACTTGGAAATGAAAAATACGAATTACCTCAAAAATTATTATGGTATCAAATACGAAGTTATATCGTAAAAGAAGATGATTTTAAGTCAATTACTCAATTATTAAAAGATAAAAATTTTATGGGTAGATGGATGCCAGAGTCTTACGAGAAAGGAGAAATTTTCAATAGAGAATTTTATTGGTCTCCAGCTTATATTTATTTTCTGAATTGTGACGATGTTGAGAGGTATGTAACAATAATTGATAAAAATGATAACGAAATTGGTGAAGTTATAGTAACGACTGAAGGTTACACACGGGGATCCTCATACGATTATTCAAATCAAAAATCAAGTAGTTTGAAACCATGTTATGATATTTTCAGTGGAATGCAAATGCAATATGGGGAAGAAAATATCTATTTCTCTAATGATAATGAAAAGATTTGTTATGACCTTTCAGGAGTTTATTCTATTAGCGATAATTTGGTTATAGATAAAGTTAGTTTTTTAAATTTTTTGAAGGAGAATAATTATCGAGTGTTTTGGACTCTTTTAGGTGAGAAAAATATAATCGGTGATTATGCTGGTAATTATGGGAATAGATGGCCTAGTGTCTCTGGCGTCTATTATTTTGATGATAAATTAAATCTTACAGGTAATTTAAATTATTTTTAAAAATAAAGAATTTGATACAATAATATTTGTGTTAAGATAATGCTATTAAATGACTTTTAAAAATCAGAAAATATTTATTTAATTGTTATTATAATTAATTTTAATCAGCTGTTTTTAATTACAAAATCATATAAGTGACCATAGGGTAAATGATATTCGGATTTAACGAAGTTCAATTAATGTATAATGAATTTCAAAAAAAGTAATTACTAAAATTTATAATTCGATAATACACTTGAATAATACAACAACTATATTGACACGGCACTAAGGAGAGTTTACGGTGATCTGAGCTGGTGGATTGAAAAAATCCTAAAAATCTCATAAAAAATGATGAATATGCAATAATTAGTTAAATTCCCAAAATCCAAATTTCTCGAATATTAAGTCGCTGATTATTGTGAAAAAAATCATAATCAAGGAGATTAAATATTGTATATTGATATTTATTTGTATTTTCGCATTAACAGCAAATAAAAGACCTAAAATTAGGAAAAAAATCATTCCAAAGATTAAATTCCTTTGGCCTCTGCCATAATTAAATAGCCTATTATTATTGTAGGGAATAATTTGATCATATTCCCACATCTTCTCTGCTATTTCATGATGAAGTGCCTTAATATTGTCCATAGATTGTATTTCATATACTGTGTCTGGAGATAATTCTAGTACATGAGCGAGACCAATAGATCTTAATGAATAATAAATTGTTTTGAAAAAGAAAATTATTATTAAGAAATAAATTAAATATATTAATATGAGCAAAGTTCCATTAAGATCAACTAAAACAAGTTTTCCAAAGAATATAAGAATAGCCGATAAAATGCCTGTAAGTGTAAATAACATACTTACCCTTTTTAAAGCACTTTCTCCTCTATCAGCTTCTCTTTTAAGATGTTCATTAATAATATTCAAAGATTGTTTTAATAAATCCACATCTTGTGATGTGATTTTCTTTTTTATTTGATCAATAGCTTTCATTTGTTAACCAAATAATCAATTATTGAATCTCTTATTGGAAAACCAACTTTATCTTCAATCCAACCCCATTGGCCGTTTGGGTTCATTTCTAAAAAATAATATTTTTTATCTTTAGAGTAAATAAGATCAATAGCAGAGAAATTTAAATTAAATTTATTAGTAATATCTAAACATTTTTGATTTAATCTTTCAGGCAATTCATGACGACTATGAATTAAATTTATATCTTCACGTATATCCATTGCAGACCAATCAACTTTAGTTTCTTCATAATCTTGAGAATGAATAGCTGTGGCATAAATATCTTTTCCAATAACAGTTACCCTAATATCATATTCTTTTTCAATTCTTTCTTGAAACATTGCAGGTACTTTAGCATATTGATTATTTTTATCAATGAATTCCTTTCGAACTTTTTGGGTGGGAGCAATTTTTACACTACTTTTTCCTTTATAAAAACCATGTTTAACTGCTTTAATAATAATATCGCCATTAAAATCATCATAAAATTTCTTAATTGTATTATGATCGGTAGATATACATGTATCAGGTATATTAAATCCAATTTCTACTGCTTTTCTTAATTGATCAATTTTATTGTTAGCTAACATTAAGTATTTAGGATGATTTAACCATAATTCTTCATCGATCATCCGCCAAAGAGATCTTAGTAACTCTAGAACTTCTCTTTGAGCAAATTTAAAATCATTTTCCTCTATGTTTTGATTCACCCTAGGTATAATTGGTTGTCTAAAATATACTCCCTTAATATCACTCATTTTAATTGATTTACCCGTATAATAATTTATAGTCCATTCCCTTTGATTATTAGATATGCTTAAATTAATTTGGTATTGATGTAGATAATCTTCAGTATTCAATCTATGAAAAGGAATACCTAGTTCTTCCATACGCAATATTAAATAATCCGATGCGAGATCTGTTTTATTTGTTACTATTAGTAACATCTCATATCCTCTGGATCAGGATCATCATCACCAGGAGCTGCTTTAGTCTTTGATTGCGTACCTAGACCCATTTCAAATGATATTAGAGGATGCTTTTTTCCATCTATTAAAACAACATTTATCTGCCTTTCATTATCATAAAAACCTATTGGCGTTTCAAAATCACAATTAAAAGCTTCTTCTAACAAATAAATTTTTTCCTTCACATGATTCCCCCCTAAATAATATGGTTTCATATAATTTTTATTATATAAATTTATTATTGACCTTGTTTCTCATTAAACATTGCAGATATTAAATAAAATGAAACTTATATTAAATTATATGATTAGTATTATACTGAATTATATCATAAAAAATAAGTTAGTTGTGATAAAATGAGAACTTTTGATGATGAAACTTTTTTAGCTTATATTGATATTTCAGGATTTAAAAAATTGATTAAATATGGAAATGCGTCAGAAGCATTAGATAGTTTTTATCAACATGGTTATGATGTTGTTCATAAATACCATAAATTAAATGGGATATTTGCTTCAGATTCAGGTATTATTTTTATTGATGATAGCCCAACTAATAGCAAAAATAATTTAAATTCATTATTAATAGCAATAAAAGAAATTAATAAATTAGTTCTAGATGATGGATTTATTTTAACAACTTCTGTTGCTTATGGTCATTTTAAATTTGAGAAAAAAATAGAATTTGAAAGGTTTAGAAAAAACAAATTTTTTGGAAA
>Ga0182021_10001821_pt1 | contig 24781 bp, 13 predicted proteins | sample 612E3MmetaG_FD_120493 | JGI IMG/M metagenome (GOLD analysis project Ga0182021, IMG submission 120493) | Permafrost microbial communities from Stordalen Mire, Sweden - 612E3M metaG (Illumina Assembly) | ecosystem: Environmental > Terrestrial > Soil > Wetlands > Permafrost | place: Sweden... | reverse complement strand
GAAGGCCGCCGGTTGCGGAAAGGCCGCCGGTTGCGGGAAGGCCGCCGGTCGCGGGAAGGCCGCCGGTTGCGGGAAGGCCGCCGGTCGCGGGAAGGCCGCCGGTCGCGGGAAGGCCGCCGGTTGCGGCGGGTTGGCCGCCGGTCGCGGGCGAGGTGGAACTCACGCCGGTCGAGTCGCAGCCTTGAAGCATGGTCACGGCGCCGGCAAGCAGCAGAGAAAGGGAGCCTCGTGCCAGAGACGCAGTCACTTTTCGAGTCCTGGTTCGCATCGCATCCTCCATTATGGATTCACTTCAGTTGTCCACAGACTGCCATCCGGGGAGCGGTCAATGGCCCGTGTAACGTGTGTACGGTCGCGCCGCGGTGGGCGGGGTGACGCCCTCAACCCACGTCGGGCTGCCCTGCGACGTGATGGTGACCGTGGTCGCAGTCAAATTGGGCGAGGTCGCCCTGATGACGGTCGTGCCGGCGTAGTAACTGCGGAACTCGATGGCGGCCTTGCCTTCAAGGATGGCAATGTCCGATTGATCGCTGCTGCCTGCCGGGGTGAAGGTGATGCTGGTTCCAGTCGGAAACTCGCCCGGGCCCGACGTGATGGACAGAGTGACCGGAACACTGTTGCCAACCGGGGTTCCCTTGCTATCCACGACCGTCACGATAACTTGCGTGTCGTCCGTGCCATCCACGGCCGCCAGAGTGGTCTTGTCGGTCGTGAGTTGCAGGGCCGCTGGCGTGCCGTCGACGGGCCAGGTTGGCGGGGGAACGCTGGCGTACGCATTGCGATACCAGTACCAGCGCCGCTTTGGCAGACGGAAGTAGTCTACCATTCCGGACACCTCATTCCTGGCACCGGCAACGCTGCCGTGATCAAACATTCCCCAGCGCGCCTGGCCACTGCGCCACGGGTATTCAGTGGGGAATCCATTGGTGAGCGTGGTTTCCAAGCTGCCCCACCCCGCATCGTAGTTGCCCGGGCGAGAGGTGAAGTCGACGCCGCCGTACTCTGTCACCATGTTCGCCACGCCCGGATTCTGGAAGTCAGAAATGGTCGCGCCATCACCGTTGTAGCCGGCGATGTCGCCGATCTTGTCGATGCGTCCGGTGCCCTTTGGACGCTGGGCCCCGCCTATTGCTGCCGGGCGGGTTGGGTCTAGTTGGTGGGTGAGTGTGACCGTCTTCGTCAACAATGCCTTCATCTGGGACATGGTGGCATCGGAGGTATCGAAGACTTCATTGCACATGCTCCACGCAACGATGCTCGGATGATTGCGATGCACGCGGATCATCGCGGTCAGGCTGTCGATCACGCTGGTCTCAAACGGGGCCTGGTCAGCGGCGTTGTTGGGATAGGAGCCGCCCGTCTTCCAGTCGCCTTCGCCGGTCGCGCCGCCAAAGCCCCAGAAGTTGTTCTCCGACCAGAACAGAACCCCGAGCTGGTCGCAGGCATCGCCAAAGGCCGGGTCCTTCGGATAGTGCGAGCCGCGGATGAAGTTGAAACCGGCGTCTTTGACCATCTTGACGTCGCGAAAGAGCCCGGCATTCGTCACGCCGTCGCACCAGCCCGCGTGGTCTTGATGGACATTCACGCCGTGAAAGTAGTAGTGCGCGCCATTGATAGAAAACCCGCTGGTCGCCGACCAACTGATCCAGCGAAAGCCAAACGTCGTAGAGAAACTGTCGAGGTTGGTCGCCCCCTCGGAAAGCGTACTGACCGCGCGGTACAGCGTCGGATGATCCGGATGCCAGAGCGACGGATTGGCAATCGGCGGCGTGGTTTGATCGACGGTCACTGTGCTGTTCGCAGCCACGACCTGTGTCGAGGACACAGTGGCCACAGTCGCGCCCTTTGTGTCCACAATGTCGGTTTTCAGGGTGCAGTTCTTGTCCGTCGCATAGTCGTTGCGTAGTTCTGTCTTGATGTTCACCGTGGCTGATGAGGCCGAGATGGTCGGCGTGGTCACAAAGGTGCCGTACCAGGTGACGTGCAGAGGATCGGTGACGACCAGGTACACATCACGGTAAATGCCCCCGGAGAACTGGTGGTCGCCGCCACGCGGAGCCAGTTGCGCGTTCCACTTGTTGCTCAACTGCACCGCCACGACGTTGTCGCCGGCTACCAGCGTGCTGGTGGCATCAAGGGAGAATCCGGTATAGCCACCCAGGTGTCTGCCGAGGGACTTCCCGTTCAGGTAGATCTGGGCGTCTTGAAACGCCCCCTCGAATTCGAGAAACACCCGTTTGCCTGACCATTCCGCTGGGAAGTTGAAATGCTTCCGATACCAGCCGGTGCCAGTGTAGAACTGGAGCGATGAAAAGTACGGCAGGCTGAACGAGTGCGGCAGCCCGACCGTCGACCACGATGTGTCATCGTAGCTGGTCGCCTGCGCGCCGGTGGAGTCGCCCAGCTTGAATTTCCAGAACTGATTGATGTTGAGAGTCTGACGATTGGTCACGGGCGGCGCGCCGCCTGAGCCGGTTGCTCCCGCACTGCCGTAGGAGCCAGCCTTGCCCCCGGTGCCGGCTGTGGCTCCCCCGCCTGCTCCCGCAGCGCCGCCCGAACCGCCTCTGCCTGCCGTAGCTGCCGAGCCGGCCACGCTGCCTGCCCCGCCCGTCACTGCACTGCCGGAACTCCCGCCTTGAGCTCCAGCGACGCCGGACCCGCCTGCGCCCGTCACACCGCCGACCGTTGCACCGCCGCCTGTCCCGGCCTGACCACCAGCGGCGTTGGACCCGCCTGCGCCGGCCCCACCGTCGGCGGTTGCATCACCGCCGGTCGCGGTCTGCCCACCTGTGTCGCCGGAAGCCGCCGCGCCGCCTCCCTGCCCGGCTGAAGCACTGCTATTCCCAGCGGCGCCTGCGTTGCCGGCTGCGTCGTCGGGAGCGACACTGGAACTGCCGGAGCTGCAGCCGGCAGGTCCCAGGAAGAGCAGGGCCAAGCCAATTCCCGCGATCTTTGCCGCTGGCGCCCGGCGGATCCGGGTTGTGGTGGTCAAGAATTGCTTGAAGCGGTGCGTGTACATGTCGTCTGTACCGTCGCGCTGAAGGGAAAATGGCCACAGCGCAACCCTCACAGGGGCACTTCACCGCAGAATCGGGTTTGAAAATCATCCAATGGCCAGCAATCGGCTGGACATCCTGCCCGAGCAGAATCTGCGGCTGGATGGCTCCTGCGAACCTACCGGCGCCTTCGCCGGCGCAGGCACAGGGCGGCGAGAGCCAGACCCAGCAGCGACAGCGGCGCGCCAGCCCGGGGCACGCCGTAGAGCGCGCAGCCACAGCCTGTGCCTTTGCTGCTGGCCACTTCTTCGCCCGCATCGGGATCTCCTGCACCGGCATCGATCCAGGGTTCTTCGGGTGCGCCGCCTTCGGGATAGGGGAAGGACTCGTCGGCGTAAAGGGTGACCGGAACACTGACGGGCGAGCCCAGCGCTCCGTCAACCGTGACGGTCACCGCGGCGTGCTGGATACCACGGGTGATGAAGTCGCTGAGCAGCGTGAAGCTAATCGTGCCGGCGTCAGCCTGCCGGACATCCAGCCATGGCGCCGAGGGATCGGGCGTCACGACCACCGCGCCCAGCGTTCCGCCCCCGGTGTTCTTCACCTTGATCGTCTGTGCGGCCGGCGTGGCGTCCGCGCCGGCATAGAAGGTCAGGCGCGAAGGCGTGAGCAGGAGGCGAGGCTGGCTGACCTTCTGCCACAGCGGTCCCACGTAGATCTGAGGGTAGCCGTCGAAGCCTGGATCCTGGGTAACGCGCGAGCGCTCGCTCGGACCCGCGCCCAGTTCGTGCAACCAGATGTCGTAGTCGCAGCCGTCGCCCTGATGGCAACCGGCCGACGCCATGTACACCAGCCAGCGGTTGTCGTTCGATACGCGCGGGTTGTATTCATGGCCCCAGTCCGCGTCTTCGTGGGCCACCTCGGGGGCGTACGAACTTCGCGTCGCCAGGTCGGCCAGGCTCATCCGGTAGATGTCAGGATGGGTCGGACAGTTGGCGCAGATGTGGAAGACCAGATCTCCAGCGGGCGGCGAAAACGGCCAGCACCCGCTGCCCACGAAGTAGACCCTGTCCTTGTGAAACAGGTCCACCACCAGAGACGAATACTCCGACGTGAAGGATCCGTTGGCGCCGGTGTATCCAGTCATGTACAGGTGCGAACCAACCAGCAGGTAGCGGTTGTCGTGGGTCATGGCGTTCGGTTGGAAAGTGGTGCCGGCGAATTGCGGGAAATCCTCAGTGTGGAAGAGCAGCGTGGTTTCCTTGGTTTCCGGGTCGTAGAGGTTGTAGCCGGTGGCATCCGACACCACGAATCCCGAGTTGTCGTGCAACCAGAAGCAGGGCCAACCCGTCGCCAGGGTTTGCAGTTCGCTGCCGTCGGGGCGCATGAGGTAGATCGTGCTGGCATCGTCGCGGTACACGATCCAGCGGCCATCAGGAGCCCAGAAGGGGCCGAGACCTCCGGTTTGGGTCATGCGCGTGACTTCGCTGCCGTCCGCGCGCGCTCTATAGACCTCATGGCGGGCGTCTTGCCGGTTGGACTGCCAGATCACCCAGCCGTCGGCGGGCGGCGCTGCCGATGCCGACCGAGGCAGCATGAACATGCCGAGCAACGACAGAGCCAGAGACCAACGTTGAGCTTTCATGAATTGGACCATGCGGCAACCATGCTATCCGGTCGTGTGCGGAAAAGCGATCACCGGCGGCGGCGCAGGCACACAGCGGCAAGGGCCAGGCCCAGCATCCACAGGGGCGCGGCTGCCCGGGGCATTCCGCCAAGCGCGCAGCCACAGCCGCCGCCGGCGCTGACCGCCGGGGCGCCTGCATCGGGAGTGCCCGCACCGGAATCGAGCCTGGCTGCTTGGGGCGCACCGGCCTCCACGTTGCTGCTCTCGGGTGCGCCGCTTTCCGGATGCAGGAAGGTCTCAGCCGCGGTGCCTGCATCGGGAGTGCCCGCACCGGAATCAAGCCCGATGGCTTGGGGCGCGGTCGTATCCACCTCGCTGCTCTGGGGTGCGTCGGCTTCCGGGTAGGGGAAGGTCTCAGCCGCGGTGCCTGCATCGGGAGTGCCCGCACCGGAATCGATTTCGGTTTCTTGGGGCGCAGCCGCGTCTACCTCACCGGAATCGGGTGCGCCGCCTTCGGGATAGGGGAAGGACTCGTCAGCGTAAAGGGTGACCGGAACACTGACGGGTGATCCCAGCGCTCCGTCAACCGTGACGGTCACCGTGGCGTGCTGGATACCGCGGGTGATGAAGTCGCTGAGCAAAGCGAAGGTCATCGTGCTCGCGTCAGCCTGCCGGACATCCAGCCATGGCGCCGAGGGATCGGGCGTCACGAGCACCGCGCCCAGCGTTCCGCCCCCGCTATTCTTTGCCTTGATCGTCTGCGCAGCCGGCGTGGCGTCCGCGCCGGCATAGAAGGTCAGGCGTGAAGGCGTGAGCAGGAGGCGAGGCTGGCTGACCTTCTGCCACAGCGGTCCCACGTAGATCTGAGGGTAGCCGTCGAAGCCGGGATCCTGGGTGACGCGCGAGCGCTCGCTCGGACCCGCGCCCAGTTCGTGCAGCCAGATGTCGTAGTCGCAGCCGGGGCCATCGTGGCAACCGGCCGAGGCCATGTAAACCATCCAGCGGTTGTCGTTCGATACGCGCGGGTTGTACTCATGGCCCCAGTCCGCGTCTTCGTGGGCCACCTCGGGGGCGTACGAGCTTCGCGTCGCCAGGTCGGCCAGGCTCATTCGGTAGATATCGGGATGGGTCGGACAGTTGGCGCAGATGTGGAAAACCAAGTCTCCCGCAGGCGGCGAGAATGGCCAGCACCCGCTGCCCACGAAGTAGACCCTGTCCTTGTGAAACAGGTCCACAACCAGAGACGAGTATTCCGAGGTGAAGAAGCCATTGGCGCCGGTGTATCCAGTCATGTACAGGTGCGAACCCACCAGCAGGTAGCGGTTGTCGTGGGTCATGGCGTTCGGTTGGAAAGTGGTGCCGGCGAATTGCGGGAAATCCTCAGTGTGGAACAGCAGCTTGGCTTCCTTGGTTTCCGGGTCGTAGAGGCTGAAGGCGCTCCCTTGCGCGACCATGAACCCCGAGTTGTCGTGCAACCAGAAGCAGGGCCAACCGGTCGCCAGGGTTTGCAGTTCACTGCCGTCGGGGCGCATGAGGTAGATGATGCTGGCATCGTCGCGGTACACGATCCAACGGCCATCAGGCGCCCAGAAGGGGCCGAGACCTCCGGTTTGGGTCATGCGCGTGATTTCGCTGCCATCCGCGCGCGCTCGATAGACCTCATGGCGGGCGTCTTGCCGGTTGGACTGCCAGATCACCCAGCCGTCGGCGGGCGGCACCGCCGAAGCCGACCGCGGCAGCATGATCACCACCAGCAACGACAGAGCCAGAGACCAACGTTGAATTGTCATGGGTTGGACCTTACGTGGTAACGCCCGCGGTTCCAAGTGGCTGATCTTCGCGATTTCACGCGAGAATCCCAGCAAGTCTCTTGGCAGTGCAGTGTCCGATCCCGCGGCGGCGCAGTTGGAGTACGCTGCAGGTACCCTGGCCTTCGCCAGCAACGACATGCTCTGGGACTCCCTGCAGATGCCCCGTCTTCTCCGCCGCGCGCTGGCCACCAGCCGCTGGCCGCCGGAGAAGATGCGCGAGCAGCAGTGGCGACGGTTTCGCCGCCTGCTCCTGCACGCCTACACCAACGTGCCCATGTATCGCGACCTATACGACCGTCACGGCTTTCACCCGCGGGACGTGCGCGGCCTGCACGACCTGTCGCGCGTGCCGATTGTAGACAAGGGATTGCTCCAATCCTCTGCGGCGGAGACGGTGGTGGCCCGCGGTGTGCGACTCGACCGGTGCCGGACGGTTTGCACCAGCGGCTCCACCGGATCGCCGCTGCGTATCTATCTGAACGCGGCGGATCAGCGGTGGCAGCGGGTGACGGCCTGGCGAATCCTGTTCGAGCAGGGCTATCGCTGGACCGACCGGACGATGGAGATCCGCATGATCACAGGGGATCGCCACTTTGTCCAGTCGCTCGGCGTCGCGCCCAAAGACTGGCTCTCGCTCATGGATCCGCCATCGTCGTGGGCGAGCCACCTGTTGGCCACGAAGCCCGAGGTCATCGTGGCGGGCGCCAGCACGCTGGCCGCCCTGGCCAAGGCCTTGCAGGACCGCACGCTCTCACATCCCCCGCGCCTGGTCATCTCCGACAGCGAGACCCTGGCGCCGCCCACGCGAGAGCTGATCCGACGGCGCCTCGGCACGGATCCGGTCGATGTCTTTGGTCTGGTGGAGCTATCCAATTTCGCGTGGCAGTGCGAAGAGCGGAGAGGTTTTCACGTCAGCGCCGACAGCCACATCGTCGAGATCGAGGGCGCCTGCGGCCCGATGATCGTCACCGACCTCGGGATGACCGGTATGCCAATGATCCGCTACGACACCGGCGACCATGCGGAGTTCGACTCTGCTGTCTGTGCCTGCGGACGCTCCCTGCCGCTGCTCCGGCATATCCACGGACGGGCCGTCGATTCCATCACCTTGCCTTCGGGGCGCCGGCTGTTCTGGCCGTTCTTCCACGAGATCCTGGGACGGTTTCCCGAGATCCGGCAGTGGCGGGTTGTTGCCAATCCAGGCCATTCGGTTCGCGTGCAGCTCGTCGCCGACGCCACCGCGCTGCCCGCAATACGCCACGCTCTTGAACTGACCGTTTCGGAGCCGATCGCGCTGGTCATCGAACCGGTACAGGCCATTACCTGGCGACCGGGCGAGAAACAGCGGCTGGTGGTCACGGAGGCTGCGCCGTGAACGAGACTTTCTGCACCTGGCCGCTGCTGTGCGAGCTGCGCGCCAACCTGCACGCGCGGCCGGAGTCGTTCTTCGCCGTGCAGGACAAGCTGCTCCGCCGGGCGGTGGCGCATGTGGCCGCTTCCGGCCTGTTCCATCGTCGATTTTGGCCCGAGCGAGGCTTCGACCCTGCCGGCTTTCCCGGGCTGGTGGCTTCTTCTTGCAAGAACGCAAGCGTGGTCGAGCCATGAATGTCTACAGCGTCCTGTCTCCGTACATTCCGCTGCCGATCAGCGATTCCTTCTGGCGCCTGTACCTCGGCCTCACCCCGTATCTGGGTCTGCGGATTCCCATCCTCCGCATGACTGGCCCCGCCCGTCCCCGCGGCCGCAACGCCAGGGTCCTGGTGGCCGGTCGTCCCGGGTGGTTCAATCGCTACATCTCCCAACTCGTCTTTCTCTCACCACCTTCCATCGAGACCGTTGCGGCCGTGCCGATCTGGAAGCTGCGTGGTCGACTCCGCGACCTGCGCGACACGGTCGACCTCACCATCGCTCTTGCGGATTCCAGCAACGCCGCGTGGCTCTTCGCCGACGGGTACCTGGTTGTCCCAACCTGGGTCGGCATGCGCCGGCCGGCTCCCGATTGCGCGGAGGAGATGGAGCTTGGCCGCCGGTCCCGGCGAAGGGAGATTCAGCGAATCCGGCACCATGCCTACCGGCCCTTCTACTCGCGCGCCCCCGGTGACCTGGCCGACTTCTATCACGGCTACCACGTGCCAATGTGCCACAGCCGCTATGGCGAAGACGCATTCGTCCAGGGTGAGCGGTCCTATCGCCAGGTTCATGCCCGGGGCGGTATTCTGTGGATCAGGAAGGGCGAGGAGCGCGTCGCGGGCGCGCTGCTTGAGCCCGTCGACGGTGTACTGCAGTCCTGGGCCTTCGGCATGCGCGGCGGGGATGAGGCGCTGATGAAACAAGGAGTGATGGCTGCCGTCTACCTCTACGCTTGCCTCCAGGCGCGCGTGCTGGGCTGCCATTCGATCGATTTCCGGGCCTCCCGTCCGTTCTTGAGCGATGGCGTGCTTCGCTACAAGCAGAAGTGGGGCGGCATTCTGTACGAGCGGTCCACGATGATGTACGAAGACATGGCCATCGCCTGGCCTCGGTGGGGCCAGGTGCTCTCGGACGTGCTGGGCGAGCTGTCCGTCATCTTTCGCGACCAGGGCCGCCTCTCGGCCTTGTCGAGCCTGGATACGAGCGAGCCGGCTTCGTCGCAAGTGGCCGCCCAGCGCTGTCATCAGCTCTGGGTTCCCGGACTTCACCGGCTGTATCTGGTCAGCGGGTGCGGCTGGCAGCCAGGCGCGCAGCCGCCACCCGGGTGCCAGCTGTTGCGCCCCGAGCAGGTGGAAACGCCGGCCGTATTCTGTGAAAAAACGCGACGCTAGCAATGCGGTTGCTGATTCTTCGATTGCTGCATTCACCCGGGCAGAAGGTCAGAGTGTCCTGGCTCACATAGATGACCCGTCTTGCTGAGGACCTGCCCCCTACTAGTCAGAAGGAGTTTCTCATGCGATGCAAAGGCGCCCCTTCGACCGTTCTCCTCGTGGCGACACTTGTGGGTTTCGCTTGCTCAAGCTCCTCGCTGAGATCACGCCCGGATGCCGGCGGTGGCACACAGCTTTCGAGCGGCTCGGGCAACAACGGAGGTGCAGGGGGGGGAGGGGGTGAGCAGACCACGCTTGTCTCGGGAGGAGATGGCGTTGGCGGTCAACCCGTCGAGCCCGTCGGCGGCAACCCTGCCGGCGGCCAGACCGTGGAGCCGGTTGGCGGCAACCCTGCCGGCGGCCAAACCGAACCGGCCACCAGCGGAAACGCTGCCGGAAACGCGGCTGGTCAACCCGCCGGGGGCGCGGCTGGCCAACCCATCGGCGGGGCAGTCGCTGGGGGGCAGGCAGATACTGGCTCGGGCGGCGTGCCCGCCGGGGGCCAGGGCGGCTCGAACCAGGGGGGCAGTGGCACCGGTGGTTCTACCTTGCCAACCGGAGGCACTGTGCCGATTCCGGGCGAAGCCAAGTACAGCATGGATCCCGGCTGGCAGTTCATCAGGCAGGACGTGTCCGGCGCAGACGCCCCAGCTTTCGATGACAGCACGTGGTCTCCGGTCAGCACTCCGCACACCTACAACGACACCGACTCCTTCAGAGTGCTCACCAACCACAGCACTGGCGACACGGGTATCTATCAGGGACCGGCTTGGTACCGGAAGCATTTCAAGATTCCAGCCGCGTATTATGGCAACAAAGCGATCATTGAATTCGAGCGCATCAAGACCGGCGCCCAGTTCTACATCAACGGTACACCGGCCGGCGTCTATGACGACGGCGTCACACCTTGCGGCATCGACGTAACCGAAAAAGCCAATTTCGGCGACGCCGAGAATGTCCTCGCAGTTCGCGTCGACAACAGCGCCACGTACGCCGAATCCACCACAGGCACGGGTTTCCAGTGGAACAACCGGGCCACCAATCCAAGCTATGGCGGATTGATCGGGCACGTCTGGCTGCACCTGCCAGGCAAGATCTACCAAACCTATCCCCTCTACAACAACCTGCAGACCTCGGGTATCTACATCTACGGCTCCGATTACGCCAATATCAACGCCGAAGGCAACAAGGGCGATCTGACCCTGAATGTGGAAGCCGAGGTGAGCAACGAATCCGGGAGCGCGCAAAGCGCTAGCTTGGGGGTGAGAGTGGTGGATGTGTCCAACGGCACGACGCTTGCCATATTCTCAGGCACGGCTGCCTCACTGCCCACCACGGGCACGACCGTGCTAAATGCCTCGGGAGCCCTGACTGGCGCGAAGTTGTGGAGCGACGTGAGCCCCAATCTTTACAATGTCGTCACCACACTCAACCTGGGCGGGAAGGAAATCAATGGACGGAACACTCTCACCGGGTTCCGCAAGACTGAATTCAAGGGTGGCGCGGGCACGGGCGGCGTCTACGTCAACGACCGGTTCGTCTACCTACTCGGCTTCGCCCAGCAATCAACGAATGAATGGGCCGGCCTGGGCGAAGCCGTGCCGGACTGGATGCACGACTACCATGCGAACATGATAAGAAGCGCCAACAGCAACCACGTTCGCTGGATGCACATCACGCCGCAGCGGATCGACGTCGCATCCAGTGACAGATATGGCGTGATCAACATCGCCCCGGCCGGTGACAAGGAATCGGACCCGACCGGCGTGCAATGGACGCAAAGGCTCAACGTCATGCGCGCCAGCATGATCTACCTGAAAAACAATCCCAGCGTGTTCCTCTGGGAGGCGGGCAACACCGGCGTGGTGGCTGCCCACATGAAGGACATGGCGGACGTCCAGACGCTGTGGGACCCGAAGGAGAAGGGCGGCCGCGGTTTGGGTGACAAGGACATGTCCGATAACGGTGGCGCACAGTACGCTCAATGGTTCGGCTCAATTACCCAAGCTTCCGATGTTTTCTGCGACCCCGGGCCGTGCTCCTACGGGTACTCGGACGCCTATCGAGATCAGGGACCCGTCCTGGAAGTGGAAAACTTTGGCGATGAGGCTATGCGTGGGATCTGGGATGACTTCTCGCCCCCGCACGTCGGCGGTTTCAAACCAGGAGCCACCGACACCTATCACTGGCAATCGGAGTCTTTCGCTACGGCGCAAGTCTCTGGTCTCGATGGCTGGTTGAACCTCGAAACGATCCGGAACGCGGATCCCTCGCGCTCGCGCTACTCAGGCTACGCCTCCATCCTCTTTTCTGACTCCAACTCGGACGGACGCCTGCAGAGTAGCAGCGTGGCGCGATGTAGCGGGAAGGTGGATGCCGTCCGTTTGCCCAAGGAGATCTACTACGCCTTCCGGGTGGCCGGGAACACCCAGCCGGACATTCACATCATCGGGCACTGGAGCTATCCCGCGGGCACCACGAAGACCATGTATGTGCTCGCCAACCACGTCTCGTCGGTGGAACTATTCGTCAATGGCACATCGAAGGGGAAGTCGTCGACTCCGATCAATCACTATCAGTACAGTTTTCCGAGCGTCGCGTGGGCTGCGGGCAGCATCAAGGCCGTGGGGTACGACGCGAGCGGAACCCCGGCGCGCCAGCATGAACTGACGACCGCTGGCCCGGCGAGCGCGATCAGGCTCACCCCGACGGTTGGGCCGGGTGGCCTGCAGGCCGATGGTGCGGACGTGGTCATGTACGATGTCGAGGTCGTGGATGCGAACGGACAGCGGTGTCCCACTGACGAAGACAGGATTGATTTCGCCATGACCGGGCCCGGGTTCTGGCGTGGCGGGTACAACACCCGTGTACTCGCTTCGACCAACAACACATATCTGTTGACCGAGGCCGGAATCAACCGGGTTTTCGTTCGCTCCACCTTGACCCCGGGAGACATCACGCTGACCGCCAGCCGCGCTGGCCTGACCTCAGCCACAGCTGTGGTGACGGCCAAGGCCGTCCCGGTCAAGGACGGCCTTCTCTGAAGTGTGTGTTAGGCTGAATGTTTGCGTCGGCTCAAGTCAAGGAGGCTCACGTTGAAGGCTTGCTATGCAGGCCTCTTCTGGTTGCTTGCCTTTGGGGAAGGGGCAACCTTGGTGAGGCCTGATAGGTGAGGCCTGATAGGGATGTGTTTCGAGAATCCGCTTCTTGCGCTAGACTACCCACGCGATGCTTCACCTAGGCACACAGCGGATGCCCATACAGCAAGATGATGACACATGACTGTATGGCGAATCACAAACGGACCCTTCGGGTCGCCCAAACCCGGAGCCATCACTATTCATCTGGCTCAAGTTTCCCAGGACACCACGATTTGGTACAGCGGCATTGACCGCAGCGCCCAGAGAGCGATGGAGAGAACCACTTCCGACTTGAAGCGCGAGCTTGCACTTGTGATTCCGGGGGCAGGTGCTGCTGACGTCAGGATTACCTACCGAGGAAATTTCAATCTCGGGCATATCCAGGCCGCACCCAGCAAGACCGTAGTTTTCGTGGGTCACCACCTCACGACCGAGCAGAATGTCGATGGCAATGTGAACCGTAAGGCGGGTGAGACGCACAAGTTCTGGCTCGATCTTCCGGACGGAACCACGGAACGGATGACAGCCAGTCAACTGGCCCAGTATCTGCCAGCTGGAGTACAGACCGTCTACTTCGCCGGCTGCAACTCAATGTCATTTGCGGAGGACTTGAAACGGCTGCGGCCCAAGTTAACGGTGTATGGCATTCCCGTAACCAAGGATGCCTTCGAGGTGCCTCGTGTCAGAGGCAGGTCCCAGGAGTATCAGCTCCGTCTGCGAGACAAGGCAACAGGTCAAATCGAGCCTTTGCATTTTGACAAGGCCGATCCGCAGCCGGAGCAACCAGTGCCGGTCTCGCGCGACCTGCTCTGAACCGGGGGGGGCGAGGCAAGACGGAATGGGAGATGTGTGACAACCCTGTTTCTACTCATCCTGCTGGCCACGCCTTCCGCGGCGCCATCCGCCAAGCAAACCGCGGAACGTTGTCAGATTGTGGTGTCCGCACTAGTTGGAGACGAGGGAATTCTCAACTCGGAGGAGTGTGTTCGTCGTGTCGCCACGGAGGGCGCGCGAATTCTCATCGACCCTGTGCTGAAACATCGAGGCTCCCCAGACTCTCCTTTCCTGCCAGCGGGTACGGACTGCGATAGTCGATTCTTGGTGGTTAGACGGGAAGAAATGGCGCTGGCGAGCGAGAAGGCAATTGGAGTGCTCGTCCTTGAGTTGACTCGCAGGCGAATAGACGCCTTTGATTTCGACGGGTATCTCGAAGTGCTCGGACCACGACTCTCGTATACGGGGTCGATTGGCTGTGGGGCGGTGCGCCGAGGCGCGCTAACGAAGAAGGACGCCGATTGGTCTGTAAGCAAGGCGAGCGAGTGGCGGTATTCCAGGCCGAACCTAAGTCTGAAGGGTCCGGCGTTGAGGCGACCATCCTCCCGCGCTCGCTCTAAGACGCGCGCGAAGTGAGTTCAGGACTTGTTCCTCCTCCCGATGAGCGCCGGCCGCGCGATTCGGCGTGTCCAGTGCGGAGCGCCGGAGGTGCGAGGCAGTCGCGTGGTCCGGGTACTGACGCTACGAGCTTGTTGCGGATAGCCGGATCGAGCGTGTGTTGCGTGGCGGTTCGTCGCCTCGCCGATGTCCAATTGTACGTTTCGGGACAGACACCGGACCTACGGACGCTCCGTGGGATCGGACGTAGGACTTGGCGTCCCGTCGTTTCATGCATCTTCCTTGTCGTTCGAGGGTTGGCCCGACTCGTCGGACGTCAGGCCGGCTAACTCTGCGTAGGGGACGTTCTCGAATAGAACGAGGGGCTGCTCATTGTCGCGATGAACCTCCAGCGTGTAGCTCTTGCCTTTGTCGAGATTGTCAAAGAGAAGATCTGCACTGGCATCGTCAGGGAGATGATCGGTGCTGGCGGACTTTTCCGCGAGGAATGCTCCGTCCGCACTCTTCAAAACGAATCGCTCCTCGAGTCTTGCGGCATCCTCGGGCGGCACTGCCAGGCGAAGCCATAGGTCACCCAGCTCGCGGGGTTCCGTGCCCACCGGCGCCTCCGCCGCGATCGACTCAACTGGTGCCTCCAGGCCATCGATGTAGCACGAAGCGAGCTGGGCACGGCCAGTGGCATCACACACGTACAGCAGCACGATGGGCACAAAACCGACACAGCGGATCTTGCACATCGCCTCGAAGTCCGCTTTCTTGACCTCCTTGTTGGTGAAAACATCGAACCATCCCTTGCGCGTGCGAACCAGCGGGAAGATCGTGAAGAACACCTGCTCGGTGGGGCAAGCGTCCTGGTAGAGTTGAAAATCGCAGTCCGCCCAGAACTCGCCATCGCTTCTCCTGCCAAGAAAGTCGACCTTTTGCTTCAGGACATTCCTTCGGCACGTTGTCACCGCGATGTTCTGGCCGCAGAACTTGGCGACGTCAGCGGGAGCGATCACGTTGTTCCACTTCTTCGCCTCAATCTTGCGAGTGGCTGTGTCCCACGGAGGATCATGCTCGAGGTTGGCCAGCACCCGGCCGGTGAATCGAACGCGCTCGCCATCCACCCTGATGTCGTCCGCGTCCCCTGTCTGGGTGTGTTCGATGAATCGAAGGCATTGGCTCTTTCCTGCCGCCAACCACTCCTTGGCGGCGTGTTCGGCATCCCCCTGAGGTGCCGCGCTTGCACCAGCGCGGTCCGCATACAGCGCAAAAGCCGTAATCTCTTGTCCTCCCAAGCGCACGATGGGGACATCGAATTCCAGGCTCAGCCGGGTGGACAGCGGCGGGGGCTTGACCGCCACGTTTTCCGAGCAGATTGAATCGGTCGGCACCAACAGCGCCGGTGCGGCACGCCCGGTACGGGGGCCACTAAAGTATTCATCCTTGCTCATCCCTACCGGTGGTTCGCCCCTCTCCTCCTTGGCCTTGATGGCGCGCAGGTACTGTTCCATCGCCGTCTCGACGACGTCCTCGCTCCTCTCGACCACGGGACCGTCGACGACCGGGAACGCCGGCTTGCCTGGCTTGAAAGAGTACTTCTTTGGAAGCTCGTAGTCTTTCCTGTCCTTGCCTCCGAGGTATTCGTCCTGACGTTGATGCCCGATGCGGATTTTGGTGGCCTCGGTCACGTGGGGCAGTCGGATGCGCGTGCGCACCTCGTAGGTCGATGCACTGGCGACGTTCTGGACCTCGACCCCCAGACCGGTGTCGAGGTTCCAGAACCTGCCCAGTGGCCCGAGGCTGTCGCCTTGCCCCTCCGCGCAACTCAGGTACGCGCCGGCGAAGCGTGAGGCCGCCTCCACGGCGGCCGTGAAGAAAGGGATCAAGGCCTTGGGCTCCCAGAACACCGTGGGGCCGTACTGCTTCAGCCTGGCCAGTCGCGGGCACATGAAGTAGATTTGATAATTGAAGGTATTGAAGCCGTCATCGAGATTTGTGCGCGAGGAGAAGGTCTTGAGCTTGTTGCTTTCATTGAGACCGCCGTTGAAGAGGTCGTTCATTTGAGGGGTTGTCGCCTCTTCGATCGCTTTGGCGTAGACATCTGTGGCAGGGTAGGCGCCGTCCGCTTTGTCCACGACCACTTTGTAGATGAACGGTTCAATTCCCTCTCGCGCGAGAACCCGGTCGCAAAATATCCGTGGGAAGATGAGTGAACGCTCCAGCAGGTAGTGACAGTTGCTCTTGAAGTGGTTTTCCTCGTTGCGTTTGTACTCCGCGCTCTTGCTAACTTCGGGCAGGTTTGGCAACTTGTCGTCGACATGGTATTTGGGCCCGGCCAGGTTTGCCTCGTGTTTCAGATCCTTGTCCTTCATGAAGAGCTTGGCAATGTCCTCTCCCAGTCCGGAATTCAGGCCCTTCGCGTCGCGTGACAGTGTGTCAGCCAGTGGAAGCTGGTAGCTGGCGGGGCCCCCCGGCGCTTCATTGGGACTCCACACGGTTCCCCAGTTGCCCAGCCAGCGGTAGCGCACGTAGGTGTCCCAGTAGTGCTCGACCTTGTTGTGTGTGCTCCACAGATTCTTGAGTGAGCTGCTGACGCCGTGCTCGCTTTCCCAGCGAGGCTCAAGGATGTTGTAGGCGCCCGCGTAGACATTCACCAATTCGTGCATGACCAGGTCCGCGGCAAAATGCGTGGCCAAGCCAGTGAAATAGGCGCGCTCCGCCTTTTGGGTGAGGGTCCACTTCTTGTTAGAGCGAAGCCTCTTTGCGCTTACTGCAAATTGGTGGTGGGTTCGGTTGTAGTGGCCGAAGTCGAAATGGATGCCGGCTGTGTGTTTGGCACTTGGGACGCCTTCCTTCGACATCAAGGTCCAGAAGTCCGGCCCGCAAGCGCCGAGCATGTAGGCGGAGAAACAGGTGATTGCGTCGTAGGCGGGCTGCTTGTGCAGGTTGGACTCAAGCTCATTGGCGGCTCTCTGAAACTCTCTGCGGAAGTCAGCCACCGACGTGGCGTTCTTGACGGCCGCATACAAGGAGGCTTTGAAGCTCTTGCAGTGGTCGATATACAAGTCCCTGCCGGTGGAGATGTCATCATCTCTTGCGAAGCTATTCGCCGCCTCCAAGGCGATAAGCCAATGCATATGGAAATTGGGCATGACTAGCTCAAGGACAGGAGAAAGAAGCCCGCCACCAGTGTCTTGGGATCCTCGCGCACCAGGGGCAGCACTATGCGCAAACGGTCACCAGCTCGTTTCGTGCGGATGTCTCGACCGTAGAGCAGTGTGGTTGACAGGGTGTGGTCGCTGAGGACGCCACGACCGTTGAGAACGCGCAGGCGCAGCTCGGCATCGTAGTTGAGCGTCTTCAGCCAGGCCTTGTATTCCGGGATGCTGCGGTATCGCGGTTCCGCGATGTCCGTCTTCTGTTCAAACGGCTCCGTCAGCTCGATGGCGAGCCTGATCTGCAGTCTCCCCTGAAGGTCTGCCGTCTTGAACTCGTAGTACTTGGGAAGCAACCGTTGAATGTCCTCCAGCGAGTGCAGGGGGCTCGCGGGGCCGAGAAGCTCGTCGGGGATGCGCCTCACGTCGTACACATGTTCGAAGGTCACGGCGAACTCGCGTTCGGTGCGCTCGACATAGCTCGGGTCAAGGTACTTGCTGGCCGCCTCGCGCGCATCCTTGAGGGTCAGTTCGCGCACGCCGGCGTCCCGGTTCTCGACGACAAGGATGGCGTCGTCGTCCCCTTCCAGAAGAACGAGCTGCGCGATACGGTGAAGCGGGCTGGTGGGCGCAAGCTCCATCCACGGTACGGTCTCGCGGCCGTCGCCCGCCACGTTGCGCTCGCCCTCGCGCCGATAGGACCGGCCGTCGGAGTCGAACGCGATCAGATTGTCGCCCCGCCGAAACAGGGCCTTGGGGTTGCCGCTCTTGCGGTCCACCACGCCGCGGAACACGAACGGCTTGCCTTCCCCGACAAACTCCACCTTCTTGAACCAGTTCACCGGCTTCTCGGGCCAGACGAACACCACGCATTTGAATGAATCACCCACCGCCACCAGCTCGTTACTGTGGGCTAGAAACGAGAAGCTGAGGCGCGGTTCCAGCGCGATGTCAGCATAGATCTCGCGCACCTTGCCGATCAGCGTCCCGGCCAGGCTGTGCCGCGAGAACAAAGTCTCGTTCTTTCCCTGCAAGCGACTGCAGACCGCCAGTTCATCAATCTGGTTCGAGCCCGGCCGATTCAACAATCCCACTCCCACGATCTGTGTGACTACCGCGGGCAGGCCCAGCAGCGGGATCACCCGCACCCCGGTGGCCGAAACCTCCACGATGTTTTCGGTCGGTTGGCCAGCGTGCGCTCGCTCCACCTCCGGCGGAATTTTGGCGTCGCCATCGCGCTTCGCGGAGAAGACGAAGTAGACCGACTCGCGACCTCCGGCTTTCGCCTTCTGAACCGAAACCACGCTGTTGGTATAGTACTTGGCCTCCCAGGTGGGGGACGACCACGAGAAGATCCTGCCTTTGGCAAGATGGTAGACATCGACCCCGCCCTGATGGCGCGGCAACAACAGCTCGTCCGTCCCGTCTCCGTCGAGATCCGCCACCTGCAAATGGTCGACATCAAACGAGCGCAGCGCGGTTTCGTCGCGGTTGACGAGCAAGTGTTCGGAGAGCTTGATGGGGAAATCGCTGCCCAGAGTCTTGAACCAGGTCTTGGCGCGGGTGTCGACGGATGCGATCTTCTGCTGGTAGCGGCCGAGGACGCCTTCGAGCTCCCACTGGTAGTAGAAAGCAGCTGCCACGTCCTGGCCCCGCCACAGAACGATGGGGGTGGATTCGACCGCCTCGGACTTGCGCCACCCTCCCTTTTTCGGTGACGGACTCGCGTCGCCCAGCCGTTCAATCTTGATCGTGCTCATGGGTCTGCTTGCCTTTTCTGCGGGTGCCGCGCCCACAAGCAGCAGCGTCAGCCCGATGATCCATTGACGACTAGCCATCTTGTATGTTCCCAGTGTCGTGGTTCGCGGCGGTCGGCCTCGCACTCGCTCCCGGGCGCCATTTTTCATTTTTTCCCACCCTTGGCAAGGTCATTGGCGCGCTTGCCGCCGCCGGGACGCAGTTGACGTACCCGGAGAAATCCAGACGAAACGCGGCAGGGAGAAGATCCGGCGGGCGTCCCCATGGTCCGATAGTGTGGTCGGCCCGCTGGGCGCTTTCCTCCTGGGATTGCTCTTGTGATGCGGCGTTGGTGACCCGTAGGAGTAGACTGGCATGCGTGATTCATCCCGCGTCATTGGCAGCCGGAGACGGCGGCAAGACCCGCCCCGTCTTGTCGCGCGGAGAGACGCATTCTGCTAAAATGGCGCGGCAGGATCGGCTTCACACCCAGTGATTGGACACATAGTCAACAACTACAGGATTGAGCAGCTTCTGGGCGAGGGAGGCATGGGTGTGGTGTATCTGGCGGAGCATCCCATCCTGAACCGCAAAGCTGCGGTGAAGATCCTCAAGCCCGAGTTCGCCGCGAACCGGGATCTGGTCCAGCGCTTCCTCAACGAGGCGCGGGCGGCGAACGCGATTCATCACCCCTACATCATCGACATCATCGACGTCGGCCTTCTGCCCGAGGGGGTGCCGTACATGATGATGGAGTTTCTTGCAGGGGAAAGCCTGGCGGCCCGAATCCGACGGGTGCGGCGCCTGTCAGAGAACGAGGCGGTGAGGCATGCCCGGCAAACCGCCTCGGCCTTGGCCGCCGCGCATGCCGTTGGCATCGTTCATCGCGATCTGAAACCTGACAACCTCTATGTGGTTGTCGACGCTCGAAGCCCAACCCAAGAGCAAATCAAGGTGCTCGATTTCGGCGTTGCCAAGCTGAGGCCCGAGTTTGCACCCGGGACACCGAGGACCAGCGCGGGCGCGCTCATGGGGACTCCGGCCTACATGTCCCCCGAGCAGTGCAGGGGCAAGACGACGGAGATCGACCACCGTTCCGACATCTACGCGCTGGGAATTATCCTCTACGAGATGTTGTGCGGTCAGCCGCCCTTTCTTGGCGAATACTTCGGTGATCTCTTTCTCCAGCACATGACCGTCGCGCCCAGGCCGCCGCGCCTGCTCTGCCCGGAAGTCTCGCCCGATCTTGAGACGGTGGTTCTCCAGGCCCTGGAGAAAGACCCGAGGGATCGCATTCAGACCATGGACGGCTTCGGTGCCCTCCTCGCGGGGGAGACCGGGGCGCCCACGCTGATCGGCGCGCAGCCGGTCACGCGGACCTTGGTACTCAAGGACAAGGCAATGTCTGGGCGAGAGCTGTCCCTGGTCGCGTCCGCGCGGGGCGATGCCACGCCAAGCCCTGCGCTGACTACGCTGTCGTCGAACCTCGGGGAGATGCAAACGTCCAGCGACGAGACGCCGACGGTGTATCGAGGCCGACGCATCGTCCTGGTGGGGGTCAGCGCGTTTGCAATCTGCGCCGCGGCTGTGGGCATCGGCTTCAAGTACCGGAAAGGGTCAGTCCCGGACGGCGCGCGGCCCGCAAGCCAGGCGGCCGTGCCTTTGCTGCCGATCGAAGTGCCGGCCGAGCCACGACCGGCGCGACCGGCGGTGGAGCCAGAGATTCCCAAGGTGCCAGAACTCACAGTGGGTGACGGGGTGGACAGGCACGTGGTGGGTGCTGCTGGCGAAGGCGGCCCGCCCGTGGCAAGGAATTCGGTGGCGGGCAGCAGGGAACGGGCGAAGAAGCGGGCGAGTGGACGTTCCCGTATCCGTCCGGAGCGAGAAGAAGCGCGTGGGAGTTTCCCCAAACCTCCCAAGCCGCCCACCATCAGTCCCCCGCCGCCGCCCGCAAGTGTCGGAGCGGCTCCCAAGACCATCAAGCGCGAGAAGTTCTGATGCTCGTGGCATCGACTTCGACGGGAAGGAAGACAATGCTGAGAACGCTTGGGGCGCTCGTGGGTTGCTTGCTGGTGGGCCAGGTGGCCGAGGCGCAGGAATCCGGGCAGGACCCTCGGGTGGCCGAGGCGAAGACAGCCTGCGGTGCCGGCGATTTCCAGAAAGGCGTTCGGCTCCTGGCCGAGCTGTACACGGCCTCCGATGATCCGATTTGGATCTTCAACCAGGGGCGTTGCTATCACCAGAATGCCCAGCCGGCCTTGGCCCTGTCTCGGTTCAAGGAGTTTCTCCGCAAGAGCAAGGGGGCGCCCGATGAAGATGTTCGGGACGCGCAGACCTACATCACGGAGATCGAAACGGAACTGCAACGGGAGCGGGCGGCCTCCGCCGGCGCTTCCAGCGCGACGGGTGCGACGACGACGGTGTCCACGCAGACCCGTGCCACGGAACCAGACCCCGGGCGCGGCTGGCGCTACGCGGGCCTGGGGGCTGGTGTCTTGGGAGGTGCGGCTCTGGTTACCGGGGTTGTATTCAGCGTGCTGGTGAGGAAGACCGAGACGGAGGTTGAGAACCAGACCAAGAATGGTGTTGTCGATTGGTCCTCCATCAACGGAAAGCTCGCGGATGGCCGCCGCTACGAAACCCTGCAGTGGGTTTTCTACGGGGTGGGGGCGGCGGCGGCAGTCGCTGGGAGCGCTTTGTACTGGATGGGGTCCACCCGCGCTGAACCTCGATCAAGTTCAACCCGCGTGTCGCCCTTGTTCATGGCCGACGGCGCGGGCGCCAGCTTGGACATGACCTTCTAGCTGCGGTTCCACATGAGGATGACCATGCGAAGAATAGGGCACAGCCTGCTGGTATCCACAGCGTGCGCTCTCGCTGCTTGTACCTTCTCCCCCAATATCCCGAGCGGCCATGTTGTCTGCAAGAACCGGGTTGACTGCCCCTCTGGTTACACCTGCGAGCCGGTCCAGGTGGGGGACGCGCAGCCGTCCGCGGTCAGCGTGTGCTGCAAAGAAAAGGGCTGTGGGGCCAACCTGCCTCCGGAGCTGGTTGCAGAGATTCTCGCCCGTGACGGCGGTGCCGACGGTCTGACAAGTACCGATCTTGGCAGCGCGGACGATGTCAGCCTTGACTCTGGCGAGCCAGGGGACGCTCCTGCCCAGTGGGATGGACAGGCCGTAGATCTCGACGCGACATGGGACAGTCCCCGACCGGAAGGCCCGGTGGATGGCGCCGGCAGGCCGCCCTTGGACTCAGCCCCGAGCGACGGGCTGCCACCAGATCGGGCGCCTGCCGATGCGCCGCCGGCCGATGTACCGCCGGCCGATCTGCCGCCAGCCGATGTGCCGCAGACCTCAACGTCCGATGCCTTCTACCCTGCCGACCTCACCCAAGTCCCAGACAGACCTGAGACCGGCGATGTGACGAGCGCGGGTGGGACGATGGGGACGGGGGGAACGACGAGCTCGGGGGGCACGACGGGCACGGGCGGGATGCTGGGTTCGGGGGGAGAGACGACTTTGGGTGGAACCACAGGTACGGGCGGGACGACGGGTGTGGGAGGGACGACGGGTGTGGGCGGCACGACGGGTGCTGGTGGAACGACGGCGGCGGGTGGAACGATGGTTCCGGACGCCGATGTGCCTGTGGACACGGGCATCAGTCCGGACGCCGCCGCCGCTGCGATCCTTAGTTTCACCGCCTCGCCCCAAACGATTTCAGCAAGTCATAGCAGCACGCTCATTTGGTCGGTGACGGGCGCTGAGACCTTGGTCATCGATCAAGGCATTGGTTCGGTTATGGGCACGACCTCCATCCTGGTCACGCCCAGTGCGACCACGACCTATACGCTGACCTTGAATGGCTCCGTGTCGGCGCAGGTGAAGGTCACCGTAGTGCCTCCGCCTGCCATCGCGAGATTTGACGCCGACCCAGTCATGATCGACTCTGGTGGCGGCACGACCCTGACAGGGGTGTTTTCCGGCGGGGATGGTACGGTGGACCATGGGGTTGGTGGCTTGACCAGCAACACTGGCAAGAGCATCGGCCCCATCACGGCCAGCACGACCTACACTTTGACCGTGACCAACACGGCCGGGGATTCCACCACCGCGCAGGTCACAGTGGCGGTGCTGCAAGGGATCTTTGTCGCGACGGACAGCATGGCGACACCGAGACTTGTCCACACGGCGACGTTGTTGCCAAATGGGAAGGTGCTGATCGCGGGCGGAGTCGATGACAACGTGCGGGCCACCGTCACCGCAACCGCGGAACTGTACGACCCAGGGCTCGGCAAATTCGCAGCCACGGGCAGCATGACCGTGCCAAGGCGCAGCCACGTGGCAGCGTTGTTGCAGAACGGGAAGGTGTTGGTCGCCGGCGGAATCGGTACCGGCGAGGCTATCGCGAGCGCGGACCTCTACGATCCGGCGGGGGGGACATTCACGGCAACCGGCGACATGACCAGCCCAAGACTGTTCTGCTCGGCGACGTTGTTGCAGAACGGGAAGGTGCTGGTCGCCGGCGGACTTGTTGGCGTGTACCCCACCGGCACATACCTCAAGAGCGCGGAGCTATACGACCCAGTGGCGAGGACATTCACGGCAACCGGCAGCATGACCGAAGCTAGGGGGCTGCACGTGGCGACGCTGTTGGCGAACGGGAAGGTGCTAGTCACGGGCGGGTATGGTGCCGACTACCTTCAGAGCGCGGAGCTCTACGATCCGGTGGCCGGGACATTCACGGCAACCGTCAGCATGGCCGCGTCCAGGTGGCAGCACGCTGGAGCGCTGTTGGCGAACGGGAAGGCGCTGGTTGCCGGTGGACACGGCAGCGGAGGCGAAACCGCCAGCGCGGAGTTGTTCGATCCAGTAACTGAAGTGTTCACCACAACCGGCAGCATGAAGGTGATACGGGAGCAACAAACGGCGACGTTGTTGCCCAACGGCAAGATGTTGATCGCCGGCGGATTCAACGCCACATCAGGGCCTCTCGCGAGCGCGGAACTTTACGATCCGGTGGCCCGGACATTCAGCGCAACCGGCACCATGACCGCGGCAAGGGAATATACCTCAGCGACATTGCTGCCGAACCACATGGTATTGGTCGTGGGCGGCTGCGGCTCCACAGGCAACAGTCTAGCGAGCGCGGAACTTTTCAAGTAGTCTCAGCCCCCACAGCCGCGCTTCCTGGTGGAGATCAACCAGCTTGGGTGGAGTCGAGCACTGGCAAAGCGGTGAGCGCACCGCTTACCCTCAGGAGGGCGGAGTCGAGCTAGATCCTTGGTTGCGCGTCCTCTCCGACCGCGCGTTTTTTGCCGATTAGGCCGTAGCGTTTGAGCTTGCGGTACAAGGTTGCCGAGCCGATCTGGAGTTGTTCGGCGGTGTGGGTCTGGTTCCCATCGTTCAACTCCAGGGCCGCGAGGATATAGTCTTTCTCAACTTCGCCGAGAGGCCGCACGGTCCCCTTGGAGGCCACGGGCGTGGGAAACGCTTGCCGGATCTCCTCGGGCAAGTCCTCGAGTTCCACGCGACTTCCGCGGGCGAGCGCGACGGCGCGTTCCATGGCGTTCTCGAGTTCGCGCACGTTTCCCGGCCATTCGTAGCGCACGAGCTGATCGGCAGCACCCGGGGCCAGGCTGGAGATCTTGCGCTTCATCCGCAGCGCCGCGTCCGCCAGCAGCACCCGGCCCAAGGGCAGGATGTCATCGCGACGCTCGCGCAGCGGCGGCACATGCAGCTCGACCACTTTGAGCCGGTAGTAGAGGTCCTGGCGAAACGAGCCGCCCGCAACGCCGTGGGCCAGGTCGCGATTGGTGGCGGCCACCACGCGCACGTCGACCCGTCGGCTCTTGTTTTCGCCCACGCGCCGGATCTCGCGCTCCTGCAGCGCCCGCAAGAGCTTGACCTGCATGCCGGGCGAGACCTCGCCAACTTCGTCCAGCAGCAGGGTTCCGCTGTTGGCCGCCTCGAACAGGCCGGGGCGATCCGAAGTAGCGCCGGTGAAAGCGCCCCGCGCGTGCCCGAAGAGCTCGCTTTCGAGAAGTGTCTCGGTGATGGCGCCGCAGTTGACCGCGATGAACGGCCCTGCCGCGCGGG
>Ga0182021_10001820_pt1 | contig 24782 bp, 20 predicted proteins | sample 612E3MmetaG_FD_120493 | JGI IMG/M metagenome (GOLD analysis project Ga0182021, IMG submission 120493) | Permafrost microbial communities from Stordalen Mire, Sweden - 612E3M metaG (Illumina Assembly) | ecosystem: Environmental > Terrestrial > Soil > Wetlands > Permafrost | place: Sweden... | reverse complement strand
GTACGCCGACTATGACGGCTTCACCATCCAGACAGACCAGTCGCCTCGTGGCGGCGGCGAGGGCTCGGCCCCTCCCCCCTTCGACCTGTTCCTGGCGTCCATCGGCACCTGCGCGGGCATCTACGCCCTGGGCTTCATGCAGCAGCGCGGCATCGACCCGGCGGGCTCCAAGCTCGTCATGCGCTCCCGCTACAACCCGGAAGCCGGGCTTGTCGACCACATCGATCTCGAGCTGACCACCCCGCCCGGCTTCCCGGAGAAGTACCGCGACGCGATCATCAAGGCCATGGACCTCTGCGCGGTGAAGAAGCACATCGCGCATCCGCCGGCGTTCGACGTGACCGCGGTCGCGGGCAAGTAGCTGGCAGCGCGAGTCGCCGGGGGATTAGCTGACGGCGCTGTAGCGCTCCCGGAACTCGCTGTCCAGGATGTCCAGACAGACGTAGTCCGCGAAGCGGCCTTCCTGGAACACGGTCTCGCGCTCCCGGCCGGTCTCGATGAAACCCACCCGCCGGTAGAGGTCCAGAGCCCGAGTGTGCTCCTCATGCGCCCGGATCCTCACCGTGTGCAGCCCCAGCGTGTAGAACGCGTAGCGTAGGCAGGTGACGATGGCATCGAAGCCGTATCCCTTGCCCCATTCCCGTTTGTCACCGATGGCGATGCCGAGCTCGGCCCGCCGGTGCACCGGGTGGATGTCCTTGATGCCCACGTTGCCGATGTAGCGGCTGTCCTCGACCAGGTGGATCTCGAAGTTGTGGGAGTCCGCCGAGCCGGTGTGTGACTCGTAAAAACGGCGCTCGTCCTCTTTGCTGATGGGCGTGTGGCCGGTCCCCAGGTACTTGTGCACTTCAGGATCGTTCATCCACGCGCGGATGGTCTCCGCGTTGCCCTGATCCAGCTCGGTGAGGTAGATATTCTCGCCTTTGATCATGCCACAATGCTACCCGAGAACGCGCGGGACGTCAGCCGATACCTGGAGCCTTCCGCTTCTCGAACACCGGCAGGTACGAGCGGAACGACCCGACCTGCAGGCATCCCTGGACCACCCCCGCCTGGTAAGCGGCGTGCTCCGCCAGGTAATAGGCGAGGTACACCGGGAACGGCAGCCGCGGGCGCTTGGTGGAATAGTCCACACCGGCCGAGTAGGTGACGGCGGCAGCCTCAAGTGCCCACCAACCCGGCGCTGCGGCGCCCGCGACCGTGAGGGGACCCAGGTAGTAGCGGGTGAGGTGGAAGTAGGCGAAGTAGAGCATCGAGAGATGGGTCCGCAGCACCGAGTTCCAGATACGCGTATCGGGCACGCCGGCGCCGGCTTCGCGCAGGCGGGAGCGGCGGCGAAGCCCTTCCCACAATGCCGGAGCCAGGCAGGCAGGGAGCAACCGTGGGTCCCGACGGACCAACGCGGCCGAGACCAGGACCGCCGTGGCGAGCGGTGCGGGAGCGAGCGGGAAACGCTTCCGCTTGTCCGGATGGAGCGCATGAAGCACGGCCTCCGACGTCCCGTACTGCGCCCGGCGGCGGAGCATGGTGCTCAGCCGGTCGCGGTGCTTGTGGCGGACGATGCCTTCCGGGGCATGAACGAGATAGTGGCCGGCGGCGCGCAGGCGCCAGCAGAGATCGACGTCCTCTCCGACGCAGCGGTCCTCGCGGAGACCGCCGAGGGCCTCGAAGGTGGAGCGGCGCACCAGCATGTTGCAGGTGGGGACGTAGAAGGTGTCGTTGCCTTTGGCCTTGAGCATCAGGTGCCGGCCCATGTCGAGAGGCGAGGAGACCTCCTCGTAGCGGTCGAGCAAAGATTCTGTGTAATACGCGAGAGTGCGGCCGCCGACAGCGCCGACTCGGTCCCAGGCGAAGTACGGCGTGAGATCGCGGAGCCAGGAGGGATCGGGCACGCAGTCGCTGTCGACGAAGGCGAGGAGCTCGCCCGCCGCCTGCTCGGCGGCGCGGTTGCGGGAGTAAGCCGGGCCGTGATTTCGGTCGTTCACCAGTAGGCGGGCGCCGTGCCGGGCGGCCACCTGAGCGACGGCTGCTGGGTCGGCGGACCCGTCGTCGACGATGATGATCTCCAACCGCTCGGCCGGATAGTCGAGGACGCGGACGGCCACCAGACAGTGGTCGAGCTCGCCGGCCCGGTCGAGGGTCGGGATGATGACGCTGACGGACGGAGTGGGACCGGACGCGGCCGGCGCGCGCCGGACATCGAGCAAGCCCCGGCCACGGAAGTATTCGCACAGGGTGAGGACGCGCTCCTCGGAAAGCCCAAGGCCGGAAGCCATCTCGGAAACGGCGGCGCCGTGGCGGGTAGCCCGAAGCAGCCGGACCGCGGCCGAGTTGACCGTGAGCACGGCCAGAGGTTCCTCGCAGATGACCTTCCAGGCGCCGGCCTCTCCCGGTTCGAGCCGAACCGGCTCGCGCAGCCGGTACTCGAGAGGGATCACCGGGAGCCGTCCGCCTCCGCAGGGCGCAGATGGTCGAGCCAGCCCTCGTCGCGCAGCACCTCGAAGACCTCCCGCGCCACCTCGTCGGCGGGGCGGCGGACCACCCGGCCTTCGCGGTGCTTCACGGTGCCGGCGACCAATCCGAGGATGCGGTCGAAGGCGGGCAGTGTAGGATCGGGCGGAGTGGCCGGATGAAGCCTGGGATGGCGCGGCCCGGGCAGACCGGGCACAAGCGGCCGGTCGGCATCGCGGACGGTGCCCGGGACCACACCCAGGTCGGCGAGGGTCCATACGGCGATCTCTTCGTCTTGGGCGGCCAGCAGAGCCCGCGCGGTGACCGCCGCGGCCGGCGCGGCTTCGCCGGCTGCGCCCGCGGCCACGGTGAGGACCACGGGAAGGTTGGCCTCCACGTTCTGGCGGAATCCCCGTTCGAGGTGCCGGGTGGCATCCAAGCGGTGGGAATCGACGGACAACCCGGCGGCGCCGACCTCGGTGATGCTGGGCACTCCCAGGTGGGCGGCGACCAGTACCCCGAGCTGCCCGGCAGCGCGGATCACCCCTTTGTCACCGGTGAGGACCAGGTCGTAGCCCGCCGCCTGCACCGCGGCGGCCAGGACGGCGGCCTTGCCGGCCGTCCGGGCAGCAGCGGCCTCCTCATCCCACACCCGCACGGCGCGGGCACAGCCCCGGGCCAGAGCCACGCGGAGGAACCGCTCGTTCTCAGCAGGGCCGAGGTGGATGATGGTGACTTGGCCGTTGGGCCGGTCGGCGGCCAAAGAAAGGGCCAGGTCCAAAGCCCGGGCGCCGGCAGGGTCGATCTCGGGGACCAGCCGGTCCGTGCGCACGCGACCGCTGCGCGGGTCGCACTCGGGCGCGACGCGGACATCGGCCGCGATCTCGAGCAGCACTACTATCCTCATGGCCGCGCCGCCCAGTGCGTACCGGCGGCCGGGGCTTCGTCGTTCAACAGCCTCCTACGTGAGCCGGAACCGTACACCATATCCTCCAACGGGGTAGTGCCAATCCAAGGCGCCGCGGTCGCACACCAGCAGGCAGGTGCCACACTCGAGGCAGGCTTCGTACGCGAAGTCCACCTTGCCGCGCTCCTCGCTCCAGGTATAGCAGCGGGCCGGGCACGAGAAGGTGCAGGCGCGATGGTCGCAGCCCTCGCACACCTTCTGGTCGAGGGTGATATGGGCCTCCGGATGGACCCGGTAGCTCACCAGATCGAACAGATCGTCGGGGATCACAGGTACCCCCTTCCCACTTCCAGGAGATCGGCCAGCATCCGCCGCACCGGCACGCGGCCGGAGACAGCCCGGCGTGCCAGGCGCAGGATCCGCTGCTTGGGCGTCCCGTCCGACCGGTAGAGGTCTTCCATCAGGGCGCTGATCATCTGCGGGTAGACCGTGAACAGCCGGTCGTGGTGCATGAAATCGATGGCGCCACCCCAGGTGCTGAGGTCGCGATACGCGAAGCTCTTCTTGAGTTCCGCCTTGTATTTGGCCAAACGCCCGGCGGAGAAATCGCCCGCGGCAAGCGCCTGAGCGCCCATCTTCGCGGCGATCACGCCGGAAGCCATCGCCAGGTTCATGCCTTCCTGGGTGAGGCCGTTGGTGTAGCAGAAACCGGCTGCGTCGCCGGCCACCAGCAGGCCGGCCCTGGACAGCTTGGGCATCATGGGAACGCCCGCCTCGGGCAGCAGGTGGGCCGAGTATTCCACCATCCGAGCGCCCTTCAGCAGCGGAGCCACCGGGTCTGACTTCAGAAACCGCTCGAGCAACTCGTAGGGCGGGATCTTGTGCTCCTGGAGCGAGTCGAGGTGGAATACCAGCCCCACCGACAGCGCATCCGTCTGCGTGTAGATGAACCCGCCGCCCCGCACGCCTTCCGTGCAACCGAGGAACTCCTGGGTGGCGCCCTCCCGGCCGGAGAGGCCCCAGCGCTCGTCGATCTCCTCTTCGGTCATCTCATAGACCGCCCGCACCCCGAGAGCCACCTGCTCCGGCTTGAAGCCCTTGTGCAGCCCGGCCTCCTTGGCCAGCAGCGAAAGCGTCCCGTCGCATGCGATCACCAGCGGAGCCTTGATGATGTCGTCCGGCCCGGCCACTCTCACGCCCCACACCGCGCCGTCCGCGCCCATCAGCCCCTCGGCCCGGCAGCCGGTGAGCAGGGTGACCCCGGCGGCCACCGCCTGCTCGGCATACCAGCGATCGAACTGCGGGCGGAACATGGTAAAGCCGGTCAGGCCTTTGTCGGATGTCGAGCCCGCGCCGACCGCCGGCGCGTCCGAGCCCGATCTGGCCTGGAAAGCCAGCGAGGTCGTGGAGCCTGTACCCGCGATCGAGAGGATGCGCTTGGTGACCGCCCGCTCCCACGGCGCCCGCTCCCAGAAGTCGGGGATGAGCTGCTCGGGCACGGGACCGTAGGCCATCATCCCGCCGAACATGTTCTTCTGCCCTGGATACTCGCCGCGCTCCAGCAAGAGCACTTTCGCCCCCGCCTGAGCCAGCCCGAGAGCCGCGCTCGTGCCGGCCGGCCCGGCGCCGACGACGATGGCGTCGAAGGACGCAGCCCCGCGGGTCGCCGCGCTACTGGACATCGGAACCACCGCCCGCGGGCGCGTCGCGCCATGCCTTGATCTTGTCGATGAGCGACGGCAGGACCTCCTGGAGGTCGGCCACGTAGCCGACATCGGAGAACTGGAAGATAGGCGCCCGCACGTCCCGGTTGATGGAGAGTACCCGGTCGGCGTTGCGCACGCCGGCCACATGATGCGGCGAGCCGGACACACCCAGCGCCACGTACAACTCGGGAGCCACGGTGCGGCCCGTCTGGCCGATGAGCCGCTCCTTGGGCAACCGCCCCTCGTCCACTACCGGGCGAGTGGCGCCCACCGAGCCCTCGAGCAGTTCGGCCAGCTCGTGGACGGCCGCCATAAGCTTCTCGTCCGCGGTGCCCATGCCGGCAGTGACTATCCGCTTGGCGTGGACCAGGTCCACGGAGCGGGCGTCGGGCGGGAGGGTCTCGAGGGTCTGGACGCGCGGCGCAGCCGCGCCGGTGCCGGCGCCGGGGTCGACCGGGAGGGTCTCCGCTCCGGCGAGGGCGGCCGCCGCTTGCGCGGCCGCAGCCTCCGGCGGTTCCAGCCCGGCCAGGTCGAGGGTCGCCACCGGGACGAAGCCATCGACGGCGCGCACTTCCTCCTCCAGCCAGCCGCCATACACCGGTTTCACGAACGTCAGCCCTTCGGGCGCCGGCCAGACATCGCTGCAACCGAGGACGGCACAGGTGCCGAGCGCCCGCGCGACAAGCGGGGCCAATTGACGGCCGCTGTCGCCGTCCTGGACGAGCACGGCCGTTGGCGCCATCGTCCCGACGGCTTGGACCACCGCGGCGGCCAGGGCTCCGGGGTCGACGTCCGGGTCGGACGGGCGGGTGACGAAGCGGGTCTGGGCGCCGAGCGCCGCCGCAAGGCGGCCGGCCTCGGCCGCGAGGGCTACCCGTGCGGCCGTGGCCGCGGCGTCGCCGCCGGCGGGCTCCACGACCACCAGGAAGGTCTTCACAGCGGTGTCGGCGATCCCGCTCACACGCGCTTCCCGGCCATGTAGCCTTCGTAGATGGCCATGTCCACGCGGCGAGGGGCCACACAGTCGCCGATCCGGTAGAGTTCGAGCGGCCGCCCCGGGTCGCTATCCGTAGCCCCGACCCTCATGCCCTTGAGGGCGAAGTAGAGGGAATCGTCGGCGTCGTTGCCCATGGCCGTCACGATGCTGTCGTATCCGCTGAAGACGTCCCACACGTTCGAGTACACGTTGAAACCGTGGACCTCGTCGCCTGTCTCCGGGTGCTTGATCTCCATCACCGCGAAGTCCGGGGTGAAGGTGACGCCCTTCTGCATGAGGCGCTGGCGGCTGAGATACAGGTCCTGCGACGGCCCCAGGTCGGAGCCCACGAACAGGCTCGACGTGATCACATGCACCTTCTTGCCCAGTTCGGCCAGGAACTCCGCGGTCGCCGTCGCCTGATGGTGCCCGTCGTAGTCGATGAGCAGCACCTTCTCGCCGAGGGCGTCGTCCACCTCCCCGGTGAGCACCTGCCACACGTTGAACACGCCCGGCGCGTCCGCGCCGCCCACCGGCGACTTCTTGGGCCGCGAGCCTGTCGCGACGATGACGGCGTCCGGAGCCTCGGCGGCGACGAACTCCCGGGTCACCTCGACGCCCAGCTTCACAGGCACGTTCAGGTGGTTCAGCTGGTTCCGCTCGTTACGGGCGAGCACCCCGAACTCGTCCCGGCCGGCGCCCTTGGCGGCGATAAGCACCTGGCCGCCCAACTCCTCGCCCCGTTCATAGAGGGTCACGTCGTGGCCGCGGAGTGTCGCGATCTTGCCCGCCCACATCCCCGCCGGACCGCCCCCGATCACCATCACCTTCTTCTTGCGAAGAGCAGGTTTCAAGTGATGCTCACCCTCGGTGGCCTCGGCGCCCGCCGACGGGTTCTGCACACAGCCGATGGTCTTGTTGAGACCCACGCGGCCGTAGCAGTTCTGGTTGCAGGCGATACAGTACCTGATCTCCTCGGTGCGACCTTCCCGGGCCTTCACAGCGAAATCCGGATCCGCTATCTGACCCCGCACGACGCCGATCATGTCCGCCTGGCCTTCGGCCAGCACCCGCTCAGCGAGGGCCGGGTCGTTGATGCGCCCGGTGGCGAAGACCGGCAGAGTGGCCACCGACTTGATCCCCGCCGCCAGCGGCACCGTGTAGCCGAGCGGCAGGTGCATGGGGCCGCCCACCAGGTAGAGGTTGTAGAAGGTAGCGAGCGTCAGGTTGAAATAGTCGATCTGGCCGGTGGCCTGGAGGGTCTGGGCGATCTGCTTGGCGTCCTCCAGGTTGAGGCCGCCCGGGATGAGCTCGTCGGCACAAAGCCGGACGCCCAGCGTGAAGTCGTCGCCTAGCGCCTTCCGCACCGCCGCGATCACTTCCAGCGAGAAGCGCATCCGGTTCTCGTAGCTGCCCCCGTACTCGTCGCCCCGGAAGTTGGTGAGCCCCGACATGAACTGCCGCGCCAGGGAGCTGTGCCCGAATTGGAGCTCCACCCCGTCGAACCCGCCTTCGCGGACGTGCACGGCCGACCGGGCGAAGTACTCGGTCACCTCGCGGATGTCCTCGATCTCCATGGCCTTGGGCGTCTCTCGGTAGAGCACGTCCGGGATGGCCGAAGGCGCCCAGACCGGCAGACGAGAGAGGCTGCCGCTGCACTGCTGCCCATTGTGGTTGAGCTGGGCGAAGATGCGCGTGTCGTACGTGTGGATCTCCCGGGTGAGTTGCTTGTAGCCGGGGACGACCTCGGGATGGAAGGCCTCGATGAGCCGCTCGTAGGCCCGGTCGGTCGGGTGTACCGACTGCTCCTCGGTGATGATGAGCCCCGCGCCGCCGCGCGCGCGGGCGGCGAGGTAGGCGGTCAGCCGCTCGCTGGGCAGGCCGTCGACGGACAGGTTGGTGAGGTGGGCCGAGAACGAGATGCGGTTCGCAACCGTCACCCGCCCTATCTGCAGAGGGCTGAACAGGTTCGGGAACTGCACGGCTATGCCACCTCCCTCGCGGTTTCCACCGCGCGAAGACATTCGGGGTCGGGAAGCCCCATCGATTCAGTAAGGAAATATCCCACAGCGGGACAGCCACCGTTGCAGATCGAGAAACGGCCGCACCCCCGGCAGGCCTCCACTTCCAGGTCTCGGAAGCCGGCGAAGACCGGCGAGGCCCGGAAGATGTCCCCCAACCGCTCCTCAACGACAGTGCCGGCCAGGAAGGCCGGGTCCGCCAGGAAGGCGCAGGGATAGACGCCGCCGTCGGGCGCCACGGCGCAGGTCATCTTGGCGGCGCCGCACATGTTGAGCCCCAGGTTCCGCCGGCTGTCCGGCGTGAGCGCGAAGAACGAGTCACCGGTGAGGATCTCCGGGTGGTCGCCGAGGAAGGCCGAGAGTTCGGCCAGTTGCTCCCTGGTGAGCCGATAGTCCTCCCAGGTGTGGCAGCCGCCGCCCGACGGGCGGAACCGCGACAGCCGGGTCTTGGCGCCGTAGCGACGAGCGAGGGCGTCGAACGCGCTGATCTCCGTGACGTTCAGGCGCGTGACCACCATGTTGAGGCTGAAGTCGGGGTAGTGGCGGCAGGCCAGAATCTCGATGCCGGCCAGGATCCTCTCGAACGTCCCGGTGCCGCGGATGGCGTCGTTGGTCTCCGGCTTGGCTCCGTCCAAGCTCACCTGCAGGTACACGGGCGCGATATCGAGGAGCGCGTCAACGAGGCCGTCATCCAGCATCGTCCCGTTCGTGCTCACGCAGGTGGTGATGCCCAGCCGGTGAGCGTAACGGAGGATATCCAGGAAATCGGCGCGCAGGAACGGTTCGCCGCCCCCGAAGTTCACCTGGAACACCTGCATGCGCGCCAGCTCATCGAGGAGGGAGCGGCACTCCACCAGATCCAGCTCGCCATGCCCCGCCGCCCGCAGCTCCGCCGACAGGCAATGCGCGCAGTCGAGGTTGCAGGCTTCGGTGATCTCCCAGGTGACATTCACCGGGGAACGGAGCGGGAGGGTGCTCAGCCTTTGCGGCACGGTGTCACTCACCCGGGCAGGCAACGAGCAGTCCTTTTTCGACCAGATCATCGAGCACGCGCGAAAGGGCGGCGTCGGGCTGCGCCCCGGCGGTCATGGCGAGGGCGCGGCGGAGCCCGATGAACGGCGGCGGCACCAGCCGGTCCCCCGAGCGGACGAAGGTCAGCCTTGTCGACTGAGTGTCGTAGAACAACAGGCCGAAATCCTCCTGCCGCACGCGGACGTGGTCGGGTACGAGGTATGCCGGTCTGCTCATGCCCATCTGTCCAGCGCCACCCGGCTCAGTCAAACGTGCAGACCCAGCGGCCGCTCAGTTCCCGGCGCTGCATCCGTGCCCGGATGTCCTGCTTGGGCGGGTCGAGCTCCAGCTCCTCGATGCTGTAGCCCTTGTTGAACTCCTGCAGAACGGCGCCCTTGATCTTCACGTACTTCTAGTAGACGCCACAGATGCCGTCTACGGCCAGCTCTTCCACCTCGATCTCCTCGAGGACGGCCGGCTCGTCGGCACCGGTCGAGGAAGCCTCCAACGGGGTACTGCTCATCCTGCGTCTCCCTTCGTGTGCCTGTCTATCAGTCGAACTTGCAGACCCAGCGGCCGTTCAGCTCGCGACGTTCCATCCGTTCCCGGATGTCGTTGATCTCTTCGAGTTTGAAGTGTCCCTCGATGATGGTGTCCAGCATCATGTCGCCCCGCATAGCCAGCTCGACGTACTTGGGGATGTCGTCCCGGGTGGAGATGGCGCCATAGAGGACACCCTGGATGGCTTTCTGCCCGAACACCAGGAAGGTGAGCGCGAGCGGAGCCACTTCGTGCTCGCCCATGATGCCCACCTGCATCAGCCTGCCACTGGGACGCAGGGCCCAGTAGGCCTGCACGGTAGCGCCGGGGTCCCCGCTGCATTCGAAGATGATGTCCAGGCCGCCGTTGGTGAGCCCCTGGATGATCGGCACCGGGTCTTCTTTGGAGGCGTTGATGAAGTGGGTGGCGCCCAGCTTGAGGGCCTTCTCGCGGCGGGCCTCCTCGACGTCCACCACGATCAGCGGGTTGGCATGCCGGGCGGCTGCCGCCCGCAACACGTTCTGGCCCACCCCGCCCATGCCCCACACCGCAACACGGTCGCCGGGCTGCACGTTGGCCTTCTTGGTGACCGTGCCCCAGCCGGTGGGGATACAACAGCTCATGAGCGCGGCCCAGTCGAGCGGCATGCTCTGGGGCACCGGGATGAGAGCGCCCTCCGGCATGACGGTGTAGTCGGAGAAGCCGGACACGAAGTTGCCGTGAAGGACGGTGTTGCCCTTGGCGTCGCGCAGACGGCTGGTGTGGTCCAGCATGGTGCCGTTCACGAACTGCGGGAAGGTCCCCGAGCAGATGTTGCCCATCCCGGCGCGGCACTCGGGGCAGTCGCCGCACGGACACATCCAAGCGCTGGCCACGTGGTCGCCGGGCTTGACCCGGGTGACTCCCGGTCCTACTTCCATCACCACGCCGGACGCTTCGTGCCCCGCCACCATCGGCAGCTTCATCTTGGTGAAGCCCTTTGAGTTGCTCAGGTCGCTATGGCAGTATCCGGCGTAGGCATACTTGATGAGGGCCTCGCCAGCCTTCGGCGAATCCAGCTCGAGTTCCTCGATGCTGTAGCCCTTGTTGATCTCCCGAAGGACGGCGGCTTTGATCTTCACGTTTTCCCCCCGTGCGTCGTGGCTCCGCTGTTACCTGCAGTCGGCTACAAGACTTTACCACCGATGACGGGGCTCAAGCGACCCATCGGTGCTCGGAAAAGGCGTAGGTGAGCACCAACAACAGAACCACCGAACACGCCAGATACACCCAGAAAGCCCAGCGGTTCCGGAGCAGCCGCTCCAGACCGATGAACAGCGGGACCACCACCAGCATGTACCGGGAAAACGACACGAAGTAGTCGAGGACCTGGCCGTTGGCCGGCATCATGAGCGGCACCACTATCGAATAGAGCAGGATGATCCAATAGGACCAGCGCATCTTCTTGATGGAGGCGACCAGCACCACGATGGCGCCGGCCGGGAAGAGCAACTCGGTGGTGTAGTAGACGGGGCTCCAGTCCTGATGAAGACTCAGGCGCAGGCCGCCGGCCCAACCAAGGTTGTGCTTGAACCCCTCGTACAGCGTCGTCCACGGCAACGCAAAACTTCGGCCCCATTGCCCCTCCGCCGAGATGAACGAGAGCGGGCTACCGAACTTCACCCAGCAGAAGACGAGATAGGCCAGGGTCCCCAGTGCCACGAGGGCCACCCACGTCGCCTGCCAGGGCCGAGGCCGGGGCCGGGGCTTCTTCCACCAGTCCTGGAAGTACTCGATGAGGAACGGCAGCCCGAACGCGATGCCCGTGTTGCGCGCGACCGCCGCCAAGCCGCCCCAGATCCCGGCCGAAGCCCAGCGCCGCTTTCGCAGGGCATACAGCAGAAGAACCGCCAGCAGGAAGAACAGTGCCTCGGTATAGGCCGCCGAGAAGTAGAACGCGGTGGGGAACAGCGCCAGCAGCAGCATCCCGCGGACCGCCCGCGGCCGCTCGAGGTCGAGAAGGAGCAGTTTGAGAAGGAAGTAGAGGCCGAGGAAGAAGCATACGGTGGAAACGAGCACGGCCGCCGCGGCGAGCGAGATGCGCAACACCTCCGAAACAGCCCGGATCAGCAGCGGGTACAGCGGGTAGAAGGCGGTCGACTTGGCAGAGTAGCCGTTCTGGGCGATGCCGGTGAACCACCAGGAGTCCCACTGGATGAAGTTCTGCACGAAGAGGTAATGCAGGAACCCGGACCCGGTCTGCGCGGCGAAGCGGGCGCGCATCCCGACCGCGGCAGCCGCGTACACGAGGATCTTGTTGCCGACGAAGCCGAGGGTGGCCCACCGAAGCAGCCAAAGCCGCTCCTCCCCGACGTACTTGGCAACGGAGGAAAAACGTCCGGGCTTGCTCGCGGCGGCTCTCATGCCAAGCTGACTTCCCCAGAGCTCTCTACTTGAACAGCGCCTCGATCTTATCAGCCCCGGCATAGCGGAAGTCGCCAAGCAGGTAGGCCACCGGCATGCCGTAGCTATCATAGATGGGGCGGCCGCCGGGCTTGTTCATCTTCATGATTGCCCGCATGGTGTCGCCCGGGACGAAGAACTGCGCCAGAGAGTCCTCGCTGAGGTTCGCGGCCGCGTGTTTGGCCTTATTGGCCATGAGATCCGAAGTGGCGTCGGACTCGCCGGCTCCGTACTCGCCCAGCGCGTCACCGAAATCGAAATAGCCGTTGCCGATGTTGAAGCAGGTCAGTAACGTCTGCTTGTACTGGCTGCCTGAGGCCCTCACCACGTGGATGTACACGTCCTGGGACCCGCCGGCGATGGCGAGCGGGATCGTGCCGCGTACGATGAAGTCGCGCGAGTTCCCGAACGGGATGATATCGACGAACTTGAACAACACGTTCTGGTAATAGATGGCGCGGGTCTTCAGGTAGACGAAGCCGTTGAGGCCTCCGTAGCCCATACCCCGGGCGCCGACGGCGCCCTTGGCGGTGAGGGTGACCAGCGCGTCGTTCAGCTCGTTGCCCTCCAGCTCGTTGGGGTCGGCGGCGCGGTTGTCCGGCCCGATGTAGTAGATCTCCTCGCCCGGGAACTTCTGCCCGAACTGGGTCTGGAGACTATCGGGGACGGCGCCGGTGGGCTGGTTCTCTCCCGCCTTGGGGATCTCCGGGGCCTTCTTGGCATCGGCGAGGCTCTTGTCCGTCGAGACGAGCGACTGCCAGGTGCGGCCCAGGGTCGTGGTGGTGGATTCCGCGGCCGTGGTGGTGGTATCGGGCGCCGAAGTGGTGGTATCGGACGACTCCGTGGAAGTGGTGGCCGGAGCGGCAGCGAGCGTGGTGGGTGCGGCGGCAGCCGTGGTGGGAGTGACGACAGCCGTGGTGGGAGCGACGGCCGTGGCCGTGGTCGTGGTCACACCCCCGCCGCAGCCCGCGGCGACAGCGGCCAGGCTCACCGCCGACACAGACAGGATCGCGATCAGCAGCCAGCGCACAACGGACGAAGACCGAGTCACGCGAACCCCCTCACGTCGGAAAAAACGACCGCAGTATGGTAGCGCGCGGAATGTAAGTTCCGCGTCATTGTTTGAAGCGCATGCGGTGATAGTAGGCGTTGGCCACTTCGTAGGCGCCGCGCGTCGTCTCCCGGTACTCCACCCAGTAGGTGATCACCGGTTTCACCAGGCTGGCCAGGCGAGTGCCCGCCGCCTCGTCCACGAGGACGTCGCCCGACTTCTCCGCCTGCCAGATCGCCTCGCGCAGTTCGGCAGCCGCGATGAGCTTCTCCTCCATCTGCCGCTGCACTTCCGGGGAAAGGATGAGCTTCAGTCCGTCCCATTCATGGCGGGTGGGCTCGAAGTCGGCTCCCTGCAGCCGCCGGGCGAGTTCCTTCTTCACCTGCAGGCTGTTCTGCCGCTTGCGCTCCAGCGTGGGCACGGACATGCCGGTCGGCAGGCCGAGCGCCACGTCCAGGATGTGGGCGCACTCCTTGCTGCGCCAGGCGAAGACGTCCCGGCAGTTCGCGCAATAGACGAGGTACGGCAGCTCGGACGCCTCGGCCCGGTGCTGGACGATCTCGTCGAAGAGCGCGGGATTGGCCACCCGGATATGGCCGCCATGCCCGCAGCAGCGGTTCTTCTCGGGCAGCTCATGCACAGCCACGCCCGCCGCGGCCGCCAGCTTGCGGACGGCGGCCTCCATGCCGGTGTCGTCCCGAGCGTTGCAGGGGTCGAAGACCGCAGCCTCGGCGAAGCCGCCGGAGGCCCGAAGAGCTGGGGAACGGGCCAGCAACTCGTAGACAGACACCCGGGGAACGTCCGGCAGGAACGACTCGAACATCAGGGAGCAGGTCGCGCACGCGAACACTAGCGTAGGCCTGCCCAACTCCTCCCAGGACCGCCGCAACTGCGCCATGCCCGCTTCCACCCGGGCGTCGTCGCCCGCCCAGTACGCGGGCGAACCGCAGCACCCGAGGATGACGCCCAGGTCGTACTCGGCGCCGAGGAACTCATAGGTACGCAGCACGTGCTCGGGGTTGCCGGCACCCAGCTGACAGCCGGGGTAGAAAGCGTATTCGCAGGTGGTCTTCCCGGGGGGAGCAGCCACCAGCGAGCCCTCCGAGTCGGCGAACTCCATCTCCCGCATCCAGAAGTCGTGCAGAGCGGCGGGCGCTATGCCGGCGCTCACACGCGCGGCCCGGGACAGCCGAAGCAGCCCGCCGATGTCCACGTGCTCCGGGCACACCGACGTGCAGTGTCCGCACATGGTGCAGGAATAGGCCTCTCGGGTGAGCGTCCGGGAGGCGAAGGGGTTCGCCGCCGCGTCGGCTCCCGCCTCCATGGCGAGCTTCCGCGGGTACTTGCCGTAGTGCTGCAGCATCTCGCAGCCGACCATGCAGGCGTCGCAGTCGCATTGCAGGCAGCGGGCCGCCTCCGCCTGGGCCTCCTCCGCCGTGTAGCCCTGGGAGCCGGCGGGACTCACCCGCGGCACCCGCACTACGCCCTCGCGCGTGAGGTAGCGCGCGCACGACTCCTTCTGGTAGTCGGCGGAGCCCCGGGCGATCTTCCCGGTCTCCAGGTACACGTCGATGATCTTGGACGCTACCGCACCCTCGGCTATCGACTCCACGACCGTCGAGCCGGTGAGCATGCCACCTAGGAACACGCGCGGCTCGCGGGTGCTGTAGACGCCGCAGTCCCAGCCGTCCAGAAGCCCGAAAGACTCACCCCCGGCCCCGGTGGCTACGTAGACCGCGTCGAAATCGGCCAGCTCGTCCAGCGAGGCGACGGGCGTCCCGTAGCGGAACTCCACCGCCACCACCACGAACTGCCGGGCGATGTCGGCGGCGAAGTCGGGGAAACGGGGATCGGAGCGCAGCGAACCGCCCCACCCCTCGTCCTTCTCGAACACGGTCACACCGTACCGGCGTTGCGCCAGGTTGAGAGCGCACGCAAGCCCGGCCATCCCGGCGCCCACGACGGCGATGCGCTGCTCCCTGGGCGGGACGACATAGCGCTCAGGCTTCTGCTCCTTGACCTTGCGAAGGACGGCAGACTCGATGTCGCGGACGGCGATGGCTTCGTCGCCCAGGGTCGCGCGCAGGCAGCCCTCCATGCAGGGCGCCTCGCACAACTCGGCGGCGATCACGGGGAAGACCACCGCGTTGCGCAGCACCTTGTACGCGGCACTCCAGCGGCCCTTAGCCGCCTTGTCCAAGAAGCTGCGGAGGTCGAGATGGAAGGGGCAGGCCACAGTGCACGAGGCCGGCTCCCCACGGAAACACCGCTCGGTGTATTCGGTGAACACCTCGGGCTTCGCAGGAGGCCGGTCTCTCGTTTCGTGTTGGTCAGGTAGCGTGTCCAACTCCCCCTCTTAGACGGGGTTGACCTTGATCCACTCCAGTTCTTCTTCGAAGTCGGAGCCCAGGAAGTACTTGGGTGGGGTAAGGTCTTCGCCGCGCTGCTTGGCTTCCCAACCGGCTTTGACCTTGTCGGGGGTCGCCGGCAGAGCGAACACCCGCACGCCACACGCGTTGTTGATGGCGTTTATGACGGCCATGTGGTTGCAGCTCTGGAAGACCTCGGAGCAGCCGGAGGAACCATGGGGACCGAGCGGGCGTGGAGTCTCGAGGAAGATCAGATTCATGTCGTCCGGTATGGCGTCGATCTGCGGGATGCCGCACCCGATCATGGTGCCGTGCTTGTCCTGGGCGTCGTAGTTCTCGGACAGGGCGAAGCCTATCGAGTGGGACAGACCCCCGTAGCCCTGGCCTTCCACGGAAAGCATGTTCCCGACCACGCCGACGTCGCCCACCCAGGTGAACCGCAGCACGTTGGTCTTGCCGGTGGTGACGTCCACTTCCACGAGCGCGAGGTTGAGCCCGTACATGAACGCCGGCACCCGGTTGCCCTGGCCGGTGTTGGGGTCGAGACCCGGATCGAGCCCCATGTTGAACTGGTCGTGGTGCCCCACGTACTTGGTGGGGATACCGGCCGCGACCATCTCGGCGTGGGTCCGGTAGCTGCCGTCTTCCTTGCGCATGGCGTCCATGAGCTGACCGGCGGCATGGATGGTGGCGAGGCCTGCCACGTAGTGTGAGCGGCTGGCGGCGGCCAGACCGGTGTCCGGACAGGTCTTACTGTCGTTCATTACGAGCTTCACCTGGCTCGGCTTGATCCCGAGCGGCTCGAGCGCTTTCACCGTATGAGTGAGGGTGCCGATATCGCCGCCCTGGCCAAGGTCTTCCCAGGTGTTGTAGTGGGTGATGGTCCCGTCGGGGTTGAGTTCGAGCGCCACTTCGGCCGAGTCGAACATGCCGATGGTCACCACGAAACCGCCCATACTCATGCCCACGCCCGTGTGCCTGCCGGCGGCGCGGCGCGCTTCGGCCTCAGCCTTGTACGCGTCGTACGTGGGCTTGGCCATCTCCAGCAGCTTGGGATAGGGATAGTCGAGGTAGGGCCGCTGGTTGATGGTGAGGTCGCCCGGCCGCGCGGCGTTCTTGTAGCGGAACTCCCAGGGGTCGATGCCGGCCTTCTCGGCGGCCATGTCGATGAGCGACTCGGTGGTGGTGGAGATCTGCGGGGAACCGAAGCCGCGGTAGGAGGTGTTGAAGTTGTGGTTGGAGGAGCCGCCCCGCCCCAGCGCCTTGAAGTTGGGGATGTTGTACCCATGGAACCCGAGCGAGGTCAGGTTCAGGAAGATGGGGACGAACCCGTAGGCGCCGTGGTCCAGCGCCACGTCGTACTCGGCCGCGGTTATCATGCCCTCTTCGTCACAGGCGATACGGCCGTTTGAGAAGGTGGCCATGCGCTTGCCGGTGACGTGTTTGAACTCGTCGTAGCTGAGTGTGAAGGTGCACGGCATGTCCAGGTTCTGAACGGCGGTCACCACCAGCGCGAACGTGTTCGGGCACACGGTGTAGCCGAAGGCGGCACCGGACGCGTTCAGGGTCATGCGGATGTTCTCTCGATCGATCCCGCAGGCGACGGAGAGGGCATCGCGCGTCTCGCCGAAATCGTGCGACTTGCACTGCAGCGTCATCATGCCGTCGGTGCCCCAGTAGCCCTGCAGCGTGTCCGGCTCGATGGTGAGATGGGGCTCGTGCTGCGTGTAGAAACTGCCCTCGGCCGTGAACGGAGCATCCTCGAAGATCTCGGCCGTGTCCTCACCCTTGAAGACAGGCTGCTCCATGTACCAGTTGGGGATGCCCGGGTGGATCTCCACCGCGGTGGGCATGACCGCCTCGGGGAAGGTCATGTAGGTGGGCAGGACGTCGAGGTTCTGCTTGACCTTCTTGGCGGCCTCGCGCGCGTGCTGGCGGGTATCCGCAGCCACGACGGCCACGACGTCACCGCGCCGGCAGACCTTCTTGTCGGCGATCACAGGGAACTGGCGGATGCCGGTTCCCCGCTGCCGCTGGATGGGGCCCTGCATGGGCAGGCTGTTCGTACCTTTGACGTCCTTGCCGGTGAGGACCCCCATGACGCCGGGCATCGCTTCAGCTTCGGATGTGTCGATGCTAATGATGTCGGCGTGATGGGCTTCCGCCAGCACGATGGCGAGATGAGCCACGCCCGCGGGCAGTTGCAGTTCGACGTCGTCCCCGAAGTCGGCCAGACCGGTGACCTTGGCCAGTGCAGTCGGGCGCGGATGGCGGGAGCCGTATATCTCGGTCTCGCCCTCGAAGTCGTACGTGATGTCGGCCATCGTCTTGTCGCCGCGCATGACCTCGGCGGCGGCCATGACCGCGTCCACGAGGGGTTTGTACCCGGTGCAGCGGCAGATGTTGTGATGGCGCTTGAACCATTGCCGCACGTCTTCCCGCGTGGGCGATTGGTTCTGCTGGAGCAGTCCGTAGGCTGAGACGATGAAGCCAGGGGAGCAGAAGCCGCACTGAGCGCCGCCGTAGGTGATCCAGGCCTGCTGCAGCGGATGCAGGTGCTGCGGCGTGCCGATCCCCTCGATGGTGGTGATGCTGCTGGACTCGGCGACCCGCTTCATCTTCTTGGTGCAGGCCCGCACCACCTCGCCGTCCAGGATGATGGAGCAGGCGCCGCACACTCCGGCGTTGCACCCGATCTTCACTCCGGTGAGACCCATGCGGCGCAGGACTTCAGCCAGAGTGTCGGTCTCAGGGTCGCAGGTCACGAACCTGTCGACACCGTTGATGTTCAAGTTCAGTCGTTCCAGCCTCATGTCCCTAACCTTTCTCGTATCTCCCATCCGAGCCCGTCGACCGGCGCCCTCACTCCGGCAGTATACCAATGGGCCGAGAAAGTCCCGCAAACCGTGGATGCCGGTGTGGTAAGTGAGCCCGGACTACGGAGCAAACTCGAACAGGAAGTGGGTTGAAGGATTGACGGCGTGCCGCTGAGCCACCGGATCCGCGTATTTCGGCTCCTTCAACACGAGTCTGTAACCGCACTCTTTGATAACCGAGCTGAAGTCTTCGTTGTTCCAGTTCTTCAGCTCGTTGTCGCACACGAGCATCAAGTGAGGCACCCGATGCTTGGCGATCAGCCTGATCCACCACTTGATGGCCGGGATCTGGCACTCGGGGAAGCTGTGGACGTTGACCGCGAGGTCTATCCGCTCCCGCTCCAAGACGCTCTCGATCTCATCCAGCGGGACCACGGACGCCTTTCCGTCCAGCTGGCGGAACTTCAAGTAGTAGTCGCACAAGAACGTCGAGATAGGATAGGCGTCGGTGCAGATGTACCTTCCGATGTCCGGGAAGGCGGTCAGGGCGCGGTGCGCCAGCCTGCCGTAGCCGGCACCTATGTCGAGGATGACCTTGCCTTCAAGACCGCCGCTGAAGACACCGTCACGCAAGAAAGAAAGCTCGATGACGGAATCCAGGAGGTCGCGGCTTATCACCTTGCCGCCGACGTCGAACGTCACGGCGCCGAGCAGGCTGTCCTCGTCGAGGGCGTCCAGCAGGCCGAGGGGATCGTTCGACTTCAGGTAGTACGTGGTGAGAGCGTAGCCGGCCTCGTCCATGTTTTTGCCGCGTGTCTGAAAGACGTACGCGTTGTCGGCCCTGAAGGAAAGCAGGTCGCCGGGCTGTACGTGTCCGACGACCCAGTTGAGCGGCGCGGTCACTTGGGGGTCGAAAGCCGCGTACCGCGAAACGAGGTCTCTGAGGACGGGATTGCCCTCGCGCAGATACTCGCGTGCTCCCTCGGGAACCTCGACTACGCGGGCCGGGAACGCCTCGCCGGAGGGTCGCGCCGCTGTCTCAGCCGGGACGATGTCGTAACCGAAGCGGCGCAGCCCCGAGCGGACGGTCTTGCGGACACGACTACCAAAGATCACGTGCGCCTCCCAGCAGAGAAATGGCGGAGCGGCATGGGAATCGAACCCACCCTGGACGGGACTACCGCCCAACACCGGTTTTGAAGTTCGCATTCGGCCGTCCGGAGGTCTCCGAAGGATTCCGCAATACCAGCATTTTGCACGGGTTTATCGATACGGGCGTTCTTCCTTGTCCGGGTCACGCCCCCTACAGCAAACGGGTTGGTTTGCAAAATGAGGGCAGGGCCGAGGACCCTTATGCCAGTCGTTCTACCCCCGGCTGCTCCATCCACCACGTCTGACTACGTCAATTGCCTTCTGTAACCGCGCGGGGTCTTGGCCAAATAGCCCCTGCTGGAGCCCGAGCCAGTGTTCTCCTGCCAAAACAGCCGGTTGAATGCGCGCTTCAACGAACTCGCGCCTCATGAAATATGGACCGATAGGAGGTGTGCAGTACGCATGGCCTAAGGCGACGCGGCAGGTATCTACATAGATCAGGGCAAGCAGGTACTCAAAATCATCGAACAGGTCCCGAAACTTCTCTTCGTCTGGCAGGGGGCACTTAACGGACAGGAGCAGGACGTCTCGAATATGGTCTCCAGCCATTTCAGTCTCTGATATGCCGGGCAACGACCTCCACGTCTCGGTCGAAAGTATGTTGTCCCTGGCCAGTGCAAAGATAAGCGGCCCCTTCTCTCCCCCCTGCACTCTGACCGACGTCCTCGCCAGAAGCTGGTCTAAGAAGCCATACCTCTCTGCAAGATACGCACCTAGCGAGGCCGCCCACATCAGAAGGAAGCCTGGGTAGTACATGAGAGCCGAAACCACGGCGACTCCGTCTTCGCGCTTGAATTTCGGTTGGGCGATCCTCTCGATGGCTTGAACCCAAATCTCGTTGTGCTCTTCCTCCCCGTAGTACGCGCCACACGAGACGAGGCCCACCATCCCTTCTGTGAGCGACTCAAGCCTACTGATTCTGTGCGCTAGAACTTCTGGCCTCCGTGAGGCAGGCTGGACGAACGAGAAATCCTCGGCAGCCAGCCGCTGGGTGAGCTCGTCGGTCTGTCGGGCTAGTAGATCGCGTAGCCGAATTCGCTTGGATGGGTCGACGAGGAACTCCTTGAGTTGAGCCAAGGCAACTTCTCCCTCGACTGGGTTGGCTCGATGAAGGTCTTCGATGGCCAGCACCTTGCTTTCCAGGTCCTCAAAGAACTGATCGGCGTCTGTGATCGAAATGACTTGGGCTGACTTGGCCCCGACGATCTTTGCCGCGCTTTCGCCAAGCCGACCTCCCCTCGCCGTCCAGTAGGTCGAGTAGCGTCTTGACTTGCATCTTTCGAGGGCTCCAATCAACGCTTCGTCCCAGGTGGCGGACCAGCCACAGACGAGAAGACCGTATTCGTCGAATACGCGGTCCAGTAGCTTGCTGATGGACCGATCATATTTCTGGAGTTCGTCCACTGTGTTCTTCGTCCGTATATCCAAGTAGTCGCCATTGAGCTTGACTACAGTGCACGCTGAATGGACAAGGGGAACGGCCCCCTTGAGCTGATCGGCATTCGAAATGACGACCGGGGTCACGCCGACCTCACGCAAGGCGGCCTCGCATAGCCGATCGAGATTGGTCGTGAGGATGAGACGTATGTACCCCTTCTTGGCCAAGCGTGCGATCGCCAGATGGGCCCTCGTTGACTGTTCGGGAGCTTCCCGAGTAGCGCCCGTGGCGGGCTCGAAGAATGGCTTCAGTAAGTTGCGCCGCTCAGTCGGAGTGTGCGCGAGAGCAGCGACTACTGACACATAGCCGGGCTCTTGATCGAACACCTGGCGGTACCAGGTATCCGGATCGGGAATGCACTCTTCGTTCCTGAGCAATGCTACGCGACGGATGAGGTCTTGCGTGACCTCCCATCCCGTCCGGATGCTTGCCGCCTGCGACAGGCCGGAGCCCAGCAGGCACGCATAAGCCCCGGGGTTCGAGGACATGCAGAATGCCAGAGAAAGGATCGGGTCCACAATTTCCCCTTGGTCGGCCTGAGGTCCCGTGCTCACGTGGTAAAGGTATTCAGAAAGATCCTCAAATTCCATAGCGCTCGCGCGACTCGGTGGCCGGCAAACACAAGGAAATTCCCGAAATTAGCGTCCGCCGCGTAACGCTGAGGCTCGTCCACTCGAACAACCGCTGTCCGCTACCTTCTGCCACAAGTCCCCAAAGTTCGCGAGTTGGCCTGTCAATTTGGCCGTCACACGCTCCACCTCGCCTCCGTCGGCTTTCAAGTACTAGTTCCTATTTGGACAGGAGGCCCCTGGTCCCCTCACCACGACGCTTTCTGCACTTGGCTTTACGGAGTGATTGAATAGGCTGTGGCTACACGGCAAACTACAGCTTCTCAAAGGGAATCCGACTAGAAACAAGTCCAAGGATGTCAGCAAGATGTCAGAGAATCAACCTGCACAAAATCCGGCAATTGTGTTCCGGGAGGAGACATCCGACTGGGCCATTCTGTTCAATCCACAGAATGGCTGCACTTTCGGCCTCGATCCTGTTGGCGTGCTTATGTGGCGGAACATCGACGGAGTCAAGACGCTTAGCGATCATGTCAGCGCTGTGAGACACGCGTGCGAAGGCGTATCCACCAATGTCGCCGCCGACGTGCAAAGCTTCCTGGCTGACCTGCGCGACAACGGACTCGTGATCTAATGCCGTCGACTCTTCCGTCGGCGATGACAACGCCCAGGTATGTAGACCTCGAGATCACGGGCCGCTGCAACCTGAGATGCTCCTACTGCTACCACTTCTCAAGCCCCGGTGACGTAGGCCACGAATTGACTACATCTGAATGGCTGGATTTCTTCGAAGAGCTGGGAAGGAACCAGGTGATTCACGTCATGCTGGGCGGCGGGGAACCATTCTGTCGAAAGGATCTACCGATTCTCCTCCAAGGCATCGCCGCAAATCGTATGAGATTCAGCATTGTTACGAATGGCACACTGCTTGACGAGACCACGGCAGCGATGGTCAAGGCCACCGACCGCTGTGACATGGTATACGTATCGCTAGATAGCTACAGGGCCGAAGAGCATGACGTTTTTCGAGGCTCGGGAAGTTTCGCGGACGCAGCCCGTGGACTAGAGATTCTAAGAGCAGGCTCGGTGCCCTTCTCGATCAGGATGACCCTGCATAAGCAGAACTACCGAGCGCTTAGAAACACCGCCGACTTTGCACTGCAGCGAGCAGGTGCTGACTATTTCTCGGCCAACGAGGTCAGCTACTTTGGACTTTGTCGCGCGAATGTCAAGGACTTGATTCTGAGCCCAGCAGAGCGATCGGAGGCAATGACGGAGCTGTTCTTGCTATACGAGAGTTATGGCGACAGGGTTAAGGCTTTTGCCGGTTTGCTCTCTGAAGCAGTGAACTGGGTTAGGATGGAACGCAATCGCCAGGGCCACGCGGAGCCAGAGGAGGGTTTCGGCTGCCTGGCCGGGTGCACGGGTATCTGGGACACGCTGGCCATTAGGGCCGACGGAGCCATGACACCTTGCGTGCAGCTCAATCACATTGTGTTGGGCTGGGTCAATAACGATGAGGTTGCCCAGGTGTGGAGAAATCATCAGGAGCTAAGCCGTCTTAGAGCTGGCCGGCAGACATCGCTCGGAACTTTCGCCACTTGCCGCGACTGCGAGTACAGGAGATGGTGCAAGGGAGGGTGCCCTGGTCTTGCCCAGTCCCTTCTGGGCCGCGACAACGTTCCTTGTTCCGAGACATGCCTTCGTGCGCACTACATGGGTGGGGGAACTCTGCCCCAGCCCGCCGCACTGCCCAGCGACTAACCTTTAAGAATTGGATTCCTACCCGCTCCGCCAACTTTACGTATATGTAACCGACAGGTGCAATCTGTCTTGCGCTCATTGCTGGTTGACCCCAGCCTTGGCTAGCAGCAGTGTGCACTCCCATCTGATCTCGAGGAAGCATCTGGAGACTGTCATAGAGCAGGCGCAGAATCTGGGACTTGTCGCAGTCAAGTTCACTGGTGGGGAGCCCTGTCTTCATCCAGAGCTTGAGGCGATGCTGCAATTTGCGTGTAGCCGCGGCATCTCGGTTTCCCTGGAGACAAACGGCACAATGCTAAACGAGAGGATTGTGGACAGTCTTGCCCGACGAGAAGACCCAATGGTAGCGGTTTCTCTCGACGGATCAATGAGCTCTACTCACGAGTCTATTCGCGGATCTCTTGGTTCCTTTGACCGCGCGTGCGAGTCAATTGAGTCATTGGCGACCCGCGGCATTCACGTCCAGGTGATCATGTCCCTGCTCAGAAGCAACAAAGAAGAGGTATCGTCCCTGGTTGACCTCGCAACCAATCTGGGCGCAAGCTCAGTTGCCGTCAACGTCGTGCAACCGATGATGCGGGGAGTCCAGGTGCATTCGAGCGAACTTGGCCTGACTATCCACGAACTTGTTGAGTTCGGTCAGTGGGTAGAGGCCCAGTCTTGCTGGCAAATCCCGGTGTTCTATGGTCACCCGCTGGCGTTTTGGCCCTTGCCTCGACTGTTCCAATCGTCGGCTGCAGGCACTGGCTGTGGAATCTTGACGACCCTTGGCGTTTTGCCCGACGGCTCTGTCGGCCTGTGCGGGATCGGCGCGGTCCTCCCTGCCGTCGTTTTGGGCAAACCTGGTCATGGCGACCTGGCGACGATTTGGCGCACACATCCACTCATCACGACTCTGCGCGAGGGGCTACCCGGCCGTCTAAAAGGTATCTGTGGTAGCTGCACGCTCAAGTCAGCCTGTCTAGGCGGCTGTGTCGGCCAGAAGTACTACACGTCCGGGGACTTTACGGAGCCTTCGTGGTATTGTCAGAGCGCTTTTGAGGCTGGCCTGTTCCCGAGCTCGAGAATCATGGGTCAGTAGAGCAATTCGATGTCGGGGTACGAGAAGGGGGGTGACCCGGGTGAAGATCGCATACTGTCCTCCTAAGCTATTCAAGCTCACGCAAGCTGCAATGATGGGCAAGTGTGACGCTGGCCACAAAGGCCGGTAAACGGGGCTATCACTCGTACACGGCCAGCTTTGTCGCTTGTCCGCGAAGAGCGCATCGGCACACGCTCCCAGTATCCACCTCTGCCATCGGCGGAGGTGGCAGTCTTGTGACTAGCAAGCCTCCACTGTTGAGTATTGGAGGCCAGTTGTTTTGCGGGCTGCTCTTTCAAGTGCCTCGGGCTGAACTCCAGCCGGTCCGCTGAGCGCCGTGTGTCCATGCAGAGGTTCACCCCACTCCGTTGCCACAAGGTTCTCCCGGGGACGATGCCCTTCATGAAGAGGGTAAGCTCGGTACCCACGCTCAAGACAACCTGCTCGGGCCAGGCCTTGCGTAACTCCTCGGCCGCCTCAGCCGCCGC
>Ga0182021_10001819_pt1 | contig 24785 bp, 24 predicted proteins | sample 612E3MmetaG_FD_120493 | JGI IMG/M metagenome (GOLD analysis project Ga0182021, IMG submission 120493) | Permafrost microbial communities from Stordalen Mire, Sweden - 612E3M metaG (Illumina Assembly) | ecosystem: Environmental > Terrestrial > Soil > Wetlands > Permafrost | place: Sweden... | reverse complement strand
ATCTCATGGCGGGGCCTGACAACCCCGGGAAGAACTACTATGTTTCAAAGCAATATTATCGTTACATCCGCCCGGGCGCGCAGATGGTCGACGCCAAGAGCAGCGACTCCAGCGTTCTCGCCGTGGCCTTTGACAACACGCAGATGGGGGCTTTCACCATTGTCGCCATCAACACGGGAGCAGCTGCGACACCGCTGACCCTTGCGGGCAACAATTTGCCGTCGTCGTACAAGGCGATTCGCACTTCGGCAAGCGAGAACGCGGTCGAGCTGGGCACCGTCAGTGCGGGCAGCATCACGCTGCCTCCGAGTTCGATCACGACCCTCGTCAGCGGCAACTATCTCGAATCGCAGGTGCCCGCTACCGACGCAGGCACCGACAGCGGCTCCGGAGGAAATACCGGCTCCGATGGTGCGACCGGCTCCGGCGGTGCGATCGGGAGCGGAGGCATGAGCAGAACCGGCGGCGGTGCGATTGGCGGCGGCGGCGCGGCGGGCAGCGGTGGCGGCACGAGTTCAGCGGGGTCCTCTGGCTGCTCGTGCAATCTGAGTGGCGGTACGTCCAGCTCGGACAGCAGAGCTGCTTTCACACTCGCGGGTCTCGTAGCGCTCGTCGCTCTTCGCCGTTGTTGCAGAAGATCCTTCCGCCGTCGGGCGAGATCGCTGGTCCGCCTGGGATCGGTGCAGCTGCCCACGAACTTCCCGTGGTGATATCCACGGGCAAGTTGGCGAGAGGCGTATTGGCCGCAACATCGAGACGCTCGTTGTGCGAATAGAGCCGCGTCCCATCCGGCGACACGAGAAATCCATTCGACACGATGTCCTGGCTGAACGCCAATGTCCGGGTTTGCTGATGGAGGCTCGCACCAAAGACGCTGCGATCCGTCATATAGATCTCGCTCCCATCAGGAGATGTTCCCACGACGTGATGCGGTAGTGGGTCAGTTTCAAACTGCCCCACTACCACCGAGCGACCTTCATCCACCCACTCGCGAGTCTCGTCCCGCCGGTTCAGTATGTCGATCAGCAAGTTCGCCGCCGGCTTGCCGTCCTGCGGCTGTTCCAAACACGCCGCCAGTTCACCGTCCATCTGCTCAGCATCCTGCGCGACTAGTTTTGCCAGGTGCGGCCGGATCGCCCTCGCCGCTTCGCAGATCTTTTCATCCTCCGGGCTTCTGGCTATCGTCGAGAATACCAGAATAGGTGAACGACGCCCAGAAGTGCGGGTGTGCGTAACTCCGATCCCCGGGCGCCAGCAGCGCCAGCGTCCGGTAGATCGCGCCCACTGCCTCCGCGTCGAACGTCCCGTTGCCGCCGAATTCCGGCAGCAGCGTCTTGCAGAAATACGTCTTCTCCTGGTTCGTCGTGTCGCGCAGCCAGATCCGCGCCTGGTGGAGCGCCGCTGGAGGTGCCGCTCCCTCCACCCGCCACGCATGATAGAAGCGCAGCATCAGCATCGCCGCCGCCGGATCGTCGATCTCCCAGCCGGTCGCAACGACCCCCCGCGCGCCCGCTCCCAAGAGCCCGGATGAGAAGCTCACCATTTGGTCCGTCACCAGGCGCGTGGTTCGGCCCGATTCGCACGCCGAGAGCACCACCAGCCGCACCCCGGTAAGGTCCATCCGCACCGCATCCCACAGCGACAGCGCTTCGCCCGCCGCCAACCAGATCGCGCTGTCCGACGGCCGCTGGAAATTCGAGTACGCGTGACATGCCAGGTGTACGACCTCAGCCTCCTGCATTGCAGCCGCCACCGCTGGGAGCGTCGCCTGCGCGCCCTCCAACACTCGCTGCTTCGAAAACGTCGACGCGGCGATCCAGGCTTCCATCGCCGCGAACGGGAGCGCCCGCTCACCTCCCGGCTCCGGATCGCCCACCGCAAACAGGCTCTGGGCCATGCCTTCCCGCTGCGGCCGTAGCAGCACGCGCGCGCTCGGTGAGAACTGCACCTCGTAGGAGTCCGTCAGGTACCGCCGGCCCGACGGCCTCGATGCGTCCGGCAGCCACGCCGCCTGCAAGGGCAGCAGCGCCGCTGGCCCCGCCGGGATCATCACTACCCGTTCGCTGACTAACTCCTTCTCCAACCCGGCTAGCAAGTTCTCACCCAGCCACCTGCCGCACTCCTCCAGCGGCTTCAGCCAGATATCGTCGTGGCGCGGGTCTGTTCCGCCCATTTGCCAGAACGCGTACGCCGCCGTCAGCCCTGCCTCGGCGGCGCTCTCCCGACCCACGATGGTGCCTCGGTGGTATTCCACGCCTTCCAGGTCCGGGTTCATGGACATGTTGCCAAATAGCACCTTCTCCACCGCCGCCGCTCTCAGCCCCGGAAGCGGGATCGCGATCTCGCGCCCGCCCTCCAGCACCAGCGCGTGCCCGCCGCTCTCGCCCGGCACGATGTACACGATCGGGCACACGCGCCCGGCCTGCTTCAGTTCGCTCCACCGCAGCGGCCGCAGGTCTCCTGCCCGACCGCAATCAAGCACCGTCAGCCGTTCTCGCTCCAGCGCCTCGATCGCTTCCCGCGGGCACCCCTGCCGCGCCCACGCGTGCGCCGCCTTTCGCCCCCATCCGCACGATTCCGTCATCCACGACGGTCGGTGCCACAGCGGCTTCTCCGCATGCCCGCCGATCACCCCGCCGTCCCCGACCCACTTGGTCGATTCCTCCAGCAGGTCGATGCTCAACCGCCCGTCTCCCGCCAACTGCTCGTACAGCCCGTCCAGGATCCGCTCTACGTGGACCGATGCGCGCCCATCGCCTGCGGTCATCCATTCGAGCGCCGCCGCGAAGCTCGCCCCCACATCACCCAAGTGCGTCGCCGCCAGGTCCAGGTGTTCCACTGCCGCCGCGCGATCCCCCTCCCGCGCTCGCCACCACAGAGCGCACGCCAGCGCTTTGTGCACACAGGCATAATCGGTCGCTCCTGCCCCAACCAGCGACTCCGCCTCCCGCGCTGTCGCCACCGCCCGCTCGCGCTCCTCCGCTGAACGCGTAGCGCGGGAAACCAGCACCATCGCCTCTGCCAGTCTCGCCAAGCACAGCGCCCGGCGCGGAGCCCCTTTCAGCATCCCGTCCGCCGCCGCACGCAGCAGCTCCACCGCGCTCTGCGCTCTTCGCTGCGTATTCAGGATCACCGGAGCGCCCTCGTAGGTCTGCCCTGGGCGCGTTGCCTGGAGCGCCCCTACATAGTACGCGTACCCGAGCGCCATCTGGCACTCCGCCGCCCCCGGAGCCGTCGCCGCGCACGATCCCAGCGCCGGCGCGATCAGTTTCTCCACCGCCTCCAGACCTTCGCGCCCAGGGTACAGGATCTCACGGTCGATCAGCACCTCCGCGTACGCCGCTACCCGTTCCAGCACCACCGGCGAACCCTTCCGGTTCAGCATCGCCAGTCCCGCGATTGCTTCCTCCAGTCGCGCGATGCTTCCGTACCGCCGGTACATTTCGTGCAGCGCCATCCCGTGAACCTGGATCGCCACCGCACCCGGATTCGTGTTCGCGTACCGAGTTGGCAGGGTCAACCCGAAGGCCTCTTCCAGATCGCGCCCGGCACCGCTTCGCCGGTAGCGCAGCAGCAACGCCTGCGCCAAACCTGCAATCTGGGGCTCGAATGCGTTCGCTCGCCCGCTGCGAATCACCCTCTCGAAAATCTCCGCCGCCGTCTCGAGCGCCGTCCAGTCGCCCGACGTTTCATAGAGGGAACGCAAGTACTGCGCAAAACGCACCAGCATCTGCGTCGGCGCAACGCCCGCGCGGTCGATGGATTCCTTCAGCGCATTCACCGCGCCCACGACGTCTTCCACGGCCCCGCGCACGCAGAACCGCATCCAGCGCGCCTGCGCCTCCATTTGGAGCGCTCCGCCCGACACGCCGCCGCCTGCCGCGCTCAACTCCGCGATCGCCCGGTCCAGGTGCGCCGCGTCTCGATCGCGTTGAAAGGCTTCGATTTCCCGCGCTGCGGCCGATTCCATTCCGTTCACCTTGTCTCAAAATACTCTGCGCCCCGATCATGGATCAAGTACTTCGCGCCACGAAGAAAGCCATCAACCTTCCTTTGCCAGAATGTCGGCCACCGTCGTCCGTCCGATCTCGACCTTCAATCCCGTTCAAAGTGCATCGCACACCACGAATACACCGTCGCTGCCTGAACGTCAGACGACGCTATCGCCTAGATCTCCCGGCCACTCAGTGGGCGCTTCACTCCCCGTGGCCATAAACATGGCCGAGCGGGCTGCGCGGATTTCCGCTGGGGCGACGCTGACCACGCGAATCCCCGTCAGCTGCCGCTCCTGCGAGCACTGACAGAATCTCAGGCGCTACACACTCCGCACGGAATTATTGCGGCCTACAGGACGTCCGTCAATTGGGATACCAATAGGAGATGCTGTAGCCGCCGCCTCCGACGCTTTGGCACGTGCAAACCGTGTTGCACGTGCAGATCAGGTCGCACGTGCAATAGCCGGCGGAATCGTATCTCGACGAGTGGTGCTTGGGAATGGCCATCGCGCCCGGGACACAATTGCAGACACAGACCGCGCCGGGCGGTATGGGAGAGCCGCAGGGAAGGGTGTAGCTGATGGTCCGTCCGTAGACGTCCGTTCCTTTGTACGTTGTGCCCTTGACGTTATCGTAGTTGACCTTGAGATCCACGAGGTTCCCCAGATACTTGCCATCCGGCAGCGACCACAGGCGGATGGTCTTGTCATCACTGCCAGAAATGAGCAGCGATCCATCGGGGGTGATGACCGTGGCGCGCACCGGCGCCGTATGGCCTTCAATCACTTGGGGGCTTGATGTCGGCTTGTCTCGTCGCCACAACCCTATTGGAGATTCCTCTAGGCCTGCGACAAACAGATCCAGCTGCGGTCGCACAGCGACGGAAAGCGGCTTGCCGAGGGACGATTGGAAGGTCTCTCCTGCAGTCAAACCAGGCAGTGCCCACGTGCGCAACTGCCCGTCCACTTGGGCGCTCACCGCCAGCATGCCCTTCGGGTCAACCGCCAAGGCGGATACCCGTGAGGTGCCCATCTTGAGCGTCTGCACGCCCGCGCCTACGGGTCTAGCCTCGGCGGGGCGAGCACCACCGTCGGGCGCTGTTCCGCTCGCGAGCGTGGTCCAGAGACCCAGGTTTCCCGCACCTGTTCCGGCGATCAGCAGACGTCCGTCCGAGGTTGCCGCGACTGCTGTGACTCGATCGTCCGATGATGTGACTCGATCGTCCGGAAAACTCAGCGAGGCCAGTGTCTCACCGGTCGTTGGGCTGCAGAGGGCGAGCGCCAGACCATTCGTCCGAACTACGTACCAGTTACCCGAGGTCGGGGCGGCCACGACCTCGCCGCCCGTCCGGCCGCCCATGGCCATACCATCCTGCATTTCGTCAGCGTCGGACGAGCCCCAATGTCTCAGGGTGTCGTCCAGTGATTCTGCTCGGCCTTGCTGCGCGATCTTGCTACTGTCGTGCAAGCGCCACTGTTTCAGGGGCGCCCTCGCGCCGGCCGACCACAACACCTCCCCCTTCGACGACGATTGTGCGTTGTCACTGTGAACAAAGTAGAGGCCCGTGACTTCAGAGGTGTATCCCGACCAAGAACGCAGCAGTACACCTTCGGGTAACTGCCACAGCCGGAGGGCGCCGCCTTTGTCGCCGGAGGCCAGCAAATTGCCAGCGGCATTCACCGCCAGAGCGGTTATGGCCTGCTTGTGAGCTGTGGCCGCACTGCCCCGCTTCCCTCGAGCAAGCGCGCGTCGGCTCGGGAACTGTTGCCCTCCCAGACAACTCGGGAGCGCAGCAGTTCCCGCAGCGACTGCTGCGATTTCCAAGAATGACCGCCGTTTGAACGTGGGGTTGCCATCGACGTGACCGAGTGAGTAGATAGCCGGAGCTTCGTCTTCCACCTGGGCCTGACTCTTCTCACGCTTGGGCTTGTCACTCATATCTATTTCCCTTCCTGCTTCTCTGGGCCTTGCTGGCCGGGCCGACCTTGTGACGAATACGTCATTCGCTGTCGAACCCTGACCTGCGGACGCTGCGTTTTACCTGTCGTGGTCGATTCTGCTCGCTGTAGAAGGTCAAGGTCAAGAAGTCCGCGAAGCAGAAGAGTTGATCGGGTGACCCGGCTCAGGCCGCCGCTTGAGTGCCGAACCTCAGTGGGTTCGGCCCCGCAAGAACTCGCACACGAAAGCGCGCAGATCGTCGATGTCGATCGGCTTGTCGAAAACCGCCACTGCCCCGGCGCGCAGGGCGCGAGCGTGCAGTTCATCGTCGCCAAACGCCGTGATGAAAACCACCGGGGGCAGAGACGGACCATGGCCCAGGCTGATCAATGCGTCGAGCCCGTTCCAGCCCGGCATGCGCACGTCCGAAAGGACGAGGTCGAGACTTCGTCAAAGAATGCGTGTCGCCACCACTTTTGGAGAACCTACGAAAATCCCAGCCATGTCCTGGTCCGCACGGAATTTTTTGCGGCCGCCTGAGCACCGCGCTATCTCGCCAAAGTCGGGTGCAGGAGCCGGTTAATCTGGCAGCTCAGACTCTGGGTGACGTCGCGCGCTTGGCAGGTGGGGTCGAGTGGGCATAGGTCTGGACAGCCGCCCACGCAATGATCCCGAATCGCGCATGCCTGGCAGGCGTCCGGCAGCCGCGCCACCGCTGCTTCGATCTCGTCGATGCGCTGTTGCGCAATTGCGAAGACTCCGGTTTTCGAGGAATGCGTGCCGATGGTGAACCGACTGTCGCTCTCCTCGGACTCATGAAACAGGCACGCCGACGCGGTTCCGTTGCGGGTCACAAAAAGCACGCGCCGGGAAGTCTGGCAGTACGGCCCGTGGGTTTCGCCAGGACGGTGGCCGGAGTACACCACCACACCGCCTCGACTGCGTGCGATGGTGCGTGCGGCAAGCAGGCCCTGCACGAACTTCTCTGGATCAGGGTTTAGATCGGGATAGCGATATACCGGCTCGAACTGCACATCGGTCAGCCCCAGATCGACGAAAAGGAAGCCGGCCATCTCGGCCATTCCATCCACGTTGTCGCGGGTGACGGTGACCCGGCATGCGGGCGTCTTGCCCAGTGCTTTGAGCAGCTTGACCGCGTCTTCAACTTTGGCGGAGGTGGGATCTCCGTTGCGAAACCGTCTCGCCAGATCATGCAAGCGCGGGGGACCGTCGATGGACAGGCAGATGCGATCAAACCGCTCGGCGGCCCAGCGGTAGGGCACGTCACCCATGGTTCCATTGCTGGTGATGTACGAAAAGACAAGCAAAGCGTGGCTGGCCGCAATCGCCCGCACTGCGTCGTCTACACGGACGAGCAGGGCGAAATTCAAGAAAGGCTCGCCCGCTCCCTGAAATCCGAAGGACATGCGCAGACGCTTTCGTTCACAGGTGCGGGCAACTTGTTCCGCTCCTGCCCGGACGGCGGCTAGAAAGTCGGGGCCATCCAGCGGCGGCGTCGCATGGGCCGGGCGGACCTTGGCGTAGCAATAGCTACAGTCGAGGTTGCAGGAATTGCCCAATCCAATGGTCAGGCATTCTGGCTCGAAGCCCGCCGCAGAAGGCGCGCTAGCCATCAGTTTCTTTCTTGCCGAAGCCTCGCTCGCTGAGCATCTGGAAGGTATCCGTGACGATTTGCTCGGCATGCGCTGGCGTCACCCCGCTGATATGCTGAAGAGAATCGACAATCCTGGCCAAATCGTAGCCTCGGGCCGCCATCTCCCAGCCGGCTGCCTCAGGGTAGCCCAGGATCATCTGGCTCCCTGGCCGGCTCAGCCTGATACCCGCCGGCTCGACCACGAGCGGGATTTCTGGATCGGGCTGGAGGGCGGCGTGCGAATTCATGGCTTTGCTTCAAGATTGACGATGCAATCCGAAGGCAGCGCGGACAGTCTGTCCAGCGCATCTGGATGCTGACCCCATTCGGCTGAGATCATGCGCGTCCTTATCTTGCGCCAGAGATCCGAGACGAGCGTGTAGCTGCACTGGCTCAGGCGTGAGCACGAGGAACAGGCGAAACACTCCGGAATCGTCTGCAAGCCATCCGAAGTAGGCCCGCGTAACAGTGCGACCAGGCTCGGCGTTGGCATGGCCGCTATGGGATGGGAAGGGAAATACATCAAGTATTCGCTCGCGTTGAATTGTCCCGACGGAGCGGCTTCCGCATACCGATTGATTGATTCGCTCGCCTCGATTCGCTCTCCTTCTGTAGCGCTTTGAGGATTTGTGATGACGCGGATGTGCCGATCAAATGCCAAGTACTCCTTCACGAAAGAGCTGTCGACAGCGCTGGCCATCTCGCTGATGCCAGGTATGTAGACCAAGTACGATGGATATCCGGTGAATGAGTTGTCGCGAACCAACAGATCAAAACCCGCTGTCCGAACAACATCCAGCACGTACTGGAGATCATCGCTGTCCGAAACAGACTCGCGGTGCTCGAAGCCCGTGAATGGGTAGTCCGGTCTCTGCCGCAGCAGATTACGAGGCCAGTGCCCACCATAATGCCGGATGTTCAGGTGAAGTTGCTGCCTCCAAAAGTCCGAGGTCAGAACGCCACACGAGTTCTGCGGCCGCTCGGATTCGTCCTTGAAGCAAATGTCCCCGCCCTGGAACATCTCCGTGAAACAGCGCTCAAGGGCCGTAATCGGGCTCGGGTCCGAACCTAGATGGAAAGCGTACCTTCCGCGGCGGTCGCGGACCAACAAGCCAAGAACGGGCAAGCGCCGCTCCATGGAACAGTCCTTCACCGAAACTGTCGCCCGGTAGGTCTTCGAAATCCAGCGAAGATCATCGGCTACGCTGTGGCCCTCGAACATCTGCAAGGGCACGTCGGGTGGACAAAATGGGTCCAGGAAGAACTGCTTCAGGACGTGGCGTTCGAAGACCTCGCAGATGCCATGTATCAGCGCTTCAGCCGGGTTGTTGCCGCTGCACATTCCGTTGCTGCCCACGATCACCTGCATGGCTCGCACTGGCCAATACTCACTCCGGCGGCGTAGTACGTTCCAGAAGGGGACGCCCAGGGGAGGCGGCTCATTGTCCATTCGGTCGATCTTGTCTCCCTTTAGCAGTACCGACATGCGTTCGTGGAAGGTACTGGAATCGAGCGGTTCTTCGTCGGGGTAGTACTTGAAACCGGATGCCCCGGACTGCACCAACTCTGGCTCGGAAGAGTACTTGAGAGTTGTGTACCATGCGAGATTCTGAATCCGTTCAATCATTTCCCCGTAGGCGCTGGCTCTGGCGTAGTCGTCGGTGCAACCCTTCCCGATCGTCTGGAACAATGTCCGGTCAAGACCAGCATCGATGAGTCTGAGGCCGTGCGAGCAACATCGGCCGTAGTGAGAGATTTCTAGCTCGGCGAACTCGAATTCCAAGCTCCGCAGTACTGTTTGGATGCGAGCGATCGTCTTTTCGGGCGGGACCGCCTTGTACGGTTTAGCTCGCTGGGGAAGCGGGCGGAGTCTCTCCAAGTCCGTGGGATTGTCAGGGAAACGGCGAGGCCCGCTCATGCGTCCTTGGTCCTGATTTCACCGAGAGTCCGACGCACCTGGCGCTGTCGGCGCAAGAGGTCAGGGTCTTCGATAGCGAGCCATTCAGGCGGGCAGGTGGCGTAGTATCGATCGAAGCTCAGGGTGACGTGCCTACGCCAGTCAAAGAAGGATCGAGGCATGCTCGTCAGCGGATGTGTTGGGCCTGTGTAGAGATGTAGACCGCCAAGATGAATGTGCGGCGGAAACCTCGGCAGGAAATCGCCGCCTTCCGAGGCATCTTCGAAGGAAAGGGAACCGACCATACCCTTGCGTTGGAGTTCTTCGCGTACCTGTACCAGGGTGTCCTTACGGGGACGAGTGAGGTTTCCGTCGTGGCGGTGGAGGTCGGGTCGTCTGGCGAAGGGCTTGGGCTCAAATGGCACTGGAGAAAAGGACGAGAGATCGCTCGGCAATCTGCGAGGGGACAACCAATACGCCGGCTGGGTGATGCCAGCCCTCGGACGTGGTCTCCTCGTGCAGAGGCAGATCCGGCTGTCCGCGAAACGCAGGTCAGCCGCATCGAGCCACGAGGTGACGGAGGCCAAGAGGAATGCGTCGTGGTCAACGAACCACGCGCCGTCACGGTCTCCTACCGCCTTCCTCGCGAGGTACTCTCGGGCCGGGCCGTCATCGGCGAGCAGCCGACGAGGATAATGAAGCTCGATTACCCCTCGGGGCAGGAAAGCGCGGAAACGCTCCATCTGTGCTGAGGATTTTCCAAACTGCATCACGAAAATCTCGCGTCCTGGTGCAAACCGGGCAAGGCGATGAAGACATGTCAGCGCTAGGCAGTTCGACCACCACGACGTCACCACGATGACACTTCTCATGGCCCTATCTCGTCCCGCCGATGCTGCCTCCGCACAGCTTCGGTGGAGCGGCGGGATGGTAGACCTCTTGTGCGACCAAACCAAGAAAGGCCTCCCGAACCGCCAACCAGGCTCCGTTTGTGGGTAGAGATTGGTCGCCCAGAAGAACCTGCGTTACCTGTTCTAGGGTCCGTTTGCCGTCGAATAGGGCGACGGCCATGCGACACTCGGGTGGCAAATGGACGAGCCCACTGCCGCCATCCTGGATCCTGTAGGCCACGCCATCATCGCACAGCCGAGCAGTCCAACCTTCACGGAGTACCGGCACGATCTGCAAGAGAACGGAGTCTGGCAGGAACTTCAGAGAGCTCAGCCGGAAACGCCCGGGGACTTCGGGCTCTTCCATAATGCGCTCACGCTCGGCCGTCCCACGGGCGAAGATCGTCTGCAAGAGGGTGCGTCTAGTAAGCTCGTGGAGTCCGGGCATTCTCTTCGTGGTCACGGCCGATTCCTCTCCTGTGGACTCTGGAACTCAACAGAGGTTAGGGGCATGGGCTCCGGTCGAAAACGGAGAGCGCGACGCGCCCTGCACCCGCCATCGCACATGGAAGCTTGACGATAAGAACAACGGTCGCACTCCCGGTACATACCTCGAGGTGTAAGCGCGGCGATTTCCCGTTCAAATCGGAGCAACAGGTCTTTGCGGGAGAGCCCATCAAGGAGTGGCAAGCGCATAATACGGGACAGAGCATAGCAGGCAATACACATGCCTTCCGGCAGAATATCGATGACCGGACCGCATAGTCTGGATGTCTTTGATCTCGCAGCCTCCACGCCCGTTTTCTTCGGCCGTAGGTCGGCCTGGAAGCAGTCAGGATGGGCCTCGACAAAGGCATCGGAGAACATACATGGGGTGAACCCGCAATCCAATGTCACTTCGATATCCGAGCGTTCCGCCGCCTCGAATAGCCGTTCAACTACGTCCAGCGGCTGCTGTCGTCTGAGATGGTAGAAGGAGTTGTCACCACCCCAGATTGGATGGGCAACTCCCACGCGAATGGCGTGCTGCAGGCGATAGCGGTTGACCCAGTCGAACAAATAGCTCGTGTTCTGTTGGAACTTGTGAAAATTAATCCCCAACCGGACCTTGCTGCCGAGGATCTGGCAGACACGTTTCTGTTGACGGACCAGCTCAGGGGGATGGACGGTTGGATCCGCCACATTCAGCACCAGGAGAAAGCGCTCGCCCGGGAGCCCCTCGAGGTAGTCCAGCAGATCCTCAGGCACGCCGCCGCCGCTGAAGACAACTACGCGCAGACCCTGGTGCAAGGCGCGGGCAACGTAGTCCCGGAACAAGGGATGCTCGGTCGGCTCTCCACCGAGAAGGCGAGCTTCGGGGATGTGTGAACGCTTCACAAAGGACAGAGCCCGCTGGAACACATCTGGGCTCATATCGCGGATACTCGATGACGAAAGCTCGTGTTTGGCGAAGCAGTACCCACAATTGCGCCGGCACCGACGTGTTATCGAGATATTCGCCATTCTACGTTGCGACCGTAATGAGGCCTTCGTCAAGCCAGTGGCGAAGCGCTTGTTCCACCGTGCAGTGGGCAGTCTCTTCGTCGGTGCGGATGATCGTAGCAAGCAGCCTGGACGCGCGTCCCGGAGTGTAATTCCCGTGTGCCACCAGAGCCCATAACGCGGCGTCGGGGTAGGGGATAGACATGAATAGAGTTCCCCCACGGCGCGTAACGGTCACACCATAGTTCTCGACGACCCAGGACACGCCGGTTGCCGGTCTCACAAAGGCCTCCCCTGAACTTGCGTGGCAGTGGCCGTCAGCCGATCGTCGGAAAAGTCCGCGACGCTCTGCAGGGAGGATTTTCCCTCAGCAAGCGCCATGGCGGCATCCCATCCTGCCAGGCCGCGGAAGAGCCGAGCTGCAGTCAACATGCGAATAGCCCTGCAACGATCATCATACGTCGGCGAACAGCCGGGTGGCGTCTGGTCGACATGGCAGCCGCCGGCACATGTGTAGCGGCAGAAGCATCTGAGGCAACGCGGCTTTCCTTTGACCGACGCTGCGATGGCGTTGACTTTGTTCTGGTCCACGACTACCCCGGACTCCAGATCGACGCGACCTAGGAGTAGATCCATGCCGTGCGCTGTCCAACGTTCGGGGTCGAGATAGCATGCGGTCAGCCGCCCGTCGGGGTTCAACATGAGCGTTCCTCGTCCAAGCGGGCAGGACGTATTGCGCGGTCCCACCAACTCAGAGGGGCCATGCGCGACACGGACTCCATGGGCAAGTGCAGCCCGTTCGGCTCTCAATACCCCAACCGCAAACTTGTAGGGGTCGGGCTCGGAAAGCCCGGCACTGGCTGCCGTCGCGTTTTCGTTCATCATCTCGAAAGAGAGGATGTCGAGTCTGAACTTCGAGCACAGATCTGAAGCGATTGCCTCCAAGCCGTCCACTGAACGATTGGTGACACACATGCGAATAGTGAGTTCGACAGGAAAGCGTCCAAGCCGCTCGATATTTGCAGCAATGCTTCGAAAGGTACCCCCCCCGTTTAGGGCGCGTCGGTTGAAATCGTGAAGGTCAGCGCTTCCGTCCAGGGAGACCACGAGGCTGTCAACATAGTCACCGAGGAGAGGAACGGCCGTCGAGTCGAACAGGCCGTTGGTAGTCACTTCAAACCAGGGGATAGCGCTGAGCCTTGCGCACGCTGCACGGACGTAGTGAATAACCGCTTCTACGCATTCGCGGGCGACGAGCGGCTCGCCGCCAAAGAAGTGGACACGCAGGATTCTCGATGCGGGCCGTCCTATCTTCGCGACAAAATGGTCGAAGAGAATGCACGCGAGTCGCGGATCCAGCGTCGGAGACGAAGGCTTTTTCGCTGCGAAGTCGCAGTAGATGCAACGCATGTTACATCCGCGCGTTGGTATGATAACGAGCTTCTCGGGCTCGTGGTTCAGGCTCAAGTACCGTGCGGAAGGGGTCGACATGTATTCCCAGAGGCCGCGGATTGCGTCAGAGCTCTTTGCTGCGTCGCCGACTGCGTATCGTGCTACTGCTTTGACGGCGGCGCGATTTACCAAAGCGAAAGCCCAGGCGCGCGGCGAGAAAAGCAGCCATCGACCATCAACCGGGATGGAAAAGACCTCATCCGGCGATAGCTCTGAGGTGTTTGCGTTCACGCCGTAGCTCCGTAGAAGGACGACGGCCAGGGGATCTGCCGACCCGTAGCCACGCCTGCAGGGCCAAGTGTCAAACCAGCGATTCCCATTGCACGCCTAACCTGTCTCGTGTCGATCCGGCGATGGCGATCAGGGGATTGGCTCGCGTCCCCATCACCCAGACTCGGTCGCAACGACGTCAGCGGCCAACTCGCGCCCAATCCAGACACCGCCGTCACGCTCGATGTAGCTGGCAAGGAACTCCTTTGTGATCTCGCGATTGACGTGGCATCGTACAGACGTCGGTGCCACCGAAACCATGGCCCTTGATGCACAGTCGCCGCAGCAATGCCAGTAGCAAAAACAGCCCTCGCACGCTGCACGGCGCTCTTGTTGACGTTGCTCGAATCGACGGCATGCGGTCAAGTCGCGCTCGATCCCGCCTGCGCTCACTTTGCCGATGGCAAACGCGCTGGCGTATGGATGATGGTCTCCTGCTGCCTCGAAGCAGGCGACAAGACCTCCTTCGGGCGTGGCGACAAGCGCTTGCGTCGGAGCCAGACAGAAGGAGTGAGCGATCACCCAGGGGCGCGCGCCGGAATAGGCCACGAAGACGTCGTGCCTGGACGCAATGCGGGCTGCTGACAGAAACGCCGCCACAAAGCGTTCGCCCTCTTCGGAAGACGAATCCGCATAGACGCCGCGGGTGACCGTGAATGATGCTTCGATTTGGATAGAGCGCACGCCAGTCTCGGAGCAAAGGAACTCTACGCCTTGCGGAAGCTGGTCGATGGCTGTGGGAGTGACCGTCATGCGGATCCCGTACTTCACCCCGCTCGCATCGAGGGCTCGAATGCTAGCTAGGACAGCTTCAAATGAGCTTTGGCCCGAACAACGGAGGCGCTGGGCATCGTGGACGGTCCGTACGCCGTCGAAGGATAGGGTCACGGAGTCGACGTTTCGACAGACAAAATCTCTCGTCCGCGGCGACCACACGCCGTTGGTGGCCAGCGAGACGTCGCACGGGAGGGACTGGGCACGCGCGTACGCTACGGCAGACGTGAAGACGGACCAGTTCAGCGTCGGTTCCCCGCCGCCGTGAAAGGACAGTGCGAAGCGTACGTCTCCCTTGCCTCGGGCATTGTCGACAGCGGCATCAATGACCGCCCGAGCGATGGGCCAGGGCATATCCTTTGGCGACTGGGTGCCGGCTGATGCGTAGCAATAGGTGCAGGCAAGGTTGCAACGGTTAGTCATCAGCAGCACGGCCATGGAGGGACGAGAGACGGTGCCCGCAGCTGCTGGATCCGGCGGAACTGTGGCTTCCCAGTATCCGATCTGATTGAGAAACGCCTCGATATCGGCCTGCGCTGGCGTGGTATCCGGCCGTTCGGCTCGTTCACGTAGATAGCCCACGAGGGCCCCGTTGCCGACAAACGCGAGGCGCCTCAGTGGGCGGTAGATGAGAAACTGCCCCTTGAACGGAATGAAGTGAGCGTCCGTCAATTAGGATACCAATACGAAATGCTGTACCCGCCACCTCCAACGCTTTGGCACGTGCAGACTGTGTTGCAGGTGCAGATCAAATCACACGTACAATAGCCTGACGAATCATACCTCGATGTGTGATGGTGGGGAATGGACATCGAGCCCGGGACACAATTGCATACACAAACCGCGCCCGGCGGTATAGGAGAGCCGCACGGAAGGGTGTAGTTGGTGGTCCGTCCGTAGGCATCTGTTCCATTGTACGTTGTGCCCTTCACGTTATTGTAGTTGACTTCTAGATCAACGAGGTTCCGTAGGTATTTGCCATCGGGCAGTGACCACAGGCGTATGGTCTTGTCATCGCTGCCAGATATGAGCAGCGATCCATCTGGCGTGATGACCGTGGTGCGTACCGGAGCTGTATGGCCCTTCAGCATTCGGGGGCTCGCTTTCGGCTTGTCGAGTCGCCATAGGCCTATGGCGGGCTTCTGTGAGCCCACGACAAATAGATCCAATTGGGGCCGAAGGGCGACTGAGAGCGGCTTGCCAAGAGACGATTGGAAGGTCCTACCGGCGGCCAACTCGGGCAGAGTCCATGTGCGTAGATGCGCATCCTCGTGGGCGCTCAGCGCCAGCGTGCCGTTCGGGTCAACAGCTAGGGCCGATACCGGTGACGAACCCGTCTTGAGCGTTTGCCAGATACTGCCATCGGGCTTGGTTTCACCAGCGACGGGCGGGTGACTGTCCGGCGTGGTCCCGCCGTCCGGCGTGGTCCCGCTGGCAGGCGTGGTCCCGCTGGCGAGCATGGTCCAGAGGCCCAGTCTTCCCTCGGCTCCTCCGGCGATCAGCAGGCGTCCGTCCGAGGTTGCGGCTATTGACTTGACTCGTTCGTCGGAAAAGTCCAGCGAGACGATTGTCGCACCGGTCGCTGGGCTACGGATGTCCAGCGCGGAGCCACTCCTCCGGACCGCATACCAGTTTCCCGCATTTGGCGCGGCCACGACATCGGTGAGGTTCCGGTTGCCCTTGCCCCTGCCCTCCTTAATTCTGTCAGCGTCGGGCAAGCTCCAGCGCATCAGAGGGCCGGTCGAGCTGACAGACCACAACACCTCGATTGGAGCCGATTGCACGTCCTCACCGCGAAGAAAATAGAGGCCCGAGACTTCAGATGACTGTCCCGACCAAGAACGCAGCAGTACACCTTCAGGCAACTTCCACAGCCGGATGGTGCCGGCCTTGTCCCCTGAGGCGAGCAAGTTGCCAGCGGGATTCACCGCAAGAGCCGTTACCGCCTCCTTGTGAGCTCTGGCAGCACTGCTCCGCTTCCCCTGAGCCAAGGCGCGTCTGCTCGGGAGCGCCGTAGCTCCCGCAGCGACCGCTGCGATCTCTAGGAATGTCCGCCGGTTGAAGGTGGGCTTACCATCGAGATGCCCGAGTGAGAAAATGGCTGGTGCTTCGTCTCCCTCTTGGGACTGAGTCTTGTCACGGTCGGGATCGTCGTTGCGCATAACCGTTTAACTCCTGCTTCTCTGGTCCTCGCTAACCCGCCGCATCCTATCATGGATGCCTCGCGTGCCAAGCCCTTCTGAACGGCGTAAATGTATCAAGTTGCCAATCGCCAGGCTGATGGGGCCTGCTGAACGTCCCGGGGGCGGTGGCGCCAGCGCAACGAGCGCTGCGGTCGCCCCCGCCGAGATCCAGATCCTTTACTGCTTCGTCATCGTCGACCTCTCCTCTAACGAAGATTCACTGGAACCATTTTCGGCTCAAGCAGTCATCGATCGGCATTATTACGGCGAACAGGCGGGAACGCGCCATCATGCGCAATGACGCGCGGGTCGCTCTACGTTCTGAGCCGCCTTGGCGCGCTGCGCGCTCTGCCCGCCAGACGAGGCCGCGCGCGTGGCGAGAAAACCAAACGTTGGCCAAGTCTGCCGATGAGATCACGCCAATCGAAGCCGCGCATCTACCCGCAGTCCTTCGACAATTCCCGCGATGAGTTCCCGCACAGCACGGGGGCGGAGCGAACCCGCCGCCGCACCACCGATCTTTTCGCTTGCGCCTCGCGCAGCGGTCGAGGTACTCTCATTTGACACGCGCTCACACCATCGCTGTGCTCTCCCGGTTTTTGGAAAAGGTACCTTCAATTTGGGACAATCGATGCCAACTGTGACGACTGTGGACGTTCCTGAGACTGCAACTCCTGAGGTGTCGGCGCTCGCGCGCAGGATGAGCCGACGAAATGCTCTCAGGCGGATGGCGGGAGTCACGATTGCAGCGGCCGCCTCTGTCTTGGGCATTTCCGCGGCGCATGCGTACGGCGGCAACTACTACAACAGCTACAACAGCTACAACAGCTACTACAACAGCTACAGCAGCTACTACAACAGCTACAGCAGCTACTACAATAGCTACAGCAGCTACTACAATAGCTACAGCAGCTACTACCAAAGCTACTACCAGAGCTATAGCAGCCAACGCGACTACCACCACGACTACAGCAGTTTCTATAGCAGTTACCGAGGGTACTAGTAAGGTCGCCACAACGGCAGCGAACCGAGGAAGGCGCAGGTGCCGAACCTACTGCTAACCACTCGGTGTGTACGGTCGTGTCCCTACTGCTTCGCGCGCCGGGAGATCGAAGCCTCGTCGAGCGCAGACTCCGTGTCGTGGGAGGATCTGATTTTTCTCGCCGATTTCCTCGAAGCGTCGGGGGATCGCCATATTTCGCTCCTCGGAGGGGAACCAACGCTTCACCGGGACTTCGTGGACTTCGTCCTGTACCTTCATGAGCGTGGTTTCTCCATCACGGTATTCACGAGCGGTGTGCTCTCCAACGCGTGCCTGTGCGATTTGGAGAGGTATCTGCGAGCCGTTCCACCGGGACCGTTGTCCTTCGTCTGCAATCTCAACGACCCCGAACAGATTTCGGCGCCGCCGGGAGAGACGGAGCGCGTGCATGAATTCCTGTCCGTGATGGGGCCCTGGGTCTCGCCAGGATTCAACATCCACCGTCCGGATTTCCGCCTGGAGTTCATCATCGAGCTGGTCGCGCGGTACGGGCTCATGCGCCAACTGCGACTCGGAATCGCCCACCCTGTGCCAGGTAACCCGGGGACGCATGTCTCGCCCGGGATGGTCCGACAGGCCATCGATCGCCTGTGCTCCTACCGGGCGCTTTTCGAGCGGTTTCGGATCAAACCCGGACTCGATTGCGGATTCCCGCTCTGCCAGTTCAGTGACGAACAGCTTGGCTGGTTTCACCGGCTCACAGGTGAAGCCTTGCGGTTCTACTGTTGCCCGGCGATTGACATCGCGCCCGACATGAGCGTCTATAGTTGCTTTCCCCTGTCTCGATTCCACAGGAGATCCATCTATGAGTTCGATTCGATGAGGGAGGTTCTCGATTTCTACCACCATAAGAACGACGCCATTCGCGCCGAGCTCGCCGGGATCTTCGAAGAGTGCGACGGATGCATCCACCGCGAGGAGGGCGTCTGCGCGGGAGGCGGTGCCTGTCACCTGTTGTGTCGCCTGACTGACGAGGCCCCGGTGAGGCTTCCGGAGATCCAACGTGGTCTTTCCGATACTCGTCTTCCGTGATTCACAGAAGGTGCTAGACCGCCTCCATGGTCACAGGGTGGTGGTCCGGGTCGACGACCCGGAAAACATCGTCGACGCCGCGAGCAGAGTGCAACGGACTGGCAACCAGCTTTCTTGTGTCATCTGTGATTCGGTGCGGCCCTTGAGTGCAATCACCCCGGCCGAGAGCTGGGCCGGTATCCCCGTCGCACTCTTCGTTCCGGAAGTCGGACGGCTTCGGGACCTCACGGCAACAATTCACCGGACGCGTGATCTTGACGTGCACGTGTACCTGCCGGCCGCGCGGCCAGAGAACCTGGTCTCGCTGCGCATCCTGGCCTCGCTGAACGTCCCGTCCTGCGCCACCTTCGGCGCGGAGCCGCCTGACTGGGAGGCGCTCGCAGACTTGATGACCTACGCGCTGCTCGGGCCAATCCCCCACGTCCCTATCGACCCGTTTGAGTACATCGCCGATCACTACGCGCCCGACCGTTGGACCCAATGGGACGCCGTCACCTTCTCCGATCCGCGGCGCTACTTGCACCTCGATGCCGAAAGCCGGGTGGCGCTGTCGCACGATGACCTGCTGGCAGGCGCCTTCATTGCCGATGACCTGGGCGCGCTCGATGACATTGAGCGGCATCCCGCGTTCGTGGAGCGCGCCGGCCGGTGGCGGCGCTTTTTCGCCGAGTGCACTCAGTGCTCCTGCTGTCCGGGCTGGCGCGTGTGCCAGGGCATGTTCGTTCACACCGTCGAGCGTGCCCCGGGTTGCTCGGCATTCTTCACCGAATTGATGGACGTCGTTGAGCAGCACAATGCCAAACGTCGTCAGACTAGGCAGCCCAATCGATGGCGACCATGATTGTAAAGGCCACCGAGGCCTGCAACTCAAACTGCCTCTATTGCGATGTCGTGCACAAGGCGGTCAAGGGGCCCACGACTATGCCGCTCGACGTGATCGAGTGCCTATTCCGGCGAGCGAACGAGTTTCTGGAAGAGACGCCCAATGAAGAGCTCAACGTCGTGTGGCACGGCGGCGAGCCGCTCTTGCTCGGTCCTGGTTCTTACGCCCAGGCGCTCGAATTCCAGCGCCGACACTGCCACGATACAAGCGCCCGCATCCATCATTCGATCCAGACCAACCTGTCCCTGTTCACCAGCGAGTTCGCACGAGTATTCCGCGAACTGGGGATTGACTGTATCGGTACCAGCTATGATCCCATCGGTGGCGTGCGAGGACCCGGGAAGCCCCCGGACACTGCAATCTACAACGCCCGGTTCCTGCGCGGACTCGAGGTCGTCGAGCAGGAGGGCTTTGGATGGGGCGTTATCTACGTGGTCACCCAGTTCACGCTCAAGCGTCCGGATGCCCTATTCTATTTCATGACCAACCTGAAGCCCGATGGCGGGATCAGTTTTAGCCCTGTACTCGTCTACGGACCCGAGCCACGTCACCTGGCCATAACTCCCGAAGAGTACGCCGATTTTCTCGGCACGATCTTCCGGCTCTGGTGGCCGCACTCGGAACGGTTTCGCGGTGTGGAACCGTTCCGCTCGCTGCTCCGGAATGCGCGCGAAGGCGCCTGCTCCCTGGGCTGCGGCGAGTCCGGCCAGTGCGCCGCATCGCACTGGAACCTGGCGCCTGATGGGCGCGTGTCGCATTGTGGCCGCTCCCACGACTGGGGGCTCCTCGACTACGGTTCGATCTTCGACCGCTCCCTCGCCGACATGCGCCGTGACGGACAGCGGGACATCTTGGCGCAGAGGAACGAGGTGCTGACGAATGGAGACTGCCAGGGATGCCGCCTGTGGCTCATATGCCATGGCGGGTGCCCCCTTGATTCTTGGGCCGCAACGGGTTCGTTCGGTCACAAGACGCCGTGGTGCCGCGCGACGAAGAGGTTCGTGGAGACGCACTTCGAGCCCGTCACCGGCCTGCGCCTCAAGTTCAGCGTCGAGGACGGTCCGCTGGGTGGATCCGAACCGCTCGGGGCTACTTCCGCACAGGTGGAATCCACACCATGACGAAGGCCGGCTCGATGGAGTTCCCGCAAGACGGAAAAGATCTCCCCTGGATCAACCCGGTCGGCGGCCTGGGCGACACCCTGATGCTTTCGGGCGTCCTCAAGTTGGTGGCGGACACGAACCCCACGTCCCGGTTCAACTGCGTCGTCCGCACCAAGTATCCGCCCCTGCTCAACGGGCACCCAGTCATCATCCGCATCGGCCACCCACCCCCAAGCGCTCAATTGATGCCCACCGATTACTGGCACGATCCCGCTTTCGGGCAACCGGGGGAGCGGGCATTCCAGATCTTGGCCAGCATGTTCGGCCTGCGCCGCCCCGTTGATGAGAAGCTATGGGTGCCGTGGTCGCTCGACCAGAACGACCCCGTACTCCACGCCTGCCTGCCGTGGAAGAAGAAGAACATCCTTCTCTGCCCAACGTCGGAGTCGCCGCGAAAGCAAATGGCGTTCGAGCGCTGGGAGGCGATCGTCGATCGGTTGCGATGCGATGACTTTCTGGTGGTCCAACTCGGTCGCCGGAACGATCCCCACGTGCGGGGGACATATAGCCTGCTGGGCCTGACGACCACACGCCAGGCCATCACGCTCATGCGCCGCTTCGACTTGGTGCTGGGTGTGGACAACTTCCTGATGCACGCCGCGCACTTGTGCGAGGTTCCTGCCGTCATCCTCTGGGGGCCGACAGACCACCGCGTCTACGGCTACGCTGGCCACGTCCACATGCAAGCACCCGCGTGCGCCAACCTCAAGGACTGCATTGCCCCGCACAATAGCCACGTTTACGCCACAGAGTGCCCCAAGGGGCCCGCTCATTGTATGGACCAACTGGCTCTCGATTCCATCTACCAGGCTGCCCGCGAAGTCCTCACGGGCAGCCGCTGCTCAGCGCCTTCGCCGCCGCCGGGGTGAGGTCTTGCTCAACTCGAGCCGCGGATCTTCTCCATGAGAGCCGATGTGGAGTAGTCAGGCACCAGCGGCACCAGTACCACGCCGCCACCGTAGCTCTCCACGTACTCGCGACCCACCACCTGTTCAATCGAGTAGTCGGCTCCTTTCACCAGGACATCCGGACGTAACTTCGTGAGAGCCTCAAGCGGTGTGTCCTCGTCGAAGACGACCACCGCATCGACGCAGGCCAGCGCCGCGATCACGCTGGCCCGTTCCGCCTCCGGGACAACCGGCCGTCCCGCTCCCTTTAGCCGCCGAACGGACGCGTCGCTGTTGATGGCCACGACGAGCACGTCGCCAAGGCCGGCGGCATGACGAAGCAGCGAGACATGGCCGACGTGGAGTAGGTCAAAGCAACCATTGGTTAGGACGAGCCTCTTGTTTTCTTGCCGCCACCATTTTCGGCGCTCCACCAGATCGTCCAGCGAGAGCATCTTTGCGGTCGGCTGCGGAAGAAGGGCCGCAGCGATTTCGGCGGGGTGAACTACGGCGGTGCCCACCGTGGTCACGGCAATGCCTCCAGCGACATTCGCAAGATCCGCGGCGCTCAGTAGGTCGGCGCCAACTGCCACCCCAAGGGCCAGTACCGACATGACCGTGTCGCCGGCTCCGGTGATGTCGCACACATTGCGCCGCATCACAGGGAGGAGTTTGATGGGGCCACCGGGCGTGACCACCGCCAGGCCAAGCTGGCCGAGGGTGACCACCATTGCGCGGGCGTCACTTTGTCTTAGCAGTTCCCGAGCCGCATCATCGAGTCCTTGCACGTCGCCCTCGGCCAGTTGCCGACCAGTGGCCCTCTCCACTTCAGCGAGATTCGGTTTGATCACCGTCGCTCCGCGGTAGCGCGCAAAATCGGATGCTCTGGGGTCCACAAGCACGGGGACGCCAGCATCGCGGGCGAATCCGATAACTTCTCGGAGGAAGGCTGGTGTCAGCAGTCCCTTGGCGTAGTCGCTGAGCACGATGGCGTCGGGCCGGCGCTCGACCTGGAGCTTGGCGAACAGTGCCTCTACCACGGCGAGATCGACGGCCTCGTCTGTTTCCCAGTCCAAGCGGACTAGCTGCTGTTGACGGGCCAGCACGCGCACTTTCCGGCTCGTCTGACGGCCCTGGATCTGACCGAGCGCCGTTGTGCCGATGCCACACGCCGCGCAGAGAGATACTAGCCGATCGCCAGCCTCGTCCCTGCCCACAACCCCACAGAGTTGCACCCCGGCCCCCATCGCTCTTGCGTTGTGCGCCACATTGGCTGCGCCGCCCAGTCGATCGCTCGAGCTCTGTACGTGCAACACCTGAACGGGTGCCTCGGGGGACACACGCAGGACGTTGCCTGCCAGGTACTCGTCGAGCATGACGTCGCCGATCACCCAGATTTGTGCTTGCGAAAAGCGCCGCAGCACATCAATGAGCGTCGACGGCATCCCAATCTTCTCAGTGGTCATACGTGTATCCAGAGACCCCTTGCTCTGGGTTGCTGTCGAGCCAGGCAACATACGCGGCCACCCCCTCCTTGAGTTCCTTGAATTGTCGGTTGTATCCGGCCCCGCGAAGAGCCGAAAGGTCAGCTTCGGTGAAGCTTTGGTACACGCCGCGAAGCGCTGCCGGAAAGGGGACGTACTTGATCTGTCCCCGCCCGAGAAGGCGAATGATCGCCGCAGCCACATCGCGAAACGTGTGGGAACAGCCGGTGCCTACGTTGAAAATGCCGGACGGCCCGAGGTGGTCAAGAAACCACAAGTTGACCGAGACCACGTCATCCACGTGCACGAAGTCGCGCCGCTGCTCGCCGTTCCGGTACCCGTCGCAGCCCTTGAAGAGCCTCGCGACGCCAGAATCTCGGACCTGGGTGTAGAGCTGAAACACAATGCTCGCCATGTCTCCCTTGTGCGCCTCGTGCGGCCCGTACACGTTGAAGTATCGCAACCCGATGATCGGGCTCACTGCCCTCGGGAGGTAACGGCGCACGTAGTGGTCAAACAACATCTTGGAGTAGGCATAGACGCTCAGGGGGTGCTCGAATTCGGGCACTTCGCGAAAGGCTCTGCTCGCGCCAAACACAGCCGCAGACGACGCGTAGACGAATGGGATCTTTCGTTCGATACAGTAGTGAAAGAGCTGCTTCGAGTACTCATAGTTGTTCAGCATCATGTGCCTGCCGTTCCACTCGGCCGAGTTCGAGCAGGCGCCTAGGTGAAACACACACTCTATCTGCTTCAATAATGTATCGCGTTGCGCTGCGAGAGCGAGAAATTGGTCCTTATCAAGGTAGTCGGCTATTTGCGAGCCAACCAGGTTACGGAACTTACGCCCCGCGGTCAGGTCGTCCACAACCACGACGCTGGCCGCAACTCTCTCTCCGAGTGCACGCGTCAGATTGCTGCCGATGAAGCCGGCACCGCCGGTTACCACAATCATGTTGCGGGGACCCGTGTTGTACAGAAAGGCATCGCCAGAATTCTCGCACAAATCCGCGAAGATGAGCATCTTGAATCGGCCTGCCAGGAGTCGGCTTGGTCGGTGTCCTTCGCCAGCCTGTCATCCGGGCGCCGACGGGGGCCGATTCTGGGCGGAAGGTTATGCCTACGGCGTGCGGGCGCGCGATCTGTGTCCGAGTGGGGCTGCATTCTTCCCGTGGGCAGATCTCGGCCGCCCATTTCTGTCGCGTCGGAATGGCGGAGACTGATCGCGGTCAGGTTGCGCGGCGCTCGTAGCGGTGGTGCAGGCCGCCGACTTCGGGCAGCTCCACTATCTGGCCCATGCTCGGCGGCTGGACCGCTCTCGGCTCCGGCGCATCCTTGCCCAGGGATAGATGAGTCCTGGATCTGTGGTAATAGGCAAAGTACGCGGTCAGGATTCGACGGAGATCGCGTTCATTGAGCACGATGACGTGATCGAGACACCGTTCTGCTTTTTTGAGCGGGCGAAGGGACTTGAACCCTCGACGTTCACCTTGGCAAGGATGACGCTGGCCACGTGATTTCAATGAGTTAGCGGACTTGGACGGGACTTTGGCGGCGTGAAACGGCTTGAAAAGCACTGAAACGACCTGAAAACAACCGCCCGATTACCTCATTCCTACCTCATGCTGCAGGCGATTACCTCATGCTGCCGGGATGGCCCCCGGCTCCGGGACGGGTATGATGGAACGGACATGCGGCAGGAGCAGACCGACACAGACAATGCCATCGAGGCGAGGCGCATCGACGGATTTCGCCATAT
>Ga0182021_10001818_pt1 | contig 24786 bp, 20 predicted proteins | sample 612E3MmetaG_FD_120493 | JGI IMG/M metagenome (GOLD analysis project Ga0182021, IMG submission 120493) | Permafrost microbial communities from Stordalen Mire, Sweden - 612E3M metaG (Illumina Assembly) | ecosystem: Environmental > Terrestrial > Soil > Wetlands > Permafrost | place: Sweden... | reverse complement strand
TGCCGAACTCGCCGGTGGCGTCTACGACGTGCCCGAGGCGATAGACCGGGAAGTGGCCCGCCTCAAGCTGAGGGCGATGGGCATCGCCCTGGACCCGCTCACGCCCGAGCAGGCCCAATACATGAAGTCCTGGCAACACGGGACCTGAGAGGACGACGCGAATCGTGGGGGATCTGTTGAAGACCAGCAGGTCGTGGTGCGCGCTGACTTCGCCACGCAGCCTCGATTTCAGAGACCGATGAAGAAGCTGGAAATGGGCTACACAGTCAGGCGTTCGGACCTGGCGTGGATGTACGGAGCGCGCCCTGTCGCCGGAACAAGTGGCTGCCCTGCAAGACCTGATGCGCGAGAAGGCGTGATGAAGGGGGCTGGGGTGAGACATACGTGATGCCTAGATCTAGGGCAGGACGCGCCGGTCGAAATCCCAGCGCGGACCGTCCCCAGTCTGCCGCGGGACTCGGAGGCGATGAAGCGGTGTGGCAGATTCCATGGCGCGGAGGCGCAGCGGTGCTTTCCGTCGCGCGATCGTCCTGGCGTCGGGTGGCGTCAGTTCTCGTGGACGGCGAAGTCGTGGTCGAGACGATCAAGCCCACCCTCGATAATCCCTGGATCGAATGCCAGCTTCCCAACACTGATCCTCCGATTGTTGTCGTCCAGTTCCAGCCACAACGCTACTGGTACAAGACCCTGGTATTCGTGGACGGCGTCTGCGTGGACGACGGCCTAACACTCGATGCCTGGCGTGCCAAGAAGCCTGTGGCAATGGATCGCTTCGAACAGGGCTTCCGGGGTCCGCTGTGGGGCCCGACGGCAGCCATCGGACTAGGCATCATCTTCGCCCTCCCGTTTCTGGCCCAGTTTGTCAAGACCTCCAATCCGCCGTCGCTGCTTGGGGCAGTCGCCGGATTCATGGTCGGCACTGGCTGGCTCTCGGCAGTGATCTTGCTCGTGCGCTGGCTCAGGACCAAACGATCCTGGCCCTGGCGCCTGCGGAGATCTCTCGTCGTATTCGCTCTGTTGGGCGTTCCAGTCCTCCTCGTCCTGGTAGCCCAGGCCACGCTTCCGAACAAATAGGAGCGTCAATGACCCCGCGGTCTGTCCTGGTTCAGCGACCTTGAATGGGTTGGGTTTTCGGCGGCCCACCCGCCAGCCCGCGGGAGGGACCTCTTCGGAATGAGCAAGCCCGATCCCGAGATCCCACATCGATATGGAGCCCTTGTATTCCTGTTGGGCGCGACCATTGCAGCGCTCGGAGTAGGCGTTGCCGCTCTCGTACAGGTGCCCTGGTGGTCCGCGGCGAACAAAGTCGACCCGCGAGGAATGTTCTTGGCGGTTTGTTTCGCCAGCGTCGGTATCTTGCGATTCTGGTGGATCTCGAGCGACGGCCGCTGGCCCGCCGCCACTCCGATGGCACGAGCTTTGTTGGTCGCCTTTCTCGTGTTCGCGCCGGCCGGCGTTCTCGTGATGCTTCCTGGTTTCTATCGAGAGGTCTTTTGGCTGCCGGGTCAACCAGAAGACCAGTTTCCAGTGAACCTTTGGTGGGACGCGCTCGCAGTGTGGGTGCATCTGGCGCTCGTCTTCGCGGCGTTCTTCGACATCGCGGCGTTGTCGATCTTCGGAACCCAGTTCGTCGTGGCCGTTGTCTCGCGTGGTCTGGAGATAACGCGGGTGCCAGAGCGGTACTACTCACGAACGTTCCTCGGGCGGAAGGCCAGGGCTCGGCAGAAGTCGAAGCAGCCGTGGAAGCCAAAGGAGTAGGAGCCTAGCCCGGTCGTCAAGACTTGGTGCCCCGGTAGTTCCGTCGCCTGCCACTCCGGCATTCTGTCCAACGATCCGGCCGTCAACGCGGATCGTCCTCGGCTCGTCGCAGGTCGCGCGACACCGGCCGCCTGAACGTCAGGTGGTCCTCGCCGGGTGGGTCGGCGCTCGCGTGCTAACCTTCGGGCTGCCCCGTGACGGGGGGAGCGCCCGCTGCCTCGGCGCCCGAACCCTGGAGAACGATGGCCAGTTTCCTCGACGACCCTCGATACCTGTTCACATCCGAGTCGGTTACCGAAGGGCACCCGGACAAGATGTGCGACCAGATCTCGGACGCGATTCTGGACGCGATCCTGACCGACGACCCCGATGCGCGGGTTGCGTGCGAGGCCGCCACAACTACCGGCATCGTCTTGGTCCTGGGCGAGATCACGACTTCCACCTACGTCGATTTCCAGGCGGTAGTGCGCGAGACCGTCAGGGAGATCGGCTACACCAACGCCGAGTACGGGTTCGACTACCAGACCTGCGGCACGCTGGTCAGCGTCAAGGAGCAGTCGCCGGACATCGCCCAAGGCGTCGGCGAGGGTAGTGAGCTCGGTGCCGGCGACCAGGGGATGATGATCGGATTTGCCTGCCGCGAGACGCCGGAGCTGATGCCGCTGCCGATCACGCTGGCCCATCGGCTGGCTCGCCGCCTGGCCGAGGTTCGCAAGAGCGGCCAGCTGCCCTACCTGCGACCCGACGGCAAGACTCAGGTCACCGTCGAGTACGAGCGCGGCGTGCCCAAGCGCGTGACCAACATCGTGGTCGCGGCCCAGCACGATCCCGGCATCGCCAACGAGAAGCTCTGGCCGGACATCATGGAGGCGGTCATCCTGCCGTCCATTCCGGCGGAGTTGCGGCGCACGGACCCGCAGGTTCACATCAATGCCACCGGCCGTTTCGTCATCGGCGGCCCGATGGGCGACGCCGGGCTGACCGGCCGCAAGATCATCGTCGACACGTACGGCGGGATGGCCCGCCACGGCGGAGGCGCCTTCTCGGGCAAGGACCCGACGAAGGTCGACCGCTCGGCCAGCTACGCGGCTCGATGGGTGGCGAAGAACGTGGTGGCCGCGGGGCTCGCGGACCGCTTCGAGATCCAGCTCGCCTACACCATCGGGATCGCGAAGCCGGCGTCGGTGTCGATCGAAACCTTCGGCACGGAGCACGTTCCGGACGCGCGAATCCTCGCCGCCATCGAGAAGCACTTCGACCTGCGGCCGGCCGGGATCATCGAGGCCCTGGATCTGCGCCGCCCGATCTACAAGGCCACGGCCGCTTACGGCCATTTCGGCCGAACCGATCAGGACTTCCCGTGGGAGCGGACCGACATGGCCGCGGCGCTGGCCGACGAGTGCGGCGTATCCATTCCCGTAGCCGTCGCCGGATCCTGACCGCATGTACGCCGTCATCCTGGCCGGCGGTGGGGGAACGCGGCTCTGGCCGCTGAGCACGCCGGAGCGTCCGAAGCCGTTTCTGCGACTGATCGGCGAAGAAACCCTCATCCAGCGTTCCGTGGCGCGGCTCGCACCTCTCGTAGCGCCGGCGGACGTGTTTGTCGTAACCGACCGGCGCTACTGCGACCTCGTCCGCGAGCAGCTGCCCGGGATCCCCGAGTCCAACTTCCTGGGCGAGCCGCTGGGCCGCAACACCGCGGCCGCCGTCGCCTTCGCCGCCGAAGCGATCGCTCGACCCGCCGACGAAGTGATGCTCGTCCTGCCTGCAGACGCGCACATCGCCGACGAAGCCGGCTTGCGGGCGGCGCTCGCGGTGGCCGCGGACGTGGCCACCGACGGCCATCTGGTCACTCTGGGCGTGAAGCCGGATCGGCCCGAGACCGGCTACGGGTATGTCCTGGCCCGACCCCCGGCGCGAGTCGTGGGTGGGCGCGAGACATACGCAGTCGATCGATTCGTGGAGAAGCCCACCGCGGAACGAGCCGAGGAGCTCATCGCCACCGGGCTCGCAAGCTGGAACGCCGGCATCTTCGTCTGGACGCGCGGCGCGATCCGCGACAGGCTGTTCCGGCACGCTCCTGAAATCGTGGTACCGATACGGGCGATCTGCTCGTCCGGCACAGGGGAAGACCTCGATCTGGCCTATCCGCTGTTGCGGTCCACCTCTATCGACTATGCCGTGATGGAGCCTGCTTCACTCGAAGGAGCGGTGGCGGTCGTGCCGATCGACGTCGGTTGGAGCGATCTCGGCAGCTGGGCGGCGCTGCGAGACGCGTGGAACGAAGAAGCGCACGGCGGCGCGAGCGGGGCGCGGACCGGCGCAACCGGATCGGACGGAGCCGTCGGCACCGGCAACATGCGCGATCTCGGCTCGTCGAACACGCTGGTCCTGGCTGGCGGCCGGCTGGTCGTGACCATCGGACTGAAAGACACGATCGTGGTCGATACGCCCGAAGCGCTGCTCATCTGCGCCGCGGATCGCTCGCAGGATGTGAGGGCTATCGCCGAGGAGATGATGCTGTCAACCAGACCCCCTTCGACCATGGAGACCAAGCCTTGAGCGCAATCGCAGCAACGTCGGGGCCGACGCGAATCGTCTTCGGGACGGACGGCTGGCGCGCCAGGACGGCCGACGAATTCACGTTCGAGAACGTCCGTCGGTGCGCCGATGCCGTGGCGCAGTACGTGGCCAACCGAGGCGAGCAGTCCAAAGGGATCGTCATTGCCTACGACCGCCGTTTCGTGAGCGAGTATTTCGCCGCGGCAGCCGCTGAGGTCGTCGCCGCCCACGACATCCCGGTCGCTCTGTCGAGAGAGGCCGTGCCGACGCAGATGTCCTCGTTCGAGGTCGTCCAGCGCGGTTCCGCGGCCGGGATCGTCATCACCGCCAGCCACAACCCCTGGACCGACAACGGCTTCAAGGTCAAGTCGCCGACCGGCGCCGCCGGGGGCCCGGAGATGCTATCCGCCGTCGAGGCGCTGATCGCGGCGAACGCCGGGCAGGAAATCGCCCGCCGGCCGATCGCCGACGCCGAGGCGGCAGGCCTGATCGAGCGGTTCGACCCGTATGCCGGCTACGTGGAGTTCATTCGCCCCAACATCGATCTCGAGCGTCTGGCCGCGGCCGACGTGAGCGTCCTGATCGATCCGCTCTACGGGTCGGGTGCGGGCTGGCTGCCGCGACTGCTGGCCGGCGGCAGGATCCACGTCACGGAGATCCACTCGGAGCGGAACCCGTACTTCGGTGGCATAAACCCGGAGCCGATCCCGCCCAACGTGGATCAGGCCCTGGCGACGCTCGCCGGCGGCGGTTACGACCTCGGGCTGCTCCTCGACGGCGACGCCGACCGGTCGGGCCTGGCAGACGAGCGCGGCACGTTCATCACGACGCTCGAGATCTTCGGCCTGCTCATGTACTACCTGGCCGAATACCGGGGCCTGAAGGCGCCGGTCGTGAAGACGGTCAACGAGACGTCCATGGCCGAGCGCCTCGGTGAGCGCTACGGCGTTGCCGTCTACGAAGTGCCGGTCGGGTTCAAGTTCATCGGCCCCAAGATGATCGAGACCGGGGCCATGATGGGCGGCGAGGAGTCGGGCGGCTACGGCTTCGGCATGCACCTGCCCGAGCGAGACGGCATCTTCACGGACCTCATGCTGCTCGACCTGTTCATCCGCGAGAAGGCGGCCGGGCGCTGGCCGGTCAGCAGCTCGATCGCCCGGTTCCACGAGATCGCCGGTCCGTCGAGCTACCGGCGGGTCGACCTGCATTTCGACCGAGCGGTCTACCCGGCTCTCAAGGAGCGCCTCCTGGCCGAATTGCCCGCGCGGGCGCCGGTCGCGCTGGCCGGTGGGCCCGTGGTCCGCACGCAATCGCTCTCGACCAACGACGGCGCGAAGTTCTTCGCCGCCGACGGCTCCTGGCTGCTGGTTCGGTTCAGCGGCACCGAGCCTCTGGTGAGGGTCTACACGGAGGCCGCCTCGTCGGCCGCGGTGGACGCGAACCTCGAGACCGGCGAGGGAATCGTCAAGGGCGCCTGATCGCTTTCGAACGATCGTTCTGTCAGCCGGTTGGTAGCTCGACTGGCCGCGGCGAATTCGTGACCCTCGAGGGCGGCACGCTTCCTCCGGCGCGCCACACCCGCCTCTGCGGGGCCGTCGAATAGCCCGTTCACGTGTCCGCCGAATGAACATTTCGGTGCAACGGAACGAACCAGCCATCTCTTGGCTCGCAGCTGTACAGTGAGGCGAACCGACCTCGGCCGTTTCCTCTGAACGGTCGGCGGCGGACCTCTTCGGGGCAGGCAGGGCGACGGAGGGTAACAGCGATGCACAGCACTCTCATTGGGAAGGTCGAGAAGGCGAACCGCTACGCCCGCGAGCTGGATCGGATCTCATTCGAACAGCTCGCGGTTACGTTTAAGGGCGACAACGACACTCATACAGTCCGACTCGACGGCGGAGCCTGGCAGTGCACCTGCCACTTCTTTGAGAGCTGGGGATCGTGCGTCCACGTGCTCGCCCTGCAGAAGATCCTGGGCGTCATGCTCCCCGAAAAGGCACAGACATCGATCTTTAGCGCCCAGCCGTCCGTGCCCGCCTAGGGACCCATCGACGGGGGACAATGTCATCTTCGAAACGCGAGGTCGTCGTACTGCCACGACCTCCGATCGAAACCTGGGGGAAGTCGTGAACCAAATTAGGGGACCGCTCGTGAATAACCGCGCCCTTCGCGCCATGACTCTTGCCGGCGGCGCCTTCGTGATCGCCCTGGCCAGCGTCGCTTGTGGGAGCAGCAATCCGCAGCCCACGCCGATCATCATCTACACCTCAGCCCCGACCGCCACGCCTGCGGCTTCGCAGCCGGCCACGCCGGTCGTCACGCCGGCGGCCACGCCGATCGCCACCTTTACGCCCTGGCCGTCCCTGGCGCCCACGCCCGTGGTTACGCACACTCCGACGCCCACCGCCGCCCCGACGACGCCACCGTCGGCCGGCCCCACTTCGCCCGCCGCGTCCTGCACGGCGAGTGCCGGCAACCAGGCCTGGTTTGTCCAGGCGGCCAACGGCGTCAAATTCACCGTCTACTGCGCTACCAAGCTCGCCAGCGGCTGGGGCCTCGCTCTCAGCCCGCAGACGACATGGTCCGGGAACAAGAGCGGCGGCACGGTGCTCGTCTACTATCAGTACCGGAATACGACCACCAGGCTCGACGTCTGCGAAGGAACCTTCGCCGCGACCGACTGCGCGGGTGACACGGGCAGCCTCGGCGCCGCCAGTTTCGGTGGTCTCTCCGGCCAGCTCTATTCCACGGCCGATGGCTTCGCCATTCGCGTGGCCCCCGGGACCAATCGTGCCTACACCATCGTCGGCCACAATGTGACCCAGGCGACGCTGGTGAGCATAGGCGCCGCCCTCAAGGCAGTACCCAAGGCCTGACGTCCGTGGTCGGTCCGCGGCCGGCCGCTCGACCCTACCGCTGAACCCATCCGAGCGGCTGCTCCTTGAGCGGCCGCTCGGTCGTCTTCGGGCTAGGCGTCCGGTTGCGCCGCCGCGGCATCAGGCGTCGGGGCCGCATCCGGAGTCGCGGGGCGGCTTCCCTTGCGTGCCATCGGCTGCGACTCCGCGGCGAGACCAGGCTCCACTTCCTGATCCTGGCCGGCCTGCGGCAGACGCGGCACGCGTACCGGCCTGCCCTCGCGTTCCTCGACTCGGCGCGCGGCGCGCATGGTCACCGACTGGGAATCGATTCGCATGTGCCCCAGGTAGTAGAAGAAGAACGAGGCGAACACGGCCGCGACCGGAACGCCGAAGATGGCGCCGGGGACCCCGGCCAGCTTGCCGCCGATCATGACCGAGCCGAGCACGACCACCGGGTGCAAACCTACGGCCTCGGCCATGAGTCGCGGCTGGATGATGTTCATCAGCACGAACCAGCCGACGACCATGATGATCATGGTCGGCAGCACGGCATCCGGGACGAAGAACGCGGCCACCAACACCGGCGGCAACCACGAGAGGAAAGGCCCGAAGAACGGAATGGCCTGCAGGATGCCCGATGAGGCGGCCGTGACCGGCATGTACGGCAATCCCAGGAGCAGGCTGGCGGTCATGGAAATGGCGCCGTAGATCACGCCGGAGAGAGCCTGCCCGCGCAGGAAGCCGCCGAAGGATCGAGACATGCTGCGCTCTAGCAGCTTGGCCTCATCGGTGTACGCGGGCGGGACGAGACGGAAGAGGAAGCTCACGATCCGGTCCCGGTCGACGGACATGTAGAGCGATAGGAAGAAGACGAAGAGCAGGTTGCCGAACATGCCCAGGCTGGCGACGGCGATGTTGCCAAGCGGCTGAGCCAGGTCCGCGGCGCCGTTCTTGATATTCGCCAGCAGCAGGTTGACCTGGTCGTAGAGGCTGATCTGGCCGCCGCCAACTGAGTTGAGGCGGTCCTGCAAGGGCTGGAGCATGCCGCGCAGTCGATCGCCCGTCGGCCAGTTGGTGACCAGGTTGTTGATCGATGAGTAGAGCTGCTGAGCCACGAGCAGTATGCCGGCGACCAGCAGGACGATCAGCAAGGAGTAGACCAGGACGACTGCCAGCGCCCGAGGAAGACGCGGGACCAGGTGCACCAGGGCACTGGCGAGCGGACTGAGGATGAACGCGAGCAGCCATGCCAGGAAGAAGATCATGATCACGTCGCTGAAGAACGCGATCAAATTAGTCACGAAATAGACGACAACGAACGCGGCCGCTACCGTGCCCAGGATCAGCAACGCGGTCAGCCAGCGGTGCTCGCGGGCGTCCAGCTGGAATGGCGCCGCCGAAGGTTGTTCGTGCATCCTCGCCGATCCTCTGCGGATGGATTCCGAATGGTACGCCGCAGAGGTCGTCGCGGCCCGCTCCGGCCGCGAGGGTCAGGGCGTGGCGATCGGCTGCACTCCGTCGGCCGGCGCCAGGCCGAGTTCGACCAGGAGCGAAGCCACGGCCCGGCGGTGCTCGTCGGTCCCGAAATCGAGGAGCGGGTGGCCGGGCAGGATGCGCTCTTCGGTAACGCCCGAGCGGCGGAGATAGAACACCGGATACACCCCGCCGTTTGCGTCGGCCTCGATCGTGGCAGCGATCGCATCCGGTCCGCCCGAGTCCAGGAAATGGGCCAGCGGAACGAACCCCTCGTCGGCGATGCCCCGCGCCGGATCGACGCTCACAACTCGGGCGAGGTATGCCCGCTGATGCCACAGCTCCGGGGCGCGGCGGATCTCGTCGATCAGGAACGGCAGGACTTTGTCTTCGGCCAGAGGCGTCCGGTGCGGAACGACGCCGAAGTGCTTTTCGGCGAGGTGTCCGGCCAGCAGCCGAGCGTTGTAACGGGCACCGTGGACCGCGCCGGAGTTGGCCGGCATGCCGTGTTTGCGCAACCCGGCGGCGCCCTGGCCGATCGTGCCGGCGAAGTAGATTCCCGGTGCCGTGGCGCTCTCCCAGAAAGGCGTCTGGGCCGGCAGCCGGCTCGACCCGAAAGTCGCGACGCCGAGTGCGGACAGATCTCGCAGCGGCGCCACGAAGCCGGTCGCGGCAATTGCCTCGTCCACCTCGAACGTAACCGGTTCGCCGCCGGCGGACGGCCGAACGGTCACCCCAAACGTGGCGCCGGTCCGCTCGATGCGATCAATCGAGGCCTCGAGAACCGCCACTCCGCCGGCCAGAACGTGGTCTTCGAAGGGCTGCAGGTATCGCGCCCGGATCCCGACCAGCGAGCGAGTGACTACCGAGAGCTTCGCCGGGCTGGGAGATGCCAGGACGATCGACCGGGCCCATGGCAGCAATCCGCTGGCGAGCTCGAACCCGGAGTTCTGCTTGCCGACGATGAAGATGCGCTTGTCGGCGTACGTCTCGGCCGGGCGCGTTTCGGAGTAGTGCGGGACGAGGTCGAGGCCGGGCGTGGGCGGCACGTACGGCTCGGCCACGCCGACGGCGAAGACGACGATGCGGGCCCGGTATTGGCCGTCGGTCGTCTCGAGGACGAAGCGCTCGCCATCAGCGGTCGTCTCGCGCCGAGTCGACTGCCAGGCGCATCCATAGCGGACTTCGATGCCGGTGCGCTCGGCGAAGGCGACCAGGTTCAGCTCCATTTCCGTGCGAGATGGGAAGTACGACGTGCCATCCATCAAACCGGTCATGAGAGCGCGGTTCTCCGGCTCTTCGGCCAGGAGGCTGTTCCAGTCGAAGCGCTCGTAGGCGCGAGTGCCGCGCTCCACCGGGGCGTAGGGTTTGGTCCAGCTCAGCAGGCGCTGGAAGAAGGGCCAGCGCCGGAACATCCCGCCCGGGGCCGGATCCGCGGAGATGACCGCGTGCCGGACGCCGAGCCGCCGCAGCGAGTAGCTGAGCTGGAGTCCGCCGGGGCCGCTGCCGACGACGACGAGTGGGTATTCGCCGGGCGGAAACGGCCGCTCACCGGCGTCTCTCGGGACGGCCCGCGCCGGCGGTCGAATCGATCTTCCGCCCGCCGCTCTCGGCGCCACCGGGTTCAGCCGCGGGCCCGGGTCGTGGTCCGGAGACGCCGCGTCTGATCGAGCAGCATCCGGTACATCACCGCGGGATGGGCCAGCAGGAATGGGCGCAGATCCGTGCCGGCCATATGCAGGCAGCGCATCGAGTGAAGGGCCACGACGTCCGCCGATGGAGGTTCGCCGAGGAGCACGGAGACTTCGCCGAAGAAGTCACCGCGTCCAAGGATGGCCGCGTCTCGACCGCCGCTTCGGACCGCGACTTCGCCGTCGAGGATCACGTAGAACCCTGTGCCGGTCAGCCCTTCGCGCAGAACCCGTTCGCCCTCACCGAACCAGGTTTCCTCGAACGAGTGCGCCGCCGCGTCGAGCTCCGGGCGCGACAGGTCGGCGAACAGTGCGAGAGACCCGAGCTGGTCCGCCAGTTCCACGATCTGGGTCATCGACGCTCCTCCGCCGGCAGCTCCGTCACCACGCGCGCAGTGACTCCCTGTGTAGCGCACGGCCGGACCGCGCACAACGTCCGGGCTCAATCGGGGATGCATCGTTCCCGTCCGTGCGACTGCGGGCTCCCTGGCGCGACCTGCGTTGACAGTCACCAGCCACGCAATCAGCATGCCGAGCACCCGGAGTCGACCCGGGACGCAAGGAGGAGGCGCGGCATGGCGCGTCCCGCGCCAGAGTTCCCCACGGGGACCGTCACGTTCCTCTTCACCGACATCGAGGGCTCTACCCGGCTACTCCAGCGGCTCGGTGACGCCTATCCCGAGTTGCTGGCAGATCACGACAGGCTGCTCCGCGCCACGGTCGAAGCAGGTGGCGGGACTGCCGTCGGATCCGAGGGAGACTCGCTCTTCGCTGCGTTCCCCGGCGCCTCGGCGGCAGTCGCTGCGGCCGTGGAGGCGCAGCGCCGGCTGGCCGGCCACCGCTGGCCCGGTGACGCGCAGGTTCGAGTGCGGATGGGTCTGCACACCGGCGAGGCCCTGATGCGCGACCGGAACTATGTCGGCCTGGACGTCCACCGGGCCGCCAGGATCGCGGCCGTGGGTCATGGCGGGCAGGTTCTTCTCTCCGAGTCGACTCGGGCTCTGGTCGAGCAAAGCCTGCCGGCTGGAGTCGAGTTGCGGGACCTGGGCCGCCACAGACTCAAGGATCTCGCCCAGCCCGAGCGCATCTACGAGACAGTGATAGCCGGCCTGCCCTCGCAGTTCCCGCCGCTGCGTTCGCTGGACGCGACCCCGAACAACCTGCCGACCCAGCTCACCAGCTTCGTCGGGCGAACCCGCGAGGTCGCCGAGGCGAGACGTCTGCTCGGCGGGGCACGGCTTCTGACCCTGACCGGGCCCGGTGGCACGGGCAAGACGCGTCTCAGTCTCCAGCTAGCCGCCGATGTCATCTCGGACTACCCCGACGGCGTCTTCTTCGTGCCTCTCGGGCCGGTTGCGGACCCTGGCCTGGTCGCTCCCGCCATCGTTGCGGCACTTGGCCTGCGGGAAGCCGTGAACCAGCCCGCCGCCGATCGGCTCGGCGAATACCTGCGGGACCGCCAATTGCTCCTCGTCCTGGACAACTTCGAGCAGGTTCTCCCGGCGGCGGCGCTCGTGGGTGAGCTGCTCAAGGCGAGCGCCTGGCTGCGGGTCGTGGTGACGAGTCGGGCGACACTGCATCTCTACGGCGAGCGTGAATACGACGTCCCGCCGCTCGCCCTGCCCGGCATCGGTGCCGACCAGGATCCCGCGGAGCTGATCCGCTTCGAGTCCGTCGCCCTGTTCGTCGATCGCGCGACCGCGGTCAAGCCCGACTTCGCCATCTCCGGCGCCAACGCGGCGGCGGTGGCCGAGATCTGCGCCCGCCTGGACGGACTGCCGCTAGCCATCGAACTGGCGGCGGCGCGCGTCAAGCTCCTGCCACCGCAGGCGCTCCTGGCCCGACTCGGGCGGCGCCTCGACATGCTGGCGGCCGGTTCGAGCGACCTTCCCGCCCGCCAGCAGACCCTGCGGGGCGCGATCGCCTGGAGCCACGATCTGCTGGATGCGGACGCCGCGCGGCTGTTCGCCTGCTTCTCGGTCTTCGTCGGCGGCGCGGACCTCGAGGCGGCCGAGGCGGTGTGCGGAGGAGACCGGATCGACGTGCTGGCGGGGCTCGCCGGCCTCGTCGACCAGAGCCTTGTCCGGCAGGAAGAGGCGGACGGCGAACCACGGTTCTGGATGCTGTTCACGATCCGGGAGTTCGCGCTCGAGCAGCTGGCGGAGTCGGCCGTGTCGGGCGCGGTCGGCGGGTGCCACGCCGCCTTCTACCTTGCCCTGGCCGAGGAGGCGGCACCGGGTCTGACCGGGCTCGACCAGAAGCGATTGCTCGATCGGCTCGATCGGGAGAATGGAAACCTTCGCGCGGCGCTGACGTGGTCCATCGACAACGGCGATGCCGAGACGGCGCTCCGGCTGGGCGCTGCGTTGTGGCGGTTCTGGCAGATGCGGGGAATGCTGCAGGAGGGGGCCGATTGGCTCGAGCGGATCCTGGCGCTGCCCGACGCCGACGGACATCCACAGGAGCGGGCAAAGGCGCTGGAGGCAGCGGGCGGAGTCGCCTACTGGCGGGCCGAGATGCCGACCGCCATGAAGTACTACCAGGCCTGCCTGGAGTTGTGCCGGGCCACCGGCGACCTCCGAGCCATCGCCAACGCGCTCTACAACCTGGGTTTTCCCACGCTCATCGATCGGAGTGAGGTAGCTCGCTCGAGGGCCGCCTTCGAAGAGTGCCTGCGGATCGCCCGCGATCTGGGCGACACGGGCCTGATCGCCAGAATCCTGTGGGGGCTCGGCAATGCCCACTACTACGCCGCCGAGAACGAGGCGGCCCGCGATGTCCTGCTCGAGGACGTGACCCTCTTCCGGACGATCGACGATCCCTTCGGACTCGCCTGGGCGCTTCACACGCTCGGGCTGGCCTACGCCCGGCTTGGCCAGACCTCGAGCCATGCGTCTCCGCTCTGGCACGAGGCGATGGACCACTTCGCCAAAGTGGGAGACGTCTCGGGGATAACCATCCTGCTGGGCGACTACGTTCTCCTGGCCGTCGCCGAAGGGGATTTGCTTCGCGCGGTCAGATTGATGGCGGCGTCTGAGCAGCTCGCCAGCGTGGGTGGGACGGGGCTGGGGAGCCTCTTCCATCGCCTGGAGCGAACCTACCCGGAAGTGGCTTCGCTCGACCCTGCGGCAGTTCAGGCCGCGATCGACGTCGGGCGGCGAATGTCCGTCCCCGAGGCAGTCGACTACGCCCTCTCAGGCAGCCCGTCGCCGGTTCTCTCGGCCTCGAAGGCGGCCCGGGCATGACCCGCCGGAGAGGCACCCTGCTCGCCGCCATCCTCGGATCGGGCATCGTCTTCCTTGATTCGACCGTCGTGAATGTGGCCCTGCAGCGCATCGGCCAGGATTTGCCGAGCAGTTACTTCGGCGTCCTCGAAGGCCAGTCGTATGTCTACAACGCCTACCTGCTGAGCCTGAGCGCGCTGCTGATTCTGGCCGGCGCGCTGGCCGACGCTTATGGGCGCCGCCGCCTGTTCGTGATCGGGCTCGTGGGATTCGGTGCCTCGTCAATCCTGTGCGGCTTCGCGCCCAACATGGAGACGCTGATCGGCTTCCGGATCGTGCAGGGAGCGGCCGGGGCGCTGCTCGTGCCCGGATCGCTGGCGCTGCTCACGCATACCTTCGAGGGCGCCGAGCGCGGCCGCGCGTTCGGGTTGTGGGCGGCCGCCTCGGCGGCGACGGTGATCCTCGGCCCCCTCGTCGGCGGCCTGCTCGTCGACTCGGTATCGTGGCGGGCGGTCTTCTTCCTGAACGTGCCGCTGATCGCCATCGCCCTGTGGGCCAGCTGGCGGTACGTGGAAGAGAGCCGCGACCCGGATGCGGCCAAATCCTTCGACTGGGCCGGCGCGGCCACGGTCGCGGTGGCGGTCGGAGGCCTCTCGTTCGGTGCGATCTACGGCCAGCAGCACCAATGGCGCGACGCAGTCGGGCCGGTGGCGCTGATCGTGGGAGCCATCGCCGCGGTGCTGTTCGTGGTCCTGATGGCGCGCGGGCGGCATCCTCTCGTGCCTCTCGGCCTGTTCCGGTCGCGCAACTTCGCAGTGACGAACCTCTCGACCTTCCTTATCTACGGTGCGCTGTACGTGGTGGGCTACCAGCAGTCGATCTTCAGCCAGGGAACGCTCCTCTACAGCGCGGCGGCGGCGGGCTTCATCGGCGTGCCCGGCGCTCTGCTGCTCGTCGTGCTGTCGTCGCGTGTGGGCGCCCTCTCGGCCCGGCTCGGGCCGCGCCGGTTCATGGCCATCGGCCCGGCGTTGATGGCCGGCGGCATTCTGTGGCTGGCCCGGATGCCGGCGAGCAGCACGGCCTGGAACCTCCAGCCCGGCGACGCAGCCAGCTGGTTCCCGCCGACCAGCTACCTGACCGACTTCCTGCCCTCGACGATCCTCTTCGGGCTGGGGCTCGCCATCACAGTCGCGCCTCTCACGACCGCGCTGATGGCGTCCGTGCCGGAGGCCCGGGCGGGCCTGGGCTCGGCGGTGAACAACGCCATCTCTCGCGTTGGTCCGCAGCTTGCCGGGGCGCTGATCTTCGTCGCCATCACAGGCGCCTTCTATGCCGACCTGTCCAGTCGCGTCCCCGGCATAGACACGTCCTCGGATCAGCTCCGCCAGAACGTCTCACCCTTGAACCGCCCGGATCCCTCGGTCGGGCCGGCGCTGGCCGCGGCAGCCCGCGACTCCTCGACCGATTCGTTCCACCTGGCGATGGGTCTGGCGGCGGGTCTGTTGCTGGCCGGCGCGGTCACCAACGCGCTCGGCATCCGCGACCCGCAACGTCGAGCCGGCGGCGCCGTCGATGCGACCGCACCGGTCCCGTCGGGCGCCGCGGCGGAATCGTAGGTTCGACCGAAGTCGTAGGCGATCCTCGACTACGGCGACGACCGATACAACCCCGTCTTCATCCTCGATTGCCGCGACGGCAAGATCGCCCGCGAGACCGCCTACTGGTCGACGCCGTTCCCGGCGGCGGAATCGAGGGCGCGCTGGGTCGAGAAGACGCCCTGACCGATTGGCTTGGAACGGGACTGCTGCGCCGGACATGGAAACGGCCCGACCGTTGCCGGCCGGGCCGTTTGCGAAGAGCTGGGATCGGCGGATCAGACCAGGCCGTTGGCTGTGAGCCACTCCTTGGCGATCACGGCGATGTCCTTCTTGTCGAACACGAACTCGGAATTGAGACTCAGCAGATCGGCCGTCGTCATCTTGGCTGAGACATCGTTGAGGATCTTCTCGAAGCTGGCCTTGTCGACCTTGCTCAGCAGGTCGTTGCGGACGAGCGGAGCGATGTTGTCGGCCGGCTGAGTGTGCTTGTCGTCGGTCAGCACGACCCAGCCGTTCTTGAGGATGTCCGGCTGTGTAGAGCACAACTCTCCGACCGTGATCGTGCCGGCGGTCAGGGCGTCGACCATCGGCTGATCGCAGGCCGAGAGCGGCAGTGCGTTCGACAGGTCGAGCCCGTATGCGCTCTTGAGAGCCGTCGCGCAGACCGGGTTGGTCGCGCAATCGGTCGCGACACCGAATTTGAGCTGGCTCTGCACCGCCGTCGTGTCGCTAAGAGTGGCGAGGTGCAACGAATCGGCCGTTGCCTTGGTCACCACGAACGCGTTCTGGTCGGCGGCGGGGGCGTAATCGAGGACCGTGATGCCACCGCCCTTGCCGTTCAGGATCGTCTGCAGTGCAGCCGCGTTCGCGGCCGGATCGCCCGTCGTCTTGGTCGCGTCGTAGAAGGCGAGGCCGCTGCCGATGTACTCGGGCTTGAGGTCGAACTTGCCGCTCTCGAGCGCCGGTGCGCTCACTTTGCGGGAGCCGATGCCGAAGCCCGTTCGATCGACCGTGTAGCCCTTGGCCTCGAGAGCCTGGCCGTATATCTCTGCCATGAGCTTGGATTCGTAGAACGCGTCCGAGCCAATTTTGATTGTTGGCTTGCTGCCCCCACCCGTCGAGCAGGCGCTCGCCAGCACCAGCATCGACGCCCCGAGGGCGAGCATGCGGGATAGCCGCATTTGGGTAACCTCCCTGTGTTTGCCGCGCAAACCCTGGGATTCGGGCCGCTGCGACTCTTCCCGACTATAGGTGGCCGGGTCAAATAGCCGACTGCCCGACCGTCTGACGCACCGTCTCGCGGGACGTGTCGGAGGGACGGCTCAGCCCGCGGTACGGGTCGCCAGACCCGGCGAGGCCAGACGCCGTTCGAGAAGGACGAAGAGGGCCAGCGTGCCCAGGGCCAAAGCGGCAACGAGCACGACGCCGCCGAACAGCTCGCCGTTGTCCTGGTTCGCGTCGCCGAGGACGATGAAGCGCCCCAAACCGCCGAAGCCGAACGTGGCTCCGAGAGTGGCCGTGGCGATGACCTGGACCGCGGCCGACCGCATCCCCGTCGCCAGGACCGGGAGCGCAACCGGCATCTCCAGCCCGAACAGGATCTGGCGGCCGCTCATGCCCATGCCCCGGGCCGCCTCGACCAGATCGCGATCCACTCCGGCGACGCCCTGATAGGAGTTGACCAGGATTGGCGGTCCGGCGAGCACGATCATGGCGACGAGCGTCGGATATAGCGTGAAGCCGAGGTTGGGGTCGAGCAGAGTGGTGAACGGAATCAGAAGCCCGATGACCGCGAAGGACGGCAGGGCGCGCCACGCGTTGGCGGAGCTCACCACGAGCCACGAGAGCCGTCCGGTGTGGCCGATCCACAATCCGAGCGGCATCGCGACGAGTGCCGCAAGCAAGAGCGAGATGGCGCTCAGGGCGACGTGCTCGCCGAGCCGCAGGGGGATCCCGCTGGGGCCCTGCCAGTGCGCCGGGTCGGCCAACCACTGGGCCGTGGCCGCGAGTATGTCCATCAGCGAGCCGCCGAGCGGGCCGCGGCCCAGGGGGTCAGCAGCCGCTGCAACAGCACGAAGCCGACGTCGGCGAGCACGGCCAGTGCGATCGAGAGCAGTCCGCCGACCAGGATCTCGGTCGGGAAGTGGCGGTGGTATCCGTCGAGGATGTAGTAGCCGAGGCCGCCGAAATTGTCGCCGAGGATGGCCGACACCGTCACCAGGCCGATCGTCGAGACGGTCGCGAGACGGAGGCCCGCCACGACCAGTGGCACCGCGAGGGGCAGCTCCACCTGCCACCACCGCCGGCCCGCGGTGTAGCCCATTCCGTCGGCCGCGTCGAGGACGTCCTGCGGCACGGAGTCGAAGCCGGCGACGATGTTCGGCACGAGCAGGATGAAGGTGTAGACGATGAGCGGAACCTCGGCGGTCACGATCGAGAGACCCGTGGCCACGACCAGCGCCGCGAACAGGGCGTAGCTCGGAATGGTGTAGACCGCGGTCGCGAAAAGCGTCACGAACGGGTACAGCCGCCGCCGTCTGATCGACACCGCGGCCAGCGCGAACGAGATGACGAACCCGATGACCACCGCGATGACGGCCAGGTACAGGTGCTGCTCCACGCGGCCGAGAATCGGGCCGAGGTGCTCGGACAGCCAATCCCAGCGGATCAGCGGCTCGCCGTTCACGTCCGGCGCGCCTCGCTTGGGAGCTCGTCCGCCAGCGCGCATGCGATCGCGTCGACCGTCACCAGGCCGCGCGACCGGCCGGCCTCGTCGAGGGCGACGCCGCCCCTCGTGTCCGCGACCAGCAGGATCGAGAGCGCGTCCCGCAGCGACGTCTCGGGTGGAAGATTCGGCAGCCCATCGGGCCGGCCGATCGGCACGACGTCCACGTCCGCGACGGTCCGCAGCGAAAGCCGTTTGAGGCCGCGGTCCGCGCCGACGAACCGGGCCACGAACTCCGAAGCCGGGTGGGCGAGGATCTCGTCGGGCGGCCCGAACTGGGCCAGGTGGCCGCCCTCGGCCATGACCGCGATCAGGTCGCCCATCTTGATGGCTTCGTCGACGTCGTGGGTGACGAAGAGGATCGTCTTGGCCAGCTCGCGCTGCAGCCGGAGGAACTCGTCCTGAAGATGCGAGCGCACGATCGGGTCCACGGCGGCGAAGGGCTCGTCCATGAGCATCAGCGGCGGATCCGCGGCAAGGGCGCGGGCCACTCCAACTCGCTGACGCTCCCCGCCGGAAAGCTGGCTCGGGTAGCGGCCGTCGTATCGGTCGGGATCGAGGCCGACGAGGGTCAGCAGCTCGCGCGTCCTGGCCAGCTGCCGCTCCTTCGGCCAGCCCTCGAGGCCCGGAACCACGGCCACGTTCCGCCCGATCGTGAGATGGGGGAAAAGCCCGACCTGCTGGATCACGTAGCCGATGCGACGGCGCAACGCGGTGACGGGCTGACTCTGGACGTTGACGCCGTCGAGCAGGATCTCGCCGCCGCTGGGCTCGATAAGGCGATTGACCATCTTGAGACTGGTCGTCTTGCCGCAGCCGGACGGCCCAACCAGGACGCAGATCGCGCCGGCCGGGACCTCGAACGACAGGTCGTTCACCGCGCCGGGCGTCGTCGTGCCGGAGTCGTACCGCTTGGTGACTCCCCGGAACTCCAGCGATGCGCCGCCGGCGTGGCCCGACGCGTTAGCCGTCATGCGGTCCTCTCCACGACTGCCCCGGCCTCCGGGCACGAACCTGAGGCGGCGGCCCGGGGCGGAGTATCCGCCCGGAATCTACTACCTCTCCTGGCAGTGTCCTGTCAGGCGCAGCCAAGATGCGGCCGGCGACCGCGGCGGGCGACCGCAGCGGTCGACCGCGACGCGCGTTCCTTCAACCCCCGTATGCCGGCAGCTTGTCCCAGAAGTCCTGGATCGACTGCTGGAACCTCGACAGGTCCTGGCTCGGGTGGTTGAGGAAGGAAGACAGGAATGCCTCGGCGCCGTTCGTGCCGGCGAAGTCGGGGCGGGTATCGCGATCCATGAACTGAGTTATCCGCTGGGCCTGGCCGACGATCGATACCGCCCTTTTCGTCAGGGCGTCGAAGCTGCTGGGGTCGGCGTCGGAAGCCGTCGGAATGAGGCCCGGCTGGTTCTTGTACATGAGCACTTGTGTGGAGCCTTTTGCCCAGAACTCGAGATACGCCCTGGCGTTGTCCAGGTCGGCGGGCAGGGTCGGCGAGGTCGGGGTCATCATCCAGATATCGACTGGCGCATCGAGCGCTTTCTCGGCATCGAACTCGTTGCCGAAATAAGGGAACGCGAAGAAGTCGATGTCGGCCAGAGTGGCGCCGGTCTTGTCCACAGTGGAGATTTCGCCGGTCAGGAACAGGCCGACGAAGAACATTCCGGCCTTCTTGCTGACGAGCGTGTCGCACTCCTTCTGCCAGGTCAGTCTCACAAAGTCGGCCGGGTAGAACGGGATGAGCTTTCGCCAGGCCTCGAATACCGCCGTGACTCTGGCGTCGGTCCACTTCGCCTGGCCGGTCAAGAGCGCCACGTGAAAGTCGTAGCCGTTCAGGCGGAGGTTGAGGATGTCGAACCAGCCCATCGCCGGCCAGCCACCCTGGTCACCGAAGGCCAGCGGCGTCAGCCCGTCCTTCTCCATGTGGGCGCAGAGAGCCAGGAACTCGATCCAGGTCTCCGGCACGGTATAGCCCTTCGCCGCCCAGACGCTCTTGCGATAGAAGACGCACCAGGGGTAGTAGTCGACAGGGATGCCATAGACATGGCCGTCGTTACCGGTGACGGCACGGGCGAAGGCAGCGGTGTAGTTCGCAGAGACCGCAGCCCAGACATCGTCGATCGGCGAGACCTCGCCCTTCTCCGCGAGGAACCGCATCCGGAAACCCGAGAACCAGGTGAACACGTCGTTGGCATCGGGCCCGATGTAGAAGTTGATCTGGTCTGCAAAGACGTTGTGGTCGGCGTTGTTCACTGTCGGCGTGACGCCGGTCAAGGCCGTGAAGGCGGCATCGATCGCGGCCATGCCGGCCACTTCTGCCGCGTCTGTGTGGTTGCTGGCCACCGTGAGCGTGCCGTTGAGCTTGCGGGCGAGGAAGTCGGCGGGCGTCGACGCCGGGGTCGGTGTCGCTGGGACGGGGGTCGGTGTCGCGGCGGGCGTCGGGGTCGCAACCGGGGTTGCGGTCGGCGACGGCGACGGGGAGCTATTGCAGGCCGCGATCACCGCCGGCAGAACGGTCAGCCCGACCGCGCCTGCCAGACCTCTCTTCAGAACCTCGCGCCGCGTGATCTGCCCGCTCATAGCCCCTCCCCCTCTGGCTTCCTCTATCGCAAGCCCATTCGTTCGCGGACCTCGGCCATGGTTGCTTCGGCGATGGGACGGATCCTTTCGGCGCCTTCATCCAGGATCGCGCGCAGCCTGGCCGGGTCGGCCATCAGCTCCCTGTAGGTCTCGCGAGCCTCAGCGTAGTGGGCGATGATCCGTTCCGCCAGCAGTTTCTTGGTGTCGACGCAGCCGGTTCGGGAGGTCCGCTCGCCCTCCCAGATCTGTTCGTAGTCGGCCCCGAAATGGCGGTGCATCTGGCAGACGTTGCAGATCTGCGGCCGCCCCGGATCCGATCGGAGGATGCGCTGCGTGTCGGTCACCATCGACATGATCTGCTTGCGGATCACGTCGGGCTCGGCCAGGACGTCGATCGTGTTGCCGACGGACTTGCTCATCTTCTTGACGCCGTCCGTTCCGAGAACGACGGGCGCCTCCGTGTAGACCGCTTGCGGCTCCGGGAACGTCTCGCCATAGCGGGTATTGAAGGCGCGTACGATCTCGCGGCTCAACTCCAGGTGCGGGGCCTGATCCTTGCCGATCGGCACCAGCGATGCCTTCGGCAGGGCGATGTCGGCCGCCTGCAGAACGGGGTAGGTGAGCAGGCCGTGGTTGACGTCCTCGGGCTGGTTCTGGCGCTTCTCCTTGTAGGTCGGAGTGCGCTGCAGCCAGCCGACGGGCGTTACGGTGTTGAACAGCCAGCACAGCTCGGTGACTTCCGGCCGATCCGATTGGACGAAGACGGTGCAGCGCTTTGGATCGAGGCCCAGTGCGATGAGCGCGGCGGCCATCTCCAGTGTCTGGCGGCGCAGCACTTCGGGATCGTGAACGTGCGTCAGGGCGTGGAAGTCGACAACGCAGTAGATCGCCTCGCCACCTTCCGCGAAGGCGCGATCCTGGAGCGCCACGTAGTTGCGGATCGCGCCCAGGTCGTTGCCCAGGTGGGGCCGGCCGGTGGGCTGGATGCCGCTGTAGATGCGCGGCTTCGAAGGCAGGCTGGAGGGTCGAGCAGCGGGCGAGGCGGAGGCTTCGGTCGTCATGGGCGGAGTTTAGCGGACGGGGCTGGCGCCGCCGGTCGAAAGAGCGCATCGTCACACGGTGAATCGAGTCTGGCTTCTTGCTCGTCAGGCTTCACCCGGCCGGACGTACCGGCTCGGTGGCTTGAGCGCGAGTCCTCACTGTCTAGGCTGGAGGGATCGGGTCGTGGGATACCGGCGGACGGACGATCGACGCAGGCTCGTGTTCCGGGGCTCGCTCGCGGGCGTCGCCGGAATGCTCCTGACCGTGGTGGCGATTGCCGGGTGTACCGGCACCACGACGTCGCCGACCGCCACGCTGCCGACCGCCGGGCTCGCGGTGGTTCCGACACCCTTGCCGCCCGCGACTCTGCAGGACACGGCCGAGCCGAATCCGTTCGCCACCGACATCGGCGCGCCGACCGATACTCCGGCCCCAAGCCCGCTTCCGACTGTTTCGGGTCGCGTGCTCTCGTGGCTGACATTGCAAATGCCCGCGGACCTGGCGGCCGGCATCGACTCGAACTTCCAGAACAGCCTCTTCGGTTGGAGCCGTGGGTACCTTGCCATCCATGGCGATCTCACCAGTGGCTCCGCCGTCTCGTGGGCTTCGTCCGACGGCCGCGCCTGGCAGGAGGGGCAAGCGCTCGACATGGCCGGACTCACAGGCGGTGCCCAGGTCGAGCAGGTAGTCGAGGGGCCGGCTGGACTCCTGGCCCTCGGTCGCGTCCCGGGTTGCGCCGACGACGGAACGGGTTGCATGCCCACGCCTGCGACGGCGATCTGGACCTCGACCGACGGCTTGCATTGGAGCCGGGTCGACCTGAAGAACGCTTTCGGTGGTGGGGCTGTCGGTGATGTAGCCGCGGGGCCGAAGGGATACCTGGCGGTCAGCGTATCGAGCGCCACTACTGCGAGTCCGGCAGTCTGGCTTTCGTCCGATGGGCGAGCCTGGCGGGCCGTCTCCCTGTCGACCTCCACGTTCCAGGGCGCGAACCTGGCCCAGGCCGAAGTCGTCGGGGACGGCTTCCTGATCGCTGGTCGGACCGGCAGCCTGGTTGGCTCCGGTGGTGGCTCCTTCCCATCGACGATGCCCGCAATCTGGTGGTCGGCCGATGGCTCCGACTGGAGCCGCGCGTCGCTGCCCAACGTGGCGGCGTTCCCGGAGGCGGAGGCCGCAATAGCGGAGGTGGGCGCCGGCAAGCTCGTTGCGCATGTTGGCAGCTGGGACTGCGGGTGCCCGCCCGAGGGCGCTACCCAGGCCTGGACTTCGAGCGATGGACGCGCCTGGAAAGCGGCCGGCGGGTCGTTCCCGTCTCCTGCCGTGGTTCTGACCGACGGCACTCAGGCTCTTCAACTCGTCGAGGCCGACGGCGTGCTCAGCGTGGCGGTTTCCTCGGACGGTTTCAAATGGGCCCAGATCGCCGTCTCGGGTTCGGGTTCGGGACCGGCGGATTCCAATGATGCGGCGTACGGTCCGGTGGGCCTGCTGGTCGAAGGCTCGGACAGCAGCCTGTGGCTGGCGACCATCAGCTGATCGCTCAGCAAAAGCCCGCCGAACAGAGGAACCGACGCCTCGGGTACCATTCCCAGACGACGTGCCAAGCCTCCGTCACCGTCGGCTGCGGCGCCATCTCGGCTTCGCTGGCCCCAGTCCAACCCGCCTATGCCCCCCGAGAAACGACCACTCCGCGTCGCTATCCTCGGCGTGGGCACCGTCGGCGCGGAGGTGGCGCGAGGCTTCCTTCGCAACCCGGATCGGCAGATCGGACCCGCAGGCGGGCGCATGCTCGAACTGGTGGCGATCGCCGACATGAACGTCCAGGGCGCCGTCGATCGCGGCATGCCGCGCGAAATCATCGTGCCCGACGCCATGGCCGCGGTTCGGCGCGACGACGTGGATATCGTTGTTGAGTTGCTGGGCGGCGACGAGCCGGCGCGTTCCCTGATCGCCGAGGCGCTGAGCGCCGGCAAGCCGGTCGTGACGGCGAACAAGCACGTCCTGGCCCATCACGGCGCGGAGCTGGAGAAGATCGCCAGGGCGAGCGGCGCCGCGCTCCGCTACGAGGCGTCGGTTTGCGGCGGCACGCCGGTCCTCGACCCGATCGCCCGCGATCTTGCGGCCAACCATATCCGGCGCGTCCGCGGCATCGTCAACGGCAGCACCAACTTCATCCTGACCCAGATGACCCAGGCCAGGCGGGGCTACGAGGAAGTCCTCGCCGCCGCCCAGGCCCAGGGCTACGTCGAGCGCGATCCCCGCGCCGACGTCGAGGGCCACGACGCCGCGAACAAGCTGGCCGTGTTGACGCGCCTCTGTTTCGGCGCGTGGCCGCGGATCGAGTCGATCGTCGCCAGCCCGCCCGCCGTGCGCGGCGACGGCAAGCCCGGGATCACCGGCGTTTCCGCGAACGACATTGCCGGCGCCGTGGCGCTGGGCCTCGCCATCCGCCTCATTGCCACGGCCAGCACACCCGGAACCGCGGAGCCGGACTTCGGGCTGGCCGGCTCGGTCATGACCTCGGCCGTGCCGGTTGGAGCGCCGTTCGGTCGCACGGACGGCGTCCTGAACCGCCTCGAAGTCGATGCCGATCCGGTCGGTCGCGTTTCGTTCGAAGGCCCCGGAGCCGGCGGCCCCGCCACCAGCAGCGCGGTCCTCGCCGACCTGCTGGAAGTGGCCCGCTCCGGGCTCAGCACCTGGGCCGACCTGCCGCCCGCCGCCGCCGAGCTGGTCACACTGGCCGACGACCGCGCCACCATTCGCCGGCCTTGGTACATCTGCCTGCCCGGCGTGCTCCCGGACGAGGTTCCGGGGCGTCTCGCCGAGGAAATTGTCGGGCCGCCGCCGAGTGCCGTGCCGCGCCATCGGAGCCGGACCTGGGTCGCTATCCAGACACGGCCGCTGCCTCTCGCCGAGGTGCGCGAGGCCATCGAGCCGCTCATCGCCGCCGATCGCGACGTGCCCATCTACCCGATCCTCACCTCGTAGCCGGAGATCATCAGAGTGTCCACATCACCCGCCAACGGCCCGATTGTCGCCCGATACCCGGCCCGGCCGCGCCTGATCGAGCGCTATCGCGAGTTCCTGCCCGTCACCGACGCCACTCCGATCATCACTCTCGGCGAGGGCAGCACGCCCCTGGTCCACCTGAACCACATCGGCAAGCGCATCGGCGTGCCCAACTTGTATGTGAAGTACGAGGGCACGAACCCGACCGGCTCGTTCAAGGACCGGGGCATGGTCATGGCCATCTCCAAGGCGGTCGAGGAAGGCTGCAAG
>Ga0182021_10001817_pt1 | contig 24794 bp, 10 predicted proteins | sample 612E3MmetaG_FD_120493 | JGI IMG/M metagenome (GOLD analysis project Ga0182021, IMG submission 120493) | Permafrost microbial communities from Stordalen Mire, Sweden - 612E3M metaG (Illumina Assembly) | ecosystem: Environmental > Terrestrial > Soil > Wetlands > Permafrost | place: Sweden... | reverse complement strand
CTGGTGCTCCAGAATGGACGGCGCGAGTTGGCCGAGCATCTTGTAGGCCACCGAAAACGGCAGCGTCTCGATATCGGCCGGCGCCTGCGAACCAGGCTGTGAGTCGGGGCCGGCCCGCATGAGCTGCGAGACGTTGTCGATGCCGAAAGGCGAGTAGCCGATGGCGCGCTGTTGGCCGATGGCGTAGAAGGCGTTGGCGGCGCCGCGCGTATCGCTGGCCGATTCGGGAACGAAGATGGTGTTGCCGGAGCGGCCGTAGCGCGCCACGATACCGGTGAAATCGGGCAGGTAGATATCGGGACAGAGCAGATCGATCCGCGGAGCGCCGGCGCGCCAGATATCGTGCATGTGGTTTTGCGGTCCGCCGCTGGGATAGTCGCCGGGGCCTTTGTCTTCGGGTTGCACAATCCAGGCGTTGACGAACATGGGGATGGCGTATTCCTTCTTGCCGGCCTCGGCCACGGCGTTGACGTAGCGGGCATAGTTCCAGCCCATGAAGATCTCCTCGGCTTTGGCGCCCTTGCCGAAGACCTCTTCCCACGTGCCGGAAGTCTTGGCGCCGGCGGCGTCCCAAACCTCTTTGAACTCCGGCAGCAGGGGCTGGCGGGGCTTGGCCAGATAGTCCATCAGTTCCTGGGGCACCGGTTTGGCGAAGGCTTCGTTGGCGGCCGCGGAGCGATCGCGCACGTCGCCCAGCACACCGACTTCATTCTCCACTTGCACCATGATCACGCGGTGGGTCCGGTCCACTTCGCGGGTGTGGCGCATCAGGGCGGCGAAAGCGCGCGCGTCGGCCTCCATGTTGCTCCGGCTCAGGGTGGAGAGCACCTCGATGGTCTTGCCGCCGCGAATCTGCGCGCGCGGGAAGCGGTCCTGCGCCGCCTTCACCCAGGCGGGGGCAAAGCTGGAGAGCCCGTTTTTCCAACTGCCGAAATAGATCCAGACAATATGGACGTTATTCTGGCGGGCGCTTTCAATAAGCTGATCGATAAAGTGGAAATCGTACTTCCCTTCCTCGGGCTCGATCCAGTCCCACGAGACACCGGTCAGGATGGTGTTCATGTGGACTTTTCCGGTGAGCAGCGGCCACACCACTTTCATGCGCTCGGTGTCGGAGGACACGGTATTGCTGAGTTCGCCGCCGAGCACGAGGAAGGGTTTGCCGTCGACGATCAATTGCGTGACCTGGCCGCGTTTTTCCAGATGGGGAATCGCGGGAACCGCGGGAGCCGCGGGTTTGGTCTGTGCGCGCGCCACCAGGGCCAGGGAGCACAGAAGTAATGCGCGGGCGGGGAATCTTACGTTGATCATAATGTTCTCTGCTTTAGGGCCCTATTTTACAGAAACGCCCCATACGTCGGCGCGCCGCGATTTGCCGGCGGGACCCTCCACTTCGAGGATGGCGGTGTACTCCCGGGCGGCCTTGTATGCGTGCACGGGGTTCTGTTCGGTGGACGTGGAGCCGTCGCCGAAGTCCCATTTCCAGGCGGTGACCTTGCCCTCGGACTCGTCTTTAAACGCCACCAGGCGGCTGGCCATGTCCGCGACCTTGCACGACCATTTCGCCTGGATAGGTTTCTGGAATTGCGGCTCCAGCGGCATCAACCGGAAGCCCACCAGGTCGCTGGCGTCGCCGTACATGGTTTGCTTGTGGGAGAGATTCCAGAAGCCCACGCGATCGCGCGCGTTGACGTCGTCGTAATCGATCACGCTCCAGGAGAGGCCGATCAGTTTGTTCTCGGTGAGGACGGATTCCACGGCGCGCTGCGGCCCGTCGCAGGGAGAGTAATCGAAGGGCGTGATATAGAATTCCAGGACTAACTTGCCGCTCTCGCCGGGCTTGAAGTTGTAGTTATAAGCGGCATTGGCGTAGGGCAGTTTCTTGATGTACTGCGCGCAGCCCCAGGCCATGGCCCAGTCCTTGTCGCCGGGCGGCGTAAAGATGTGGTAATTCTGCGCGTGGACGCCGTGCATGGCCCAGTGGGCCTCGGCCTGGCTGATGCGCGGGTCGATTACGGAGCGCGATTTGCCGACCGCATCGGGGGTCCAGATATCGCGGTGGTAGATATCGATCAGGGGTCCGCCGGAGAGGTCGCCATCCACCACTATTTCGAAGATGTCGTTGTGCAGATCGGTGCGCGAGAAGTCCCAGTAATTGTCGTAAGCCTCATAAAGGAAGTAGAGGCGGTTGAGACCCTTGACCCAGCCCACCTTGACCTTGACGTCCATGTTCTTGGGATCGTGAGTCATGCCGTGTCCGTGTTCGGTGTCCATGAGTTGATCCATGCCGATGGCGTAGCTGTCGGGTACCATGGCCCAATCGTCGGTGTTGCCGTCGATGCGGGGGATCTTGTCGGCGGGGAACTGAAAGATCTTGAAAGTAACATCGGGGCGTTCCAGACCGAACTGCGGGGTCTGGAACAGCAAGGCGAAAAAGGTGCAAAGAAGGCATCGTTTGAACATGGTTGTTTACTCCGTAGCGCTGTCGTGGGGTACCAAACATAGTCTATGGCATAGCCGGGCCGGACGGCCAGGAGTTTATTATACGATTCTCCGTTTCTTGCGCGCCCGTTGGTTCCACAGCGCCGGCCGCACGCGCCGCCCGTGGCCATGGAGAAGAGGTGGCGGCCGCATCCATACTCCCGCCTCTGTTTGCCTCTGCAAAATGAGTGAAATCGGGGCGCGAAATGCCGCCGATCACTTCAATCCGTCCATCATTTTGATAAAAGACCCCTTTGTCGCAAATAGTACGCCAGCCGACATTTCGCACTGCGAAACTTCAAGATTGTGGAACTTTTCCAAACAAGTTTCGGGCGAACGGAGCGACTATTACTGCAAGGTGTTTTAGTGTGAGTTTTTGCCGGGCGGAGCCTTGGGTGATGGTCCGCCGCGAAGGGCAAACGGCTGCGTGTCAGCGTCGGCCGGAAATAGACATTGCTGAAGATCAACAACTTAAGAGAGGACAATTCATGCAACATCGCATTTTCTCGCTTATTGCGATTGCGTGCCTTCTGATTGCGGGCACAGCCTGGTCACAAGATACCCGCGGCGCCATCGTCGGCAGGGTCAGCGACCCCAGCGGCGCCGTCATTCCCGGCGCCAGCGTGGTGGTAACGAATGCCGCCATGGGAACGAAGCTTTCCCTGACGACCTCGGCGGACGGCTTTTATCAGGCGCTTCTTTTGCAGCCGGGCCTCTACAAGATCGAAGTCGCGGCGGCAGGTTTTAAGAAGTTGGAGCGCGAAGGAATAGAGGTCCGTGTGGCGGACCGTCTGGAAGTCAATCTCCCCATGGAGGTGGGGCGTTCCGAGGAGAGCGTCACCGTGACCGCCGAAGCGCCGCTGATGAACACGGAGTCGGCGTCGGTCGGCACCCTGGTGGACGCGACGCGCGTCATGGCGCTGCCTTTGTCCTACGGCAACCCGTTTCTCATGATCGGATTGGCGTCGGGCGTGGCGTTCACCGGCGATCCCCGGCTGGACCGTCCTTTTGAGCCTACCCACATTGTGGGTTACGCCATGAGCGGCACCCGCGGCAACCTGAGCGATGTCACCATCGACGGCGGCCCTACCACCGCAAGAACCGGCTCCTCGGTGATTGCGGCTTACGTGCCCCCCACCGATGCGGTGGCGGAGTTCAAGATCCAGACCGCCACTTTCGACGCGTCGTTCGGCCAGACGCAGGGCGGCGTGGTCAACATGGCTGTCAAGAGCGGCACTAACGCTATGCACGGTACCGGCTATTTCTCTTTCTACCGGCCAACCATGTGGGCTAACGATTTCTTCAACAACAAGAAGGGCAGCGCGCGGCCGCCGTTCACGTACAATCGCTGGGGCGGCTCGGTGGGCGGACCGATCTGGCTGGGCAAACTCTACAACGGCAAGAACAAGACCTTCTTCTTCTATGCGTACGAAGGCATTCACGACCGCCGCCCGCGGTATGACGGCACGGCCAACACGGTGCCCTCTCCGGCGATGCTGGGGGGCGATTTCTCATCGCTGCTGGCGATCCCCGGGACCGGATCGACCTACCAGATCTACGACCCCGCTACGCGCGTCAGCGTGGCCGGCGGGCGAATCCAGGAAACTCCTTTCGCGGGCAACATCATCCCGGTAAACCGTTTCAACCCGGTAGGCAAGAACATCGCCAAGATCTACCCCGCGCCCACCAGCACCCCGGCGACGGCGGACGGCCAGGGCAACCTGCTCGAGCCGGACCTTGCCGAACCACTCAAGTTCCGCAATCACCTCTGGCGCGTGGATGAGAACCTCAGCGAGAAGCACCGCTTCTTCGTGCGCGCCAGCCTCTACGACCGGAACAGCGAATACGACAACTACTTCAACAATATCGGCACGGGCGTGCACTTCGCGTTCCCCGCCAGGGCCGCCGTATTCGACGACGTCTACACCCTCTCGCCCACCACCATACTGAACACCCGCTACAGTTACAGCCGCTACATCCGCTACCAGGACCAGAGACCGGAGGCCTGGGGATTCGACCTCACATCGCTTGGTTTCCCGGCGTCCTATGCCAACGCGATCGGGCCGGCGGATAAACGTTATCCGATCATCAGCCTGGGGGGGCCCTACATCTCGACCGGATACAACTCCAACGGTTTGTATCAGCCGGACATGATTCACGCCATCGGCGCCACGCTGACCAAGATGGCGGGAACCCACTCCCTACGCATGGGCGGGGAATTCCGCGCTTACCAGGAGACCACCTTGAACTTCGGCGGCCCCGAGACCGGCCAATTCAATTTCGACTCCACCTTTACTCGCGGACCGCTCGACAACTCGCCGACCTCGCCGAGCAGTATTGGCCAGTCGGTGGCGGCGCTGCTGCTGGGCGTGCCCTCCTCTTCGTCCAGCGTGACCAGAGCGGCCAGCTTCGCCGAGCAATCCAACTCCTTTGGCTTTTTCGTGCAGGACGACTGGAAGGTCTCCAGCCATCTGACCGTAAACATGGGAGTGCGCTGGGAGTTCGAACAGCCGTTGCACGAGCGCTTCAACAGGAGCGTCCTGGGCTTCGACTATTCCTACGTTCAGCCCGTCTCGGCCACCGCGGCGGCCAACTATGCGAAGAACGACGCTTCGTTGATTTCGCAGATTCCGTCGATATCGGCCAAGGGCGGGCTAACCTTCGCGGGCCTGAACGGCAACAATGGTTACCTGTATCAAACCCCGAAGGCCAACTTCCTGCCGCGTGTCGGCATTTCCTGGCAGCCTCAGACCCACACGGTGATTCGCACCGGCATGGGCATGTTCCAGGGCTTCCTGGGCGTGCGGCGCGCCGCCGTGAACCAAGCGGGGTTCTCCCAGAACACCAACATGGTGCCGACCATCGACAATATCAACTTCAACGCCACCCTTTCCAACCCGTATCCCACCGGCATCACCGAACCGGTGGGCGCCGCGGGAGGGCCCCAGACCTTCCTGGGGCAGAGCATCAGCTTCTTCAACCAGAATCCGGAGTTGCCGCGCGTGTTCCGGTGGGAGGGTGGTTTGCAGCATGAGCTGCCGGGCGGTTTCATGGTGAACGCGGATTACGTGGGTACCAAGACCTACCGCCTGGAGGTCAACCGCAATCTGGACGCCCTTCCGAATCAATACCTGAGCAGCAGCCCGTTCCGTGACAACACCACCAACAGCTACCTCACCGCCGCGGTGTCGAATCCGTTCTACGGCCTGGTGCCCGGCAACACGCAGGCGATCTTCGCCAACAGTACCATCGCCCGGAGTGGCCTCATGACGGCGTATCCCGAGTTCAGCGGCGTCACCACCACTACCAACGAAGGCTACTCCTGGTACCACTCGCTGCAAATGGGCGCCCAGAAGCGGTTCGCCAAGGAGGGCTACACCCTGATGGCCAACTTCACCCTCGCGAAGTTCATGCAGGCCATCAACCTGCTGAACGCGGGCGATCCCGCGCCCGTGCGCGAGATCTCCGATCAGGACGTGCCGCGCCGCCTCACCGTCAACGGAGTGGCCGAGTTGCCCTTCGGCCCGGGTAAGCTGGTGAATGTCACCAACCCGTTCCTTTCCCGCATCGTCGGCGGCTGGCAGCTCTCCGGTATCTGGAACTATCAGATGGGCTTCCCCATCGCCTGGGGCAACATCATTTGTCTCCAGCCGGACCAGATCGTGCTGCCCAAGGACCAGCGCACCACGGACCACTACTTCAACATCGCCCCCTTCGACAAGGTTTCGGCGGACCAGTTGGTGAACAACGTGCGCACCTTCCCGCTCCGCTTCCCGCAGATCCGCCAGCCCAGCACCAACAACGTTGACCTGTCGCTGATCAAGAACACCCGCATCAAGGAGTCGAGGCAGATTCAGTTCCGCTTCGAGGCGCTGAACGCGTTCAATCACCCGCTCCTTTCCAGCAACAGCTACCAAAACGTCCAGACCAGCGTGACCTCCGCGACCTTCGGACAGATCGTGGGCTCGAACCAGGCGGGCTATCCGCGCCGTCTGCAGATCACGTTCAAGTACCTATTCTAGACGGGTTCCACACTTATAACCCCTTGGCGGGGCGGGTCTCTTCGGAGATCCGCCCCGCCTTTTTTTTTGATCCTGGAACCTGGAAGCCGGAGCCGAACGGGGACGCGTATTCCCCGCGGAGACGCAAAGACGCTGAGACAAGCGCAGAGAAAGCCAATCACAAGCTTTGCGGAAGGGGCTGGCTGCGTTGCGGCCAGAATTCGACTGGGCAGCTACCCCGGGTTGACAGGCGCTTCCGTCTGTCAACCTGGCGATCCCCTTACTGCCCGCGAGCAACCAGGCGCACCGCGCCGGTAAGTCCAGCGGCCGGCGGCGCTGGCGCCGGAGAGCCGCGGCCCCCGCCGGGCAGCAGTCCGCCGCTCGCACCCCGGCGGCCTTCCACCGGCAGGGCGCGGACCTCAATTTCGATCTGGTTGGCGCCGCTGGTCACCGCGTCGGTGACATCCCAGCGGTACGGCTGCCAGGCGCGGGGGGGGAATTCCTTGCCGTTGACACGCAGGCGGGCGAAGTCGTTCACGCCGGCGCATTCCACATAGAATCGTTTGCCGGCCGGCTTGGTGGCCAGAGTAACCTGCTTCTGAAACTGAGTCACCGGCGCGGCGATCGGAAACTCCGCCATGGTGTCGCCACTGGCGAAGGAAAGCTCGGGCGCCGCCACGGTCTCCGGGACCGCGCCAATCACCACGATCTTCGCCTCGTAGGCAGCCAGCACCAGCGGCAGGCGGAGCGAATCCGTGCCGGCCGTGGCGCCCGTCATCAGGTGGATCTCGCCGGTGCCCGCGTCCCAGACCTGCGCTTGTCCCTTGCCGGCAACCGTCACGCCGCGCGATAGCGGCTGGCCGCTCTCGTTGAAGAAGAAGTACAGGTCGGCGTCGCGCCAGGCGCGGTGGGTATACTTGAGCGCGGGGCACGGGCTGTCGAGCGCCACATCGGGCTTAGGCAGTGCCGCGACGACGCGGGCGGTGATGTCGCCAGCGGGCTCGAGCAGCGTGGCGAAACTCAAGTCGGGCTTCTCCCTGGCGTCGAGGAAAGACCGTTCGACCACAAGGGTGGGCGCGGCGCCAACGAAGATCACCTTGCCGCCGGCCGCCGCCATGGCACGCAGGCGATTGAGCCCGCCCGCCGAAATTACGGTGGAGGACGGCACGATGACCGCGCGGTAAGCTTGCCCGCTGAGGTTGCGGAAGGCGCCGTTCTCCAGGGTCGCGACGGAGCTGAGCGACTGTTCGTCGAAGTAGTCGAAATCGATCTGGCGCTCCAGCAGTTGTTTGCCCAGCTTGGTGGTGCTACGGTCGGCCTGCTCGTCGCCCAGCCACATGCTGTTGGCCGGATGGTAGAGGGCCACCTGCGCGGCCGGCCGTCCAATGGCCATCAAATAGGATGCGCGGTTGGTGTACCAGACCATCATGGCGGCTTGCGGCGGGGCTTCCGCCGATGCCCCGGGGTTGCGAATCGCGGGGACACGGATCTGGGGCGCATTGACGCCGCGCACGAATTGATAGTCCAACTGGAACTTGCCATCCACACCGGTGCCGCCGCCCGATTCCGTCCAAACACGCGGCCGCCCGAACAGGTGCGCCGCCGATGAGGCCAGCTTCGGGAAGTTATCGTTAGTCGAGTAAGTGGTATCTTCGCGAATTACGGAGGCGGGTCCGAGTTGGTTCAAGTTATCGATGCCGGGAATCTGCACGTGGCGCATGTCGCGGAAGAAATCGCCCTCATTGCGGATGAGATCCTCGGGGCGCGACAGGTTCAGCATCAGCTCTTCGTGGTTGAGATGTACCAGATACTCCAGATTGTTCCTGGCGCACCAATCGGCCTGCACGCCGTAGAAACTGTCGCGGAAGATTCCGCTCCAGACATCCCAGTAGTCGGCCTTGGCGCGTTTGGCCTCCTCGGTTAACTTGGACGCGAAAAATAGCGGCAGGTAGGGCTGCAAATCGTAGCCCTTCTGTTCGCGGAAAGTATCGAGCAGCTTGGGCGTCCACGGAATGAACCCGGTATAATCGGGCTCGTCGCCGAAAAAGCCCAGCACCGTCTTGCCGAATTCCTGGCCGAAGAGCTGCTTGTAGACCTCGTGGGTGGTCTTCAGATAAGCGCGCGTGGCGTCGGGGTTGAGGTAGTCGATGAGGGAGTACAGGCTGTCCTTGGAGTAAGTGCCGTCGGCGCGGTTGATGTAGCGCGTGGGCGAACTGCGGAACACATGGCGGACGAACACCACCTCCGACCGGCCGTCCGGCGGAGCCGTCCATTTGATCTGGCCTCCGCCGATAAGCAGCACCTTCGCGATCCCGTCCTGGGGCTGCGCGCCGGGGGGAGTCCTGGGCTGCGTGAGTGCCAGCGCGCCGAGAGTATCGGGAGGGACTGGAAGGGAGATGGTCTGCCCGGGCGCCACACTGATCCGCGTATCGGCGACGATTCCCTGCATGGTGAGCTGCGGATATTCCGCGCTGATTTTTCCACCCGCGAAGCCGCTGGGGTAGCTGCCCTCGTCGGCCAGCCAGACCTTCATGCCGCGCTTGCGGGCCTCTTCGACAGCGAACTTCATGAGGGCGAAATGTTCGGGCGAGAAATACTTGGGAGTCATGCCGCGCGCCGGGGCGAGGTTGACCACATAGATGCCGTTGGCCACCAACTGGTCGAACTCCGAGACGATGCGCGCCTGGGACAATTCGTCGCCCCAGATGGCCCAGTGAATGGCGCCGTATTCACGCGGAGGAGTGCGGAAATCAGCGGCCGCCTCGCGGACCGAGGGGACCGCGATCCGCTGCCACGGCCGCTGCGCCGCCAGGACAAGCGGCAGCAGCAGAGGCACCAGGATGCGCAAGAGGACCGCTCCCTGACGGTCGCGGCTCCGATCTGAGCCCCGACCGTCAGGGAGGGATTGCCTCGGAACACGAGAGTGCATTTGCGAAGCGGCGCCCTCAGTATTCATAAGGCCACCGATCCGTGCGGAAGGGAGCGGCGGGAAGGCCGGCTGCGTTAAAGAGGTTGCAGCCTTCGGGGTAATTGTCCCAGGCGTAGCGCACTGCCACCGGCGCGCTGACCAGGGCGCTGGAGACCACCACCGCACCACCTTCGATCCTGGCGTCGGCGGCCGCGAACTTGTGATCGGCGCCGGCGATCGCGAACCACTTCAGCGGCCCGTCCTTGGCCACCAGGCCGCCTCCGAGATGCGAGAACTTCAGACGAATCTGACTGCCGGAGACCTTCATCGATTGGAACACCGGGCCGTAGTACTCGGTCTTCCGGCCGTAGACTTTGGCCAGCGCGATCTTGGTCAGCCGCTCGCCCAGCGGCGCTTTGTTGTGCGGGTGCACATCGCTGGGATCGCCGATGTCGATGGTTACCGCCATTCCGGCCTTAGGGATGGAAAGCACCTGGGCCTGCCCTTCCCGGATCAGCGGATTGTTGCTGATGTTCTTCAGCGCCGGCAACTGGACTTCATAGAACGGGAGATCGCCCTCGCCCCAGAGCTTGCGCCAGTCCTTGATGAGCGTCTCCATCACGTAAGGATAGAGCGCCACACCCTCCTTGCCGCCCACGATGGATTCGCCCTGGTACCAGAGCACGCCACGAATGGCGTAGGGAATCGCGGGGTTGATCATGGCGTTGAACAGGACGGTGGGATTGTGCTGGTCGCGCGCCGGATCGCGTTGCCGGTCGGGCGTTGGGCGCACCGGGGCGTTGATGGTCTGCGGCGGTTTCGGCGCCTCGCTGTACGGAGCGTTGGGTTTGGTTTTGAAGAACTGGACGGCGGCATCGAAACCATCCAGCATGGGCTTCAGTTTCGGGTCGGCGGCGAGGGTTTCGCGGCGGATCCAGGCCTCGGCCGTGCTCGCCCCGAAGGCTATGGTGAGGAAGCCGACCGGGCGCTTGAGTTCGCGGTGCAGGTCGCGCGAAAACAGGTAGCCCACGGCCGAGAACCCCGGCACGTTTTCCGGATTGCAGATTTGCCATTCGCCCTGAAACTCGGTTTGGGGCTCGTAGGCGGTTGCCATTTTGGCGGTGAACATGCGCACCTGCGGGTACTTGGCTTCGGCGATCTCCCGCTCCTCGTCGACCAGGCCGGCGTAGCGGGCGGCCTTCTTGGAAACCGTGAAGGCCATGTTGGACTGTCCGCTCCCCAACCACACCTCGCCCACCAGAACGTCGCTGATGGTGATGGTGTTATTGCCGGCGATGGTCATCTGGAACGGACCGCCCGGTTTCAGATTCTTCAGCCGGACCATCCATTTGCCATCGGCCGATGCGATGGCGGACAGCTTCTGGTTGTTGAACGTCACGGTGACCTTTTCGCCGGCGTCGGCCACGCCCCAGACGGGAACGGCCATGCCGCCTTGCAGCACCATGTGGTCGCCGAACAGAGGGGACGGCTTGACGTTCGCCAGTAGCGACGCGGTTGCAGTGAGGATGATGAGAGCAGTCAGTTTCATGTATTCGATCTCCAGATGTTGTGTCCTGCATGGGGCCACCGGCCAGACCGTGAGCTGAAAATGCGCGCACTACGCCAGGTCCACACGGGACACAGAGTCATTGAGAGGGTATCGTAAGCGGCCAGTGGCGTGCAAACACATTCGGCGGGACTTCGAAGTTTTGGTATTTGGAACGCGGGCGCGCCAGCCTGGCGAAGCGGACGCATTGATGAATCGGAGGTTGATCGCGAAGAGCGTGGTGGGCGCGGCCCGCCAAGGCGGTCGGATGACGCGGCGCTGGTTCGGCAGCGCGAAACGCGGCGGGAGGCCCGGAAGGTCAATTCCGAAACTGGAGGAGGCCCGGGACGCCCAAGGGATCCTGCTGCGCTTTCAGTTTTTCGAACTCGCCGGTCTCGCGCTGGGAGTCTTCTTTGCGCCCGGCGCGGCGGTACACCTGCGCCAGAAAGAAATGGACCTGAGCGTTGCCGGGCATGAGGCGGCGGGCCGTTTCGAGTTCGCCGATGGCGGCTTCCAGATGGTCCGCCATCATATGGGCGCGGCCCGACTCGGCATGGCAGAGCCAGCGATATCGGGCGGGCACCACCTTCAAAGCGCGCCGCAGCGATTCCAGCGCCTCTTCGGCGTTTCCCTGCTTGACCTGGAGCGAGCCGATCTCGACGAGGGCGGGCCAATGATCCGGATTGCCCTTGACTTCCTTCTGAAATTCCGCGAGCGCCCCGGCGAGGTCGCTCTGCATCAGGTAGAGGCCATAGGCGTAGTGGACGCCGGCTTCGTTGGGGTATCGCTCGAGCAGTTCGCGGTACGCGGCGGCGGCCTCGGCCGGCCGCTGGCCGGCGGATTCCCGAGCGGCCTTGCCTGCGAGGTCAACCACCGCGCGGCGCTCGGGCGAAAGTTCGGAAGCGCTCTTGGCGATGGCCAGGGCGCACAGACCCATGGTTTCGCTAACCGCCGCGGAGGTCTCGCCGCGCTCCGCCAACGGCACCATCTGGGCCACTGCTTCGTCGAACGCCGAATCGCGGATCAGCGTCTGCGCGGCCTTGACGCGGACCGCGATTTCGAACTGCCAGTTGCCGCCCAGCCCAAGCTGCTCGCCTTTGCGCATGTCGGCGACCGCCTGATCGGAGTTGTCCAGCTCGGCTTCGCACAGGCCGAGGAACGCCCAGCCGGTTCCTATCGTGGGCGCCAGGCCGATACCCTTGCGGAAGGCGTCGCTGGCCTCCGCAAAGCGATCCAACTGGTAGAGGGAAGCGCCGAGATAGAGCCAGCCTTCGGCCCAGCCGGCCTTCAAGGCGAGGGCTTTCTTGAAAAGACCGGCGGCCTGAGCGGGGTCGCTATCGATCGCCGCTTCGGCGCGGCGGGCGACGTCTTCGAAGCCCTCCTGCCACGCCTGGCCTTTGCCGGGAATCAGTCCGAGAACCAGCGCCGCGCACACCAGAATACGCATTCGGTACTACAGTAGCGCAAATCCGGCTATGCTGAAATGGATGCGGGCGGCGCAACTCCAGGTACCCCTCGTGGGGCAGATTGTTAATCCGCGGCCGATTGGCAATCGGCCAATTGCCGCGTGGGCGCAGGACTCTGGCGGCCGGCCGGCGCGATTCCACTCTTATGTCGCGCACCGGGTGGCGATCGCTTTTTTGGTGCTGGTATGCGCCGCGGCCGGCCAGGGCACGCCAGCGGAACAACTCTTTAGCGAAGCGGTGGCCGCGCAGAAGCGCGGCGACGATGCGCTCGCCATCCGCAAATACCAGGAGCTGTTGAAGCTGAGGCCCGACGTGATCGAAGTGCGCGCGAATCTGGGCGCCGCGTTGTCACGGCAGGGCCGCTTCGACGAAGCCATCGCGCAGTACCGCGCGGCGTTGGCCAAAGATGGCGGCAATGTCGCGCTGCGCATGAACCTGGCGCTGGCACACTACAAGAAGGGTGCGTTCGCCGAAGCGGTGAAGGAGTTGAAACTGCTTCCCATCGATCCGCGGACGGCGACGCTGCTGGGCGACTGCTACTCGCGGCTCGGGCAGGACGAACAGGCGATCGCGGTGCTGCGGCCGGTGGAGGCGGCCCAGCCCGACGACCTGGGCGTGGCGTGGCTGCTGGGCTCCGCGCTCATCCGCACCGGCCACAAGCGCGACGGCGTGGAACGCGTGGAGAAGGTGGCCAAGACCGGCAACAGCGCTGAAGCCTACCTGTTGGCCGGACGGACGCTGCTCAAGATGAACGAATTCGAGCGGGCGCGCGACGATAGCGACGCCGCACTGCGGCTCAACCCGCAACTGCCCGGCGCCCAGACGTTGCGCGGCATGGTGCTGCCGTTTCTGGGCGACAATGCCGGCGCCATGGCGGCTCTGCGTAAGGCGATCGAAGCCGATCCCAAAGACTTCGACGCGCAACTGAACCTGGGTGCGGTGCTGCTCACCGAGCGCCAGCTCGATACCTCGCGGCAGCATCTGGAACGGGCACTCGCGTTGCAGCCCGAATCCAGCCTGGCCCGCTATGAAATGGCGAAGCTGGAGCGCACTGAAGGTAAGCTTGAGGCCGCGGTCAAGGACTTCGAGAAGGTGATCCACGACGAGCCCGGCTGGCCGCAGCCGCACATCGAGCTTTCCGCATTGTATTACCGGGTGAACCGGCCGGAAGACGGCGAGCGCGAGCGGGCGGCGTTCGATAAGCTCAACGCGGCGGTGGAAAAGCGGTAGCGCGCCTTGTCCGGAGCACCGTGGAGCGGGCGTCCCGCCTGCCATGCCGGTTTTCGCACGGGCATTCTTCGAAGAACGTCGGCAAGGACGCCGACGTGGCAACCTGGGTACCCTCTGGGTCTGGTCGCTCCACGGGTAGACCTAGCGGGCGCTGGCGGGTTCCTTGACCTTGACCACGCGGTCGGCGCGCACGTCCTTCAGCACCTGGACAATCCCGGACGGCCAGCGGATCTCGACGGACTCGGCCTTATCGGCGGCTCCCAGTCCGAAGTGTACGGGGCCGTGGCTGGAAGAGGCGTAGCCCACGCTGGTGGTCATGTGGTTGTACTGCGTGCCGCTCCGGCTGGCGACCTTGATGCGGGCGCCGATGCCATCGCGGTTGCTGGTGGTTCCCTCTAGCGCCAGGTCCATCCAGTGACCGGCGGCGGGGCTGCGGTTCATCCAGATTTCGGCGGGCGCGTTGACGGCCGTAGCCACCACGTCGATGCGGCCGTCGCCGTCGAAATCGCCCAAGGCCATGCCCCGGTGGCGCGCCGGCGGTGAGGCATCCAGGCCCGCCTCCGCCGTCAGACCGGTCCATTTGCCGGTGGCGCCCGGATTGTGGAAGACGCTGTTGTTCTGGTTGGTGACGGTGCCGGGCATGGGATTCGCCAGAACGTCGCCGCGGGTCACGAAAAGGTCCTTCCACCCGTCGTTGTCGAAATCGCACAGAGCCACTCCGAAGCCCGCCATGCCCATGCTGGCGGAGCGCATGCCGCTGGGCGAGGTAACTTCCTGGAATTGCTTCCCGGCGGCGTTATGGAACAGCGGGAAGGACTGTTTCTCCAGGGCGACAAACGCGATATCGGGGTAGCCATCGTTGTCGAAGTCGCGGAAATCGGTGGCCATTCCCGAAATGAAGCTGCCGTCTTCCACCAGCGCGACGCCGGCCGGAAAAGCGACTTCTTCGAACTTGCCGCCGATGTTGTGGAACAGGAAATTGTAAGACGCGTCGTTGGTGACGAAGAGGTCCGGGAGGCCGTCCAAATCGTAATCGGCCGTGGCGGCTCCCATGCCTTTGCCTACATGGGAGCGGATCCCCCACTTATCGGACACGTCCTCGAAGGTGCCATCGCCCTTGTTGAGATAGAGCTGATTGGGCAGACCCTGATAGGACCGTGGAGCACAGTAGTCCGGCACCCCTTTGTACTCGCACAAGGGCTCGGTGGCGAAGTCCCACTGCAGGTAGTTGACGACGAACAGATCGAGCAGCCCGTCGTTGTTGACGTCGAGCCAGACGCCGGTGATCGCCCACATCGGTCCGAACCGCGGGTCGGGGCCGTTGCGGATGCCCGCCTTCGCCGTGACGTCGGTAAACGTGCCGTCACGGTTGTTGTGATAGAGGGTGTTGTGGTGGACGCCGGCGACGAAGATGTCGGGGTATCCGTCGTTGTCGTAGTCGCCGATGGCGACGCCGCAATCGAACCCTGTTCCACGCAGGCCGGCCGCATCGGTGACGTCGGTGAAGGCGCCGTTCCCATCGTTGCGGAAGAGGCGGTTGTAGAATTTCGGGGAATCCTTCTTGAGGGTTTCGAGATTGGCGCCGTTGGTGAAGAAGATATCGGGGCGGCCGTCCCGGTTGTAATCGAAGACGGCGGCGCCGCCTCCCATGGTGGCGGGCACGTGGCGGGCCGCCGCCTCGCCATTCTCCATGCGGAAGGCGATGGGCTTGAGCTCGAAATGGATAGGCGAGGGGGAGTCGGGGAGAAGGACGGCGCCACACACCGCCACAAGGAATAACGCCGCCACGCGAATCATATGACTAAGTTATCAGCTTTCAGGCGTCCCAAACATAGAAAAGGGCAGACCACCGAAGTGGTCTGCCCGAATTACGAAAAACTTGTTGCTTGCGGCTAGAAGTTGAACTTAGCCGTGAACTCGATCACGCGCCGGCCGACCGTGTACATCGGTATTCCGGTGGTGAGTTTGTTCTGGTTGGTCTGGGTCAACGCTCCGTTGGTGCTGAAGTCCAGCTTAAGGTCCGCGTTGTTGTTGGCCGCGTTGAACTGGGGCAGAGGATGGTTGAGGAAGTTGAATGCCGAGAACCTCAACTCTATCCTCTTGTGTTCCATGAAATTGAACCTCTTATAGATCGCGAGGTCGCTGTTGAAGAACGCCGGTCCGTGGATGTACGGCCAGATGATATCGCCGTTGTGCCCTGGGGCCGGAGGCGCGAAGCAGGCCGGGTTGAAGTACTGCCCTGAGCTCAGCCCGCTCTTCGGATCGCAGATGATCTTGGGTGAGAGCCCGATGCCGCCGAAGTTTGTGCCGAGCTGATTCTGGGTCGTGTAACCATCGCAAGCCGTGGTCCCCGTCGAATCGGTATGGTTGACGCAGCCATAGTTCACGTTGAGGTTGCCGTTGGTGTTGCCCTGAATCGGCGCACCGCTCTGCAACTGCGTGATCCCGGAGAGAACCCAGCCGTTCACGAAACCGCCCGCAATCTTGTTGTTCTTTTCCGGGCTGGGCAAATTGATGACGTAAGCCGCGTTGAAGATGTGCGTGTGGTCGAAGTTGAGAACGCCGTAGTTGCTGCGCAGGTCGTACGGGTACATCGTGTTGCCGGCTCCGTTTCCGTTGTCGGTCTGGTTGTCGCGGATACCCATGACCTTGCTGAACGTGTAGTTGGCGGTGAACGTGACGCGCCCGGTCTGCTTCATCCAGGTCATGATCAGGCCGTTGTAGTTGGAATAGCTTCCATGGCCGATCAGCGTGATGCCCTGGTAGTTCTGGTAGTGATAGTAGTCGGCCACGGGGAAGCCGCTGGCGAACGGATCGTTGACCACACCCGTCTTCGGATCGGCCTTGAAGAATGCGCCCACCGGAATCAGGTCGATATTGGACAGCGGGCCTTTCAGCATCATGTCGCGGGAGCGGTTGCCGGAGTATTGAAGCTCGGCCACCGATTGCCAAGGGGCGCGCTGCGAAAGGGTAATGTTGTAGGTCCAGGTGTAGGGCGTGCGATCGTCGCCCTTGGTCAGGACGCCGCCGGGTGACTGACCGAGACCGGGTTTGCCCAGCGACGGAGAGAAGTCGCTGAAATTCTGCCAGCCGACGCAGCATCCCCAGGTAGTGGTGAGGTTCGGGACGTTGAGCGGCGCGTTATTGGCGTCGCCAGAGACGCTGTTGTAGGCGAGCTGATAGCGATACAAACCGGCGCCGCCGCGGATCACGGTCTTGCCGTCGCCGCGGATATCGTACGCGGCGCCGAAGCGCGGTTCATAGAAGAACTTGCGGGACGGGAATCCGGACTTCGGAACGCTGCTGTCGATGGCGTTCCATTCGACACCGGTCCAACCGGGCGCGGCGCTGGTGTTGTTGTACTTGGACGCATCCCACACGCCCAAGCCCAGATTGTTGTTGGGAACCCAGTTGCCCATGTGGTCGAAACGCATGCCCAGGGTAAGAGTGAGCCTGCGGCTGGCCTTCAACTGGTCGTTGAAGTAGAACGAATACTGGTAATACTTGAAGTCGGCCACGACCGCGCCCGCCTGGCTAAACGCCGTAGGACGGCCGACGATCAGGTCGGCCAGCGGATTGCCGGTGCTGGTGGCGCCCCAATTTTCGAATTGCGCCGTGCCCTGCGTCGCGTTGGCGTAACCGCCGCCGGTCTGATTGTTCTGCGCGAAATCCCAGTAGAAACCCGCCTTCAGCGTATTCCTGCCGACCACCTTGGAGATGTTGTCGGCGATGCTCGGCGTGTTGGACATCTTGCCGAACGCGTTGGCTCCGCCGGCCGGCCACGGCTCACCGTAGGTCGGGGCGAAGTAGCCGGTAATGGCGTTGTTCCATCCGTAGACGTTGGGGATCAGCGGCGTGAAGGGGTTGGCGAAAAGGCCCTTCATCTTGAAGCCGAGCTTGTCGGGGTTTACGGCGTCGGGCTGGCCCAGCGTGATCGGATTGAGGAACTTGGCCTGCGCGAAAATAAACTCGTTGGTCAACGTGGGGCTGAACACATGCACCAAGTTGGCGCTATAGACCTGCGAGATCTGCGTGGCTGCCTGAGAGGAAGGATAGGGCAGGGACGTGCCGCCGATATACCACCAGACGCTGATCGGGCTCAGATCCTGCTCGCTCTGGTGATTCCAGCTCACGAACAGCTTGGTCTTCTCACTGATGTTGTAGTCCAGGCGGATGCGGGACTCCCAGCGATTCGTCGGGGGTCCGAGGAAGTACTGGTAGTTCGATCCGGTGGAGTTGGTAGCCGGATTGGTATTCGCCGCGGGGTAGGTCTTGAGATAAATCAGCGAATTCGGATCCATCAGCGACTTGGGAATCATCCCGCCCGGGAAATTGAAATTGGCGCAGCCACCCTGGTTGTTGCCGCAGGGAACCACGTTGGCATTGCCGTGCCCGTTCGCGAAGCCGGAGCCGAGGCTGGCGAGATACGCCGGGCTGAAGTTCCCGTTGAGCATCTCCGTGGTCGGAATGAAGTAGTTCTGGAGGCTGCCCTGGGGTTGCTGCTTCATGTACTCGTAGGCGCCGTAGAAGAAGAGCTTGTCGCGGTTCTTGTTGAACTTGCCGGGGATGAACACCGGGCCGCCGATGTCGCCGCCGGGATAATAGAAGCTGTCGACCAAAGCCGATCCACCCTGATTCTTGGTGTAGGAGTCGACCGCATTGAACTCGCCGTTGCGGGCGTACATGTAGGCGCCGCCGTGGAACTGGGCGCTGCCGCTCTTGCCATACGCCTGGAACGTAATCGGGCCCTTGGCGAACTCGGCTCCGTAGGCGGACGTCAGGATGGAAACTTCGGCCACCTGGTTCTGGTTCACGTTGGCCACCTGGGTGCCCTGGTTGCCGGGGTCCAGCAGGTTCGCGCCATCCGACGTCATGGTCATGCCGCCATTGGGCTGCGTGCCGTTGGCGGAGAACGCGCCGACAGGACCGCTGTTGCTCTGCGTCGTGTAACTGTTCCACATGCTGTTATTGAGCTTGTTGTTCATGCCCATGCCGGGCATGATCTTCATCAACTCGCCGGCGTCGCGCCCGACGATCGAGAGGTCCTCGATCATGTTCCTGCTCAATGTCTGGCTGGCCTGCGGAGAATCCACCGGCACCACCGACCCGGCAAACGACACCACTTCGACCTGTGCCTGCGTGCTGGCGACCTGCAGCGTGATTGTGCCAAGGCCGATATTCGCGCCCTGGGACAGAGTAATGGCCCCCTGCTCGTAGGTCTGCAGACCGGGCGCCGTTACGGTGATCGTGTAGGATCCAGGCTGGACCGCCGGGAAGTTGAATATGCCCGCACCGTTGGTGATCGTGTCGCGGGTGGCGTTGGTGGCTTCGTTCTTCATCACCACCTTCGCCTTCGGTATGATTGCGCCGGTCTTGTCAGCGACCGTTGCGCTGATGGAGCCGCTCGCGTTCTGTGCAAAAGCACACGTTTGGAACGCCATGAAGGCACTCAGGAACAAAACGATGGCGAACATCGTCTTCCAACCTGGAATCCTGTATGCCGTGCCAACTTCAGACGTGGAACAGATTGACACCACTGTATCGCCTCCTAAGAATTTGACTTACCGAACTTGAAACCCCAACCTCTTTATTGAGGCGGCCGACCAAGCCGCACAATTCCATTGCGTATACTCGCATTGCTCCGCCTGGAACCCCATGCGGAAGGTCTATCATAAGGCACCGATTCGACCGTGTCAACGATAATAGGAATCTATTATTGAAGTAACCGTTAAGGCAAAATCGGCGGGCCGATGGACGCTCGCCAGGACGCCCACAATGCTAACATAATAAGTAACTTAGCTACAGTTAGCGATGACTTTGGCAAGCCGGTGTCAGGGCTTCCATTCCCCCGATATTTGGAGCCGTTCCGGTCATGGTTTGGCTACGATAATTCGTATTGCCCGGCTTCCATTTTTGGTATTCGCTTTGGGTGGCTACTTGGGCTCCGTGACGGCCACTTCCCGATCGCCCGCCACGTCCCGCAGCACCTGCCTGGTGCCGCTCGGCCAGACGATCTCGATTTCCCGGGACGATTCCGCCTTCCCCAAACCGAAATGCACCCGCGAATCGCTGGAGCAGGCGTACCCCGTGCTCGTGGTGACGTGATTGTACTGCACGCTCCCGTCCGCGGCAGTCAGCCGCACCTTCGCCCCAATCCCCATCCGGTTGCTCTTCGTGCCCGTCAGCTTGAGCAGGATCCAGTGGTTGCCACTCGCCCCGATGTTATGGAGCACCTTGGCCGGCCCATTCAGCACGGTGACCACCGCATCCATCCGGCCGTCATTATCCAGATCGCCCACCGCCAGCCCGCGATGCGCCGCGGCGGCTGAACTGAAGGCGTTCTGAAACTTCCCGTTGCCGAGGTTGCGGAAAGCGGTGACGGGCTCCTCGTACTGCCTCGGCGAGAACGCCGCGATGTTGTCCTGCACGTTGGATCGCGCCACCAGCAGATCCTTCCAGCCGTCATTGTCCAGATCCGCAATCGCGTTCGACCAGCCAGACATTTCGTAAGTGTGCATTCCCAGTCCCGCGACGGCGGTCCTGTCCTCGAACTGGCCGTGTCCCAGGTTGGCGAAGATCGTGAACATCTCCTTCTCGATCGCCGTCACCCACAAGCTGGGGGCGCCCTGGTTGAACAGATCGCGAAAATCGACGCCCATGCCGGAGATCACGTTGCCGTTTTCCGGGAATGCCACTCCGGCGTCGATGGCCACCTCTTCAAAACGCTTGCCGCCGAGATTGTGGAAGAGCTGAAAGGGCGCGTCGTCATTGGCGACGAAGATGTCCATGAACCCGTCGCCATCGTAGTCGGCAATGGCGACTCCCATGCCGCGTCCCAAGTACTTGGCGATTCCGGTCTCGGCGGAAACATCGGTGAAGGTGCCGTCGCCATTATTGCGGAACAGCGTGTGGGGCAGCGGCTTGTAATGGCGCGGGCTGCAATACACGCTCTGTCCGTTGTTCTTGCACTCCGGCCCGTTGGAAGCGTCCCACTGGCAGTAGTTCGACACGAACAGATCCAGCAGCCCGTCGTTGTTGTAGTCCACCCACGCGGCCGCCACCGACCACATCTTCTTTCCCGCATACAATCCGCCGGTGACGCCCGCCTTGCGGGAAACGTCGGTGAAGGTGCCGTCGCCATTGTTGTGGAACAACTGGTTGCCGTTCACGTTGGCCACGTAGAGATCCGGCCGTCCGTCGTTGTCGTAATCGCCCACCGCCACACCCATGCCGTAGCCCGCGCCGCCCACTCCGGCCTTGGCGGTGACGTCGGTGAACGTGAGGTTCCGGTTGTTGTGGAACAGCCGGTTCTGGAACCGCGGCCCGTCCTTGACGAGCGACGGCATGCGCGCGCCGTTCACAAAGTAGATGTCGAGGTAACCGTCGCCGTCGTAATCCAACAGCGCCACGCCCGCCACCAGGCCTTCGGGTTGCTGCCTCTCGGGAGTCGCGCTGTTGTCGGCAATGAACCGGACGCCGGCGCGCCCGGCGATCTCCTCGAACGCGATGGGCGCCACCGCCGCGCCCTGGGCCAGCAGCAGCGCCGCCACCGCCGCGCCCAGCCATGGAATGGTCCGCCGCATCAAGTTCAGGTCCTTTCACTACCGTCTCGCATTTCCAGGCAACCCCTCCCGGCTCGAGTACTTAGAATGTAGCATGGTCACTCGGCGTGAACTTGAGCTACATTAGATCTTCAGTTGGGAAGAAGGATCCTATGTCATTTCTAAGAACGCTCCTCTGCGGTTCCGCGATTTCCGGCTGCCTGCTTTTCGCGCAAGGCGGCGACGAAGCGGCGCGGCTGGTTCGCTTGAACGTAGTCGCCACGGCCGCCGACCTGACGGCCGAAGATTTCCACGTCACCGATGACGGCAAAGCGCAGCGCATCGCCGTCTTCCGCGCTCCTCAGTCCGCCAATGCCAAGGCCGGCGAATTCTCCAACCGCCCGGTGCCGCCGCAGCGCACCACGGCGATTCTGTTCGATCTGCTGAACCACAACGCTTCCGCCGACCGCCTGGACGCCTCGCGCCGCATCGGCCAGTCTTTGAAGCAGATCGAATCGGTCGAATCTGTGTATCTGTACCTGTTGACGCTGGATGGCACGCTGGTGCCGATTCACCCCATCGAACCGGGCGCCGCGCCCAGCAAGACATGGACCCAGGACATCGAGGCCACGCTAGCCAAATCCATGAAGGACTACAACAAGGCCAAGCCCGTGGGAATGAACGACGAGAACATCGTCAAGAAGACCTACGTCGCCCTCGAAACGATCGCCAACCAACTGGCGCCGTTTGCCGGGCGGACCGACATCATCTGGGTCACCGACAAGATCCCCGTCATCATGGGCCCCAAAACGTGCAGCGGCGACTGGATCGAGTGCGCTCTCTATGTCCCGCACCTGAGCGTCACGCTCGACCGCGCAGGCGTGGTGGTGAACCCGTTCTCGTATTCGGCCAATCAAGGGACGGCCAACAGCGGCGCCACCAAGAACCTGGCCGAACTCAACAAGGACCCCGCCAATTCCCGCTGGGCCATGGAGGGCATGGCCGGGCAGGGCCCCGACGGCACTACCCGCACCACGGACGACATGGCCTCTCTCACCGGCGGCCACGCCTTCTTCAGCGCGGACCTGCGCGCGGCGATGAAACAAATCGACGCGAATGCGAGCATTACCTACGCCATCGCCTACGCGCCCCAAAACTGGGATTCGAAATTTCACCGGGTGAAAGTCACCTGCGAGCGCAAGACCGTGAAGCTGGAAGCCAGGCAGCGATACTACGCGCTGCCGGATTCCCGGCCGGGGCCGGAGAAATCGCAGGGGGCGCTGGTGGCAGCCTACCAGCGGCCGTCCGACGTGTCCGACACCGGCCTGCGCGCTTCCATCTCCTCGCCCGCGCCGAATGTGGCGCACATCGAAATCCTGGTGGATCCGGCCGATCTTCTGTTGCACGAGAGCGGCGGGGAGTACACCGGCCAGCTCACCGTGCTCCTATCGGCCCGCGCCGCCGCGGGCCCGCAGGGAGATCCCACGCTGGGCCCCGAAGCGGTGAAGCTGAAGCGCGAGCAACTGAAAGCCGGCATCTCCTTTGTGCGCGACTATCCGATCGATGCGGCCACCCAGAAAGTGCGCATCATCGTTCTCGATCAGGCCGCCAATTCGGTGGGGTCGCTCACCGTGCCGGTCAGTTCGAGCCACTGATCGTGTAGCTGACCGTCCCCGCGGCCGATTCGGTCCCCTGCGAAACCGCGATCTTGAGTTCGCAGGGACCGGTGTGGGTCGCCGCGCGAATCAGCATGGGGATCGCGCCGGTCGCATCGGGAGCCGGAAGTTCGTAGCTCTGATTGGCGAGCACCTGCCCCTCCGCCTTGAATTCTACGTGCAGCTTGGGCTTCTCCGTGCGCGCTTTGTCCGGGTAGATCGCGAAATAGACGTAAGGCTTGGCGTCCGCCGCCAGTGTCGATGCCAGGAACGGCACCAGGCGCTTGCCTTGCACCACCAGCGGATCGGAAGCGTCCGCCGCTCCGCTGGAGGGCTCCAGGCGCTGAATCAGCATGACACTGCTGAGGCCGACCCCGCTGTGCGGCTCTGGGCTGTCGAACTGCACCAGGTTCGTACTCGTCCGCCCACCCTCGCGATCGATCACGGCGGTCTCCACGGTGTAATGTCCCGGCGGCAGGTTGAGCGGATGCGTGTACGACACGGCGCCGGACTGCATCGCCTTGAAGCCGGCATCGGGTACCTCGTAGGGAGCGTCGATGCTGTACTTATCCACCACCTGCCCGCTCGCATCCTTCACCAGCGCCAGCAACGATGCGTGCAGCGCGTAGGTCTGCCGGTCGAGATGGTGCGTAGCGCCCAGGCTCGTGCCCGGCAACTCGAAACTCAGCGCGCTTTGGGAATCCCGAAAATGATAGACCGCCGAGCGGAACTCGAAGGCGTGCGGCAGCGGCTTGGTATTCAGCACCGCCAGCCCCACGATCTCAAACGGCTGCAACCCCTCGGCGAGCGCGAAGTATCCGGTCCGGCTTTCCACCCGCCAATCCGGACGGGCCAACTTCACTTCGATGGTCCGCAACCGCCCGTCATAGCGCTCGGACGTCGGATGATAGGCTGCCTCGTAGTGGATCTCGAGATCGTCCACGATGCGCTGGAAGGGCTTGCGGAGTTCGTTGGTGTTGGCGATCAGGAAACCGCCGGTGCCTTCGGATAGCGCGCGCAGGCTGGCCTGGGTATCGGAGTTGCGCACGGCGTCGTTCATGGTATCGCCCTGGCGGCTTTTTTCCTTGGCGCCACTCAGATCGCTATCGACATTGCGCTGCGTGCGGCTCACCGCGGCCACCTGGCCGAGTGCGATATTGGCTGCCTGCGCCGTGGAGACGTGGGTCAGGCCGGAGACGTCCATGGCATACACCGTCATTTCGACCCCGTTGGCCTTATCCAGGATCTTCTGAAAGCGGTCGGGATCGCCCGTGGTCGCCAGACCGGTGGTCAGCAACAGGATCGACTTGCGTCCCGGCAACGGGCCGAGCAGGTTGACCATATTAATGATCTTGTCGGTCTCGCGCATTCCGTTGATGTCGCTGAAGTCGCGCCGTTCCCCCGCCTGGTTACCGCGCATGGCGTTGGCGCCGGTCCCTGTGCTCACTTCCGCTCCGTTGATCACCGTGGTGGCCACCTCGCCCCCGGAGATCTTCATTTCGGTGGTCGCCGAGTGCGCCACCATATCGACCACAGTTGAGACGGTCACGCGGTTCGGGCTGGCAGTGAGCACCGCCTCGCTCGCCTGCCCGAAATCCAGCCCGCGCGTTATGAAGACATCGTTCAGGGCTTTGAGCAAAGCTGGGCGGTCGTTGCTGAACGGATACACCGGCGTGAAACGGTCGGAGAGCAGGAACATGCCGACGTAGGTCTGCGGTGGCAGTTCGCTTTTCAGAAATTCCCGGATGGCTTCTATGGCCTGCGTCCGTGAGACCGGATCGAGATTGTGAAACACGATGCAGATCAGGTTCACCGCCCGCAGCGGCCGCGGCGGGGCTTTCTGGGACGGTTGGGCCGGCGCCTCGCCAACCTCCTGGTGGACCGTCTCGGTGGCGGCGACGAAGCGGAAGCTCCGTATGTCCTGGCGCACACCGTCCTCGTAGATCTGGATATCGCCCGCTTTCAG
>Ga0182021_10001816_pt1 | contig 24799 bp, 15 predicted proteins | sample 612E3MmetaG_FD_120493 | JGI IMG/M metagenome (GOLD analysis project Ga0182021, IMG submission 120493) | Permafrost microbial communities from Stordalen Mire, Sweden - 612E3M metaG (Illumina Assembly) | ecosystem: Environmental > Terrestrial > Soil > Wetlands > Permafrost | place: Sweden... | reverse complement strand
GCTTCGCCGGGCGTGATCAGGCCGGGACAGTTAGGGCCGATCAGACGCACGCCTTGCTTGGTATCGAGGTAGGCACGCACTTTGATCATATCCAGCACTGGGACGCCTTCGGTAATGCACACAATCAACGCGATCCCGGCGTCCGCTGCTTCCAGAATGGCGTCAGGGGCAAAACGTGCGGGGACAAAAATGACCGAGGTGTTCGCACCAGTCGCCTCGACTGACTCTTTAACGGTGTCAAACACCGGCACCCCGGCGGCCCACTCGCCGCCCTTGCCCGGCGTGACACCGCCCACCACCTTGGTGCCGTATTCGATCATTTGCTTCGTGTGAAACTCGCCTTCACGGCCGGTAATGCCCTGCACGATCAGGCGCGTATATTTGCCGACGAGAATGCTCATTTGGCCTCCAATGATTTCGCGCGTGAACTACGCCCCGCTGATTTGGGGGTCTTCGGTTTAGCGGCTGGTGGCAAGAGTTGAAGCAAGCCACGAATCACCGGCATGAGTTCAGCCGGAACTTCGACCACCGTGCGCCGCCCGCTCTTAAAAGCCGCGCCGTCTTCGGCAATGGCCTGTTGGTCTGTCTGGCTCTCGTAATGGGCGATCACGCGCCGTACGCGTTCTTCATCCCAACCCGGGGGTAGTTGATTCGTATGAGCCATTATTTTCTCCTGCGCCGGCGGCGTTGAAATGCCGCTCGCACTTTGCCGCTCAATTCGTAAGCGGTGATAACAAACACACTACCAGGAATGGGATCGGGAACGTAGATAATCTTCAAGTAACGCCCAGCTTCAGTTTGCCCGATCGCCACTCGTGACCCGTCTTCGCCATGCCGATCCTCGCTCGCGTTCAGCAAAATTTCTGCCGCTTCATCCTCAGAAACGTGGTGACCGTAAATGTGCGGCTGGTCCGTTTCTGGGTCGATATAAAAGCGGATGTTCCAAATCGCCATGCAGTGGCTCCAAACTCAATTCGTTTACTTCGCCTTCACCGATCGTCGTAATGGAAACGCAGCTGAAGCACACGAATCACTTTCACATCATCCAGCACTTCATAGACACAGCGATCGGTTTGGTTAATCCGGCGTGACATACAACCAACAAGATCGCCTTTGAGCCATTCCGGGTGCCCGGCCGTTTCCAAATTAGTCGGATCAATCTCTAATTGATTCAGAAGTTCAAGACATTTTTCGAATGTGGAACGATCATGCTTTCGCCAGTGCTTCAAATCGCGTTCAGCCTGGTGGGTGAGTTTAACCAGCCAACTCATCCAGCACATCCTTCAGATCGCGGGAATCTTCCATCGCTTCAGCGCGGGCCTCGCGCAAGACACGAGCGTTTCCAGCCGAGGACAACAGATATTGGGTTTCCTGCCAGCCGCGATAATCTGCCTCGCGCATCACGACAAATCGATGGCCTTGCGAATTGATCAGGACTACCGTCTCACCAGTTTCATCGACTGGCGCCAGCATGTTATCCAATACTGCTTGATCACGCGACCCTGAAGAGGTGCTCATGCTGCCCTCCTGCTCCACGGCAGTTATTTCCGCGCGGTGGCGCTCTTCTTTACAACCGGCTTCTTGACGACGGATTTCTTGACTGGCTTTTTTGTCGCGGGCTTCTTCGCCGCTGCGCGGACCTTCAACGGCTTGATCTCGACCGGCGGCAATTTCACCACACCCGCTTCGCCCTTCACCAGCGTGACCGCCTTTTGCGCCGCTTCGGCGAGCGTGCTCGCGGTCTGCATGTTCGCCGCCGCCAGAATGCGCCGCCCCTCTTCTTCGTTCGTGCCCACCAGACGGGCCACCATCGGCACGTCGGTCTTTACTTCTTCCAACGCCGCCACGATGCCGCGCGCCACTTCATCGCAGCGCGTGATGCCGCCAAAAATATTGAACAACACGGCTTTCACGTTGGGATCGGCCAGAATCAACCGCAGGGCCGCCGCCACCTTGTCGGCCTGGGCGCCTCCGCCGATGTCCAGGAAGTTGGCGGGGCTGCCGCCGAACAACTTGGTCATATCCATCGTCGCCATTGCCAGGCCCGCACCGTTTACCATGCAGCCGATCTCGCCGTCCAGTTTGATGTACGACAAACCGCGCTGGCGCGCTTCCGTTTCCGAGGGCGCTTCTTCATCTAGATCGCGCAGCGCGGCCAAATCGGGATGACGAAACAGCGCGTTATCGTCGACCAGAATCTTGCCATCCACCGCTTGCAGCGTATGCCCGCTGGTCACGATCAACGGATTGATCTCGGCGAGGCTGGCGTCCAGATCGACGAAGCAGCGATACAGCCCTTGCGCGATCGTGTTGAAATCTTTGAGGAGTTCGCGTTTGAGGCCGATGCCGTAGGCGATCTGGCGGGTCTGATATTCGCGCAGACCCAGGAACGGATCGATGGCGACGCGAATGATCTTCTCGGGAGCCGTGCGCGCGACTTCTTCGATGTCCATGCCGCCCGCGGCTGAGGCCATCATCACGGCGCGGCGCTGCAACCGATCGAGCACGATGCCGAGATAGATCTCTTGCGCAATGTCGGCGGCTTCATCCACCAGCACTTTGCGCACCGTCAACCCCTTGATGTTCATGCCGAGGATTTGACCGGCTACCACCTCGGCTTCATCGGGCGTGTTGGCTAATTTCACGCCGCCGGCCTTGCCGCGCCCGCCCACCAGCACCTGCGCTTTGATGACGACGCGTTTACCCAGATCGCGCGCGATGCGCCGCGCATCTTCCGGCGTCGTCGCAATCTCGCCCTGGGGGATGGGGATCCCGTACTTGGCAAATAAGAGCTTCGACTGATATTCGTGCAGTTTCACAGCTGTCCTCCGGGTGTTAGAGTCACTCCCCCCAAAAGACGGGGATTATTCCATGCTGGATCATTATACAACAAGTACATCCCGCCAGCTTCAAAGCTCAAATCGGCGGCAGCAATTCTCAATATGAAAACAATTGGCGCCGGTAGTTGCGACTTCAGTCGCTTTTTGGCCGCAAACCACGACTGAAGTCGTTACTACGAGTCGTTACTACGGTCGTTACTACGAAGTCAGATTAAGAACTGCTGAACCGGCGGGAAGCATCAACGCTACGGAACTTTGTCCTCTTTCGCGGTAGCTGCCTCAAAGGGCGGATATTTCAGCACGCGCCCAAAGACCGCATCCACGACGTAGACGTAGCCCTCTTTATCGACGGCAATGCCGCTGGGCAGACCGAAGCCACGCGTGTCATTGCCATACTGACCGAAGCTGCCCAGGTAACCACCGGATTCATTGAACACCAGAATGCGCCGCCCGATTTGATCGGCCACATAGATGCGCGACTTCCCATCGATGGCAAGATACGGCTTGCCAACTTTGTCTTTGTCCAACCAGCCGTCGATCTCCCAGCTACTTAACGATTGACCCTGGGGACTAAAGATCTGCACACGTCCGTTCCATGTATCAGCCACGACGATATTGCCCTGCGCATCGGTGGCAATGCCGACTGGTTCATCCAGCTGGCCGGGCTGCAAACCCGATCCGCCAAATTGGCTGCCGAAGGTCCCGTCACCGTTGAAGATTTGGATGCGCTTATTGCCGGTATCGGCCACTAACACGCGTCCCTCCTGGTCGGTGGCAATGCCACGCGGCCCGAAGAACACACCTTCATTGCCGGCGGCCTGCCCATCGGTGTTGCCCTCTGACCCCCAGGCTTTGAGCGAAGCGCCCTCGGGGCTGAGGTGCTGCACCCGATGATTCCACGTATCCGCGACATAGATCGACTGATCCGGAGCGACGGCCACATCCCACGGTTCCTTGAACTGGCCGGGCAAATTCCCGTCGGTCGGTCCACCGAAAATCGCTACAAACTGGCCGTTCTGGTCGAATTTCTGAAGGCGATTGTTCAAGCTATCGGCCACATAGATCGATCCATCCTCACCCACAGAAATTCCCTGCGGCGATTGGAACTGTCCCTGCCCCGTGCCCACACCCGCCCCAAAGACTTGCACCGCCGCGATGTCACGCCAGCCCTCCACGTAAGGATCGACGGTCGGCGTGACCGGCTGCACCGTGCCCAACGCTTCGGTCCAAATCAACGGCGCGACATCGCGCTTCACATACAAGCGGAAGTCCTCCGCCAACGGCCAATTGTCGGGCTTGTGAATACCGCCGCGCAATTGATCGTATTGGGTGTAATCGCGATTGAGGAAGATGTCCATCAAGGCGTTGCGCCGCGCAGGTTCGATCAGCCATTGCGCCAGCGTGCCCGCGTATTCCGGCAGATGGCGCAAGCTGTACGCCGAGCAGCGCGCATCACCGTTGCGCTTCTCGCTCTCATCGATCTGCTTGTCGCCGTTTTCATCATAAGCCGTCACGGGAGTGGTCGCACCCGTCACCCCATTGACTTCGTTGGGCGGACAATCGGCAAAGACCTTATAATCTTCCATCGGCCACCAGATGCGATGACTCTGCCAATAGGTATGCGTCTTGCTCAACACGCTATCGACCACATCCCACGTCTTGCCGCTGGAGAGAATGATCGGGGCGTCGAGATCCGATCGGGAGGGTGAGTTCGAATACTGGAATTTATTCGGGTAATCACGCAGATACCAGTAATAGGGCCACGAGGCATCGGCATCAAATCCGATGCGAATGTTCAGTCCACCGGTCGTGCGCCTGGACAACTCCTCGATCTGGTTCATGGCAATCTTCAAGCCGGGGCCGCCATGCGCATACACGCCGAACTCCAACGCGGAATCGTAGTTGATGTAGTTCCAAATCCAGCCGGTGCGAATCGTCAACACCGTCAACACCAACACGCCCAACAACGCGGCTAGGCGCAGCAAGGTTGGCCACGTAGGACGCGGACGCACTGACCACAACGCCCAGATCGAGAAGGCGCATACCACCAGAGCCGCGAACCAGGCTCCAAAGCTGGACAGGTTATCGAGCTGCTGCCCGCCGAAGGCTTTCTGCACGCTGCCCACCAACCACGCGCCGGAGACAATGGCCGCAGCTAAGAGCAAGGCAACCAGCCACCACCGTTCGGCAATAAACGCGCGCCAGTGGATGCGTTCGAACCAATCGCCCAGGAAACGCGCACTCAAGATGACCATCGGCAAAGCCAGATAGACCATGAGCCACGGCATCTTCTCCCCCGCATAAGAAAAAGCGATCCAGCTGGCGAAGCACCACCAGATCAAGAAAGGGACGAAGAGACGCAGATCCCAATCGGCTGTAGATTTCACGCCGCGCCGCCAATGGATGATGCCGCGCACGCTGTAGAAGATCGCGGCGATGCTCGCGATCAACATCGGTAGATATTCGTAAATCGGGGTGACGATGAAGTAATAGTAGATAGGCTGCGAGCCGCGCTTCACGCCCTGCTGCTCCAGCCAGTAACCCAACGAACCGACAAAGCCCGTGCCCAGGCCGACGCCATTCGTAAAGAACGTCGTGAAGAAGGGCACGGTAATGACGAGAAAGATCACGCTGGAGATCAGCCACACCCGGCGGTTCCACCACCAGCCGATCGCCGCGGAGGCCGCCGCAAAGGCGCCGAACAACGCAGCGAGCCGCATGACCGGGCCGATGTCGTTGGTGGGGAAGTTACCATCGGTGAAGAATTTGACGGCCACAAATTCCGATCCGAAGAGTGTCTTCCACGCCGGATTGAGAAAGACCAAGGCCCCGGCTGAGAGCATGAACAAGCTCAACGTCAAGATCAACGCCGCTAGATCGAACCCCGGCGCTTCACGCAGCCGCGCCGGCAGAATGAATTTGAACCAGTAATACAACCCCACGCCGATGGCCACGGCGGGCACCAGCGTAAAGAGCAAGAGCTTGGCCGTGCCACCCAGCATTTGTATCCAATACATGAGTTGCGCGCTAAACTCGATGGCCAGCCCCGGCTGCAAAGGCTGCGGCGGCTGCGGAAACGGCATCGCATCGCCAGGCCCCAGTCCGATCGCGCCCATGATGAACGTTTGCACGATCACCACGCCGATGGCGATCAATGCGGCGACACCCAGTCCCAATACCGCCCGACCGAAGAGGCCGCCCCAAAAATCTTTTTGCTTGGATAATTCGATCAGCGTCACCACCGCGGCGAACGCACCGAAGATGATGCAAAAAATAAAGGCCGACTCCATCGAGATGTAGGCGAACGCCAGCGACCCGGCGATGAGGTACAGCCACTTTCGATCACGGCTCCGCCAGTAAGCGAACATCGCCCAGATGATGATCAGGCCCCACGTCAACATGTAGGCTTCGTCACGGATGTAACGCGCGTGATACCAGATCGACGGCGAGATCAACAACATGAACGACGCAACTAAACCACCCAAGCGGCCCAGCCAGCGCCGCATGAAGTAAGGCAGCGCCACTAGTGCGACGCCGAACACCGCCACCGAAATGCGCGCCGTGAAATCGTCTGCGCCGAAGAGGCTATAGATCAAGGCATTGATGTGAAACAGGAACGGGCCGTGCATCAACGGCGTATGCGAGAAGCCGCCGCCCTTGTAGAGATTCCACGAATAGTAAGCGTGCAAGCTCTCGTCGTGGCTCATCGCCCGATCGCCCAGCGCCACGAAGCGCGTGAGGATGGCCGCCACGATCAAGAGCAAGTACAGCAGCTTCTCAACGTCGAGGTTCAGGGCCGGCCAGATCATCCGATCGAGCCAGCTGGTTTTGGATTGTGTAGGAGTCGTTGCGCTCATAGAATTTTCAACTTCGAACTTGGATTTCCACTGCCCCTCAGTTGAAACGACATTATTTCGATTAAGGGGTCGCAGAGAGGATTAGATTTTCAATACCAACTTCAGCACTACCTCGCCGATCAATCCGGCCAGGAACAACAAGCCATAGCGGCGATTGTGGAGAAAGGCACACGACATTCATATCTGTGCCTGCCCTTTACTATGGCTTGACTTTTAACCACACGACCATCGTCTGCACGGGCGTCGGCGGCAGATCGCTTTCACGATAGAGCCACCAGCGCATGAAGTCATTATCGGTGAGCTGCGCCGCATCCCATTGCGTCTGTATCACAAATTGCTTGCCCTGGTAAGCGTCAGACACATTGGGGGGGAAGGAACTTCCCAGGGGCGCCACAATCACCGGCGCCAGATCGGCGATGACGGCGTTGACCTGCGCGTTCTTGAACCGGCGCAGATACCAGCGCACCACTGGATCGTCCTGCGGCAACGTCACCGCCACCGGCACCTGATCGAGAAACCCGGTGTTTCGTTTCGACGCCGCCGCGATGGCTTCCGTCATCGCGCTCACGTCCAGCGAAGTGGTCGTTGGCCCCCACACCAATTCGCGCGGATCGCCCGGTCGCAGCTGCGTCACGCGCCACGCGTTGCTCCACGCCATCACGGCTAGCAGCGCAAACAACGTCATCGCTACCGCCCGCAGCGTGGCGCGCCAACCCATCAACACCACGAACACCGCGACCAACACAACCATGATCAACACCACGCCAATGAAAAATGTCTCAGAGACGCTCAACCGCATACCCAGGAACGAATCGGTGGGCGGCACCAGTCCCATCGCCGCATTGCCGGCGCGAATCGCCACAAAGCCAACCAGGGCGGCGACCACCAGCGCAAACAATCCATCCACACGCCATGAGCCTCGTCGCTCTAATTCAGTTCCGACGCGATCCAGCAAACTGCCGCCTAGCAGCGCCAAGGGCGTCAGCACCAGCGTCAGATCCAACACCTGCCGTCCGGGTTGTAGCATCACCATCAACAACGCGCCAATGGCCCACACACTCAATAGCACACTTAACCCGCTCGTGCGCCGCAACGCGAAGATTAACCCCGCCACTCCAAAACACAGCATGAGCAGATCGTAGGTCAGCAGAATTTGGACCAACTGCACTACGCTGATCGAAACCTGCGCGCTCCCAGTGGCGCTGTTGGCCCACGCCGCCAACCACGCCGATAAAATCTCCGGCACGCCAGCCAAGCCGTTCGGGCGCAGGAAGAACGTCGTCGCCGCCAGGACAAATGCCGCCCCACCCCACAGCAGCGCTTGCCGCAGCGTGTGTGACTCCTGCTGCAATTGCTTCACGCGTAGACGATCTTCATCCGAAGCTACCCAGCGGTGAATGACGATCAACGCTGGAACGATCACGAACATCACGGTGATCACGCCGGAACCGCAGACCAACGCCACCCCGATCGCAATGGCCAGCCCGATCAGATCGATCTGCTTGTGCGTGGTGAAGTAACGCAGCCCCAAGCCGATCGCCGCCAACGCGCACGTCGCCACCCCGATCGATCCATCCAGCGATCGGGAGGCCACCACCAGCGTGGGCGAGAGCGCCAGCATCAACGCGGCGGCCAGCGCGCCATAGCGTCCGATGTGCGATCGGAATAGTGCGGGCAGCAGCACCATGATCGTGCCAATCAAGGCCGCACCGAGCCGCACACCTGCATCGTTCACCATCGTGCTGAACAAGCCAAACAGCACCTGATTCAATCCATACAACAACGGACTTCCGCCCGCAGGCAACGACGACCCATTGAACGCTGCTAGCGCCTGAGCCGCCTCACGCGTGGTCAACGGGGCAGCCTGCAAATTCCACAGGCGCAGCACCGCCGCCACGCCAATGATAACCGTGTACAACATCGCCTCGGTCGTAATAGCTAAGCCCATCGACCGTGCCACTTCAGATTGAAGGGGAGTGTTACTTGCTGCAACCGCAGTCGCTTTCATGAAATAATCCCCATCTTGGGGTGGGATGTCGTTCTTCACTCTTCGCTCATCACGGAACCAGATAGATCGCCACCGTTCCTTGCTGGAACGCCACCGACAAGTATTGCGCAAACTTCGCCAAGCCACCGCCGGGATACAGCCGCTGTTCGTTCGGCCCGACGATCACATAGCGCACGTCATACCCTTTCAGCAATTCCAGCATGCGATTCGCATCACCCGTGGTGTAGATTTCTTCAATCGTCTTCATCCGCGGCCCTTGAATGTCGTAATTGCCGCGCCACTGACCTTCGTGGCCGTGCCAGCCTACCACCGACGGCAAACCTGTCCAGGTAGAAATGCGCGACATGCCGGGATTATACTCGTCGCCGGGCGCTTCCAGAATCACAGGGTTTCCCTGCGCGTTTTGATTCAACCATTGAGCGGCCGCGTAATCATCGGGCGCATACTGGGCCGTATAGGCTAAGACATCCAGCGTCGACTGATCAACTTCCATCTTCGTCGGGACCGCCATCGCCGGATAGAACAACCCCAGCGCGACGACGACCACCACCGCACCAGCGGCGGCACTCCGCACGATCGGCTTGAGCTGCGCCCCGGCGATCAGATAATACGCGGCAAAGGCCGAGGCCGCCGACCACAACGCCCAGGCCTGATAGTAGAACTTGAAGATCGTGTTCATGCGATAGCCAAAGCTATCGATGAGAAACACGAATTCCGTGCCAATCGTCAGCAGCAGCCCCACGCCGAATAATAACAACACAAAATCGATCGGCGACCAGGTGTCACGCGGAGCCTGTGGCTCGATCGCGCTCGGCTTCCGTCGCGCGATCCACAACAACACGATCGAGGCCAACGCGATTCCCAGCAGCAGCGGCGTCCACGGATTGATGACGCGCGCCAGGAGATGATCGCCCACGCTCAAGCCGTTCTGCGCCATCGCATTCAGCGTCTCCTCAATAGTAGCGCGGGCTTTCTCAGAGATCAACGCGAGTCCTCCGGCCAACACGCCCGCCATGACGGTCAACGCCACCACAACGCCCAACCCGCCTGCAATCGCTTTCCCGATGAAGGTCAACCAACGGGCTTGCTTGTCACGCACCGCCGCATAGATTAGAGCCAGGCCAAACATCAAGCCAATCACCAGGAAGGGGCCGAACATCACAAAGAACTGCGCGAAGCGCGTGCCATTATACAGATTCGGCGCGATGCCGCCCGCCTGTGAACTGAAGCCGCGATAGAATGGAAGGTAGAAGGCAAACCCCGTCGCCCCTAAAACGATCAGATCAAGTCCTGCTGTGCGAAGCCGTAGATTTCCAGCGCGCCAGTAACCCAGACCAAGCGCGGCCGCTAACACAAGAGCATAGATGGGAAAGTCCCACGTATTGAGGAAACCCAGACTCCCCACCGCCAATGCAGATAGCCACCACCATGGTGCTCGTTTATCACCCGACCACAGCGAGGTGATCTCACCGCGGGCTGCGCCTTGATACAAATTCAACGCCAGCGCCATCATCACCAACGCGAAAGGCAGCGCCAGCACGTGCGGATGCATATCGCCCAGGATGTAACTGAACTGCGGAAATTCGTCGATGGTTTCTTGATAGGCGTTTGATGCAGCTACAGGCAGGCCCGTGATTTGCGACAGAAGCGGACTGACCTGATCGGGCGGGTAGTCATGAATCACGCGCGAGCCACGCCACATCCAACCAAATCCTCCGCTGCGGGGATTCCACCAGGGAACAGTCGCCGGATTTTGCACAGCCGGACCGTTGATCTCCAGAATGTCAAGACCCTGCCAGAACTCTGGCGAGCCCATGTTGTTGGCATGCGCCACTTCCAGTGCTCCCTCGAAGTTGCCCATCAGCACCAACATCACCGCGCCCAACGTGGCAAAGATGATGGCCGCTGTCCTGGCTTTTTCTTTGAACAACAACACTAGATTAGCCACCACGCCGAAGGCACTCGCCGCCGCCAACGCCATCCAGAAGGCATTGCTCAAGCCAAAGGCGACGCCCGACGTCACACCCGTGAGTTTGTACAGCAACGACATCATCACATAGCCGAAGTAGTAATACGCGATCGCATAACCGGAGAGCCATGGATCCAGCGGCGGAAACGTCGGGCTGCGATTGATCGCGTTGAAGAACGCGAACTCCATCGGCTTTTCAGTAGTGGACAGATCGGGGCTATGCGCGCGGAAGATCGCCCAGCCGATCAAGATGACGGCAAACACGATCTCATAGGCCAGGAACAGCGTCCACTTTTCGCGCCAGAAGTTCAGCAGGTTTATGCGTGCTTCGCTCTGCTGGCTGCGCCACGCCCACACGCTCAGCGCGGCCACAGCGATCAACACGACGAGGATGCCGCCGGTCGTATTCTGCAGCACGCCGAGCGTCGCCAGGATCCACACGCCGTACGAGACCAACAACAACCCGATCGGCTTCGCCAGCAGGTAACCGCGATCGGGCAGCCAGCGCAGCCAGCGCGTCAACAGCGGCCACACCGCCAGGCCGAGGATCTGGATAATCAACCACCACATGAAGACAGCAATTGCATCGGTCATAGTTTTGTTGCGTATTGCGTGTTGCGTGTTGCGCATGCTCTGGTCACGAACCACGCAACACGCAACAGGTTATCGGATGACTTCATAAATCATCGTGCCTTCGTTCTGATACGCCACCTTCAAGGCGCCATTCGCCACCATGGCATCAAACTTGGCGATGCCCTCCGACGCATAATGCGCGCGTTCTACATTGCCGACGACGATATACTTCACGGTGTACCGATCGAGAATGCTCTTGGCCAAGTCCTGATCGGGCGATCCATACAGCGACGCGACATCCTGCAAGCGCCGATCAATCAACCAGCCCGGCATAATCGATCGCTGCTGGTGCTGGTGCCAGTCCCACCCCACGATCGTCGGCAGGCCAGTGTTGATCGAGATGCGCGAAACCCAGTGATACAGCGGCACGTTCATAATTCCGCCGGCCGCTTCGGCAACCACCGGCGTGCCCTGCACATTGTTTTGCAGCCACGTAATCGCCGCGAGATCCCACTTCAATGGATAGACGGGTTGCCCCGTATCATCATATTGAGCATAGAGCATGTAATCGGTGCCGTTGAGACTGGGGGGCTGTTCCGCTGTCCAGCGATCGAGCAGCTTGCCGCGCGTCGCCAAGGGAATGTACATGAACGACGCAAACACCAACACGCCCAGGAAGCCCTTCCACACCCAACCGCCCCAACCGCGCCAGTTCTGCAAACGATCGGCCAACCAGCCCAAAGCCACCGCCGCGCTGATCCCCAGCAGCACCCAAATCTGCATGTAGAATTTGAAGGTCGTGTTCATGCGGCTGATGTCGCCCTTGAGCACCACGATCTCCACGACGGCCGTCAGGGCCACCGCCAAGCATACGATGAAATACCAGAAGCGATAAGCCACCGCCAGACGCGGGCGAATCGCTAACAGCAGGCACGCCAACACAATCGGCGCAGCGATCAACACCACATCACGCTGTTGTTGAGCGACCGAGCCATCGGCCAGCACCACGTCCCGATTGACCCGATACAACCAGAAGATCAGCGCCGCGATCACCAGCCCGGCCAGAATGACGGCCCAGCGCCAGTGTTTCAACACCGTCCGCCACAAGGCGCGCCACCAGCGCCAACCCCAGCGTTTGATCTCCCAGATGATCAGCGTGGCGATCGGGAAGAGGAACAACAAATGGATATTGAGATACGCCCACCACGGCGTCAGCGATCCCTGCCAGCCTTCGATGCTCGAATAAGCGGTGGCGTAGTTCTGCGTGAACGGCATAAACGCCACAAAGCCGATCACCACGAAGCCGACGATGCGCGCGATGAAGCGCACCCACGTCGACATCTTTCCAAGCGGTTCGTTGGCCCACATGCCGAAGAACAACGCCACAACGCCGATCACCAGATAGGTGGGATAGTCCCACGTATTCGTTGGACGGAGCGCACCCGCAGCCAGGCCACCCAACGCGATCGAGGCGATGCCCCCCCACGCCCACAACGGCGGACGTTTGATCCAGCTAACCGCCAGCGCTAGGACCAACAACGTCAGCGGCAACGCGATCATGTGCGCGTGCAAGTCGGCGTACAAGAAGGTAAAGTAAGGGAACTCCGAGATCGGGCCGGCCTCACCGGGCGGAGCAGGAATCTCGCGCGTCGGCGTGAAGTACCACCATTCAGAACGGTAATTCAACGGCGCGTTTTCAAAGACCATTTTGCTCAGGCCCTGCGCCGTATCGACGATTTGTTTCACCGGCTGAATACTGCTCTTAAAAGTAGATGGGCTGAGCAAGGAGATTTGCTCTTGCAGCTGCTGCACCTCGCCGAGGTTGCCCATGAACACGACAAACACCGCGGCGATCACGCCAATCACGATCGGCTTCTTCCGCCAATTCGATTGATCGCGCCTCCTAGTGGGTAGTCCCCATTTATCGATCGCCTGCACCAGATTGAATGCCACACAGAACGCGCCGAGCGCCGTCAGGGCAAACAACGTGGGGATCGCAAAGTTGTAGGCGATCGACGGCATGATGCCCAGCAGCTTCACCAGCGCGGCGATCAGCACGAAGCCAAAGTAATAGTACGTGATCTGTCCACCGGCGAACCACGGATCATAGGGCGGAAAATACTGGCTCTTGATCACCGCATTAAGATACGCAAAGTCCATCGGCTTTTCGCCGCCCATCACGGGATGCCACAGATCGGGGTTGCCGAAGCGCACGAACAAGAAGAAGAGAAAGGCCACGCCAAACAGCGCTTCCTCAATCAACACGGTGTTGCGATTCTCTTTCAAGAACGCGCGCAACTGCGTCCGCTGTCGCCACGCGGCGATGCCGCCGACTAAGCCAAGCCCCAACACGCTCAGCAAGATCGTCGTGCGCGTAAAAGGCACCACTTTGTAACTCGCCAGGAACCAGATGACGAACACGGCCACCAGCAAGCCCGCCATGCGCGCGATGCCGTAACCGCGATCGCGCAGCCCGGGGGTCGCCGCAAACACGATCGGGAAGGCGAACCACCCGATGAGCAAGATCGTCACATACCAGACGAGGCCACCCAACAGAGGCGCTTGATTCAACGCGCCATTCGGATCGAACAAGTCCGACCAGGTGTTGGACTCCTGCTGCGCCTGCCACGTTTGATCGGGCAGCATCAGCCCGTTGGACGCTTCCGTATACGATTTGGGCGAGATGTCGGTCAGCACATCGCGCAAATCGATCTTGCCCAACACGGCGCGCGCTTTTTCAGCACTGAAGTCCGACGTCTTTTCAAACACCAACACCCGTGGATGATCGTACACACTGAAGGCTTCTTCAGCGGGCGGCAGCGGCACGTTGATCAAGTCGCGGCAGGTGGATACACCCGCCAGCGGACAACGCGTGGGATCAGGCCACAGCCCTAAGGCTTGTGTCGTTTCCTGATCGGGGAATGTGAACGGCCCCAGCGTCGGATAGGACTCGATCGAGCCGATCAACTTGAAGCCCAGTTCGCCTGTGAACATGGTGCGATAGTATTCCGAGGTCAGTGGATAACGGCGCGGCATGCGCGACATGGAACCATAAGCGCGATTGCTGCTCATCGTCACATAGTCGCTCTGATCGAGCCACGCCACCAATTGATTCAACTTCTCCTCGTTGTCTTCCCACTGCCGTTGAATCTCGACGCCGTGATAGATGCTGTAGCCGTCGCGACCATCGACGCGCACCGGCACCGCTTCATCCCACGCCTCGACGGCGATGGTGCTGCTCTCGGCCTGCACGGGCGCGCCGCTGACAGACGTGAGCAAGGCAAAATACTTGCCAGGTTGCAGCGCCACCGGATCAAACTTAAAGGTGAATGATCCGCCACGCGCACCGGCCTGTTCAACGTGAGCCGTGAGATCAGACGAAGCAATCGGGTTGGCGCCATCCGCCGTGACGCTGATCGTCAAGCGCAGTGTTTCCGGATCAGGATCGCCCGCGAGATCGATCAGGCGATTGATCGTCGCCGTATCCAGAGTGCTCGGCGTCTTCACATCGAAGGCGGCCGCAACCGGTTGATTATCGACACCGAGCATGGTCGTGTTAGGGAAGGGCAATTGAATCGGTTTTGCCGCTCCATCTTGAGTGACGTGCAGCGTGACCGCCGTCGGAATGACGTCATACATCCAACGCGAGGCAGCCACGCGCGTCGTCGGTTGGCGATAAATCTCGGTGAAGGCAAACGCCCAACCGTACGCCCCCACGATGACAACGGCCGCCGCTGCGATCGAGACCGCGCGCCAGATCGTGGATCGTCGAGTGCGGAAAGCCCAATCGATGAAGGCCAACACGCCGGCCGCGGTCAGGATCGAAAAGAACGGATAAATCGGCAGCTCGTAGCGAATGGACTTCGAGTATTGCGATCCTTGCCACGCGAAGTAGCCGGTGATCCAAATCCAGATTAACAAATGCCGTGACTGCATCACACCGCTGATCCACTCGAAGAGCCGGCCCTGCCGATTCTTGAGGTAGGGCGTGAGGACGGTCTGCCAGGTAGCCCACGCCCAGCTAATCCACGCGGCCAACCCGAGCGGCACACCCATGCCCCAAAAGACGATGTTGATCCACGGAAAGACGAAAGCGGTACGATTCGCCCATTGAATGCCGGGAGGCCCGCCAGGATCTTCGCCGCTAACCAACCCGCGAATGTACGTCATGTTGTTCGTCCAGCGCACATCTAAGTTGAACAGACCGTCGAAGGCGTAGGGCATGAAGATACGCACGGTAATGAGCGTGACGATAGCCGCGACCACCAGTCGCGCGATGGCGCTTTCGATGGAGACTTTGCGCTGCGGATCGCGCCAGCGGCTGAAGATGGGCACCAAAAGCGCCACGGCCAAAATGCCGACGATGGGCGCCACGTTGATGCGGCTGGAAACAGCCAGACCGCTGCTCACGCCGGCCGCGATCGTGTCGGGCCACGAGAACGTGTCGCCCAGGCGAATGATGAAGAACATCGCCACGGCGACGAAGAACGTCGCAAAAATATCAGCCGTGTAGAAGTGCGATTGTTGAATCTGCAAAACGGTCGCCGCGCCCAGGGCCGCGGCCAACAAGCCGACCTTAACGCCATACAGCCGCTTGCCGATGAAGAACATGAAGATCAGCGTCAGCAGATCGAGGAAGGCAGACAACGCCCGGCCTAATAACTGAATGCCGCCATAACTGGCCAAGGGGATGACGTTGCCGTCCTTCATCACGCACAACTGAGGATTCGCTTGGCACAGGCCGTCGAGAATGTCCGCCGTATAGCGCGTCATGAAGATCGGCAGGTCGCCATACACGAACAGTGGGAAGTTCGGATAAGTGTACGGATTTAGCGGAGAAATGGCCGAGTTGAAATATTCGCCGAGGTCTTTGGGCGGCTGAATCGTAGAGGTGACCTGCGTCAGAAAGTTCTCGTCGGGATGCAGCGGGTTGCCCTCGCTCCAATCCAGGCCGCCCAAGCGGAAATACGCGCCGAAAGCCAAAATGCCGATCAGCAACAATGCGATCGGCAGCCAGTTCCAGCGGTTCTTCGCTGATGAAGTTTGCGGTTGAGGTATAGTCTTTGTCGGTTCGATTGTCATACCGTGGCACTCTAGAGCAAATTCCAGTTTACGGCTTCTGGACTCGAGCCTTTAGGCGGATTCCGGCTGAAGCCTCGAGTCCGGATCGTAAATCAACTTGGGAACTGCTTTAGGCCTCGGAGGTTTTGCCCCCGCCGCTGCGCGGCGGGGTGCTTCGCAAAAACCTCCGAGGTCTGCTGATTAGTTCTGCATCGCGTACAAGTAACCCAAGTAATGATGAACCGGGTTGGGGCACACCTCTACTTGAAAGCCATTACTCTGCAGGAAGCGTACCAACTCGTCATGCTTTCCGGCCGGCGTATTATCATGATACTCTAGGGCAATGCGCTTGATCTGGCGCAACGTATCACGGCTGGCGCCCATCAAGATGCCGTATTCCGCGCCTTCCGCGTCCAGCTTCAACAAATCACAGTGCGCCAGGCTGTGGTCGTCCAAAACCTGCGCCAGCGTGATGGCCGGCACTTCGATCGCGTGTGTACCGGGCGCGGTCGTCGAGTGATTCGTGGCATGTTCACTATCCACGTTGAGCGACAACTTACCGGCGACATCGGCCACGGCACACGACCGCACTTCGACATTGCGCGCACCATTGAGTTGCAGATTGTGTTCCAACAGCGCAAACGACCCGGGATCCGGCTCAAACGCCCACACGCGGCCACGCGGACTGCGCCAGGACGCATACGCCGTAAAGTCGCCCAATCCAGCGCCGATGTCGATGATGGACCAGCCGTCCTGTATCGTCATGCCGCGCTCGTAATGACGATCGAGACACGTTTCTTTGATGATCCACACATCCATCGCCGTGCGCACGCGATACTTCAACCCGCTTGCGTGCAGCGTGATGGTCAGCGGCGGCGTGAATGATTGACCGAGAAACAGTCCCACCACCTGCGGCAGTGGCTGAATGCCGAGCAGTAGCTTCGGAATCGATCGGGCGTAGTAAGCAAGAGCAGACAGACGCATAGCAGATTCGTGATCCCTCACAATTTTTCGTAACGACTCGCCCAAGCGTGTCACCCCGCCTAGCGCGCCGCCCAGCCTACGGCTGGGACACGGCGTGAGCGAAGCGAAGGGTCTCGCACGGCAGGACGAGATTCTTCGCTTCGCTCAGAATGACAGCCGGTTGAGTGGTTACAATTTCTCCGCCACAAAAAAGCAGCAGCTCGAGTTCGGTACGTCTTCTTCCAGCACGCGCGGCGCCAGCACCGCCTCTTCCAGAGCGAAGCGCGGACGCCACGCCCAGGCGACCCATTTGCCCGTCACCTTGCGGGTAAGCAGATTGGGCACACCGTAGTAGTGACCCAATTCCAGATACTGTGTGGCGCGCGGCGAGACATACCCGCGCCGCAACTTCACCTTGAAGCCGTGTGCTTCGATGCGCCGTTGCCATTCGTCGGGCGCGTACATGTGATAGTGCACCTGCATCTTACGGAACCACTCGCGATAACGCGCCGCCTGCCGCTTCGCCCCCACCCGATCGAGTGTCGCAGCGACCAGGAGATTTTTATTCAACTGATCGGTCGGCACCGAAAAGATGAACTTGCCGCCGGGGCGCAGCACGCGCGCCACTTCGCCGAAGACCCCCTCGAGCTGGGGCATGTGCTCGACCGCGCAGTTAGCCAGTACCGTCGCAAATGCGCCGCTGCGATACGGAATGTTCCATGCGCTGGCTACGTCGAGATGGCCGTAAACGCCGCGCTTGCTCGCTTCCACCAGACTGACATGCGCGATGTCGATCCCCACCTCTGCCGTCTTGATCGTTTCCTGCGCGAAATGTCCATCGCCGCACCCGATGTCCAGCAACGGCCTGGGCAGCGAGCCTAGTTCCAAAATCAGCCGGTGCTCGATGGAGCGAATTAGCGCGCGAAACGCCGGCAGTTGGCTCAAGTGTCGCCACAGAATATCCTTCGATGCCTGTAAATCTTTGTCGCTCATTCTAATCCCTAAACATTAATAGAAGATTGGTTCATGGTGCGTATACGTACAACTGCACGGATCCATCCGCGTTGCGAATTTCCTTTGGTTCGCGCTCGCCGAACGTCTGCGCCAGATAAGGATACACCCCATCGCGATCGGCGCCGGCATACACAAAGCGACAGCCGTTGGTGCACAAGCTGCGCCAATCGGTGGTGGGCAAATCCGCTTTCTTCACCAGATGGTAGTTCACGCCTAGATCGAACTGCTGCAAGCCCCACGGCGTGTAGTTGTCCGGCGTGCCATCCGGTTGAATCAACGTGAGATCGGCGCCGGGTGCCAATGACTGTGCTTCCCAGAACACGGCACTATCCAGGTCGGGCGGAAAGTGCTGCGGCATCTCCACGAAGTAAGTGCGCAGGCCCACCACGGCCAGCAACAGCGTCACGCCGATCAACCCGTAAGACTTGATGCGATCCGGCACATGACCGACCAGCTGCGCCAGCACATCGACACTGGCCGTCAAGCCCAACGCGCTCAACGTAATCAACGCCGGAACTATCGGCAGCAGCAATGCCGCCCGGGGCGGGTAGGCGCTGAGTGCGCCCGCCAAAAATCCGCCCAGCAACAGCCAGACCGGCCAGACCGCATAGGCGGGCCGGCGGAAACGAGCAAGGCACCATACCAAACCGAGCAGATACAAAATGCCAAACGGATCGGCCAGTGATCCGACTAAGTAATTCTCATTCACCACCGCCGGCAGATGAAATGCCAGCGCGGTGCGAATAACACCACGCCCGATGAGCGGTGCGTAGATTTGCGGCGCGTAGAACAATTGCTGCCGTCCGGCATACAGTGGCCCATACCACTCGAACAACTGATCTTCCGAGTAGAAGTCGCGCGCGTAAAGGATGTTGTTAAAGGATGACTCGAACTGCTTGCCGACATAGACTTCGGGCCAATTAGACAAGCCCGATACGATCGGCGGCGCAGCGGTGATCAAAATGCCGAGCGCTCCCGCGGCCAGCTGCCGCCCGATCGTTTTGCCGCTGGCCCGGCGAGTGATCCACATCCAGATCAACCACAGTGGAACGATCACTAATGCGATGCGCGCCGAGTCGGGCGTGAAGAAACTCAGCCCGGCAGCGCACCCGGCCAGGAAAGCATACAGGCGACTATCGCGCTGCACCGCCAACCACGTCAGCGCCAACGCCAGCACCACCGGCCAGATCGCTTGCGCGGCATCATAGCCCAAGCGTGCGTACGTCAGAACATACGGCGACACCGCGTAAAACGCCAACGCAATCCACGCGGTGCGCTTGCCCAGGGTCGCGCGCACCAAGAAATACAAAGGCAGTGCGGCCAGCCACATCGCGATAACCGAGCTCAAACGCCAACCCGTCACGGTAAAACCGAACAGCTTGATGATCAAACTTTGAAAGAGCGTCGTGAAGGCCGGCTGCGCGTAAGTGCCCATCCCAAACACGCCCAGCGCATACACGCCTTTGCTCACATCGCGCGCATTGGTGTAGAACGCCCCTTCATCGCCCCACATGCTGTTGGGAATTTCGCTCAACCGAAACGCGAACACGGCCAGAATGGCAATCAACGCGAGAACAAGAAGTATCGCTTCACGCCGATCGATCGGCACGCCCAACCGCACGCCGCGCATCCGATCGATCTGCCACCAGCACGCCGCGATGATGGCCAACGCCATCAACCACGGCTCTACCCCGACCTGTCCAGTTGGATCGCCGATGATCGATTTGAGCGCGAGTATCCAAATGACAATACCGATGACGGCCGCCGCCAGCAACCACCACGGCGCACGCCGATTGTGGCCGGCCGCTTCAACGCTAGTCAGCGGCTGGTAGTCGTTCAAGGCGACGTGGCGCGTGACAACCGCAAACAGCAGCATACCAACAATCAAGGCGACGACGCCCAGCCAGATCAACATCCCATCGCCCGGCAAGCTCAATTGCAGGGCATCATCGATCGCCTGCGCGATCGGTGACGTGGTGTTCGCCGTTTGACTGGATACCATCAAGAACAATTGACCGAGCAACAATAACCCGATCGACACCACCAGCCCGATTGGATTGACCCGCGCCCCGAGCGCGATCGATGGTTCGGCATAAGTGCGCGTGACCAACGGCGCGGCCGTTCGCGCGGATGGCTGAGAAATCGATCGGGGCAGCAGATAAACGATCAATGCCACAAGCGTGCAGCCCCAGGCCACGCTCCACAGCCACATCGCCGCCGGAAATAGCACGGCCAGCGCTGCCGCCACGACATTGACGACCACCGCGACCACGACAATCAAGCGCGTCGAGATGTAGGGCAATGCTTGTCGCAGACTGCGCCAGGACTCTAGCAGCGCCGCGCAAATATCTTGCCACGCACCGCGCCACAGCTCGCACAAAGCACGCCAGACCGCGTTCTTCTCACGCTGCGCGGTATGCCACGCCAAGACAAAACACACGGCCGCGAGCGCATAATACGCCAGCCCATCCAACGGATACTCAGTTCGAAACATAGCCGTGTAGGTATGGCCCAGTCCTACGAAAAGTAGGCCCAGCCCCACTTGCAGTCCGATCAGTACGCGTGTGCGATTCATGATGAATTAATTAACTGGCGTTCTCATTAGCCGGTTCACGATAGGCCCTTGCTGTGGCCAACTCAGTGAACACCCGAACATACTGCGCTACGGTTGCATCCGTGCTGAATAAAGACTCGATCTCAGATCGATTGCGCTTATATTTTTCTGGATGGGACAGCACGCGCAGGATGGCGTCGGCTAAGGCGGCACTGTCCCGCACAGGAACGACCTCACCCATCTGGGTTTGTTTAATCGGTTGACGCACTCCGGGCAAATCAGTGGCGATCGCCGGTGTGCCGCACAACATCGCCTCGACCTGCACCATGCCAAATGACTCGGTTGAGTTGAGGCTGGGCAACACCAGGCAATCACAACTCGCAAAAAAGGCCGCCATCTCGTGATCGCTCAAGCCGCTGCCCAGGAAAATCCAATGCTGAGAATATTTTTCGATTAACGGCAAGATGTAACGCGCATACGCCTCTTCGCCAATGACATTCTGATAGGGACCGACGAACAGGACGCGCGCATTAGGATACGTTTCCAAAATACGCGGCAGCGCGTCGACCAGGTATTGAACGCCTTTCTCCGCCGCCAAGCGCGCGGCCACGCCGATAACCCGCTGCCCGGATAAATTCCATTTAGCCCGAAACGCGGCGATCTCTTCGGTTGATGGAATGGGAATATCAATGGGAGGCGGCACGGCTTTGACTTTGGAAAGATAGCGCGAGAGGAACGGTGAATGAGCGGCGTAATCATCCGTATTGGTCACGATCGCGTCGGCCCATTTCGCGGCGAAAACGTTGCTGGCGACTACGAAGCGATCGACCATCTTACTGAATAAGCTCGGCGGTAGTTTGAGATCGCAGTGATACGTCAACACCACCGGCTTCTTCATCAATCGACCGCGCAGCGCCAATCCGCTGGCGTCGAACTGAGGCAGATGCAAGCTCAAGACATCGTGTTGCCGCACCAACCGCGTCGCGACGAAGCCGAACGTGGGCATGATGACGCCCTTGCTCACGTGAAAGGCGACAGGCACACGCACAATGTCGACGCCATGCAGATGTTCCGTGCGGGGCAGCGACTTGTCATACTGCGAGGTCAACACGGTCACTTCCTGCCCGCCTTCCGCCAAAGCTCGCGCCAAGCGCTCGGCGTAGATCGTCAAGCCGCTGGTATGAGGTCGATAGTAGGTAAGCGCAATGAGGACTTTCATGCTGAGAGTGTTTCTGCCATGGATTTCGAGCCGATGAAACCTGCGCCACCAGTGATTAAGACTCGCATAGGTTGAGCATCCCAAGAACGATCAGACATCATGGCCAGAAGCAGGATTAGCTGGCGCTTGTGAAGTCGCCGCGCGGAGCTGCTCTTTAGCTTTGGTCCACGACCCCGCTTCACGCAGTAAGCAGATTATACCCAGCACATCCATCGCGATGATCTCCATGACGTGGAAGACAATGGCGAAGCTCAACCCGATCGATTCCGCCACCCCGAACACCGCCAATGCTTTTTGGATGCCGAGCTGCAGCGTGCCTAGTGATCCGGGTGTCGCGGGGAGCAAGAGCACGAAGGTGGTCACGACCGTAGTAAATAGCGAGACGCTAAAGGACGCGTCTGGCACAAAAGCCCTAAGCGCCAAGTAAAATGTCAGCGCCGAGCACAGCCAGCCCAGGATCGACCAGAACAAGACCATCACCAACGGCTTGCCCGGCTGCAGCACCGCAAAGCCATCCAACACTTGTCCCGCCACGCGCATCCATTTTTCGGTATTGAGGCGCGGTATCTTCGCCATCACCTTCTCGGCTAGTCGCAAAACGATCCGCCGCTGCCACACCATGATCAACATGACGATCAACGCGCCGCCAAACAGGATGCCGGAAATCACGGCCCCTTGCCGCGCCCAATCGGGCACCGGCACACTGCCGCCCATTACAATGACGATCAGGATTCCCAGCACCACCAGCACATCCAGCACATGCTCCACGACAATCGTCGAGGCAGCCATGCCGTAGCTTTGCTTGCCATCCCGCGCAATGAAGAACAGACGCGCCAATTCACCTAAGCGCAGAGGGAAAGTATTGGAGACCAGGTAACCGATTGCTGTCGCGTCGAAATAGCGTGAATGAGGCAAGTTACTGCGCTGATCGCCAAACAGCCAACGCCAGCGCTCACCGCGGATCCAGATCGCGACAATGAGCGCGATGGCAGAGGGAACGAACCAGCCATACTGCGCGCCAGCCAGGGCAGTTTTGGCTTCTTCCCAGTGAATGTCTCGAAAGGCCAGGAACAGCGCGATAAGACTAACGATCACGCCGATCCAGACTTGCGGTTTACGCCACATAGCACACTCTACCGTCCAGTCATGATCTGCGGCAGCCTCTTCCATAAGCAAGCTGCCGCAGTGGCGCGATTATAACACGACCTGCTAAGCCCGCAATAGGTCAGGATACTTACTTTGACAATGTCAGATTCGTACCGGACTTTAGAGCGATGGTCTTAGGCCTCATGTCTCATCTTTAGCTGGTGCAGCAAATGCTAACCTTCCCCTCGCCTCAATAACTCACTCCAGCCTTTAATCAGCGTCGCCGCTCATCGACGGACAATGCCAACCCCACTGCCTGCCGCAGCACCACGCCACCACAGCCACCCCTGGCGCGCCATAACATCTCACGCCAATTATCCCTCACTCCAAACGGTATCACTATCGGACCACCAAAGGCAAATAGATCGATCTGGGAAGAGACTGCACAATGAACTTCATCAAGTAGGCATCGCCCGTTCCAGTGGCCGTTTTGTTATCAGTTCCACCATCCGTGTTGAAATTCACGGTGTTTTCAAACGAGCCTGCTACGTAGAGATTGCCCGCCACATCCAGGGCAGGCGGTGAATTGAACGTGTCATATCCTGAGACGCCCCAAGTTCCGGACCACAAGGTAGTACCAGAAGAAGTCAATTCGGCAATGTGAGAATAGGCGGTGGTGTAGGCATAGGTAGAGGGATTGATGACGCCCGAGACTACTCCGGTGGCATAAATATTTCCTGCCTTGTTCAAGAGCAAGCCGCCGACGAACTCTTCAGTGCTCCCACCCCAGGTCTTGGCCCACTGGAAATTGCCGCTTGAATCATATTTGCTAACAAAACCGTCGTGGCGACCTGAAGTCGTCATGGTCAGTGGCACGCCGAGTGGATCTCCGTTGAAATTACAGTTCGTGCAGTTAAAGCGGCCACCCGCGTAGACATTGTCCAACTTGTCAACGACTACTGCCCCACCGGCATCGTCGGTTTGCAATCCACCCCAAGTTCTAACCCATTTAAAGCTGCCCTGCGAATCGAACTTACTCAGGAAAACGTTCACATATAACCAATCGGTAGCGGGATCGCCACCGTGGGCATGACCCAGGCCGGCAGGGCCTCCGGCTGGATCGAAGTTGATGTCGGTGCTACCGTACATTCCACTCACATAGACATTGCCGGAGCTATCCACTGCCACCGAGTCCCCATCGTCATAGCCGTGTCCTCCCCAAGTAGCGTTCCACACAAAGTTTCCATTCAGATCAAATTTGCTGAGAAAGGCATCGTAAAAGCCGTGGTTTTGGCGGAGAGCGGGGTGAGCAGGATCATTCTGATTGAAATCAACCGTACCTGTCGATGGATGGGTCGACCAGTCTCCTTGCACATACACGGCGTTGTTCGCCCGATCAACCACCAAATTGTAACCTTCGCCGCCGGTCGTTCCTCCCCAGGTATGGACCCATTGGGTCACTCCCGCGGGATTGAATTTAGCAACAAAGATGTTGTTCATAGGATTGGGAACGGCAGGAGGCATGGCGTTCGAGGTATAGACGAAGCCAGCCCCAAAGTCGACCGTGCCTTGATAGAGTCCGGCAACGTAGGCGTTGCCGTTGCCATCCACATCAACCGCACTTGCCGCATCGCGACCGACTACGCCCCCCCAGG